>ERZ808242.492-NODE-492-length-28409-cov-16.065705_pt1 | contig 28409 bp, 22 predicted proteins | sample MGYA00521244_ERZ808242 | MGnify/ENA primary metagenome ERZ808242 (study PRJEB31516, sample SAMN03275573) | gut metagenome | biome: mammalia-associated habitat; material: feces | host: Papio cynocephalus | place: Kenya | collected 2012-07-27 ... | reverse complement strand
AGAATTCGCCGCGGCTAACATTTGCGCTAATTGGCCATTCTGGCGTCCAAACGCGGCAAAACCGCAAGTTATCGCCCTAAAACCGCCTCACGCCGAAAAAGGGCTCCCGCATGAGGTCCAAAAACATGCGCATGTTAGACCCCCTCACATGCGCATGTTAGACCCCTTAACATGCGCATGTTAGATACCGTCACATGCGGGGGGTGTCGGCGGGGTGTTCCACGGGGTAAACAGCCCACCTGCGGCGGGTTCAATCCGCCCCCTGCCGCGGACACGACCCGCCTCCTGCCCCGGGCGATAGATGGTCATATAGAGGATTAAGAGAGTAGGGCTCGTAAACGGGACAGCCGCGACCACCGGGACGGACGGGACACCCCCTCTACATTATCTCCATTTTCTGCATGGTTAAACCCGACCCGCCGCGCTCCGAAAAACAAAACACTACGGGGACAGAGTTTTGGTGGTGAGACCACGGTCTCTTGTTTACGCCCCCGCGAAACGCCCTACTGCTGGACGTCTTCGTGGTGGGTGAGCGCGCGGACCGCCCGACTGACGGCTTGCGCGACTTCGGGGCTCAGCCCGCCCGCCGCGGCGATTTCTTCGGGCATCGCGCGTGCCAGACCGTAAACGGACTTGAAGGTCCGCAAAAGTTTCATCTTCTTCGCCTCGCCCACGCCGGGGATTTCGTCCAGCACCGACTCGCGGATGGCGCGGTCGCGCAGATGCCGGTGGTAGGTGATCGCGAAACGGTGCGCCTCGTCCCGCAGGCGGGTAATGACCATGAGCGCCTGCGAATCGCGCGGCAGAAAGACGTTGGGGCGTCCGTCGTCCAGGACGACCTCTTCCTGGCGCTTGGCGAGTCCCACGGTGGGGATATCCGTAATGCCCAGTTCGTTGAAGACGGCGCGCGCGGCCCGCAATTGGGTTATGCCGCCGTCGCAGATATAGAGGTCCGCCCGCGGCGAGGTGGCTGTCAGGGTCGATTCCGGACCGTACCGGCGGCGCACGACTTCCGCCATCGCCCGCGGGTCGTCCGCACCCTTGAAGGACTTTATCTGGAAGTGACGATAATAGCGTCTGTCGGGGAGTCCGTCGCGCGCAACGACGAGCGAGGCCACGTTGTGCGTGCCGAACAGGTTGGAGATATCCACGCACTCGATTATCCGCGGCGGTTTGGGGAGACCCAGGGCCGCGGCGAGTTCCTCAAGGCCGCATTGGGCGTCGGCTTTGTGCATTTCGGGCGTCTTGCGCACGAAATGCGCCTTGGTCATTTCCTTCAGGGCGAAGAACGTATCGCGCAACCGCGCCGCCGTTTCGTAGTCCCCCTTTTCGGCGGCGGCGTGCATGGACTCGGCCACTTCGCCCAGCACGGTCGGGCGCTTGCCTTCCAGGAATGCGCAGGCTTCCTCGAAGTTCGCGCGGTAGGTTGCCGCGTCGATCTTCCCGATGCAGGGTGCGGAACAATTGCGGATGACGCTCGCGAGGCAATGCGCGTGCGTCGTGGCGTCCGGACTAAGCGCCGTGCAGGAACGGATGCCGTAGCGTTTCTCGACGAAGTCCTTCGCGGCGCGCACGACCGGACTGTCGGGGAAAGGCCCGAAATAGCGCGCGCCGTCGTCGCGGACAAGCCGCACACAGGCAAAGCGCGGCCATTCCGCCGAAGGGTCGGCGCGCAGGGCCAAATAGCGCTTGTCGTCGCGCATGAGGATGTTGAAGCGCGGCTTGTACTTCTTGATGAGCGAGGCTTCGGTCAGAAGCGCTTCCGCTTCGTTCTTGACCGTCATGAACTCGAAGTCCCAGACGGTGTCCACCATGGAGCGGACCTTCGGGGGATGATGCGCGCCCGGACGAAAATAGCTCATCACGCGGCGCCGCAGATTCTTCGCCTTGCCGACATAAATAATCACGCCCCGGCGATCTCGCATAAGATAGCACCCGGGGCGCGTCGGAACGGTCTTCAGCCGCTCTCGTACCAAGTCGGTCATCAGGCTTCGGCCACTTGCTTCGCCGGCTCTCCGTCTTTCTTGTCGGCCGCTTCCGCCTCGAGCTTCTCGCCTTCGGACAAGCCTTTCTTGAACTCGCCTTTGGCTTTCCCGAGCGAACGCGCCAGCTCCGGAATCTTCTTCGCGCCGAAAAGAACCGCGGCGATAAGCACCACAATCAGAATCTGCCACAAACCAGGTCTCATAGTATTTCCTTTCTCTACTTCGTTCGATATATAATAGGATACCAAAAACGAGCCGCTTACGCAAGTACGAGTCCGAGCGTTTCCGGCAGGCCCAGCGCCACGTTCATGTTCTGTATGGCGGCGCCCGAAGCGCCCTTGCCGAGATTGTCGAAGCGCGCCACGAGTTCGAAACGCTCTTCGTTGCCCCAAACCGAGACTTCCATGTCATCGCGCCCCGAAAACGCCGCGGACGAGAGGAATCCGCCTTCCGACACGCCTTCGGCAAAGGTGACGAGCGCCGCGGAGGCATAGGCTTCGGCGAGGCACGCACACGCGGCGGCTTTCCCGCCTTTCACCTGGCCGGCGAACAGCGGCACCGTCACCTCCATGCCGCTCAGACTCGGGACGACGACAGGCGAAAAGACGGGGAATGCGGAAAGACCGCAGACTTTCGCCATCTCGGGCAGGTGCTTGTGCGTCTGGCCGAGCGCATATTGGCGTCCGCCCCGGTAAAGCGGCGAGGACGCGCTCTCGTAGTCCGCAATCATCTTCTTTCCGCCGCCCGAATAGCCCGTAAGGGAAAAACAGGTCAGATGCGCCGCGGAATCGAGGAGCCCGGCGCGGACAAGCGGGGCGACAAGCGCGATGAACCCGCTCGCGTGGCATCCGGGATTGGCGATGCGCGTGGACCGCGCGATTTGCGCGCGCTGTCCGGCGAGTTCCGCGAAACCATACGTCCAGCCGGGGGCGGTGCGGTGCGCCGTCGAGGTATCGATAACGATTGTTCGCGGATTCGAAACGAGCCCCACAGCCTCGCGGGCGGCGTCGTCCGGAAGGCACAGAAACGCCACATCCGCGGCGTTCAGGGCTTCGCGGCGCGCGGCGGCGTCTTTGCGCTTTTCTTCCGGTAGCGCGAGGATTTCGATATCCGCGCGCGCCGCCAAACGTTCGCGGATGCGCAGGCCGGTCGTGCCCGCGCTCCCGTCGATGAATACCTTATTCATCGTCGCCCGTCGGATCCTCTGGCGCGACCGCGGGTTCGACCTTCGGCGGCAGAGCCTTCTTCCCGGGAGCAGGCTGTTGTGGTTCCGGCTTCGCCTTACCCCCCGCCGCATGCGCGACCTGCGCCTTGGCGCCGGACTTGCGCGGACCGTAGCCGTATCCGTAGCCGTAGCTCTTGTAACCGTAGCCGTTCTTGTAGCCGTAGCCATAGCCGTGCCGCAGGTTGGCGTTGAATATCGCTTCGCTCGAGGTTTCCACGTCGTTCACGACGACACCCAGGATGTTCGCGCCGGCTTCCACCAAGGTTCGGGCGCAGTATTGGATGGGCTTGAAATGCGTACGATCGGGGCAGCACATGACGAGCACGCCGTCCACAAGTGTAGCCAGCGACACGACATCGCCGACAAGACCGAACGGCGGCGCGTCGACTATGATGTGGTCGTAATGCGCCCGCGCCCACGTGAAGAACTCGCGCACGACGCGCGAACCGAAAATCGTCGCCGGCGTAATGCCTTCCGGCGGCAAAGAACAGATGATGTCAAGACCCGGATTGTCGACATGGCTCACGAGTTTGGAGAAATCGACCGGATCCTTGCCGGCATTCTGCAAAGCGTGAGAAAAACTCTTTTCTTCCGGGAGCGTAATGCCCCAAATACGCGCTACGCGCGGACGGCGCAGGTCGAAGTCCACATGCAGGACGCGGCGCCCGGCCTGCGCATACGAAATGGCAAGCGAAGTGGACGTAATCGTCTTGCCTTCGCCCGGTTGGGTGGAAATAACGAGAAGGCAATGGGACATCGCCTCATAGCGCGGCGAATCGAGCAAATTGCGCAAGCCGGCGATCGCCTCGGTAAAGCGCGCATACTTGTCCATGATCAGCGTCTTCGCCACATGTTCGCGCGACCGCTGCCGCACGTGGGGCAAAACCGCCAGAACCTTCAGCGACAGACGCCCTTCGATATCCGAGAGATTGACGATCGTATCCTCCAGATTGTCCACGACAAGGACAAAGAGGAACCCGAGCGCGACGGACAAGACAATTCCGGCGCCAAAGATGATGTAGGGATTGGGCAGAACAGGATCCTCGGGCTCTTCGGCGACCGAGCCCACGCGCACCATCTCGTTGTTCGATTCCTGCTCGAGGCGCGCTTTGTTCTCGTCGAGAATCAACCCGGTCAAGACTTCGCTTGTAATATTGAACTCGTTCTCCAGCGTAGCAAGTCCGCTTTCGGCAAACACAATCCGCTGCTCGACGGCCGTGAGCTCCGCGCGCAGTTCACCCTGCTTTTTGTATAGGCTTGCGATCTGGTTGCGCGTCACGCTCAAGGTCGCAATGCCCGTCTGAAGCGCACGACCCACGGCGTCCAAGAAGCGCTGCCTGGACATATCCAGCTCTTTTTTCTTCGCCAAAACCTCGGGGTGGTTCTCGGTGTAAGAGAGCTTGAGCGCGGCATAAGCCATTGAAGCATCCTGGAACGCGCGGTATTCTTCCGCGATTTCCTGCGCACGCGGCACGCCGGAAGCGAGGGAGCCAAAGTTCTCCGGCGCTTTTTGCACATCGCGGAGAGTCTTCTCCCATTCGACAAGCTGGGTTTCGGCCGTTTCCAGCGCCAGAATGTCGGCCGTGGTCTTCTGCAGGCTTTGCTGGATGGTGTCGCGGCGCGAACGGAGATTGTCCACTTTGTTGACCGTGCGGAATTCAAGAATCTGCTTGGAAAGTTTCTCCTTGTCGCGGCGCTTCTTCTCGACTTGGGCGTGGATATTGGCCACGGCCTTGTCGCAACGCACGCGGTTTTCATCATCCGTAAAGGCCTCAATCGCCTGGGCATAGGCGTTTGCGAGATCCGCCGCCAGTTTCGCCGAGGTCGAGCGGACGCTTATCGTGATTATGCGCGAATTGCGCTGCAATTCGAGCTTGGAATCGATCAGCACTTCCATTATCTCTTCGTCGGAAGTCGTGGACGCGGGATTATTCGTGCGATACGCTTGAATAATCATGGCCAGAATCTTCTTCGACCGCCAATCCGACAGGCGCGTATTGAAGACTTCCGTGTAGTTGTCGCCTAATTCGGGCATGGCCTGGTCAAGCGGCGAGTTTCCGCGGCGATTGCGCCCGATGTCCATGGAAAACTCGCTCTTGGCCTCGTAGATTGTCGGCGAAATACGATAAATGACAAACGAGGCGATAAGTCCCAAAAGAAGGAACACAAAGATGGTCAGCCAACGCTGCGAGAAAACGCGCAACATGCGCGCCAGCGTAATCGTACCCACGATCGAGCCATCCGAACCCATATCGCCGCCGGCTCCACCACCATAAGTCCCGTATGCGCCCGGGCCGTTTCCTGCGTAACCCGGCGCCTGCGCACCATACGTGGATTCGTTTGAAGCGGCATAGTAGGCAGGCCCAGACTTAGGACCGTAATAAATAGGCTTGTCAGACATAAAGATCTCCTAAGATTCTATTGTGTTTTTCGTTGTCACTGTCGCCGATGGCGATGCAAGAGGGATGGCCTTGCCGGCTACCGCCAAAAGATCACACATCAAAATGAAAATAACGGGAAACAGAACGGATGCGCTTGCGAACGCCTCTGCGACGACAAGCGCCAGGGCCACGGGACCCAGAATCACGGCCAAAACCGACATGCGACGGCCGAAGGAACGGGCGCAAAGACGGTGAACCCATGTAAACAGCAGGAAAAGCGGCACGATAAGCATAAGCAAAAGCCCCACAATGCCATTTTCAGCAAGAATCTGCCACCAACCATTGTAAGTCGTCGCCTGGTCGCTCGGAAGAACGGCCCAATCCATCTGCGAGGCTTCGAACCGCAAATTCAAGGGAAATGTCCCCGTTCCACCGCCCAACCACGGGGACGCCCCCCAGGTCGTATGCGCCAAATTACTCAGAATATCGCGGATTTCAGTCCAATTTTCGGGGAAATAACCGCCGCGGGAGAATAGTGCAATGCGTGCGGCAATAAGGTCGTCCGAAGCCAGCCACACAACGGACAACACCGGCACAAGAGCGGCCAAAGTCAAAGCCGAAAGATACTTGAAAGCCTTGTTTGCGCTACCGACAACGGCCAGCCGAACGGCCGCAAGAACAATCAAAACAAGGCCTGCAAGCAAAAACGGCAACGCGAGTTCGAGGGGCGCAAAAAAAAGCAAACCAGCCGCGCATGCACCGACCGCGAAAGCATTAAGAAAAATACGCCGCCGCTGCCTCGACTCGAAAAACAGTTCCAAAGAGCAAATACCGGCAAAAAAAGGAAGAGCAAATCCAATACCGGCAAATGAAGCCGTCGTCCAGGAACAGGCTACGGCATCCCGGGCGCGTGCGACATCCGCGGCAAACAGAGCCAAATCGAGAAACGCGGCAATTCCGGCAAAAAGCGCGAGACAGTAGAGAAATGTTGCGCGCGACGAGCGGCCCAGCGCCTGACGAATACCCGTAATCGTAACCAACATGGCAACGGACGCCGCGGCGGGCAATGCGCCGCATCCCGATACGGACGCTGGCAGGAACAAGACCGCCGGCGGAGCCAAATACCACTCGGTCGTCTCGGCATTATAGGCCAAATCGATGCCCGTATTCAGCCAGGAAACGCCATAATAGAGAACGGACAAGAAAAGAATCCAAAAAAGCGGATCGCGCACAATTCCTTTCGCCACACGCATACGCGCATCAGAAGGCATCTCACCTTTCAAGCGGGTCGGGGCAATCAGCACCCAGACCGCAGCTATGAGCGAAATGGCCAAAAGCGCACCAGCCGCATCAGACGGAATGCAAAATCCGAACAGGAAGAGCGGCGCGACCGCCACTAGGGCAAGGTGCGCCGCCAATCCGTACTTTAATAGGAACTCTTGCACAGTCCGATTAGTAGGTCAAACGCAGACCGATCGTTCCGCGGAAGCGGTTGTAATCGTACTGAATGTTCTGAACCGAGTCCGCATCGTACATCTGATACTCAAGACGGCCATAGACATCCATATAGCGGTTGAGCGTGTAGACGAGACCAAAGCGACCGCTCAAAATGTTCTCGTCATAGTCACCCGTGGTGTCGTTATAATAGGAGTAGACGCGGCGCTCCTTGCGGTAGGCGACATCCACCGTCGCACGCAGACTGTTGCGGACGAGGCTCTTGGCGAGACCCCAGCTTATGTTGTAGACCTTTGTCGCCGAACCGACTTCGCTTTCAGACGGCTGATAGTAGCTCGAACCGAGAGCCACCATGCTCAACGTCCGCGTGATGTCCCACTTGGCGGAGAGTTCATACGTCCAACCGTTGATTTCCTGCGCGTCACCGTAGTTGAAGCGCGACCAACCAGCCAAAACACGGTAGGAGATACGCTCCGTGGCACGCGTCGCGACACCGCCCATCAACGAATAACCCGTCGAATCGCTCTTCACGCGGTTACCGTAGATATAACCGGAATTGTCCTGGTTGTACCACTGATAGTTGCCGCTCACGATGAGATCCGTCCAGCGCGAAAGCACGTAACCAGCCTCGCCACCCACGGTCAGACGCTTCCAACCATAGAGGTTGCCGTACTTCTGTGCATTATTCTCATAATCCAGCAAGTAGTAGCCAACCGTCGGCGCAGCGTGGAAATGCTCCGTTACACGGCGTTCAAGCGTACCGTCGAACGAGAACTGCTTGCGGTCGCGACCCAAGCCACGGCCACCATGATAGGTCATATCATCGTCTTCCGCAACCTGCTGGAAGCTTTCCGACAAGAGAAGCGACCAGCCCTGCTCATTGGGGAGCGAGTCCGCCCACTTGAAGTTCAAGCGCTCGCCGTACGAAGACGAATTCCGCTGATCCGGATACTTGTTGTAGGCATGATAACTATACCACGCGCCACCGGCGAGGGACCAGTTGTCGTCCGCGTAAATCAAGTTCAAACCCGGCTGGACTTCCCAATTCGACCCGGGGTCCGATTTGCGGTAGGAGTCCGGATTCGAGTCGTACGTGTACGACAGCGAGACATACGGGTTGAGCGTCAACTTCTGACCGACCTTGATACCGCGCGCACGCTCCAGATCGCCAGCCTGCGCCACAAACGCGCCAGCCAAAACAAGTGTTGTTGCTATAAGCGAAGTTTTCATATTTTCTTCTCTGTTTTGTTGTATTGTTACGGATACTGGTTCTGATAGCCACCGGGCTCGTTCACGGATTCGCCGCGGCGGTTCGGCAATTTGCCGGGATCGCGCGTCCCTTCATCTTCATCCCAGCCGTCGTTCGCGCCGACCCAACGCGGCACGCGGTTAAAACCGCTGTTCGCAAGGTTATCCCCATCCGAGGCGCCGTTCAGACCGAACGCACCGCCGCCAAAGACCGCAGGATTGTTGATTTGCCCGGGCTTGGCGTCCTTGGCGATAGGCGCGGCGAGCTCGGCCAGAAGGCTCATGCGGCCGGCATTCGCACCGAAATTCTGGATATCGACGACCACAGGCGCTTCCCCGGACTTCTCCGTCTTCGCGGGACTGTTCTTGGCGGTTTCGCGCGCCTTGGCGTCCGAACCGCCATTGGCGAGCGTATTCTCGAGGTTCGCCGGGGAGCCGTTGGACGCGCTGACGAAGAACTTGATCGCGAGCGCTTTGCGCTGCGCGGCGTCATCGCTGCCCGCCGTGCGCTTCTCGATTTTCGCCAGATTAGCCTCGGCGATCTGCACGAATTGCGCGTCCGTCAAACCGGAGCCCGTCGAACGGTTGAACAGTTCCTTGGCCAGTTTGCCGTTGATGGCTTCGAGCGATTCGACCGAAACCGTCGCATACGTCTCCGCCAAGAGCGCCGAGAGATTGCCCTTCTTCGCATTCGTCAACGCCGCCTTGTTCGCCGCGTAGTACTTCTGCGTGCGCGACTCTTCCGAACCCGGCAGTTTGCCGATGGCTTCGTTGACCTGACCCAGGAAGGTCACCTGATCCGCCGCGTTGAGTGCCGCGGTCGTTTCGGCCATGACCTTCGGATCGTTGACCGCCGCGCCGATTTTCGTGCGCGCTTCGACGAGTGTCAAAGCCTGCGCCTGAATAAGCGCCACGCTCGCCACTGTCAAGATTCCAATTCTCAACATATTCATGTTACCTCTTTTCTTTTTGTTTATTCTTGAATAGACTGTTTACCGTTTTTATCGCCCGTGTTACCACCGTATTTCGTGACAATAGACAATGTCGCCCGGCTTGAGCACCATATCCTTGTCTATGCGCCCTTTTTCGCCGATTTCGACAAGATCCACCATCGTCCGCTTTTGCGTGCCGTCTTTTTCGCACCGCGTTACGCGGATGCGCTCCCTGTCCGCAAAAGGCTTGAGTCCGCCAGCCGCCTGGATTGCGCGCGTGACGGTGAGGTCCATCGTCGGGGGCATGTTCACGGGTCCGGGATTCATGACTTCGCCCAAGACGTTAACCGTCCCGTAGGGGCTCACGCCCAAGCGCATGTCGAACGGCGCGAACTGCACGGAAATCTGCGGCTGCAGGATATACTCCTGATAGGCCTTCGTAACCTTGCTCTTGAAGGCTTCCAACGTCAACCCGTCGCAGAGCACCGGCGCCTGCAAGAGGTAAGGCAGGGTCACCTGGCCGTTCTGGTCGACCTGCACATTCATCTCGATTGGCTTATCCTGGCCTATCGCCGCGACCTGCACAATCAACCCGACGCCCGGACGGATACGCGGACCGTCCCACCACTGGGCGACGACGGACGTATCGATCGGTTCCTCCTTCTCGAAAAGGCTTACAATCGACTTGCACCCGCTCGTGAAAACACAGGCGGAGAGCCACGCGGCCAATATCAATCTAGTTTGCGTAATCATTTTGTCAACTATTATACTCTTTCTTGCGCTGAACTGTCAATGGGGTTTTTTCACTTTTTTCGAATCGCGGATTTCTTGCAATTACCCCCGAAATTTGCCAATAATGTGTGCTTTCAAAACGCCTTTCGCCGTCCACCCGCACAAGAACAGACCCCGTGGAAAGCGACGCCCAATGCCGGCGTTCTCCTCTCTCGTCTTGCAAAACGGCAAGGAAAACGAAGAAACCCAATCGCGGCGCGGACAGAATCCAGCCGATTTATCGCTATTTCGCCCCCGTCCCCTCCGTAGTACGTATTCGTTGCGCCGAGACGGTGCTCCCGTTCCGGCGCAACGGCATCACCGTTCCGGCGCAACGGGGTGGCCGTTCCGGCGGGAAAAGGCGCAAGAGACGGCGAAGGCGGAACAAAAGAGCCGGGGCCGCAGTTTCCTGCGACCCCGGTGTTCCCGGCAGGGACGTCTCGCCTGCCGTCTTTTTGCCGCGGATGCGCCCTAGTCGGCGCCCTTGAGGTCGACCGTCACCTTGAAGAAGCGCAGGGACTTGCGGTTGGCGTCCGTCACAGGCGTCCAATCGGATGCGTCCAGCGTGGGCTTGCCGTAGACCGTGTAGACGCGCCGCGGTTCATTTGTGCTCAAGTCGGGCGACCAGGTTATCCGCGGCGTGCCGTCCTTCTCAAACGCAATGAACGCCCGGAGGCGGCTCGTGGCGACTTCCGGCTCCAGTCCGGCGACGTAGGATTCCCAGCGCGGCACGCCGTTCGCGCCGGTGGCGTGCGCCGCGGCCTCGTAGTAGGCCTCGCGCGCCGAGGTCCGGCGGCTCTTGGCGGCGGCGCGCGTCGCGGTTTCGCCTAGGTGACTGTCCAGCCAGGCGTAGGGTACCGGGACGGGCGTCGTTTTCGTCACCTCGGCAGATTCCCCCGCCGTCAGGCCCGTATTCGCCGCCGGGTTCCCGCCCGACGCCGCCGGCATGACGCGCAACCAGCCATATTCCTTTGTGACTTCGTAGTTGCCGAGGTCCGTATGTTCACCCTCCTCAACCGTGAAGGTCGCGGCACTCCGGCCCTCGGCCGTGCGTTGGGCCAAGTCGTCGTATTCGAACGACTGGCCGGCCACGAGGTTCGAGACCGTGATGGCGTCCTCCGTCAGTTCGAGCGGCTTGCCGTCATAGACCTTCGAGCGGTTCCACGACTTCACCAGCACCGGACGCTTCGCGATCGTCACGGTCGCCTTGTTTATGTAATGCTTGTCGTAGCCTTCGGCTCTGATGAGGTACCAGATAGTCGTGGCCTCGCAGGCGTTCGTCAGCAAGAGACGTTCCATATAAGGTCCGTTCTTGCCGCGGGAATACGTGATTTTCGGATTCTTGACGCGGGATGCATCGACTGTGATGCCATGCCCTTTGCCGTCATACACGCCCGAATAGCTGAAGCTGCTGTTCGCGCCGCCCTGACCGTCCGTGCCGTCATCGATTTCTATTATATGGGAAATGAAGAAGAACGTCGCCGTCAGCTCCTCGCCGACCGGTGAGCCATCTTTCTTCAACGTCTTGTGCGTAAAGACGTACTTCCCGCCCTTTGTCGGCGTCCAGCGGTACACGCCCTCGCTTGCCGCCTTCGTGACGACTGCCTCTCCGTCGAGCGTAACCGTCGCCGTCGCGTCCGTTTCGCCGTCCCACAAGTTGCTGAAGGTGATGTCTTCCGCGTGGTCGGTATCGATTACTACGCCTTTCCCGGCACGTGTATCAATCGTCATCTTGCCGCTTGTGGCGGACGAGAAAGCGGAGACCAAGGCAACTGTCGCCGTCAGCGTTTCGCCGACCGGCTGACCGTTCTGGGTCGTTTGGTGCGTAAAGACGTAGGTTCCGTATTTCTCCGGCGCCCAGCTGTACACGCCTTCTTCTGCCGCGTTCGTGACGACGACCTCGCCGTCGAGCGTAACCGTCGCCGTCGCGTCCGCATCGCCGTCCCACAGATTGCTGTAGGTGACGTCTTCAGCGTGGACGACCTCGATTACGCCTTTCCCGGCGCGCGTATCGATCGTCATCCGACCGCTCGTGGCAGACGAGAAGGCGGAAACAAAGGTAACCGTCGCCGTCTGCGTCTCGCCGACCTGCTGACCGTTCTGGGTCGTTTGGTGCGTAAAGACGTAGGTTCCGTATCCCTCCGGCGTCCAGCTGTACACGCCCTCTTTCGCCGCACGATCTACGACGATCTCGCCGTTGAGCGTGACCGTCGCCGTCGCATTCGTCTCGTCCTCCCACAGGTTGCTGTAGGTGACGCCTTCGGCACGGTCGGTCTCGATCGCGCCTTTCCCGGCGCGCGTATCGATCATCATCCGCCCGCTCGTGGCGGACGAGTCGCCGGTCGCGCCTTGCGCCATCCCGAGCCCCGCCCCGAGCGCAACGCCTAAACTGAGCCATTTTCGCATCATTTCATGTGCTTTCATCCTTGCCTCCGGATTCTTCTTTGTTTTTTCCGTTCGGCGAGAGGGACAGTTTACTGTCCTGCGGAGCAGCTGAGACGGAAGCCGATGTCGGCGCGATTGCCGTTGGACGGGGTGAAGAAGTTGCGCATGCCGCCGGAGCGGCAGTAGGACGCTTGGGAGGTGGAATAGCTCCCGCTACGCAACCTCCGGGCGAACGACGTGCCCCATTCCAAACACCACTCCCACACATTGCCGTGCATATCGTAGAGACCCCACGCATTGGCGATCTTTTCCCCGACCGGATGCGACTCATTGCCCGAATTTCCTGCGTACCAGCCCAGTTTCTTCAAGTCGTCTTCTGTCGAGCCGCCGTTGTTGTAGTCGCTCGTCGTCCCCGCCCGGCAGGCGTATTCCCACTGGTATTCCGTCGGCAGGTCGAGCGTCTCCAGACCCGTCTTGGTGCGCAGGATCCCGATGACGCTATTCGCATCGACCGTCGGCGTATCCGGATACTTGGCTTTTCCGCGCAAAGAGTTATACGAAAGATATCCTTGCGGACGCGTGTCTTGGTGGAGGTAGTTGGTTTTTGACACACCTTCGCCACCCGTCATCAGCAAGAACTGTGCGCCCGTCACCTCGAAGACGCCGATATAGTAGGGCTTGTCCACGCGGACAGAGGTGAATTCGTCGGTGTCTCCAGGCGTCAGCCCACTGAGGCTCCCCGCTTCGACTCGCCGCAGGACGAGTTTCTTCGTCTTGTACTCGTCCGTCCAGCCGCCCTCCGGCACGGCCGAAAGGGACGTGACCGGCCAACGTGCCGCCGTGGGTCCGCCCGAGAGGTCGATGACGCAATAGAGTCCGTTGATGAGTGGAGCGCCGTTGGTCAGTGCGACCGTCACCGAGACGTTCGTGGAAATGAGATTCAGTCCGTCCGCCGCGGTGTCCCAGGTGATGCGGTGCGTCCCGGCACCGGTCGACGGGATCGCCTGGAAGCTCTTTGGCGTATAGACCGTCCCCGTGTTGTGATCCGTTACCTGGACGGCTATGACCTTATCAGACGCGTCATCCCCGGTAATGGTGTAGTCGATATCCACCTTCCCGTTCCAAGGCCAGCGTTGCCGCGCCGCGACGTCCGACACCGTTGCGGCTTGCCCGAACGAACATACCGCCGCCGCCAACAGGGCGAACAATTTGGTTTTCATTTCTGTCTTCATTTCCGTTCCTTTCGTTTTCAGATTCATGTTTTCGGGTTCAAACTTGGTTACGCGTTCGCCTGTTTGCGGCGCAGGGCAAGCGCACCCGCCCCAAGAAGGAGGAGAAGTCCGCTCGTCGGCTCGGGGAGCACGCCGTAGAACGTGCCCATCACTTTGCCGTTCGCGTCGGCCCAGTCGAAGGATTCGCTTTTCCCGCCGATCTTTTTCATTTGCTCGAGAAACCAGCTTGTCGTATAGTTGGAGTTGTCGCCGCTGATGTAGCCTGTCCCGTATGTAATCTCAAGGACGGCACTCCCGTACGTATTCGCGTCAAGACCGGAAAGACTGTCCAGATCCAATTTCCAATAGGATTCGTATGGGTCGAGAGTGGACGAAACGGCGCTCAGGAACGAATATTTTCCATCCCCGGTGGAGCTGTAAAAGCCTAGGTCCACGCCCGACAAGGCTCCGGATACCTGACCTTGGCTGTTCTGGATATAGGCGTCGCAGAAGTCCTTGTTTATCTTGAAGTACAGGCTGTTTACCGGTGCGGATGAAGCTCCTATCGGAGCAATCGAGGCGAGGGCGAACACAAGTCCTGCGAGTAGGAATCTTCTTTTCATGGTTGTTTCCTTCCTTTATCTATATTATTGTATTTAATATTTCCATTGAGAAGAGGTGACCGAGATGCGTCGCCGCGGTCCATTCGAAACAGTGGGACACGCGGCATGTCCCCGTAGGGGGTCAAGCCCTTCTCGGGGAGGCAGTCCGACGCAAATGCCGCGTGCGCGGCCTCTGCCACGGATGCCCGGGAAGAATCTTCATGTGCGCTCGTGACATTCATACTTCTACCGCCCTTTTCTCTCTTTTGCGTGCGAATATTATGGCATTTCTTTGTCAGGAGCATGTTCGGTTTATGCTGAAATCATGTTAAGGGTCGGATTTTCGGGCGCTCCGTGCTCATATAGCGTTGTGGGGTCCGTGGCCGTCCGAGTATCTCGGCGGACCGGGCGCGAACGGTCCCACGGGAAGAAAAACAAAATCCCACGGGGATTTATCCAAAACCCCGTGGGATTTTAGGCCGGAGCCCGTAGTCTTTCCGTCCCCGCGCTAGATTTCGACGTCCACCGAGACGTCGTCCGCCGAGACGCCGGCGGGCTTTTCTTCCTTCTTGGGTCCGGCGTTGAAGCGCGGCGAATCCACGTTCATCAAATGGTGCGTCCTCTGGAAAAGCTGGTCGTCCTGCAGATTGAAGCGCGTGGAACTCGGTAGCGGCCGCATGGTGAAGATTGGATAGGCAATTGTACCGTCATTGTTCTTGGGGTAGGTCTTGCCGTACTCCTCTATGAGGACGAGCCCGCCTACGACGCCGCCCGGGTGTTCGCCGATCATAATCTCGATCTTGACGGGCTTGTTCGCCTGCAGCTCAAACCAGTCCGAAGGCGCCATCTTGCCCCAGTTCTGTTGCGGACACCACGCCTTGCCGATTTCCTTCGGCGCGGACGACTTCCAGTCCGAACGCTTGCTCGACTTCCCGTCGAATCCGTTCGAATCGAACAGGATCTTGCCGTTGACGCGTATGAACAGAAAATCGTCGAAATAGCCCCAGAATCGCCATTTTCCCTTCTTGTAGGAGGCCAAAGTCCCCGAATAATACACGACGAACCCGCTTGGCTTGACCGTATCCTCCACGCCGAAGGCCTTGGGCCCGTTCGCCGCATCTTGCGGGGGAATCCACAGGTGCGTCAGAGCGACATTCTTGGGCGGAACGTGGAACTTCATGAGGGCGGCCTGCGAAAAGTTGTTTTCGATGAGGCTACGGGCGTCGTCATTGTAGGATTTTTTCCAATTCGGACGGTCCTTCCCGGTGCCATCTTTCTTGAAATCAATAATCGTGCCGATGAGACACCCGTCCAGATTCGGCTTCTTGCCGCTCTTGCGCGCGACGACCTTGCCCCAGCCGCTGCCCGAGTCCCCCAGGGAGGACATCTTGACGCCGGCGTTGATGGCGCTCATCGTGACGGGGCTGGGGGCCGCCGAAGCCGCCGCGGGCGAAACGGGCTGGTTGGCCGGAGGGGCGGCGAGGTCCGTGCTCGGGACGGGTATATCCGTCGTCGGGACCGTAATATCCACATTGATATCTTCCGTCATGTCCACATCGGGTTCTTCGGGCGTATCCTCTTCCTCCGGCTCGAGCAGGGATTCCGGCTCTTCCTCGATCTGGGCGATGCGGATTTCATACGCCTTTTTCCGCGCGCCCTGCACGGTCGTGACGACAATAAGGACGACGACGAAGAGCGTCACCGAAACGACGGCGATCAGGGGCGCGGCCAGGCGCTGGAAATTGAGGCGCGCTTCCTTGTATTCCCGGCTCGTGCGCGGCTGCCGAAAGCCTTTGAACATGTCGACGAGCCGCCTGAAAAAGCCCTTCTCCTCGAATTGCTCTTGTATTTCTTCCAAATTGACGAATTCCGCAGGCGTCTGCCCGACCGCCTGTTCGTCCGGATGCGCATTCTCGTTCTCTTTCATGGCTCTATCCTTCCTTGACACTGATGATAAACGCCGCCGGTAGACGCCGGGTTCATGCGCCCGCGCACAATTCCCTTATGTTCCGGAGACCCTGGCGCAATTGGTCCGTCGAAACGTGCGCGTGCGGCTCGAAAACGACATGCGCGGCGCTTTTCAGGAGCGGGAGAAGCGCGGCGAAATCCACCTTCCCCATCCCCGGCGCCCCATGGTCGTCGTGATAATCCACGACGTCGTTCAGGTGAAGCCCGACGAACCGGTCCGGTTCTTTGCGGAAATCTTCCGCCGTTTCCGTGCGCCAGCCGTGCATTTCGCGCACCCGGTCGTGCCCCGTGTCGAACCACCCCTTCAGCGGCGCGTCTTTGAAAGCGTCCAGAAGTCGCAAAAGTTCCGTTTCGTCCGGAAACGCCTCGAGATAGGGCAAATTCTCCAGCCCCAGCACGATATGGTGCTTTTCGAGGAGGGGGAGAAGTTTTTCGACTTCGGCCTTGAAGACGTCCAGACGCTTTTCGCCGCGCTTTTTCCGCGTTAGTTGCGCTTTTTTGAGCATTTTCGCGTATTTTGCCGCGTTCAAGTCGCCTTTTTCCTTCTGCAAAGCCGTGCGGAGCGTGTCCGTGGCGAAGGCACGGGAAAAGAGCGTGCCGAAACCGACGCGTCCGGCGTGCAAAACGACGGCCGACGCCCCGACGTCCGCGGCGCATTCTATCGTGCGCGTCAATTGGATGCGCGCCAACGCGCGGCTTTCGGCATCCGCCGCGGCCAAAGAGTAGAGTTCGGGATGCGCCGCCGGGGCGGAAATGGGGACCGGACAGAAGGCGTGCACGGAGCCGACCGGCATTTCGCCGAGACGCCGCTTGAAGCCGTCCATCTGCGGCGGACGCACGGCATACCCCAGCTCAAGCGCGTCAAACCCCAGTTCAAGCGCCTTGTCGACGAAGGCTTCCGGCGGCATTTCGGGCCGCCAGGAGGTGGAAAGCGCGAATTTCATGGCAATGTCATCCTATCCATCAGGGAACAGAGGACGGATTCCAGCGGCAGGCTGCGGGTACTGCGCCGGTAGGCCGCCCCGATAGACTCGATATTCGCGAATGCCGCGCTCCGCGGCACTTTTCCCGACACCATCCAGTCGCGCGCCACGAGTTCCAGGGTCCGGAAGAAGGCTTTCCGCACGACCGCGACGTTTTCCTTTCCGGACGCGTCCTCCGTGCGCGCCTCGAGATCGGACAAAATCCGCGCGAGCGCATGTGCCGCGACAGCCTTGTCGTGGACGGTATTGGGCGTCTCGTTCAGGATGCGCCGCACGGCTTCTTCCTCCGGACCCGCCAGGCGGTCGCGTTCGAACGGCAGATCTATGCGCTGGGTGCGCGAGACGATCGTGGGCATCACGGCGTCGGGGGCGTCGGTCAGGAGCAAAAAGAGCGTCCGCGGGGTAGGCTCCTCCAACGTCTTCAGAAAGGCGTTCGCCGCGGCGGGCTGCATGCAATCGACCCCGACGACCACGCCGACCTTCCAGCCGCCCGAATAGGCTGTCGTGGACAGCGGAGCCACCAGCCCATCACGGACGCTGTCCGTCTTGATCGTGCGGCTCTTGCCTTCCGGTTCCAGCCAGACGATGTCGGGGTGGTTGGCGTAGTTCTCGGGCGACAGGTCAGGGAAAAGCTTGCCGATGATGCGCCGCGCCAGATCGCGCGCATTGCCGTCCAGATCGCCGCGGATGAGATAGCCGTTGGCGATGTGCCCCGTATCTATGGCGTGGGCGATCAGATCAAAGGCTTCAGCGCTTTCCATATCCGCTCCTGCACTTCTTCGACCGTTCCATTGGCGTCTATCGGCTGGATGCGCCCGGGATCCGCCGCGGCAAGGGCGGAAAACCCCGCCCGCAAGCGGGCGTGAAAGACGTCTCCGGCCTGCTCGATACGGTCCGCCGCGGTCTGCGTACGGGATTCCCGCTCCTGCATGCGGCGCCGGCAGGCGGCGGGATCGGCGCAGAGCAGGAACGTCTTGTCGGGCAAAAGCCCCGCCCGGGCAAAGCCGTCCGCCTGGCGAATTGCCTCCAGGGGAAGACCGCGCCCATAGCCCTGGTAGGCGTAGGTCGAATCGCAAAAACGGTCGGAAAGCACCCACACGCCGCGCGCCAGCGCCGGGGCTATGACATCGTGCACCAACTGGGCGCGGGCGGCCAGGAACAGCAGAAGTTCGCTGCGGTCGCAGAGAGGCTCGGCGGACACTTCCTTCAAAATGCCGCGGATCCGCTCGCCCAATTGCGTGCCGCCCGGTTCGCGGGTCGTCCGGACCTCGATCCCCTCGGCGCGCAAGGCGTCCGCCAAAAGGGCGATTTGGGTCGTTTTCCCGCAGCCTTCGCCGCCTTCCAACGTAATGAACTTGCCTCTCATGAAAGGGACTCTCCTTGTTCAAAGAATGATTGCACGCGCCCCAGCAAGTCGTCGACGTCCGCCACGGCGTGAACCGGCGCCGGGATGGACTTGCGGAAGATGGCGCCGTAGTTTTTCGTCACCAGGCGCGGATCGGTCACCACGACTATGCCGCGGTCGCGCTTGGTGCGGATAAGGCGTCCAAACCCCTGGCGGAACTTGATGACCGCCTCGGGCAGGGCGTAGTCCCGAAAGGCGCTCCCGCCTTCGCGCGTGATCTTCTCGCTGCGCGCCTCGATTACGGGGTCGCCGACCTGCGCGAACGGAAGCCGGGCGATGACGACGCAAGCGAGGGCTTCGCCGGCGACATCCACCCCCTCCCAGAAGGACTGGGCGCCAAACAACACGCAAGGCGCCGCGCCCTCTTTCAAACGCCGCGTCATGGCTTCGCGCGAGAGTCCCTCGCCCTGCACCAAAAGCTCCAGGCCGACCGTCCCGAAATCGTTCCGGCAGGCTTCCGCCACCGCGTTCATCATCTCGTAGCTCGTGAAAAGGACGAGCGACCGCCCCTTGGTGCGTGCGCACAGTTCGCCCAGAAGCGCGGCAAGTTCCTTCACGCAAGAAGCCAGATTGGACGAAGGATCGGGCAACCAGTCCGGCGCCAGCACGAGGGACTGGGTCAGATAGTTGAAGGGACTTTGCGCCACGAGCGTCTGGAAACGGTCGTCCATCGCCCCCAAACGCTTCGCCATGTACCTGAAATCCGTCCCCACGCGCAGTGTCGCGGACGAAAGAATGACGGAATCCTTCACCTCATAGAGCATCTGCCGCAGATCGTTCGCCACCGAAAGCGGCGCCGCCACAAGGCGCAGGCTCATGCGGCGCACATTGACGCGATGTTTCTCGAGGTGAAGGCGCTCCACCCAATAGGCGTGGGTGTTCTTCTCGCCTTTGAGGACGAAAAGCGCCGCATTGGTAAACGACACGAGGGAATCCGCCAAACCCTGGATTTGCGCCGCGTAATCGGCGGCCGCGCTCGACGGGCCCTCCTCTTCCGCTTCCACGGCGAGCGTATCCCGCAGATCGTGCAGAAACCGCACGAGATTGGCCATTTCGTGCTCAAACTTCATCCAGGCGCGCTGCAGATCGTCTTCGTTCCATTCCTCTTTCTTGTACGCCTCGAAAAGACCGTGCACCGAGTGGCGCCGCACCCCGTCCTTCACATCGTAACGCACGATATCCCCGTTTCGGGACGGCAGCAGGAGAAGCGCAACACGGCTGAAAACGCCTTCCGCCGCGGTCGTAAGACGATTGAAGCGGTCGCCAATGCCCTCAATCTGGCTGATGATCTCGTTCCGGATGTTCGCGTTCTTGAGGTGCCCGGCACTGGCTGCGCGCGCCAACGCAGCCAGTACGCCGCTGGCGCGCCCTTTGGCCGTGCGCGGACTGCGATGCAACCGATTGAGGAGGCGCGCCAATTCTATGAGCGAAAACTCGCAACTGAGGTAGTCGGTCGCGATATTCTCCAGGTTGTGGGCTTCGTCCAGCACAAGCCGCCCGTAAGCCGGAAGTATCGTCCCCGCGCCGCTCGTCGCGTCCGCGCAAACGAGCGCGTGGTTCACGATGACGAGATGCGCCTCGGCCGCGGCTTTGCGCGCCCGGTAGACGAAACAACGCGAATAGTACGGACACCGCCGCTTGCTGCACTCCTCCCCCTGGCACGACAGAAGCGTCCGCGGCAACCCCTCGTAAGAGTCCAGGTCGCCGTCGGGCGTCGTTCGAAGCCACTCGATGAGATGGGGCATCTCGGCTTGGTCGGCCTCGCTCATCGTCCAGTAGCCCGGCGCGAAGAACTCGCCCAGCGCCCGCAGACAGAGGTAATTGCCGCGCCCTTTCAGCAACGCCACCTTGAAGTTCGCCGCCGCGTCGCCCAATATCCGGAGCGCCCGGGGAATGTCGGACTGCATCAATTGGCTTTGGAGATTGCGCGTGGCGGTCGAAATGACGACGGGCGTATCGTTCGTGTACGCCCAGAGAATGGAGGGCACCAAATAGGCGAGCGACTTGCCCACGCCCGTGCCCGCCTCGATCATCAGATGTTCCCGGCCGTTGAACGCCCGCGCAATCGCCTCGAGCATCGCGATTTGCCCCGGACGCTCCTCGTAGCCGGCCATCGCGCCCAGCGTGCCCCCCGCCCGCAAATGGGCGGCGGCGGACTCCACATCCAGCCGCGCGCAGTCTTCATGTGTGGGCAGATGCCGCTTTTTGCCGCCTTCGCGCGTCTCGGGCAAGAACGCATACCAGCGCGGATCGTCTATAAATGCGGCGGGGGACATCGCAAACGAGCGCGGAAAGCTCAGACCCAGAGCTTTTCAAGCGCGTAATAGGCGCGCGCCTCGGGAGAGAAAACATGCACAATGACGTCGATGTAGTCGACGACGATCCACCCGCTCTCGGGATCGCCCGATGTACGGTAGCTGGCGACGCCCGCCTCTTTCATTGCACGCTGCGAGGCGGCGATCAATGCCTTCAAATGCGGTGCCGCGGCACCGGTCGCGACGACGTAAAAGTCCGCGAGCGCGCTTTTGCCGCGCACGTCGTAGACTTTGACGTCCGTACCCTTGCAATCTTCCAACGCCTGCGCTATGCGGCGCGCCTGTTCTTCTGCTGTCATCATAACATCCATAGTATACCAAAAATGCGCAAATCAGTCTAATACGCCTTTCGAGGGCGTTGCTTTGTCGTCCCACCACGCACACTTGGCGGAAGAAATCCGTGCGATGGGTTTGGTCGTCAACTGCTTGCCCTTCGCGCCCGCCGCGCGGACGGGCACGACATCCTGCCTTTCCTCCGCGCCGCCGGTGCCTGTCCGCTTCACCTGCTCCTTCAAGAGAAAATACTGCTGGTTGATGCGCTGGTTCTTCGCCGGTTTGTACTTCACATACAACGTATCCGGACACCCTTCCTGGAGGAAAAGAATCTTCGACTTGGGCTTCTCCGGCGCGAGGTGGTAGTCTTTGTTCCGGATGAGCCCGCCGAAGCGGAAGCGCTTCACGTAGCTGAAACCGTAGCCGCCCTCTTCGTAAACGCACGTAAACTCGCGCGTTTCGCGGTCCTTCTCCTGGTTGTAGCGTACGACCGCCAGAAGGTCCTTGTCCACGAAAATCTTCTCCTCGGGCTGCACCTTGCGGAAGCGTCCGTCCTTCCAGATGAGGATGAGTTCGTCCAGCGACGAGCACTTGAACAGCTCGTCCCCGTTGCGCAGCCCGCTGCCGACATAGTGGTTTTCGCGGTCCCACTTGATGGTCAGTTCCGAAGCGGTGATCGCCCGCACGTCCACTTCCTGGAACGGCGTCGTCCGAACCTCTGTGACACGCGGATATTTCTTCGCGTACTGCTTGACGAGCCCCTTGAGATACTTCACGACAAAAGCGCGCAAATGCGCCAGATTGTCGCGGACTTCCGCCTCTTCCTTCTGGATGCCCTCGATTTCCTCGCGGTTTTTGTCGATATCGAACTGCGAAATGCGGCGAATCTGGAGTTTCAGGAGCCGTTCCACGTCTTCCGCCGTTACGGCGCGGCGCAATTCCTTCAGGAACGGCTTGAAACCCTCCATCACCGTCTTTTGGACGCCCTCGTACGTCTTTTCGTTCTCGATGCGCTTGTAGATGCGCTCTTCTATGAAGATGCGATCCAGCGTGCGCGCATGGAAGAGGTCGTCCAGCTCCCCGAGGCGAATCTCGAGTTCGCGCTTGGTGAGTTCCGTCAAACGCGCCACATTGTGTTCCAGAATCTCCGAAACCCGCATGAGCTTCGGCCGTCCGGATTCCAACACAATCGGACGCGAAGAGAGCGATTTCTCGCATGTTGTGAAGGCATACAGCGTGGTAATCGCCTTTTCTTGGCTGACGCCCGTCGCCAATTCCAGCTCGATGCGCACCTGATCGCTCGTCAAATCGTGCAGTTTGCGCACGCCGACCTTCTTCTTCTTTATGGCGTCTTCTATGGACGCGGCGATGGAGTCGGTCGTCTCGCCCCACGGGAGTTCCGTGATGACCAGGCGATTTTTGTCCTCTTTCTCTATCCGGGCGCGGACTTTTACCTTCCCCAGTCCGTCCTGGTAGTCCGAAACGTCCATTATGCCGCCCAGCTGGAAGTCCGGATACAGCTTGAACGGCTTTTTCTGCAAAAGCGCGATCTCGGCTTCCAGAAGTTCGATGAAGTTGTGCGGCAAAATGGCCGTCGAAAGCCCCACGGCGATGCCGTCCGCCCCCAGCATGAGCAGAAGCGGAATCTTCGCGGGCAGGTAGACCGGCTCCTCCTTGCGTCCGTCGTAATTCGGCACGAAAGACGTCGTTTTCTTGTTGAAAACCTCATGCCGCGCCAAGTCCGTCAGGCGGCACTCGATATAACGCGTCGCCGCGTGGGGCATGCCGGTGTAAAGCGAACCGTAGTTCCCCTGTCCGTCAATCAGATACCCCTTGCCCTCGCCCCAAAGCTTGTTGGCAAGCACGCAAATCGCGTCCCCGATGGACGCGTCGCCGTGGGGGTGGTACTGCATCGCGTGGCCCACGATGTTCGCGACTTTCGTGTAGCGCCCGTCGTCCTTCTCCCAAAGCGAGTGCATGATGCGCCGCTGGACGGGCTTGAGCCCGTCTTCCACCGCCGGAATGGCGCGCGAACAGATGACGTACGCCGAATATTGCCGGAAGTTCTCGTCGTAGAAGTCCCGCAGGGGACCCCGCCCCGTCAGCCCTTCTTTGACCGTCAAGGGCGTGCCCGCCGCGTCCGCGAGGCTTTTCTCTTCTTCCCGCGGCGTTTTCTCCCCGTCCCCGTGGGATTCCAGGTCGAACAACTCCATGTTTTCAAACAAACTCGGCGGCTGTCCGTTCTTATCCGATTTTCCGCTCATCTCTTAAAACTCCGACGAATCGCACACGAGCGACTCCATGATGTAATTCTTGCGCTCCGGCGTATTGGCGCCCATGTAGAATTTGATGGACTTCTCCACGTCCAGATCGTCCGCGCAGGTGACCGGCGTCAGACGCATATCCTTGCCGATGAAGTCCTTGAATTCCTTCGCGTTCAGCTCGCCCAGACCCTTGAAGCGCGTGATTTCGCACCCCTTTCCGCATTTCGCGATTGCCTTCTCCCGTTCCTGGTCCGTGAAACAGTAGTACTGCTCCTTCTTGTTGCGCACGCGGAAAAGCGGCGTTTCCAGCACGAAAACACGTCCGTCCGTGATCAATTGGCGGTAAAATCGCATGAAAAACGTCGCCAGGAGCATGCGGATGTGCAACCCGTCCACATCGGCATCCGTCGCGAAAATGATTTTCCCGTACCGCAAACGGTCCAGGCTCTCGTCCACGTCCAGGGTCTTGATGAGGTTGAAAAACTCCTCGTTGCGGTAAAGGACGTCCTTGTTGAGTCCGCACGTGTTCAGCGGCTTGCCGCGCAGGAAGAAGACCGCCTGGTTCGTCGCATCCCGCGCCAACCCCAGAGTACCCCCGGCGGACTGCCCTTCCGTCAAAAAGATCATGGTGTCCGCGCCTTCCGCCTGACCCGTTTTCTTGTTGATTTTATCGAGTTTCAGGTGGTTTTTGCTGTCTTTCAGCTGCGGAACCCGCACGCTGACCGCCTGCGAACGCTCGCGCGCCTGCTTCTTGATCGTGTTGAGCTGGGAGCGAATTTTGCCCGTTTCCTCGATCTTTTTGACGAGTTTCTCGGCCTCGCCCGGTGCCCGGTGCAAGGCGGTTTCGATCTCCTTCTTCATCTGCGCGACGAGATCCGCACGGATGTCGTTCATCACGAACTTGATCTTCGTCTGCCCCTCAAAGACCGGATTCATGATCTTCAGGCTCACCGCGCCGATCAAACCGTCGCGGATGTCGTCGCCGTCGAACTTCTTTTTCGGATCGTAATCGTTGAGCGCCTTCGTCAACGCCTCCTTGAACGCCGTCAGATGCGTCCCGCCATCCGTCGTGTATTGCCCGTTCACGAAGGAGTAGTATTCCTCGCCGAAACGGTTCGTATGCGTGAAGATGAGCTCCAGGTTCTTCGTTTTGATGTGGAAAGGCGTGTAAAGCTTCTCGAATTGCGCCTCGTCGGCAATCAGATCGGCCAGTCCGCCCGTGGAGCAGATGGCCTGTCCGTTCAGATTGATCGTCAGCCCCGCGTTCACGTAGCAGTACATCCGCATGCGCCGCAACACGTGCTCCTCGCGCATCTTGAATGTCTTCAATACCTTGGCGTCGGGCTTGTAGTGCGTAAAGGTGCCGTTCGGCTCGTTTTTCGCGCATTTCCCGCGCTTCTGGGACTGCAAACGCCCCTCCTTGAAGAACGCCTCCGAATATTCGCCGTCCCGGTAGGACCGCACCTCGAAAAACTCCGAAAGCGCGTTCACCGCCTTCGTGCCCACACCGTTCATGCCCGCCGAGAACTGGAAGTTGTCCGAATCGAACTTGCCGCCCGTGTTCATCTGGCTGACGCAATCGACAACTTTCTCGAGCGGAATGCCGCGCCCGTAGTCCCTTACGCTCACTTCGCCCGTGTCGTAATTCACCGTGACGTCGATCTTCTTGCCGTACCCCATGACGAACTCGTCGATCGAGTTGTCGATGACTTCCTTCATGAGGATGTAAATGCAATCGTGGTACATCGCGCCCGTACCTGGCTCGCCGACATACATACCCGGACGCATACGGATATGCGTCACCGGATCCAGCGTCTTGATGCTGTCCGCACCGTAATTGGTCTTCGCCATCGCTTGTAAATCTCTTCTTTTGTCCTGCAAACGAATGATTATTATATCATATTTGCCGCCGCTTGCGAATAGGTCCGCGGCAAAACTCGCCCGGACGACACGCTTACGCCTGCGCGTCCAGGAACTTTTCCATCCAAATCATGTCAAACCACTGTCCAAACTTGAATCCGCACCGATGGAAATGCGCACACCTGAAGTACCCCATCCGTGCATGGAAATCGGCGCTGGCCGTATCCAGATACGGACTGGGCTGCGCCGGCCAGGCGATGCAGGCATTCGCGTTCAAAATGCCGCGTGCGGCAAGTTGCCGCTCGAGTTCCGTCAGCAAAGCGCGCCCGATGCCGCGTCCGCGGCAGTCTTGCGCCACATAAATCGACGTCTCGACACACCGTGCATACGCTTCGCGCGTCTTGAAGGGTCCCGCATAGGCGTACCCGACCACGCGCCCGGACTCCTCCGCGACCAAATAGGGATAATTCCGCACCGTTTCCGCCAAGCGCCGGGCGATTTCCGCCGCGTCCGGCGCCGCGTATTCGAAGGAAATCGCCGTATTCTCCACATACGGCGCGTAAATCGCCGCGATCGCGGGGCTGTCCGCAGGGGTCGCCGCACGGATTGTCACGGCAGAATGCGTACGCGCCGCCCCTCCAGGCGATAGTTTCCTTTTGCGAGAATGCGCAAGGCTTCCGGATACGCCAAATGCTCCTGAACCTGGATGCGCGCATGCAATGTCTCGGGCGTGTCGTCCTCGAGGACGGGCACCGCCTTCTGCACGATTATCGGACCCGAATCCGTCCCGGCGTCCACAAAATGGACGGTCACCCCCGCCACTTTGCACCCGTAGTCCAGCGCCTGCGTCCAACTGTGCACGCCCGGAAAGGCCGGCAAAAGCGCCGGGTGGATATTGAGCACGCGGTTCGGGAACGCCGCGAGGAGTTTCGGCTTCACAATGCGCATGAACCCGGCCAATACGACCGTATCCACGCCCGCTTCCTTCAAAAGGCGTATGCAGGCGTCTTCGGCTTCGCCTTCCAACTTCGTCTTGAAAGGCGCGCAATCCAAGTAGCGGTGCGGGATGTTGTGCCGCGCCGCGCGGTCCAGTATCTTCGCATCGGGCCAATCCGCCAAAACGAGGGAGACTTCCGCATCCAACGTCCCCGCGGCAATCGCGTCCACGATGGATTGCATATTCGAGCCGGCGCCCGACCCCAAAACACCCAGATGCAACGTGCCCATGATCTGTCTCTTGCGCTCTTACGAAAGATTTCCGATGACCGCCTTGATACGGCGCACGCCCGCCGAGGAGGACTGCTCCTTCAGGATCTTGAAGCTCCCGAGTTCGCTCGTATTGGCGACATGCGGACCGCAACAAATCTCCTTCGAGACGTCGCCGATCGAATACAAAGAGACCTGATCGCCGTACTTCGCGCCAAAAAGCGCCATCGCGCCTTCCTTCTTGGCTTCCTCCACCGTCGTCATCTTCTTCTTGACCGGGATGCCTTCCTTGATCCAGGTGTTGACGAGATCTTCCACCGCCTTGATCTGTTCGGGCGTCAATTTCTCGGGCCACGTGAAATCGAAACGCAGGCGTTCCGGCGTAATGTTCGACCCCTTCTGGTTGGCAGTTGGACCCAAAACCTTGTGAAGCGCCGCGTGCAAGAGGTGCGTGGCCGTATGCATGCGCGTCACGACCGCGCTGTTGTCCTGAAGACCCGCCTTGAACGCCCCGGCGCTCGTCGTGCGCGAAAGCTCCTGATGCTTGCGGTTCGCCTCGTCAAACCCTTCCTTGTCGACCGTCAAACCCGCCTTCTTCGCCATTTCAAGCGTCATTTCGAACGGAAAACCGAACGTATCGTAGAGCTTGAACGCTGTTTTGCCGCTGATTTGCGTTTGACCATGCGCCTTCAGCTGCTCCGCGACCTTGTTGAACATCGCCTCGCCCTTGTCCAGCGTCTGGTTGAAGCGGTTCTCCTCCGCCTCGAGATCCTGCTTGCACTGCGCCAAATTGACCTTGAGCTCGGGATAGACGTGATTGTACTTGTCGCAGATGACTTCCGCCAATTTCACCGTAAAGCCGGGTTCCATGCCCAGAATGCGCGAATACCGCACCGCGCGGCGAATCAGGCGCCTCAGAACGTAGTTCGCGCCGACATTGCCGGGCTTGACCCCGCCCTTGGGATCGCAAAGAATGAAGGTGGCCGTGCGCATATGGTCGGCGATGATGCGCCGCGCGCGCAGAACCTCCTCCGGATCCTTCCCCGCCGTATCCTTGGAGAGTTCATCGATCTTCGCCATGATCGGCGCGAAAATCTCTGTGTCGTAGACGGTCGGCGCACCGCTCATCATGCAAATCGTACGCTCGACGCCCATGCCCGTATCGACATTGTGCCGCCCGAGCGGCTCGAACTTGCCGTCCGCCGTCTTGTTGTACTGCATGAACACATTGTTCCAAATCTCGACGTACTTGCCGCAATGGCAACCCGGACGACAGTCCGGACCGCACGCAGGCTTGTGGGTGTCGATGAACATCTCGGTGTCCGGACCGCACGGGCCCGTCGTGCCGGCCGGACCCCACCAGTTATCCTCACGCGGCAGCGGAAAGATGTGGCTTTCGGGCAGCCCCTGCTTCTTCCAGAGCTCGATGGCCTCGTCGTCGCGCGGAATCCCATCCTCGCCCGCGAACACGGTGACATAGAGATCCGCCGGATCGAACCCCAGCTTCTTCGTCAGAAACTCAAAACTCCAAGCAATGGCCTCCGGCTTGAAATAATCGTTGAGCGACCAGTTGCCGAGCATTTCGAAAAACGTCAAATGCGAAGCGTCTCCCACCGCGTCAATATCGCCTGTGCGGACGCATTTCTGCACATCCGTCAAGCGGTGCCCCGCCGGATGTTCCTGCGCGCCCATCAAATAAGGCACGAGCGGGTGCATGCCCGCCGTCGTGAAAAGAACAGTCGGATCATTCTCGGGAATGACCGAAGCCCCCGAAATGATCTTGTGTCCCTTGGACTCGAAAAACTTCAAATACATGTCACGGAGTTCATCCGCCGTCAAGTTCTTCATATCTGCCTCTTGTGTGCTTGCATGTTTGTAGAAAATAAAAAAAGCCGGCAGCGTCCTACTCTCGCACGGGCGAGTCCCGCACTACCCTCGGC
>ERZ808242.491-NODE-491-length-28459-cov-4.629242_pt1 | contig 28459 bp, 22 predicted proteins | sample MGYA00521244_ERZ808242 | MGnify/ENA primary metagenome ERZ808242 (study PRJEB31516, sample SAMN03275573) | gut metagenome | biome: mammalia-associated habitat; material: feces | host: Papio cynocephalus | place: Kenya | collected 2012-07-27 ... | reverse complement strand
GGGATTGAGAGCGGGTTTGAGCACGCGATTTTTTGCGCAGATATGGCGTTAATCGTGGTAAATCCTGAAGTTAGCTCCGTGCGGGACGCTGATAGAGTGATAGGCATAATTGACGCAAAAAGCGATTTGGCAAAGGCGGGGAAAGAAGTGCAAAAATACCTAATCATAAACCGCATTAAGCACGATTTAGTCAAAAAGGGCGAGATGATGAATAAAGATGATGTGCTTCACATCGTGGCAATCCCGCTTTTGGGGCTGATTTGTGCTTTTGTAGTTGTCTCGCTGCGGATTATCTATCAGGGAATGCCTAAAGCCGAGCCTCCTTCCGAAAGAAGACAGAACAATAATCGAGTTGCGCAAGCGGAACCTAATTCCGCTGAAGAAATGCCCAAATCCGAAGGTAGAATAAGAAAAAGCTTGAGCTCGGCTGCTTCAGGCACTTTGGCGTCTGTAAAACCAGATCAAGAAGAAAAGACCGAGTTCAGCTTGTCTTACGCTCCCACTGTAGTTGATATGCCAGCGGTGGGCGGTTCGCGTGAACAATTTGCTGCTGCTGTCAAAAAATCGGCGACGATAGCTGCGGCCGTTTCTGGTCGCCATTTGCTGGTAGATAGTCCCTATCTAGCAGAAAAAAGTCTACCTGTAGGACAAAGTTTAGTCTTTGGACGTTCTCCTGAATGCGATGTCTGTTTGGCTGGCAATTTTGTCTCCAGTCGTCACGCTAGGTTATCAACCGATCCTAGTGGAGTAGTTTTGGAAGATTTGGGCAGCGCTAATGGTACTTTTTGCAACGGAGAATTGCTCACTACGCCTGTATACTTAAAAGATGGTGATGAGTTTTCTATAGATGACAGCAAGTTCGTTTATAAGCAAAGTTAGGTCGTAAAAAAGTATGTGTGCTAATTCACGTCGTTGGGGAGCCTTACTGATGCTTATAGTAACTACCATATTGGCCTATGGCAGTTACTGGCTGGTTTTAATTTCCCCAAGCTATTCTATAGGAGCGGAAAATGCCTATTATCCTTGCAAATATGCTGCGATTATAGCTGCTTCAGGCTGGATAGCTTGGGCCGTTTTGGCCCTATCTCCTCAAAGGGGAGACAATTTCTTAATTCCTGGTGCTCTATTTTTAACCAGTGTGAGCTGGTTAGAAATATATAGTCTTGGTTTTCGTAACCCTTTATACAGCAATCAGGGGCCGCGTCAGGCTATTTCTGTAGCTATAGCGCTGTTACTTATGTTGCTCACCGTTCTTCTATTAAGAAATTATCGCTTATTAGAAGAATACAAATATCTATTTTTAAGTGGGGGCGTAATTGCTCAGCTGGCAGTAATGATTTTTGGTACAGCTGCCAATGGAGCCAGACTGTGGTTTAATATCGGTGGTTTTAGTTTACAGCCTGGTGAATTTACCAAAATTTGCTTTATAATATTCTTTGCCGCTTATTTGCGTCAATTTAGCCCTTGGATGAGTTTAGGCATTACTTTTGGCAAAGAAAGTCGTTTGTCGCGCAAAGCTCTGCTTATTTTAGGACTTTCGATGGCTGTAGCTGAATTAGTATTGGTGGCCCAGCGCGATTTAGGAGCAGCTCTATTGCTCTTCGGTATTTTTATAGCGATGTTTTTTATCGCTACAGGACGCACTGATATTGTTGCCATTACAGCTTTGCTTTCTTCCGGTGGGGCTTACGCTTGCTGGAAATTTTTCGATCATGTACAAGTGCGCGTGGCCAATTGGCTTGATCCTTTTGCGGATATAGGCAATAACGGATATCAGATGTGTTTAGCTCTGTTTTGCTTAAATAATTCCGGATTTGATGGCGCTGGTTTAGGAATGGGCTATTCTGAAGTTATACCGGAAGTAAGCAACGACTTCGCTTTTGTGGCCATTACTGAAGATTTCGGAATGATAGGCTGTACCGCTTTAATACTCGGAATTGTTATTCTAGTGGAACGCTGTTTCGCTGTGGCTATGAGAGCTCAAGATCAGTTTGGTGTACTTCTAGCTTCTGGATTAGCCAGCTTGTTCGCTTGGCAAAGTGCTATCATTATGTTGGGGGACACTAAAATTATTCCTATGACCGGTATTACTTTACCTTTCGTTTCTGCTGGCGGCAGTTCATTGGCTTCTAGCTTTATAATTTTAGGAATAATTTGGGCTATAGACTCTTCCAATGCTAAAACTTACACTTCCGAATTGGATAGTAAAGTAGTAGATAGCCAACTGCAATCCGAATCGCACTCTGATATAGTGCAAACCGATTCGGCCAAAAATGAGGAATAAAAGTAGCTCCATGCCTGTAAAGAATAAAACAATTTCTGCCCAAGAAGCTATAGTTTCCACCAAAAAGAGAGTGCGCTTCGCTGCGTTTTTGTTTGCTTTACTGCTGATTGTGCCTCTGGTAAATGTGGCTAGATACGGAATTTTAGACGCGGACAACCTTAGCAAGCACAGAAATAATCCTATTTATAACGACAATTGGGAGTCAATGGGCCGCATTTTAGACCGGCATTTTTCTCCTTTGGCTTTTTCTAAGGACAGCTCTCAAGAAGACGCTAAAGATACGCCGCGCAGCTATCCCCTGGGGGAATGTGCCTCTAACGTCGTCGGTTATAACAGCCCCCAATATAGTCGAGTCGGTTTAGAAGATGATTTGGCCGAGGAAATTCGGGGCTTTAGCGTTCCGCGCACTCCTTTGGAAGCTTTTCGTTTATTCAATAAACCTGATAGAAATGGCGACGATATGGTCACTACTCTGGACGCTTCGTTGCAAACCGAAATTTATAATTATATGGTTGGCTATAGGGGGGCTGCAGTCGTTATAGATGTCAAAAATGGCGATATTCTAGCTATGGTTTCACTGCCATCTTACGATCCTAACAAATTTGGCCTTGACGGCTACTGGGCAAGAATGAATAGTGACAATGAAGCAGCCTGTCTTTTAGATAGAGCCAAACAAGGATATTATCCTCCAGGATCAGTTTTTAAGCCTTTAATTATGGCCGCTTGCTTAGAGGATGGCATAACCAGATGGAATGATACTTTTCGCTGTGATAGAGGCTTTTGGGCTGGAAATTATTTTGTCAGTTGTCTGGGTGATCATGGCAATGTTACTTTAAATGAAGCCCTGACTTATTCTTGCAACGCTGCTTTCGGAAGATTGGGAATGCTCATGGGAATGTCTAAAATTCGCGCTTGGATGAAAAAGTTCAAACTCGATCAGAAAATGACTTTCGTGCCCGGAGCTGTTCCGGCCAGATTACCGGAAAGCAATACCGTTTCCGCGCCAGCTGAAGCGGCTATAGGTCAAGCCGATATTTTAGTTTCTCCTTTGCATATGGCTAGAGTTGCTGCCGTTATTGCTAGAGGTGGAGTAGATATTGAGCCCAGATTGTTGCGTGCTCGGATCCGTTCTACATTTAAAGGACTTCGCACTGTATGGACTTGCCCAGAAGGCAAACAAGAACGTATTATTTCCGCCGATACCGCTTCTTTGGTGGCTTTATCTATGCGCAATGTAGTTAGAGAAGGTACTGGCATGGCTGCCCAAATTCCTAATGTACCTGTAGCAGGCAAAACAGGATCGGCGGAAAATCCTCATGGCGCTACCCACGCCTGGTTTATTGGCTACGCTCCAGCTGGTAGACCACGCTACGCTGTTTCTGTCATTGTGGAAAATCGTGGCGGCGGAGGAGTTGTGGCAGCTCCGATAGCCAAGTTCATTTTGGAAGAAGCTCTTAAGCTTAAAGATGCCGATCCCCTACCTGCTGAGTAATCTTTCTTTTTTGTCTATAATTTAAGCTTTTAATTAGGCAGGCTTTTTTAGATCGGCAAGCGAAGCTGCAAAGCCTGCGTTACATAACAAAACGCATTTTTGAGTTTTTTTGTCCAAATTGTCGTAGTCCCTTAGGTTCTTTTGGCTTAAGGAATATAAGAATAACCTATATGGAGGGTCATGTAGTAATGACTTGTGAATGTGAGAAGCGCGTATTCAATTTCTCGGCTGGTCCGGCTGTTTTGCCTTTATCCGCTTTGAAAGAGGCTCAGCGCGATTTAGTATGCTATCCCGGCGCTGGCGCTTCCGTTATGGAACTTTCTCATCGCGGTAAAGTTATCGACGGTATCATCAAAACCGCCGAAGCCAGACTTCGTCGTCTTTTGAATATCCCTGACAATTATTATGTAATGTTCTTGCAGGGTGGCGCTACCACTCAGTTCAGTATGGTTCCCGTCAACTTCTTAGGTGAGAATGGTGCCGACTACCTCGAGCAGGGTACTTGGTCTAAGAAGGCTGCTGTTGAAGCCAGACGCGTCGGTAATGTCAACGTTGTTTGGTCCGGCAAAGATAGCAACTACAGCACCTTGCCTCAAGATGGCGACTACAAGGTTCGTCCCGAAGCTTCCTACTTCCACGTAACTTCCAACGAAACTATCCACGGTATTGAGTTCCACCGTGAGCCCGCTTCCTACGGCGTACCTATGGTATGTGACTCTTCTTCCGACTTCTTGAGCCGTCCTATGGACGTAACCAAATACGGCTTAATTTACGCTGGCGCTCAGAAGAACGTAGGTCCGGCTGGCGTGACCTTATCTATCATGTCTGATGACTTCTATAAGAGACTTATTCCCGACGAGAAACGTCCCATCATGATGAACTATAAGACCCATGTTGAGAACCATTCCCTTTACAACACTTGTCCTGTATTCGCCATTTACATGGTCGGTTTGGTCTTGAAGTGGTTAGAAGAAGAAATCGGCGGCCTCGACAAGATGTACGAGCTCAACAAGAAGAAAGCTGCTCTTCTTTACAAAGCTCTCGACGAGAGTAACGGTTTCTATGCTCCTCACGCTGCTAAAGCCGACCGTTCTTTGATGAACGTGACTTGGCGTTTGCCCAGTGAGGACTTGGACAAGAAGTTCGCCCAGGAAGCTGAAGCTGCCGGTATGATTGGCCTTAAAGGTCACAGATCCGTTGGCGGCATTCGTGCCTCCATTTACAACGCTTTCCCCTACGAAGGTGTAGAGCGCTTAGTAGAATTCATGGCCGACTTCCAGCGTCGCAACGCTTAATAAGCCGGTTTTCTAATAGTCGCCGAACAGTTCACTGAGCGGTAGAACTAGAAAAAGAGCTTGCCTTATTGTATAAACAATTTGGCAAGCTCTTTTTTTTCGCAAGAAATAGCTGATAAAATAAGAACTATCGTAACTGAGCGGATTGCCGCTGAAAAATTAAGCCAATAACAAGAGGGACCGAAAGATGAGTGAAAGCACACTGGAGATCTCCAATCAGGCTGTATCTATAGGCATGAAGTTGCCTTTAGCTAAGCAAACGGAAAAAAACAAAGCTTTAGTTGCTGGACTTGGACAAGCAGGTAGAGAAATTGTCAGAAGATTGTGTTCTTCTTGGCGCGTTATTGCTATTGATAAAGATGCTGAAGTTACAGAACAATACCGTCAAAGTTTAGGCGAAAATATCGATGTTGAAGTTTTGTGTGGCGATGTCTCCAGTCTTTTAGTTTTGCGCCGAGCCAAGGCTAACGAAGTAAAAATGGCGGTAGCTGTTTTAGGAGACGACGAAGCCACAGAAATTTTCTGCAACTTAATGCAAAAAGAATTTGCCATTCCTTTTCTTTATGCTCAAGTTATCAGTGAAGAAAAAGCTCCTATCATAAAAAAGACGGGAGCGGAAGTCAGTTGTCGCAGCTCAGTAATGGCTTCGGTTATGCTGGCTCAAATCGATTCTTCTCGCAAGATCGCTGAAAATATCGGCTTAGGGATAGGAGAAATTTCTGAAGTCAAAATTTTGCCTCACTCGGCGGTAATTGGCCGCTCCCTTATGCAACTTCACCCTCAGGCTTATTTAGTGGGGGCCATCTATCGAGGTGGCAAATTAGTCGTTCCGCACGGCAATACGGTATTTGAAGCTGAGGATAGAGTGGTTTTAATTGGTGATCCTGTAGTCTTGCCGCGGGTAGCGGCTTATTTCCGCAGCGGTTTTTCCAATTTCCCTATGCCTTACGGTTCGCAATTTATGACTTTGGGCTATGGGGAAAAACCACCTATAGAAGTAGAAACCGAAGCGGTTTGGTTGGCCAAAAGCGTAAAAGACGATGATAAAGCCGATATTGAGCCTTTAGCTTGGCAAGCTCCTGGCAAGAAACAGTCCGATTTGCATAAAATTTTAGAAGAAAATGATTGCGGTTGCTTGGTAGTGCCCAGTGCTTCTTTTAATGTTTGGCAAACAATGGGACTTTTTAATTGCAAATTGATGGAATTACTCAATAAAGCCAACCGTCCTTGCCTAGTTGCTCGAGGTTCTTTTCCTTATAAGCGAATCGTCCATGTCGTAACTCCAGAACATCCGCGCAGCTTGGAACTGGCTTTGGGCTTGGTACGTTCTTTGGGATTGCCTTTTATTTGCTTAGCTGTAAAACCGGAAGAAATGGTCGCCGGAGAAGAACAAAATAAAGAATTACAAAATAGCTTACAAAAAGCGGTTAAAATAGCTTCTTTATATTCTGTGACAGCTGAAAGCGTATGCTTAGACGGTAATCCTGTGCACAAAGTTGTGGAATTTTTGCAAGCTTCGGACTTATTAGTTATTGCTCATCGCCAAAATCATCGCTTTTCTTTAATTTCTCCTGATGTATCGCGACAAATTATTATGCGTACCGATTGTTCGGTAATGGTCTTGCCTCACGGAGGCAGAACAGACTATGCCAAATCGGTCAACGGAAATGGGGGAGGAACACAATAATATGGAAGAATTTTCCTTGCAAACCGCCAACAATTTGTTGATTTTGGCGATAGGCGCTTTCTTTGTGCCGCTATTGTGCCGTCCTTTGCGTTTGCCTGCTTCTATAGGAGAAATACTTTACGGTATTTTGGTCGGCCCTTACGTTTTTAAATTAGTCGAATTAGACCATTTTTGTTCTTTGATTGGCGAATTGGGCTTCTTTTTATTGCTATTTAGTGCTGGCCTAGAATTAAATTTTCACTCTATTGAAAATTCTGGTCCTAAAAAACTGGCTTCTATGGGGGGAATTGTCGCCATAATTTTTGCTGCCTCTTATCTTTGTGCTTCGCTTTTCCAGTTGCAGCCTTTTGTGGTCATGATTTTGGCAGCCATTTCTATAGGCTTGCCGATTATGCTTTTGCAAGAAACTGGCTTAGGCAAAAAGCCCTTTGGCCAACAAGTTCTCATAGTCGGCACCATAGGAGAGTTTGTGTGCATTGTAGCGGCCACTTTTATCGCTGCTTGGAATACGTCTGGCGGCTTTAATGCTGTGTTCGCTTTAAGTGCTGTCAAAATGTTGCTTATTTTTGCTTTGGCCTATGTACTTTTGGCTATTTTACGCTCGGCTGTTTGGTGGCATCCTGAATATTTCGGTAGAGTAGTGGCCGCTCACGATCCTTCCGAAATTGGTGTGCGTGCTGGTATGGCCCTTATGTTTATCATGGTTGCTGCAGCTATCCATTTGGGAGTAGATGCTATTTTGGGCGCTTTTATGGCTGGAGCTCTTTTCAGTTACGTATTTAGAGCTAAAGGGCCACTGGAAATGAAATTTTTAAGTTTAGCCAATGGCTTTTTCGTGCCAGTATTTTTTATTAGAGTAGGCTTAGAGTTTAAGCTGGATATGGCTTTAAAATCTGATTGGAAATTGCTCATCTTGCTTTTTGTTTCTATGCTTGTGGTGCGTTTAATTGCCTGTTTGGCCCTTTGGGATGCTTCTAGTCCGACTTGGAGCTGTCGCTTCAAAGAGGCTTTGACCGCTTCCTTAATTTTAGCTGCTCCTCTTACTTTACTAGTAGTTTTTGGCAATCTGGGATTAAAAATGGGGGTAATTACTGAGAGTTTCAATGCTGCGGTAATCCTTTTGGCTGTTGTTTCTTCCATAGTTTGGCCTTTCTTATTTAAACTTTGTGTGCCGTGGGTTGGACAAAAGGACTAGATTGCTTAGCTAGCAGGGATCAGTTTAGCTTAGACTAATTTTTTGGACAATTTGGACAGCTCGCTTTCGTTGGTAGCGGGTTGAGAGTAAAAGGAGACTATTGCTATGAGCACCGATTGGATTTGCTTTGTCTGCGGTTCCCGCAACGATATCAATGAATCTGTTTGCCAAGAATGTGGTGCGGAACGTCCTTTAGCTGTGCAAGGGTTTGCTAGCAGTCAAAGCAACTTGGAACTTCCGGCGGCAGCTCGCCGCAGCGGTGGAGGCGACTTTGCTTACCTTGACGCTCAGGATTGCTTGCGTTCTTTGAATGCTTGCTTGAATAAGGCCGTTTCTACATCTGCTGATAATGAAAAGTTTAAGTTTATGCTGGCCCCAGCAGTGGAAGATTTTGAAGAATTGTATGCTCAAGTTGACGCTTTTATAGGAGACGTAGACGATCCTAAAGCTATAAAAGCACTAAAAATGCGTCGTGACGACTCTTACTACATCTTCAAATTGGCTGTTATGCAATTAGAGATGTATTCTCCTGATAATTTACAGCCCATAAGAGTTGGTCTCATGCTTATAAAGCAAGCTTATCAAGGGTTGCGCTGGCTTTTAGCTTATGCCAAAAATCAGCAAGATCCCGATGTTATCGAGAGTAAAGATTTGTTGGCACCTTCTATAAATGCTTATATTAAGGGAGAAATAGACGCTGACACTTATTTTGACGCTGTATGTAGCGCTGACGATTTACTCAATGAATGCTTGCATGAAGGTTGCCAGTCTTTTCATGAAGCTTTGAATCAGGCCAAAAAATTTGACGGTCAAAACTATGAAATTTTATTAGACACGCGGGAAGATGCTTCCAAAGCTAATGAGTATTGGGTTAAAGCCATAATGGCTGTTCACTCCGACGAACCTAAACCGGAGGATTGTATCTAATATTGTAAAATAAATGTTAACTCAGCTAATCAGGCTCAAAAAATCTAGACAAATAAACTTGATTGCGGTATGTATAAAGCAATTACGACCAGATGGGACGGGTGATTATTATGGCAGTAAGTGGAGTAGGAAGTTCAACATCTTCATATGCTCAGCAAATAGAAGCTCAGCGTCGTGCTGAAGAACAGCGTCGTGCCGAAGAGGCTAGAAAAGCTGAAGAAAGAAGAAAGGCTGAAGAACGCAAACGCGCCGAAGCCAAAAAGAAGGCTGAAGAGCAAAAGAAAGCTCAAGAGAAGAAGCAAGCTCAGCAAAATCAAAAGAGCGAAGCTACTAAAGCTAAGAATGATGCAAATTTGCAATGTAAGGTTGAGAATGCCGTTCGCAATGGAGCTAGTTCTGATCAAGTAAACACCTTACTTAAGAGCGACTCTGCTTCCAAGGGTGTTTTCAACGGCGATGAAAAGGTCTCCAAGAGCTTATCTGAAGACTTATTTAATAAAGCAAATGCCAAAATTGGCAGTACTCAAGACTTTGTAAGCTTAAATAATGCCCTCAATAACGGCACTAAAGCTGCTGAAGGCAAGAAAGCTGAAGACAAAAAAGACGATAAGAGCGCCGGTGAGGTCGTTGGTGACGCTTACAATACAGCTGAGACCGTTCGTGACAAAGTCATAGGCAAGACCCAGAAGTTCGCTGGTGGTATTGTCGATGCTTCCAGTGATGCTGCCAAGGAAAACAAAGTCATCAAAGGCTTGGATAAGTTCAGCGATTTTGGCAGCAAGCCAATGGGCGTGCTCGGTAGCGCTGCCGATGTAATTGGCTTTACGAGTGAGACAGTCAGCTTGGCTAAGGGCGAAAAGGTTGACGGTGTTGACTATGCTAAGACTAGCAGCGATTTCGCTGGTACTGCTCTGAACGCATTCAAGGGCGTTACCAGCAAAGCTGCCAGCAAAGTGGCTGTCGCTTCCGAAGCTGGTAAGGCCGTTTCTACAGCCACTAAGGCTGCTAGTAAGCTTAGCGGTGTAGCTAGTACTGTTGCCAAGGCTGCACCAGTTTTGGGTATAGCTAGTGGTGTACTTGGCACTGCTAGTGGTGTTAAGAGCGTTGTTGAAGGTGTGCAAGCTGCCACTGATGCTGATAAGAGCAATGACAAAAAGGCTACTGATAAGATTGTTAAGGGCTCGTTGAGCACCGTGTCTGGTGTGGCTTCCACCGTAGCTGGAGTTGCGGCTATGACTGGTGTGGGCGCTCCTGTAGCTGTTGTAGCTTTAGGCGTAAGTGCTGCTGCTGAAATAGTCAAGTTCGGTTATGATATTTTTAGTAAGTAAAGAATAGTCTCTCTACTAGGTGGAGAGTGAGTAAGAGGGCTGCTAAAGCGTAGTTTAGTGGCTCTCTTCCTTTTTTTTGCTACCTTGTATGGGTCTCCAGTGTTGGATTATATTGTTTCTGTGGTAATAACAGAGATGTTAGCCTCTAGCAAAACAAAAAAGGAAGAGCAGAGTGGGGGAAATATATATACATACGGTTATGGGCAGCTGCCAAGGCATTATAGATAAGACTTGGTTGGCAATTAACTGATATTATTGGAGGAGTTTACATGGATTCTTTAGCTTCCGGCCAACAGTCGGAAAAAGAATTGACCTCTCCCGCTGCCAGTGCAGCTGATACGTCAAAATATAGTGGTTTACTCAAGCTAGTTGCTCAAGTGAGCAAGCATGAAATTGAACCGGAAGCTTTTTTACAAAGCGTATATGATATATTCAAAACAATAGAAGATGCTTACGCTCAAGTTAAAAATGAGCTAAAGGCTATACCAGAAAATGAAGCTGAAAAGAGCTATTTAACTTCTTTAGCTTCTAGTATCGACGACACTTATTATGTAATTCACTTGGGACTTATGCAATTTGAGGCTTTTGTCAATAGTGAAGAAGAGCTTGGCCTAAGAGTTGGCATGCAACTTGTTTTGAGTGGCATAGAAGCTTTTAATGATATTACGGCTCGTGTTCAAGCTCTAGCTGTTGGAGATGATCTTTATAATAGCCAAGATATTATTTGCGCTTTAGGATCGGCTGCTTTGCAAAATGGCGAGAGCGCTGAGCAATTTGCTGCTTCTTTGCAAGAATTAGAAAAATTGTTTAATTCTTTAGAAGAGCAAGTACGTCATACTCAAGAAGAAGTTATTAATGGCGCTAAAGAACTTATCGATTATGATGCCGATCGTGAAGCTTTGCTGGAACACGCTTCTAAAGTGCGCTGCCTGATGCCTAAGTTGGAAGATGCTTACGGAAGTTTAGTCTTAGCTTCTCATTCTCCTAAGCTTGTTTCTCAGGTGCTGGGAGAAAAGGTTGTCGATCGAGCTTTAGACTAGAAACAATCAGCTCACTTAGTCAATATCTTAGGATTTAATAAAAGCGTATTGCTTTATTAAGTCCTTTATTTTTTTCTGGTTATTTTCACCTATAGGTAAATTGGCAGCTTCTTGCAAGGCTGGTTTAAGGCTCTCGTCTATAAAACCTTGACGCCAATTGGCTAATACCCAACCAATAACTTCTAAATTAGATTGGCCTTGCTCTGATTTTGTTGCAACTGAGCTGGCGTTGGCAATCTTTTTAATTTTGGCAACTAGGGCCGCCGGAGAAGTTGCTCTTTGCAAACTCAATAAAATACGGCGACGTATAGCTGGATTGTTTTCCCAGCCCAACCATTCTAACAATACTTCTGTATTATCTATAAGATCGGCTAAATGGAGGCGCACTAAATTGTTAGGATGAAGCATAAGCTTGGAAATTTCTTGAGGATGTTCGGCTGCAATACCTAAAGCCATAAAAGTAACGCAACTATTTGTGTTCCAGTCAGAGCGCTTCAAAAGCCACAACATAGCTTTAGTGTTAAGGCGGAATTTGCCCCGTTTACCGGCTTCCCAAATTTCTTGCCTAATTTTTTCATTAGAGGCATGGCCTAGAAACATTTCCAAAGTGGAAGTCTGGTCGCCGTCATAAAGTGAATCTAAAGCTTGCTTAGCTTCGGCACTACCACTTTTGTGAGCTACCAAAGCTAAACGTTCAGCCGTATTGAGGCAAGGCCAATTGAGATAGCCTATTTCGTATAGTACATCAATTACTCCACAGCGAACCGATTCGAGTTGCATTCCCAATGGGTTGTCGATTTTATTATATACATAGATATCTTCAACTATTTCATCGCCAGGATCGTGACGCAAGATGCGTTGTCCGTCTAACACGCTCTGATAAAGACAGGCATCTTCTCCCATGAAAAGAGCACCAGAAGATTCGTCTTTATTGTTTATAAGTAAAAAGTTTTCTTCACTCCAGCGTCTGACTTCGGTTTGTACATCATTGTATTTAGTACAACGTCTGACTACACATGGTTGCTTGCCGAAGCCGCGCAAGTTGGCCGCAGCCAGACTGAGCCAACGCTCTTGACGGTTTTGGGAAGCTGAGGTGGGAAAGCCGGCATTGTTAAGCTCTAAAACCGGCAGATCACTTTTTAAAAACTCTTGCAAATCAGTTAATTCGGACACGCTGCCTCCTTCGTGCCCTTTATAAGCGGCCCTGCTTCAACTATGTGCCCATTTAATGATTACAGGCAGGCAAAAGGCTGAAATTCTCGAATAGAAGAACGGTTTTTTGTTCGTAATTTGAGACTGGAATTAGTTCGCTGCTTTCAGTCTTGCTGTAAAGGTGAATAGATGGACAGTCTTCTTGACTCGCATGAACTTGCATTAGACGATTTGCTAGCTACTATGGTGGAGCGCGGAGCCTCCGACTTACACATAAAAGTTGGCAGCGCCCCCATGATCCGTGTTGACGGAGAACTAACTCCCGCTACTTATGAAATACTTGATGCTCCTACCGTGCGTAGGCTTTGCGAAAGTATTCTTACTGATGAACAAAAGGCAAAGTTCATTGCCGATAAAGAGCTGGATTTAGCTTACAGCATTCCCGGTTTATCTCGATTCCGTGTCAATATTTACTTGCAACGTGGAACTTGGGGCGCTGCCTTGCGTGTAATCCCTTCACGTCCTCTCACTTTGGAAGAGTTGAAAATGCCGCAAACCGTAGCCGATTTGGCTATGCGTCCTCGTGGTTTGGTATTGGTTACAGGCCCTACAGGCTCAGGTAAATCTACCACCTTGGCCGCTATGATTGATCACATAAACGAATCGCGTCGCTGCCATATCGTTACTTGTGAGGATCCTATCGAATTTTTGCATAAAGATAAAAACTCAGTCGTTTGTCAACGTGAGGTTGGCGCCGATACGCATAGTTTCGCTATGGCTCTGAAACACGTTCTGCGTCAAGACCCTGACGTAATTCTTATCGGTGAGATGCGTGACTTGGAAACTACCCAAATCGCTATTTCCGCTGCTGAAACTGGTCACTTGGTGTTGGCTACTTTGCACACCAATTCTGCCGCTTCGACCGTAGACCGTGTCATTGACATTTTTCCTCCTCACCAACAACAACAAGTGCGCATGCAACTTTCAGTGTGCTTGGAAGGCGTGATGTGTCAGAGTTTGTTGCCTAAAGCCAAAGGTGGCGGCCGCGTTATGGCTATGGAACTTATGCCTATGATTCCTGCCGTGCGCAACTTGATTCGTGAAGGTAAGACTCACCAAATTCCCAGTACGATACAAACTGGAAGACAATTCGGCATGATGAGCTTTGATATGTCGCTGCGCAACCTCTATCAGCAAGGATTGATCACTTATGAAGAAGGTCTCTCTAAAGCTCATAGTCCTGAAGAGTTCAATCGTTTAATTACAAATCCGAATGCAACAAGTACTCCAGCTCCTGCATCTGAATCGTAATTAGTTGCTGACATTGTTCTCCAAAGAAGCAGATCCGGAGGAGTTACGCCAGGGAACTCTTTCTGAGGATTAGCTGAGAATTAAGGAAAGGTATAGTTTATAAATGAACGTTGAAGAATTATTTACCAGTATGGTTGAACGCAAGGCGTCTCATCTACACTTAGTTCCCGGCAGCCCCATCCTAATGCGCATCAATAACCAATTGGTAAGTATGGATGGGCCGATTTTAAGTCCAGCCGACACAGAAGCTTTCAGCCATGCTGTTATGAATGACGACTTGTTGGATGAATTTGAAGATCGCATGGAATGCAATTTCGCTTTCTCTGTTCCCGGCTTGTCTAGATTCCGTGTCAACGTTTATCGTCAGCGTGGCTCAGTAGCTTGCGTAATCTCTACCAATCCTCCTTCAGCTCCCACTTTGGAAAATTTGGGCATTCCTGACATAATTAAAAAACAGGTTTCCGAATCAAGTTCTGGCTTAGTTTTAGTTTGCGGACCCAAACAATCAGGTAAGAGCAACACTGTAGCTGCTTTAGTAAATTATATTTTGGAAACTCGCTGCTGTCAGATTGTCTCTTTGGAAGATCCTTTGGATTTCTTACATCGCAACCAGAAAGGCGTTATTTGCCAGCGTGAAATTGGTACTGATGTGGCCAGTTACAAAGAAGCTTTCGCCTCTCTTCCTCGCCAAGGCGCCGACGTTGTGGTCGTTTCCAATTTGGAAGGTCAAGAATCTATCCAACAAGTATTAAGTTTAGCTTCCGCTGGTACTTTGGTAATTGCTTCTTCCACAGCTGCTAGCGTTCAGGTAATGTTGGAAAAAATTATCGATTCTTATCCGCCTCACTTATATCAATCTTGCCGTAATAACTTAGCTTTGGGCTTGAAAGCTGTTATCAACCAGGTTTTATTGCGCAAAGCTTCTGGTGAAGGCTTGGTACCTGCTTTTGAGTTGCTTTTCTCCACTGGCAAGTTGAAAGAGTTGTTGCGTGAAAATAAAATCGCTCAAATTGGCCCTTATATGTCTGCTTCGGCTCGCGATCATGGTATGCAAACTCAGGAAATGGCTTTGCGTTTCTTAGTGCGTAAAAATATTGTCACAATGGAAGAAGCTGTGCGTCAAAGCAGCCGTCCCGAAGACTTCAAGAAGATTATGAGCTTACCTTATTAGTAAGAACTTGCCAAGCTGTTAAATTAAGTGTAGACTTTTGCCGCTTTAGAAAAAGAGGGAAAGTCTATACTGCATTTTTGGGATTGTAATGCAATTTTAGAAACAATTGGAGGTTTCTAGAACAGTATGTTAGATGTAAAACTTATCCGCCGCGATACCGATCGTGTGAAGAAAGCTTTAGGACGACGCGGAGTTAAGCCCGAGACTATTGATGCAATTTTGGCTCTCGATGTTAAACGTCGCGATCTTATTACCAAAGCTGACGAACTCAAAAAAGAGCGTAATAGCGTTTCTGCCGACTTAGGTAAACGCAAAAAAGCTGGTGAAGATATTACCGCTGATTCCGCTCGTATGCGTGAAGTTGGCGCCCAGATCGCCGCTATTGACGCAGAGAAAGTTGCTGTTGAGGAAGAGCAAGTCCATTTGGTAGAAGTTTTGCCCAACTTGCCTCAAGATGACATCCCCGATGGTCCCGATTCCGATTACAACAAAGAAGTGCGCCGTGTAGGCAACTTCAAAGAGTATGATTTTGAAGTAAAGCCTCACTGGGATCTCGGTGAAGAATTGGGCATTTTGGACAGCAAGAGAGCCATTAAGCTTTCCGGATCTCGTTTTTGGTTGCTCTGTGGAGATGGTGCTCGCTTAGAGCGCGCTATCTATACTTATATGCTCGATTTGCATACCCAGAAACATGGTTACAAAGAGATGCTTCCTCCTGTCTTGGTAAGTGGCGATACTTTATACGCTACTGGCCAGCTTCCCAAGTTCAAGGATGACCTTTTCCATTGCACTCCTAACGATTTATATTTAATTCCTACCGCTGAAGTGCCCTTAACCAATATCCACCGTGAAGAAGTGCTCGACGGCAAGGATTTGCCCATTTACTATACTGCTTGTACTGCTTGCTTCCGTTCTGAAGCCGGAGCTGCTGGTCGTGATTCTCGCGGTTTGGTGCGTGTCCACCAGTTCAACAAGGTAGAAATGGTCAAAATTGTCAATCCTGACACTTCCAATGATGAGTTGGAAAAGATGGTTGACAATGCTGAAGATGTACTTAAAGGCTTGGGCATCCCTTATCGTGTCGTCTTGCTTTGTGCTGGTGATATGGGCCTTTCTTCTTCCAAAACTTACGATTTGGAGTTCTGGTCTCCGGCTCAGAAGCGCTTCATTGAGATCTCTTCTTGCTCTAATTGCTGGGACTATCAAGCTAGACGTGCCAATATGCGTTTCCGCCGTGAGCCTTCTGCTCCTACAGAATATGTGCACACTTTGAACGGTTCCGGTTTGGCTGTCGGCCGCACTATGGTAGCTATTTTGGAAAACTTCCAGCAAGCTGATGGCTCGGTGGTTATTCCTGAAGTTCTTCGTCCTTACATGGGCGGTCAAGAGCTCTTGGTGCCCAAGATCAAAAAAGCCTAGTTATATTGTCTTAGCTACAGCTTAGAGTAATACCGTCGATTTTAGTTGTGAAATCGGCGGTATTTATTTTTTTCTCAAATAGGCGCCTGAAAGGAGTGGTGCATTTTTTCTTGAAGCAGGGCCGGATTCGTTAAAGAACGTTCTTTCTCCGATCTTTTAAGTGCTCCGCTTTTAGGTACGAGAAATTGTTAAACTCACACATTAGGAGGTTCCGGCAGTGATCGTTGTACAATACGAGCAGGACCCCGAGACTATTATTGAACAAGCGGCTCAGAAGCTTCGCTCCGGTGGTGTAGTTATCTATCCTACCGATACACTTTATGGCATGGGTTGTGATGCGCTCAATCCTCAGGCTATAAATCGAGTTTACAATATTAAAAAGCTCAATAAGCGCAAGCCTCTCTCTTTGCTTTGTTCCGACCTAGAACAGATTGCCAAGTATGCTCACATAAATGAACAAGCTTACACTCTGTTGAAGCGCCTTTTACCTGGCCCTTATACTTTTATTTTGCCCGCTACCAAACTTGTGCCTCGTGTAGTTGTCAATAAACAGCGTAAAGTCGGTATTCGCGTACCTAATAACGAAATTTGCTTGGGCATTATTCGCGAATTGGGCAATCCCTTAATGAATACTTCTGCCGATTATGAAACCGACGAAGAGTCAAATGAGCCTGAATTGATAAAAACTTATTATCGCGACGCTGATATGCTTATAGATTGTGGACCTGTAGAATTGTCTCAATCTTCGGTTATCGACCTTAGCGGCTCTGCTCCTACCGTTATTCGCTACGGCAAGGGAGATGTTGAGGATGCTTTATGTATAGTCGATTAGCATTTTTATCGTACTGGCCAAATTTTTAAAAGACTAAAGCTTTTTATTAAAAAGACTTAGTCTTTTTTTGTTGCCAATTTATAAGTAAATATTTTTTTGTTTAGTGACGATTAGCAAAAATTTGGCAACAGTTGGCTGTTGCACTGTTATCTGCCTAAGTGATATGCTCCATTATAGAGAATTGGAGTCGGTTTTTTTAGGAGGCCGATTCCCGGTTGGTCGGGGGGCAAGGGTCTTTAGTGGCTCTTGGAAGGAGGTTTTTGAGTCGTGAGAGCAGATTGTATTGGTGGTTCTTCAATCAATGTCAACAGAGCCTATACCGATTCGGTAAGCAATTCTGCCCCTAAGGGCGGAACAGAAGTTAAAAGTGACAGCGGTGCTGCCAGCACTCCTGTCGATGCTTTTCAAAGTTCAGATTTAACTGTTGGCGATGATGGTAATGTACGCTTTATCCTTAGTTTCAGTAAAGATGCTAAAGCGTCCGATACTACGGCTTTTCTCAAGGCTCAGGAAAAATCCGGCAGTACCATTTCCAACAATTTGCCTTTGATTAACGGCTGCTCCGTCGATGTAAAGCCGGAAAATGTCGATAATATGCTAAAGAATTTACCTGTTGGTACTCAAATAGCTATCGACCGTCCACTTGCTTTTGATAATCCCACTATTATGAAGAGTGCCGAGCCCGGAGCTGCTGCAAATGGCCAGAGCAAAGTACCTGCCGATATTGCCGACGCTCTTATAGGTATTGACGAAGTATGGGATATGGGCTACACCGGTAAAGGGCAAACTATTGCCATTATCGATTCAGGTATTTATCCTCACCCCGACTTGGAAGGCAAGATTACTGGTTGGGTAGATATGCAAGAAGGCACTCTTAAGCCTACCGATACTTACGGACATGGCACTCATGTGGCTGGTATCGCGGCTGGTAGTGGTGCTAAGTCAGCTGGAGTACATAAAGGTGTAGCGCCTGACGCCAATGTGGTAGGTGTTCGTATAAGTAATGTCTCCGAGGCTATTAAGGGCATTCAATGGGTTATTGAAAACAAAGATCGTTTAGGCATTGGAGTTATCAATATGTCTTTAGGCGACTTTGCCATGCGCTCTTATAAAGACGATCCTTGGGCTCAGGCTGCTGAAAAAGCCATGGAAGCTGGCTTAGTAGTTTGTGTAGCTGCGGGCAACGATGGTCCTTCTGAGCGTAATATCTCCACACCAGGTATTCACCCCGATATTATTACTGTAGGTGCTTTAGATGATAATGGCACTTTAGATCGCTCTGATGATAAGGTAGCCGATTTCTCCAGCCGTGGCCCGACGAATATTGATGGCATCAATAAGCCAGACTTAGTCGCCCCGGGCGTAGACATTTACGGACCTTTAGCTCCTGAAGCTGGTATCGACAATGAAAGTTTGCCCCATATTGGTAAAGATTATGTAGCTATTTCCGGTACTTCTATGGCTACTCCTATGGTTGCTGGGGTGGCCGCTTGCCTCAAGCAAGCCAATCCCAACCTTACCCACAAAGACGTAAAAGAAATTTTGGTTAAGAGTTGTGACAACTACTTAGATGAACCTAAGTATGTTCAAGGTGCTGGTTTAATCAATGCCAAAAAAGCTTTAGAGCTGGCTCTAACTTGGGATACATCTCATGATATTGAAGCTTTAGCTAAAAATGCTCCCAAAAATGAAGCTGCGTCTTCTGTTGAAGCTAAAGATGCCGCTCCTTCTGACGAGGGATTTTTGATGGCCTAATGCTCTATTTGTGAGTTAGTTTGCCTTTTAGAAAGTGCCTTCGATTTTCGGTATCTACATCCGGATCGAGGGCATTTTTTTTCTATGCTGGACAGCTCTTTTCACACTTCTTGAGTTAAACTTAAAAACAGTGTAAACTCACTAATCGAAATCAATAAAAATATTCGGACTGCTGACGATAGCTTGGTGGCTATCTCTATAAAGCAGAAAAATAGAGGAGAAGGTAAGGTTCTTTACGATATGGCTATTCGTTTTTTTAATACCATGAGCCGCTCTCTGGAAGAGTTCCATCCCATTGCAGAAACTGAGGTTGGTAAGCCGTGTAAAGTTGGTCTTTATACTTGCGGCCCTACTGTTCACGATTTTGCTCATATCGGCAATTTCCGCACTTATGTCTTCGAGGATATTTTGCGCCGCTACTTAGAATATCGCGGTTATGAAGTAACTCACGTCATGAACATTACCGACGTTGAAGACAAAACTATTCGCAAAGCCAGAGCTCAACAAGTTCCGCTCAGCTCTATTACCGATCCTTTCATTGAAGCTTTTTTCACCGATTTAAAGAGCTTAAATATCGAACCGGCTACTTACTACCCCAGAGCAACTCAGCATGTGGATCGCATGGTAGCTATGATTCGCGAGCTTATCAAAAAAGGTTACGCTTATCGTTCTGATGACGGTTCCATTTATTACGATATTTCCAAATTTGCCGATTATGGCAAATTAGCCCACATTAAAGTTGATGAATTACAAAGTGGCGCTCGCGTTTCTCAGGATGAATACGAAAAAGGCACGGCAGCTGATTTCGCTTTATGGAAAGCTTGGGATGAAAATGATGGCGATGTTTATTGGGACCAATATCCAGACTTAGGTAAAGGCCGTCCTGGCTGGCATATCGAGTGCTCAGCTATGAGTACCGAATACTTAGGCAACCACTTCGATCTTCATACCGGTGGCGTGGATAATATTTTCCCACACCATCAAAATGAAATTGCCCAAACTGAGCCTTGCACTGGTGAAACCTTTGTCAATTATTGGTTACATTCTGAGCACTTGCAAGTTGAGGGCAAAAAAATGAGTAAATCTCTGGGCAATTTCTATAAATTGCGCGATTTACTTGATGCTTCTAAAAATGCTTCTGGCAAAGCCTGGAACGCTTTGTCTGTAAGGTATTTGTTGCTTTCTACCCATTATCGCACACGTTTGGACTTTACTTTCAGTGGTTTGCAAACTGCTCAAGATACCAGAGATAATCTTATTGCTTTTGCTCGCCGTCTTACCGAGCAGGAAAGTAACAAAGAAGCCTCTGCCGAGTTGAAGCAACTTGTGGAAGATAGTCGCCGTAAGTTTATTGAGTCTATGGACAACGATCTCAATACTCCAGAGGCTTTAGCTGTACTTTTTGCTTTGCGCCGCGATGTCAATAAAGCTATCGATGAAGGTGGCGATATAGGCAAAGAAGCTGCTCAGCTTGTTTTAGATTTGATAAATGAATTTGACAGAGTTTTGGCTTTAGATATTGTCAAAGAAGCTCAAAAATCAGTCAGTGATGAGATTACCGACGAGGAAAAAGCTTTAATCGAAGCCCGTCAGCAAGCTCGCAAAGAGCGCAACTTCCAAAAGGCCGACTGCATCCGTGATCAGCTTTTAGAGCGCGGTATTATTTTAGAGGATACTCCCAAGGGGTTAAGATGGAAAATCAATCCAAGCAAGAGATAAAAAATAGTCGCCCTTACGGTCGTTCTGCCGGATACGGACGCAATCGCCAAAATGAGCGTCGTTTCGAGGAGAGGAGGGGGGGCTCCAAGGGAGCCTCTTCAGCTGGGTTTAAGGCTCACCAGGAAGGTCACTTCCGCAATAGTAGTGTCAAAAGTATTGGCGAGCCTTCCACTTCTGAGCAAGAACCTAAAGTTACTCAAGAGTCTAAAGTAGAGCAAGAGACTATTTACGGACGTCGTCCTGTAGTTGAAGCTTTGCGCAGTGGCGTGCCTTTGCAACGCATTTATGTATTGAAACAGGCTGTCGGTGTGCCTAAAGAAGTGTTTACTATGGCTCGCGATGAAGGCATTGCCGTTGTTCATTGTGACCGCAATCGTCTAGATTTTATGTGCAACCATGCCAATCACCAGGGCGTGGCTGCTATAAAAGCGGCTCGCAACTTCAACACTTTGGAAGAAATTATGGACAAGTGCCGCCAGAGTGACTACGCTCCGTTCTTGTTGGTACTTGATGAAGTGCAAGATCCGGGAAATTTTGGGGCTTTGTTGCGTACTGCCGAAGCTAGTGGAGTAGATGGGGTAATTGTTACCAGTTCTAATTCGTGCAGCTTTACTTCTGCAGTAACTAGAGCTAGTGCTGGAGCTGATCAACACATGTTGGTAGCTCGCGTGCCGAAACTAGGATCTGTTTTGCGCCAGCTTCGTTCCGAAAATTATACTATTTTAGGTGCTGATTCTAATACTGATTATGATTATACTCAAGTCGATTATAACGGCCCTACCGTAGTAGTAATGGGAGCTGAGGGCAAAGGTTTGCGTCCTAGTGTGAAAGAGCTGTGCACGAATTTAGTAAAAATTCCCATGTTGGGCAAGATAGAATCGTTGAATGTGTCCGTCGCGGGCGGAATTATGATGTACGAAGTCGTCAGGCAAAGACTGGGAAATAAGTAGGAGAAACAACAGCAAAGGCAATTTTCAATAATTGCCAAAAGGGTCTGTTTGTGGTATCCTTCACAGGTAAGCTAACGGAAGGAAAGTTCAGATCACAAGGTCACACGCTTTCTTTCCTTGCCAAAGCTCGGGTTTCCTGCTCTTAGAAAATTAGTTTTTAGCTGATTTTTCGGAGTACGCGTTTTGTGACTTAGCTTGGAACGCCGATTTTTTCAAGTGGTTGGCGTGCCAAAGAACCGTAGGAACTACGGGGATAGCCTAGAGATACTGTATCCTAACGGATATTTGACTAGGAACTCTGCAGCGCAGCAGTTGCGAGAAGTTCAGTTTCATCTTCTTTCAGTTACATTTTTTGCGGTGGAGGATGTGTGTAGTGAATTAGTTGTCTGCTTAGACCCCTCGGGGAATATTACAGATAGCTAGTTTTTTTTGTTTCTCTGTTTTTCTGGTGGTAGTGTAAAAAAAGACTCGCGGTAAAAGTCGATATAGCCTAGTGTAGAATAACTAGCTCTGCCTCAGTAGTTCCTTCTCAGAGAAATAAATATGCATTTAATCTACAATCCGCAGAGGCTCACATTGGAAGAACACGAGGTTATTTGAATGCCAAATACCAACTTGATGTCAGTGCCAAGTACGGGCAGCAACTATAGCGCCAGCTTAGATGAGCGCCAGGATGAGGAAGTTGTCAAGCTAGCCAAAGACGGCGATGAGTTTGCTACCGAGTACCTCATCTCCAAGTATAAAAATTTTGTGCGCGTAAAAGCAAAATCCTACTTCTTGGTAGGTGCCGATCGTGAAGATATTATTCAAGAGGGAATGATTGGCCTGTATAAGTCGATTCGCGACTTCCGCGCTGACAAATTATCTTCTTTCAGAGCATTCGCTGAGTTATGCATTACGAGGCAGATTATTACCGCGATAAAAACTGCTACTCGTCAGAAGCATATACCTTTAAACTCTTACGTATCGCTTAATAAACCTATTTACGATGAAGATTCCGATCGCACTATGTTGGATGTTCTTTCTTCCAATAAGGTATCCGATCCGGAAGAAGTGTTTATTAGCACTGAGCTTTCCAGCGATTTAAGAGAAAAAATTAAGCAAAACTTAAGCGAATTGGAGTCTCAAGTTCTGCAATCTTATCTTGAAGGTAAATCTTACCAAGAGATGGCTAAAGAACTTAACCGCCATGTAAAGTCTATTGATAATGCTTTACAGAGAGTTAAACGCAAAATCGAAAGAACTTTGAAGGCTCCTATGAACCATTAGTTCGGCTTCTGTCGGTGCTAATATGTAGCGACAGTAATGAAGGAAAGACATGCAAAAGGCCGCCTCCGAAGGTATATATTTGGAAGCGGCCTCTTTGTTCTAGGTCTAAACTTGACAAATTCTTATTTATTAAGTATTATTTCACGGTCAAGTTAATATATGCGCCTCAATAGCTCAGTTGGTAGAGCTCCCGCCTTGTAAGCGGAAGGTCACCGGTTCGAGTCCGGTTCGAGGCTCCAAAAGCGGTCCCTTCGGGCGAGTTTTTTAGCTCATCTTGGAGGGCTTTTTTTTATCATTTTTTTCACGTAAACTCTCAATTAGGTATAAAGTGGCAAAGCTGAAAAAAAATACTAAACCAAAACTGCCGATAATATCGCTGGGGAAGTGAGCAGCATTATATAAACGACTCCAAGCTACTGATAGAGCAAAAACAGCTCCCAAGATTGTATAAGTTATTTTGTAAGTAATTTTTACGGAAGTTTGCCAAAGGACAATAAGAAAAGCTAAGGCAAGTACGCTGGCTCCAGTGGTGTGGCCAGAAGGAAAACTAAAATATGGTTCATCGACTATAGCATCAAAGCCTAAATAGATAGGACGCGGACGCATAATGAAGGCTTTTAGCAAAGTACAACTTAAAGTGGCCAAAATAACGGGTAAAACTATTTCTGCGAAATAATGCCATTTTCTCTTAAGGCTTAATGACGCAGCCGCAATTATAGTTATGGGTGCTACCAAATAATTGCCAGTCCAACTACAAATAAAGGCTACTTTTGTTAAAAAGGTTGAACGTTGTGAACTCAAGCACCCAAGTATAATTGCATCAAAGTTTGGCATATAATTATAAAGACAAATGCCTAGCCCGATAAGCAAAGCGCCTACAAGGCAAAGGCCTAAATATAGGTATTTTCGTGCCATTGTTTTTCTGTTAATACTTATAAACTACTATGTCTGTAGGAGTGTAGTAATACGCTTTCAATACAGGCAGACGAGAGTTGCTTTTATCTTGCCGACAGTACATATTATCTATTTGTGCTTTTTGTTCTGATGTATAGTTACGAGATTCGGCTTGTTGTTGCCAATACTTGGCTTTATCATGATCTGTTTCAGTTAAGGTGCCTTTTTCATAAATTTCACTAAGCTTGTACATAGCCGGAAGGCAACCTAACTGGGCTGATTTTGTAAAATTATCGATAGCTCCCTCTGTGTCTTTTTTCGTACCCAGACCACGTCCTTGGCAAATAGCATAATTATATAAACCTATAGGGTTATTTAAATCGGCAGCAACTTTATAATTTTCGCAAGCTGTTCTGTAATCTTGACCGCGAGAAATACCGTAATAGTAGCAATTGCCAGAATTGCATAAGCCATTTAAGCTGCCATCTTCTCCGGCTTGATAAAAAAGATTGGCGGCAGTTTCGTTATTTTGCGGTACAAACTTGCCCTCAGTGTAAAGACGGCCCAACATGTTGGCACCTTCTCCATATTTCAAATCGGCTGCTTTTATATAATATTTCAAAGCTTTAGCTTGATTTTGTTTTACTTTAAGACCTTGTTCGTAATAAAGTCCCAGAACTGTCAAAGCAGTTCCATCTTTAAAGTTGGCTGCTTTTTCATAATACTTTAGCGCTTGCTTAAAATCAGACTTAACGCCTAAGCCAAGATCATAAAGTCTGCCTATACGCGTCCAACCTAAAGGGAAGCCTAATTTACCGGCCTTATCATAATCTTTTATGGCTTGAGAGCGATTTTGCTTTACTCCCAAACCGACTTCTGAGCAATAACCTAACCTATAGCAGGCGCGGCCGTTATTTTTGGCTGCTGCCTTTTTGTACCATTGAATAGCTTTAAGATGATCTTTGTTTACGCCGTGGCCCAGAGCATACAAGTCGCCTAAATTTACCATAGCGTCGGTGTCTCCGGAAGCGGCAGCTTCGCTAAAAAGTTTAAAGGCTTTTTGGTAGTCTTTATCTGTACCTTGACCGGCAGCAATCATTTCAGCTAAAGCATTTTTAGCTCTAGGATCTCCCAGCCCGGCCGCTTTTGATAAAAAAACTATAGCTTGACCAAAATTTTTGTTGATACCATTGCCGAAGCGATAAATATTGCCTATGGCTAATTGGGCTGCAGTATTGCCCAAATCGGCAGCTGTCCTATATAAAGTGATAGCCGCTTGGACATTACGCGGACAACCTTTGGCATTGTAAAGGCAATCAGCAGCCATATAAGCTGCGCCACCGTGTCCCAAAGAAGCAGCTTTTTTTAATAAATCTAAACCTTGGGATACGTCATCTTGTTGAATAAACTTTTTGCCGCGCTTAAAAAGGTGTTCAGCTTCTTCTGAAGGTTGTTGTTCGCTGGCTTGTTGAGCATTTGTCTGTTTAGTTGCTTTTGTGCTCTTACCTGAATCGATGTTCTGTTCTTTTGGCTTTGGCAGATCTTGAGACGTAGAGGAGGAGATGTTGACAGTTGGAGGCGCTGGTACGGAAGGTTGAGCATGATTTTGGGGCTCAGCTTCAGCATATGATATAAGTGTTGCACAAATTGCTAAGGAAATGTAGGCACTACGCCAAGTAAAGCTAGAAAAAGGAGAAGCAAAAAAAAATCTGCTTTGTTTGTCCATATCGAAATGCGCTCCTGGCCGTAAAAATTCAACATATGTGAAATTCCCAAAGTTGAGATAGAAACCTTTATACTATAAAAATATTACTTCATTGGAGAAATTGTCTTGACAATAGCATTCAGTTTAGGTAATATACTTCCCGTTACGGGTACGTGGCAGAGTGGACAATTGCATCAGACTGTAAATCTGACGCGCGACGCGCTACAGAGGTTCGAATCCTTTCGTGCCCACCACAAATGAAGTTCGAGTCTAGAGCTCGGGCTTTTTTTTGTTTTTAAAGCAAAATAGGAAGTAAGTCCCTTAGGCTGAAATATCGTCGGCTATAACAATATAAAAACAAATTAACCTGGAGGGCGATATGTTAGGAGCTATTGTAGGCGATATTGTGGGCTCACGTTATGAATTTGCCAATCATCGCAGTGTTAAATTTCCCCTTTTTGATGATGATTGTTTCGCTACTGATGATTCAATTATGAGTTTAGCGGTAGGTAAAGCTATTACCGAATTTTATAAACAAGGGCTAGAACTCAGCGAGAAGGGTAAGCAAACACTTTTTGATTTAACTGTACATTATATGCGTAAAATCGGGCAGCCTTATCCTGATTGCGGCTATGGTGGTCGTTTTTTGCGTTGGATGTATTGCACTAATCCGCAACCATACAATAGCTTTGGCAATGGATCGGCTATGCGCGTTAGCGGTGCAGCTTGGGCGGCTCCTACTTTGGAAGAAGCTTTAGAATTAGCTAAAATAGTAACTTCTGTCACTCATGATCATCCTGAAGGTATTAGAGGAGCCCAAGCTGCTACAGCAGCTATTTTTATGGCTAGGCAGTGTAAAAGCCAAGACGACATAAGAAAACATATTAACGATAACTATTATAAATTAAACTTTACCGTTGAAGAGATTCGCCCTCACTACCAATTTAACGAAACTTGTATGGAAACTGTGCCTCAAGCTATCGAAGCTTTTTTAGAATCGTCCGATTTTGAAAATTCTATACGTTTAGCTGTATCTTTAGGAGGAGATAGCGATACAATTGCGGCTATAACTGGCTCTATAGCTGAGGCTTTCTATGGTGTTCCGCCGGAAATTGAGAAAAAAGCTATAAGCTATCTCGATAGCAACTTAGCTAAACTCTATCAAGAGTGGAAAGCTTTCCAAGCTAGTCGCGCTCCGTATTTAGTTAAGTAACCTTGCCAAAATAAAACAGGCCAACTCTTTTCCCCACTGGAGTTGGCCTGCCCTAAACTTAAAATTTTAGGCAATTAGTGCTTTATGACACGACCCTCACGAATAGGGTGAGCCTGAGGAGTTTCGGCAGCATAGCCTAAAATGCAATGGCCAATACCTTCATAATTATCTGGTACTCCCAATTTACGGAAAATAGCCCGGCCTTCTTCGCATTCCGATTCTTCTTTGGCACGGTTGATCCAGCAATTGCCTAATCCCAAAGCGTGAGCAGCGGCCATCAAGTTGCCCATGACTAAGCTGCCGTCGTACACGTGATTGCTATTTTCTTTGTCAGCAAATACGATCAGCATCATAGGAGCACCATAGAAAGGATCAAAGCCTTCCTTCCAGCCACCGATACGCCTATTTAAATCAGAAAGCTGATCACGCACCGCTTTATCAGTTACTTCCACAATAATAGTGGGTTGTTTATTCATAGCGCTAGCTGCATAAAGGCCAGCTTCGATTATTTGATCAACTAGCTCTTGCGGAACGCTTTTGTCAGCTTGATATTTTCTGACACTGCGACGATTTTTCAAAGTTTCAATAAATTCGTTCATTTTTTCGCCTCACTTATTTTAAGCTTTTGCCTATTTCATAAGCTTTTTGTGGGTAATCAGTCTTTTCAATCGCTTCACGAGTAGGGCAGGCAGAAGCAAAGAGCATACCTGCATCTTGCCAGTGCATATAGCGATTGTTCGTCAAGTAAGAAGCTTTGATGCCATCAAAAAGCCACTCTGTATTATCAGCGGCAGCCACTAACAAAATAGTTTTTTTAGGCTGGCGAAGCTTGTCGTTAATCCTATAATACCTATCGATAATGGCTTTTAATTGTGAAGGAAAATCGTGATAATAAAGCGGCGTAGCGTAAACAATAACGTCAGCTTCGATAAGTTTGGGAGCTAATTCGCTCATGTCGTCATTAAAAACGCACAAGTTGTCACTTTGCTTACATCTATCGCAGGCAATGCAATAATGCACTTTTTTAAATGAAGCATCAAAACGATAAATCTCGTGGCCTACTTCTCGGGCGCCCTCAATAAATTTTTCCGTTAACAATGAGGATGTGCCATTTTTGTGTGGGCTGGCATTTAATACAACAACCTTCATTTTTTTTCTCCTGATATACAAATACTAGTGGATAAGTACATCTGCTAAACTGTTTCTGTTCGAAGTATATTTTCCCTGTGCTGCGCAGCCTAAATGTGTTTCGCGCATAAAGTTTGCATTTGTTTGCTTGCTTGGTTGCGTAGTTTTTCGGTTTAGAGACGCTAATTAGTGTTCCGCCCGCCAGTTAGCCATTTGGTGTTAGCTGCATTTTTTACCATATCTACGCTCCGGCTTCACTGGCCTAACGGCCAGATGCCTTCGCTACCGATATAGCAAAAAATTCCGCTATAAGTTTTGGCTGCGGGCTCATGTTCATGTTGGCTAGCTCCACCAGCGGCTCTTCCAGGCTTGAACTGGACCGCGCTTGACAGCGCGTCCAATGTTCTGCGCCTTCCATAGCCACTGCTTCCGCCTGTTGGTTAAAAACTACGAGCCTAACTGTGTTGTGTGGCGCAAAAATGCCTGACGCATAAAACTGCACTTTACCTAAATAAAATTTATAGCCGCCCAAAACGTTCGTTATCCCCCCGGAGAAAACTTTATCGCGTTAGCGATCTTTCGAGGAGGGATATAACGAACTAATCAACGAGGCTATAAATTTAGTGCCAACACGCATTGCGTAAAACATATATAGCGTAAAAATTTTGCACATTTTTGCCTGGAAGTGCTTGA
>ERZ808242.490-NODE-490-length-28463-cov-19.724021_pt1 | contig 28463 bp, 21 predicted proteins | sample MGYA00521244_ERZ808242 | MGnify/ENA primary metagenome ERZ808242 (study PRJEB31516, sample SAMN03275573) | gut metagenome | biome: mammalia-associated habitat; material: feces | host: Papio cynocephalus | place: Kenya | collected 2012-07-27 ... | reverse complement strand
AAAGGTCGTGAATCTGGACTGAAAGAAGGGACAAAGATTGAAGCCTTGAGAAGTGAAAATAAGATAAATGGCCTTGATATCCCGCCTGAGCTAAAGAAGATGATCCTAGATGCATTGAAGGCGAAATAGCTCTTCTTGTGTCTTGATTGAAATATATGTTTTTGCTTTTTCAAGAAACTTGAAGATCCAATATGTTTTGTCGACAAGTGAAATATTATTATGATACAATTTTAGAGTGCGAGGGATTGTATGAGTAAGAAAGCTTGGGCAATTGTTATCGCTGTTACTGCAGCACTTACGGTTTTCACATTTGGCGCAATGTGGATTGTGAGACCTGATTCTCCTACAGCTGATTATGCTGAAAAAGTCTTTGAAAGTGCTAAAGCAAGACAAAATGAGCCTCTTGTGTCTGTATCAGCGCCATTGAAAACAAATGTCGAGGTACTTTCGGAAGAAGATGCTAGCGCACGTAAAGTTTCTGCCATCCTAGCCTCCGATGATGCATTTATTGAAAAACTCTCGTCTTCTATCTTGGAAGATGTGAAATCAGAGATGGATCAGTGGGGCGACTTGTACAAAAAAGAGATATCATCATCTGTTGAAAATAAAGGCAATGAATATATCTCGAAAGCAGATGCTCTTTTATCGCAATATGAAGAGGATGCAAAAAGCTATAGCAATGAAAAAGTAAAAGAATTAACGAAATATATTGACGATGAGATATCAAATACAGAAACGGTTCTCTCTTCAACTATTGACAGTAGAGCCAAAGAGAATAGAGGCTATATTGAATCTACTTCAAACGATATGAAGTACTATTCTGATTCAACAATAGATGAATTGAGAAAGTATATCGACTCTGAGCTTATAAACATAAAGAACTATGCAGAGTCCTCTGTTGAGAGTGCTTCTTTGAGAAGCGAAGAGTACACAGATTCCAAGTCCCAAAGCATGAATGCATATATCGATTCGATTGTTGATGATGCAAAGAAATACTTGGATTCCCTTATAAAAGATGCAGAGGATTATCTTGATCAAAGATTCGAGAACTTTGAAAAGACAGAGACTCCTTCTACGTCTGTTATAGATATCGAGAGAGAGATGCCTCTTCTTTCAAGCTACGTCACAGTCCATGCTCATAGGGGATATGCGACATTTGTTTTCCCGCAATTTGTCAGCAGGGCCGATATCGACAGTGGTATCGATAAGCTTTTTGAGCAATATCCTGCACTTGAGAATCTGGTATCATTTACAAGCGGAAAGAGTTTAGTGGTTGCGACTTACCCAGATGCAATTGAAGAAGACGATATTAACTATGCATTGGATATTATACAAAGCCTTCTTTCTTCATATGTTATCGAGAAAAAAGATGATGAAAAAATTGAAGAAGTCGTATTGCCAAATGCTACTACAGATGATTTCCACATAGAGCAAGATCTTGTCATATCTTCTGTCTCTGTAAAGTTCGATGGATACAAGGATAGAGCATTGTTCTATTTCGATTCTCAAATTGATAAAGAGGCTATAGCTGATTGGTTATCGATTTTGATTCAGTCATATCCTGAAGAGACAAGCCTTTTCGATTTTTCTGTTGATGATGGAACAATTGATATCACGTATGATAAAGAGTACACAGAAGATGAAGTGGAGTCTTATCTGGACTTTTTAATTTCGTTTTATTCTTCTTATAGTGCATCAACAAGTGAAATAGATGAGAAAGATGAAAGCGGTGAAACATCAGAGCCTCTCAATATCAATAAAAACTTCAAGCTTCTTGGATCAGATGTTGTAGTAGATGCATATGATGGCTATGCGACTATAGATATTGGCAATAAGATAGATGAAGAGCAAATTGCAAATGCAATTGTCTATATCTACAGCAAATATGGAAATGCATGTGATGACTTTGATTTCGCAATAGATGATGAGAATGTCGATGTGTTCTATTCCACAGGTTATACAGAGGACAATTTGAATTTCTTTATAGATAGTGCATCGAGTGCTATAGATGAGTATATAAAGACATTGGAAAAAGAGAATAAAGAGGGAGAAATCCAGCCTCTGTATCTTCATAGAGAGTTTGATCTTTATGGAGAGAAGATATTGGTTGATGCATACGATGGCTATGCAACTACCATAATTCCAGACTCAATAACAAAAGACGATGTTCTTAAAGCTATAGACAAGATCGTTGAGATTTATCCTGAGCAAAGCAAGGACTTTTCGTTCTCTTTTGAAAACAACGATGTGGATGTTTCATATTCAAAGGGCTACACAGAAGAAGAGCTTGATTCATTTATTGATAGTGCTTCTGTTGCAATAAGAAAATACATCGATTCGCTTTCTGAGGAAGAAGATATGAGTTCTCCATCTGTTCCAGAGCCTCCAAAAGTCTTTGCTGAGAATCCAAGGTTTACAAATCCGGATGAGAACATCGACCAAAAGGATATTCCAGATGTTAGAAATGCAATAAGGGATATCGAGATAAAGAAGTATTTGGACTTGCTCGAGTAGCTCAGAGATCATCTGGATAGTGTCTTATGCCACCGTCAGGAGTCTCTATTTCCCAAATTCCATTGTTCAGAGCTTTTAAATGGTTCTTTGTCAGTATTATCTTGCCTCCTCCTTCCGGAAGATCAAGAGTGTATTGAGGCATTGATAGCCCTGACAGTTCTTCTCTCATTTTCTCTTCGATCTCTAGGCCTTTGGAAAGTGCGACTCGCAAATGCTTTGTGCCTTTCACAAGGTCTCCTTGAAAAAGATAATAGGGCTTTACTCGGTTTTTAATGAGCTTGTTGCATAGCTTTACTTGTACTTCGACAGAATCATTTACACCTTTCAAAAGCACACATTGGTTCATCATTGGTATAGCAAGGTATGAAAAGCTTTTCAGGATCTCTTTTGCTTTCTCTGTAATTTCATCAGGATGGTTGAATTGAGTCATCAGATAGAATGGTGCGCCATAGTTGTATTTTTCTATGATTTTGAACAGATATGGCGTAAACCTTTCTGGAGAAGAGAGAAGAGAGCGTGTGCAAAGCCTGTAGATGATATCTTCTCTATAGCTTTTGAAGATAGAGAAGAGCTCGTCAAGCTTATTATCTGAGAGCGTAAAGAGATCTCCTCCTGTCAAAAGGACTTCCTTTATCTCCATATGATCTTTTAGATATTTTGCTGCGTTGATTATTTCCTCTTTGGTTGCTGCTCCAACCAAAGAGCCTGCAAAACGTCTTCTGAAGCAGTGGCGACAATATGCAAAGCATCTATCTGTAACAAGGAAAGCTGCTCTATTTTTGTATCTGTGGATGAGCCTTGGCTCTCTCGTGTAATTCACTTCTTGCTGTGGGTCAAGAGTACCTTCCGTGTCCTCGTTTTCTTCCTTTGTCGGGACAAATTGGCGTCTGATGGCACTCTCTTTAAGGAGAGGAATTATATTATCTGAAATAAGTATGGGAAGTGTGTTTTTCCCTTTCTCGTTCCATTCTATCTCATCTTCTGTTAAATCTATGTAGGTTCCAAGTTCTTTTAGGCAATTGACGCTCATGCCGTCGTTATACTCTTAAAACATCGATTAAGCAATTGTCTTGTTGCATTTTTCTCTTTACCTCGATTTTTAACATAGGATTTTCATACAAACATAGTTTTGTAGATCTATATCATATGCCCATAGTTAGACAATCGCCTTTGTGCATGGTAAAGTGTATTTGTTCTTTTTGGGAGGGAATTTTTGATGGAAGAGAAGAAAAAGGGGCTAAAAGGCTATTATCTTACGACATTTCTTATTGGACTTGGTTTTTTCACAATGGGCCTTATGGATCCTTTGTATGACACTTATATTCCGATTTTCTTGAATAAGTTCCTCGATAGGCAATCTATTGTTGGAATGGTTATGTCGCTTGATAATCTTCTTGCAATTTTCATGATACCTATCTTCTCGGCAATCTCTGATAGGACTCACACTAAAATAGGGCGCAGGATGCCATATATCATAACGTTCTTGCCTTTAACAGCGATTTTCTTCTTTCTCATTCCATTTGCATCATTAAAGTCCCTTTGGCTTTTGATTGTTTGTATATTCTTCTTGAATATATTTAAGCAAGCTGTCCGTGGTCCTGTGGTTGCACTTATGCCAGATATCGTGCCAGCCGATTTGAGATCCGAGGCAAATGGCGTAATAAATACAATGGGTGGGCTTGCAACAATCTTGGGAACAGTGTTGCTTGCTCGTCTTATGGATGTATATATAACTCTTCCTTCAGGAGAAAGAGTTGACAACATCCTTGCATTTCCTGTTGCTTCTGTTTTTGTCCTCGTAGCAACGATCTTGCTTTTCTTCTTTGTGAGAGAGCCTCGAGTCAAAAGGGAAGATGCAAAGAAACTAGAGAAGAAAGAGCCTCTTTTGAAAAGCATAAAAGAAATCTTCTCTGAAAAAGAAAAGAGCGCATTATTCATTCTTCTTTCCCTTCTTTGCTGGTTCATTGCATACCAAGGCATACTTCCTTTTATAGGTCAATACTCGGTTGAAGTGTTGCAAACATCATCAGGAACAGCTTCTTTGGCAGCTGGAATGGTAGGAATAGCTTATGCAATTTTTGCTGTCCCATCTGGGCACTTTGCACATAAAAGAGGAAGGAAAAAGACAATCAGGCTCTCATTGGCACTTATCGTAGTTGTTCTCTCTCTTATAGCAATCCATGGCTTCATGCTTTCAAAAGTAGAGTCAAAACCTGGTGCAATTTGGCTATATTCATTCTGGGCTCTGTTATTTTTGTTTGGTATATTCTGGGTGACTGTCGTCACGAATTCATTTCCGATGCTTTGGCAAATGGCTGACTATGCTACGATGGGAATCTACACAGGAGTCTACTATTTCTTCTCTCAGCTTGCTGCCATAATATCGCCAACCATTGCTGGAGCTGTAATAGATATTGCAGGATACCCTGCATTGTTTGTTTACGGTATTGTCTTTATGGCATTCGCATTCTTCTTGATGGGCAAAGTTCATAGAGGAGAGCCAGAGGATGATCAAGAGTGAACTTGTGATGCATTTTCAAGATAAATAGCTTATAATAGCGAGAGTGGAAAGGAATCTATTTTCAATTCTTGATAAAAAAACATTCTCTATACTTTCATCTAGACACCAAGATTCATATTTGAAAGCGCTCTTTTTACTTAGAGACAAGGCCGAGAATATTGGCAGTGTCGGGAAAAAGGACTTTCGAAATCTAATCGCTAGCGAAATGACAAGCATCATGGATGATGAGCATTTTGCCGAGGATGATGAAGAAAGAGACGACTTTGATTTCAAGAGCGCTGGTGACAATGCTTTGAGGATAATCTCACGACTCAACAAATGTGGCTGGATTTACATACAATATGACGAAGAAGATTATGAAGAGAAGATTATCCTAAGAGAGCACTCTAGGATAATGCTTGATGCTTTTGATAAAATAATGGATCCCGAGAAGGATAACCACAAGGGTGCCAACTTCCAAATATACGCCCAGCTTTTGACAGCGAATGAAAAGAAACAAGCAACAATGTACTATGCATTGAAGCAAGTGTCTGCAATAGCTGAAGAATATCGTGATTGGCTGCTTTCAAAGAGCGTGAATATAAAGGGCGAGTACTTAAGGCGAATTTTGAATCAAAATATGAGTGCAAAGGAGATAGCTGAAGAGTATCTAAATCGCTATACGCTTGAGATATCAAAAGCGATTCTGGAGCCTCTTAAAACATACGATGATCCAAAAATCTATGCCAATGATATAAAGGATTTGCTTTTTACATGGGAGTTCAATCGTTTTGACGAGATTCTAAAGCAAGCTATGGAAGCAGAGCCAAATAAGACAAGAGATGAGCTAGAGTTGGAAGTGCGAGGCTTTTTCAGGAGACTGAGCGATGCGTACTATGACATACCATTGATAATCGATTCGATAACCAAAGATGACTCGACATACTCTCTGAAAGCGATTGCCAAAATGCAATACATAGCAACAGCCGATAGCAGTATAAAAGGTATCTTGATCAAAGCTATGAATGATGCAAAGGAGCAAAGCGAGCTTGGGCGTAAGATGGCTGAAGCAATTAAGCTGGACTTTAGTCTTCCTCTCTCTGTTTCATTTACGCTACGCCTTCGAAAGCTGAAAAGCGAAAGAGAATTGTCTAAAGCCAAGCCTCTGATCTCTTATAACCCAACTGAAAAAGATGTTCTCGACATTATCAATAAATTGAGACATGAGCATATAACACAAGATGAGATCAATGAGTTTGTCGATAAGCAACTATTGGATAAAGAAGAAAAATCCACATCTGAGTTTACGATAATCACAGAGAGGGACTTTATCCTCTTGTTGCTTTCTGAGGCAAAGGCTGATAGTCGCAAAAGCTCGTATTATGTGGATTTCTCTCCATTTCTCGAACATGGGAGCATTGTAGAAGTTGGTGGGCACAAAATACCTGAGTTGATATATAAAAGGAAGAGAAAATGAAAAGTGACAATCTTCTTGCAAGATGGAATGATCTAGAGATTGAGGAACGAGAACATTATACAAGAGTCATGAATTATCTTTTGGAACATACATTCCTCTTAAGCAGGCAATACGGAACAAGCGAAATGGGCCAAAGAGGCGCTAATTGGAATGATGATTATACTTTTGCTCTCTCAGAGTTTGAAGCTCTTAAGTTCTATTTTGTTCCACTTGGCTTCGAGCTGAGAAAAGAAGAAAGAGATGGCATGATATTTCTAGATCGCAAAAGCGATGATACAATTGATATATCATGGGATAGCATATTGGCGCTATATGCACTAAGGCTTTTGTATGATGAGAGATTGGCTCAAATCATGGATGTCTTGAAAAATGTTCCTGTATCGGTTGAAGAGGTCATGGATGTCCTTGCTCGCTTTAATAAAGATTTTTCCAACAAATCGGGCACGCCTGTAAAAGGTCGTATAAAAAGAGCGCTTTCGCCACTTTTCAAGCACAACATCGCAACAAAGATAGACACTGGCGACATCTCTGCATCCACAATGCTTTTAATACACCCAACAATTACTGTAGTACTTGATAACGAGAAAATCAGAGAGCTTTCGGATTATCTTTCAAAAGAGAGCCAAGAAAAGGATGAGGATAATGACGAGAATACCTAAACGACTTGTTCTTGTGAACTGGAGCTTATACAGCCATTTGTTAATGGATTTTGATCAGATAAACTTTATCACAGGCAATACTGGATCTGGAAAGTCCACGATTGCGGATGCCATCCAGTTGATTTTGTTTGGCGATACCAAAGGTGGCTATTTCAACAAAGCTGGAGATGGTAACTCGAGCCGTCGTTTGATCGATTACCTTTATGCAGATAAAGGAATCGAAAGCATGAGGCGACTTGCTCCGTTTATGAGTTTTGTCCTTCTTGAGTTTGAAAGACGCGACAATGATGGCGATATCTCATATTTCACTCTCTCTTATATGGCCAATATCGATGAAGACGATATAAAGACATCTCCCAATACATGGTTTGTGCTTGAAGATAGGATTCCTGATAAATTCCTAGACGCATCCAGCATTCCGCAAAGCAGAGATGATTTGAGAAAGCTATGGCTCGAGTTATATGGAGAGGAGTATAAGAACAAGGTCCTTGAGTTGTTTTCAAATGCAGATTATATGAGAAAAATCAAGGATCCCAGGTACTTGAATATAAAAGAGGAGTATATCAAGGCACTGAAGAAGGCTGTCTCTTTCGAAAGAATAAACAAGATGGACTCATTCATTGCTGACTACCTTTGCCAAGGTGTTGCGAAGCCTGACTTCAACAGAATGAAGATAGTCTACGATGAGCTGGCAAAGCTGTCGTATCAAGTGGAAGAAAAAGATAAGAAAAGAAAGCTTCTTGACAAGATCATATCTTCCTATGATGAGTTTGAGCGATGCTCATTGATTCTTAATTCAGCAGACTATGTTGCATCAAAAGCGAAACTTGAGATTCTAAGACGTACAAACTCCGAGTTGTTTTCAAAGCTAGAGAAGGCACGTGATAAAGTCTCGGAGCTGAATTCAAGAGCATCTGATATCGAGCAAAAGTACAAGGATTTTCAAGAAAGGCTCACCGATATAGGATTGCAAATTGCTGAAAATGCCGAAGGCCATAGGCGAGACCGGCTAAAAAACGAGTTGGATGCATTGAGAGGGGACGTATCTCGTAGGCTTGAAGAAAAAGATCGCTACTTGCAAAACTTTGATCATTTGAAATCGAGATGGCTTGATATAGCAACGGAGAGCAAAACTCTTGAAAGCGACTACTGGCTAAAAGACCATGATGTTGATGCTTTATATGGTTTTGACACTTTAGATGGACGGGAGCAAGATTTTTCAAACCTTAACAAGATCGTAAAAGCTTTTGGTAGGATAAAGAAGGCTATAGCTGTATCGACAGCTGCGGCTGAGCAGAAAGCAGATACTCTGAAAAGCGAAATAGAGCAAATTGAGAAGAAGATAGAGAAATTGAAGAGTGGGCTTGGAAACTATCCTGATGAAGTTAGTGCCTTTGCAAAGTTCCTCGAAGAAGAGCATGGCATTAAATCTGTCTTTCTTGCAGACCTTCTCGAGATCGAATCAGATGAGTGGGCTAATGCATCAGAGTCTGTTCTTGCGTCAAATCGTTATGCTCTTTTGGTTGAGCCTCAATGCTTTAAGAAGGCTGCCAATCTATTAAGGCAATACAGGCTGGAAAAAGACTCTATAAGGATTTTTGACATCGAGGCGCTTTACAAAGAGAAGCCGATATCGCAAAAGGGATCGCTTTCTGAAGTCATATCATCAAAAGACCAAAGTGCAAGATATGCAATCAATAAGCTCTTGGGCTCTGTGATGATGGCTAAAGAGTCAGATGCATATGTCTTGAAGGATTGCCTTTTGTATAAGGATGATGTTCTTGAGAAGATGCCCGAGTCCTATTACAAGTACCGAATGATAGGAAAGAAGGCAAAAGAGAACAACATAAAGAGCTACGAGGATGCAATTGATGAAAAGAAAGCATCTCTTGCTGAGCAAAACAAGGCTATCATGTTCTTCTATTCAATTGAGAATGTGCCAATTTTGGAGCAAACACAAATTGAAAACTACAAAGATGTCATATCAAGATGGAATGGAATTCCGGAGCTGAAAGAGAAAATCCAAAGCTATGAGGAAGAACTTTCTTCTCTCGACTTGTCTGTAATCGATGAGCTTTTGAGCGAAAAGGAGAGTGTATTATCTGCAATCAATGGCATCCAGGATGAGCAAAGATCTCTTTCTCGAGATAAAGCAAATGCCGACAACTATCTTGAGGACCTTTTGAAAAGCAGTGGTGATATAGCTCTTGAGATTGAGCAAAAAGAAGCAAGGCTCGAAAGCGATCCTTTCAAAGCGGAAGGAGAAAGGCTATATCTTGAGCTTTCGATAGATCAAAGGCCTGAAAAGCTTTGCCATTATGATGAGAGCTTCGAGGCAAAGGATGCAAAAGGCAAGAAAGAAGATGCTCTTGTGGAGATAAAGTTCAACCAGAAGATCTACAAGGAGCTTTCGAGGAATACTCTTTTGGATGAAGAGAGCATAAAGCGAGAGATTTGGGAGAAAGAGTCATCATTGCTGGGTCCAAATGATCTCAAAGAATACCATGATCGACTGATTTCAAAGCGACAAGAGGCTTACAAGCTTTTGATGGATGAGGTCATTACAAAAATGGGGAATGCTATAAAAGGAGCAAAAGCATCTTTGAGGCGCTATACGAACCAAATAAAGGACATTTCATTCTCAGGCTTCAAATATGAGTTCAAAGCAGAGAAAAGGCAATCGCCAGAGTTTGCCCAGCTATATGATCTTTTCTATTCTTCTATTATCAGAACAAGTGTGCAAAATGGACAGGGCGATATCTTCTTCGACAGCTGGAGAGAAGAGCACAAGGATGCAATAGAGCATTTGGAAAGGCTTTTGGGCTTGCGCGACAGAGATGACAGAAAGAGCTATGAAGTTGAAATAGAGCGATATACTAACTACAAGAACTACTTGGATTTCGATTTGATAAAATATCCAGAGAACGATCCAGAGAGAGTGCTCTCCTTCAACAAGGCTGGAAAAAGAGGAAGTGGTGGAGAGATGCAAATCGATACTTATATTCCTGTAGTGACAGCTGTTTATAGCTCAAGCCGTGAATCTGTCGACTTTATTATGCTTGACGAGGCTTTCAACAAAGTGACTGGGGAATATGTCAAGAATGCAATAGAGCTCTTGCGTCAATTTGGCATGCGCTCTATTTTGCTTGCGCCTACAGGAAGAATCGAGGAGTTCAGCGAGTCGGCTGATAAGACATTCATCATCGAGAAGAAGAACATAGGAGGGAAGGATATTGCTTTCGCGTGTCCCTATAAGTGATGAAAGCCTTTGATTACGAGAGCTGTGTTTTGAGAACATTGGCCAATGAATATGAGAAAAGATATCCAGATAACCTTCCAAAAGGTTATTTCAAGCTTTCATTGAAGCCCTTTGTAAAAAACGATTCTGTGGCACAAGATAAAAAGGATTTGCTTAAGATTGCTCTTGGAAATATTGGAAATGTCATCAACATAGAGTACTCTCCCAGCTCTCTTGATTATATCAAATTCTTTATCGATAGCGATAATGTCAGGAGGCTTTATTCTCGACTTGGCGAAAAAACTCCATGCGAGAAAGAGAATGATTTCTTTTCATTCTTGTCCTCATTCAAAACAGATGCGCCAAAGCTTTCGTCTTTCATCTCTTCGATGGTTGAAAAAAGGAAAACAGAATTTTTTGATGTAGAGAATATTCCAGAAGCAAGAAGTCTTCTGAAATTGGCAGAATACAGCGAAATAGATGGAAAATCATATTTCATTCGTGAAATAAGCGCAAAAGTCCTAGGTGATAGCAAAGCATATGAGAGACAAAGGCTGGATGTTAAGCTTGCAAGATTGATGAAGTCGGTCAATAGAGAGAATCTCTTTGATGAATACGAGGATCTAAGCGATGCATTGTTTCTTGAAAAATTCGGCTTCTATCGCTATCCAGAGATTTTTGAGCTTGCGGGGCCGTTATATCTTAGAAAAAACAATTGCAACATTCTGGATTTCTCTTTCTTTTCTTCATCTGGTATGCTTTCTTCATTGGAACTTGGAGAGATTGATCAGATAGAGAACAGAGCAAAAAGAGCAATACTCTTTGAGAACAAAGCAAGTTACTATAGCTTTTTGAAGAAAAGAAAAAAAGATGAGCTTGCTGTATTTGAAGCTGGATTCTTGAGTATGCAAAGACGTATCTTGCTATCGAGGATATACAAAGCATCGGATGGAGTGGAGTTCTTCCACTCCGGTGATATAGATGCAGGAGGCTTCGATATCTTTCTTGAGTTGAGGGAAATAATACCGGATCTAAAGCCAATGGACATGGATGGAAAGACTCTTGTTGAAAATGAGCAATACGCAATTTCCTTAACCGAGAATGACAGAAAAAGGCTAGAGCGAAGATTGGTTGACAAGCGTTACAGTGATTTCTGGCCAGTTATTAGCCTCATGCTTGAAAAGAACATTAAGCTTGAGCAAGAGAACCTGCTGTAAAAGCTTTAGAAGAGCTAGCGGGAATCCTCGGTAATTCAATTACCGAGATGAAAGCGTTAAAAAAATAAGTTGAAATTACATTTTTTGATATACAATTTTTGCTTATTATTGTATACTATAAACATGAAAACAAATCTTGTGCATTACAGAACTTGTGTATGTAATATTAACTACCATATGGTATGGTCCGTTAAGTATAGAAAAAAGGTTCTGACAGCTGAGAGAGAAGCTTTTCTAAAAGAAATAATAAATAATGTAGCAAAAGCTAAGGGATTTGAAGTAAAGGCACTTGAAGTTGGAGAAATGGATCATGTACATGTTTTTGTTTCTGCACCACCTAGATTATCTATTACAAATATTGTGAAGTATTTAAAGGGAATAAGTGGAAGGAAACTCTTTGAATGTTTTCCTCAATTAAGAAATGAGCTTTATAAGGGCGAATTATGGAATCATTCATACTATGTTGAAACAGTTGGCTCGATATCTGAAGATGCAGTTAAGAAGTATATAGAGAATCAGAAAAAACAATATTGAAAGACCCTCGTTTTATGAAGCTTACAAAAGAAACAAAGATAAAATTAAATGAAAAAGAGTCCAATATTCTTGGGCATCTTTGTTATGCAGCATATAAACATTGGAATAATCTCAATTATGAGAGACTTAATTATCAAGAACTACTATTTGAAAAAATGCCAGATTGGTATGAGCAGAAAAAGGCACATAAGGATGACTTCTTTGCTCGCTTACTTCCTTCTCAGACAGCACAAGAGGTGGCAAAGCAACTAGATAAGGCTTGGAAATCTTATTTTGTTTTAAAGAAGACAGGAGGGATAGAAAATCCACAACCTCCACGCTTTAAAAAAGATAAGATGGCTGTTGTTTTCATAGATAATTCCATAAAGAAGATAAGGGACAATAAAATAAGGCTCTCTCTTCCTATCAAGTTAAAAGAGCATATGAAAAGTAAATATGGAATAGATGATGATTATCTTGTTCTCTCAAATGTGGTATTTGAGAACATCTCTTCTATAAAACAAATCAAGCTCTATCCACCAGAGAAGGAAGAAGCGAGATGTATCATTGTATATGAGATAGAAGACAAAGAAAAAAAGGAGGATAATGGCAAATACTTATCAATAGATATGGGAATAAACAATCTCCTTACCTGTTATAACAATACCAATGGAGAAGTCTTCATAATAGGACGTAAGTATTTCTCTATAGAAAGAAAGTATCTCAAGGCAATAAAAGATGTGCAGTCAAGGTGGTATAAGGTACAATCTGATATGGGGGTAGAACGACCAAAGAGTAGTAAGCATATAGCTCGTCTTTATAAGAAGATGAATAATTCTCTAAACGACTATATTCATAAGATTACACGGTCAATCACAAAATACTGCAGAGAGAGTGGTATCAACACAGTTATTGTAGGCGACATTAAAAACATTCGAGAGGAGTTTAATAAAGGAAGACTACTTAATCAGAAGATGCACTCTTTGCCGTTTAATAAGGTTATTAAGAAGCTTGAATACAAACTAGCTATAGAAGGTATTTCCCTGATAATGCAAAAGGAAAGTTATTCAAGTCAGTGCTCACCTCTTTCTGAAAAGGTATCAAAACAATATGCTGAAAAAAATAAGAGAGTTAAGAGAGGCTTGTTTGTTGATGGAAAGATGGAGTGGAATGCCGACAGTGTTGGAGCATATAACATTCTTCGACTATATAGAGATAGAACAGAAAAGATAATACATATGGAAGCGATCAAGCCACCATATGTAATGAAAGTAGCTGTGTAAAAAGCAGTAGCGGTGTCATGGACGCACCCGTGGCTTTGTTCCACGATGCTCTGGTAATTCAATTACCGAGTAGTTCACAAGCCTCATAAACGAAATATATTCTTAAAAAGGGTTTGTGCTTATATTCTGAGAAGGAGGAGATTATGAAGAAGAGTTTACCAGTTGGTTCCCACTTGTTTCCAATGCCTGTTTATATGATTGCTACATACTCTGATGATGGCAAGGTCGATGTGATGAATATGGCATGGGGAGGAATCTGTGCAGAGAATATGGTTGTTCTCAACCTCGATGAGGACCATATGACAAGCAAGAATATCAAAAAGAGAATGGCTTTTACACTAAGCGTTGCTGACTCATCCCATGTGAAGGAGTCCGATTTCTTCGGCCTAGCATCTGCAAATAAGATTGCTGACAAGTTCGAAAGGAGTGCAATGCATGCTGTGAAAAGCGAACATGTCGATGCTCCTGTTATCGAGGAATACCCTTTGACACTTGAGTGCAAAGTAGTCGAGCTAAGGCACTCAAAGGAGGGATTCTCTGTTCTTGGTGAGATTGTGAATGTCCTAGTTGAAGAATCGGCTTTGGATGAGAATGGCAAAGTTGATGTGAAAAAACTTGATGCTATCGTCTTCGATACATTCAAATTGGGTTACTACTCAATTGGTGAAAAAGTCGGCTCTGCTTTCAAAAGCGGTGCACAATTGCTTAAAGGATAATGGTTGACAATGTGCTTGCCAAGTATGCAGCGCGCCTGACATACAGCAAGTACAACTGTCAATTTTATATAAAAATCGCTAGTAGAAATAGCAAAAATAGCAATATAATAGCTCCAGAGGTGACATGTGGAGAAGTACATACAGCGTATCATAGACATACAGAGCAAACTCGATGGCAAGTCTCTTTTCCTTTTCGGCCCGAGGCAGACAGGAAAAAGCTCTTTGATAGCAAATCAGATTAAGGATGATGTGAAGCTTTCATGGTCACTTCTCAATGCAAGGATAAGAAGAAGATGCCAATCTGATCCTGGAGTGCTGCGTGATGAGATCGAGACAAGAGAAATCCATGATGGGCTTGTGATCATCGATGAGATCCAGAAAGTGCCAGAGCTTCTTGATGAGGTACATCTACTGATTGAGGAGACAAAAATCAGATTCCTTTTAACAGGCTCAAGCGCAAGACGGCTGAAGGAGCAGGGTGTGAATCTTCTTGGAGGACGAGCTGGAAAGATGAATCTCCATCCCTTCGTATGGCCGGAAATCAGAGAGTTCAATCCAACGCTGGATAGGATTTTGAAATACGGCTTGCTTCCGTCAGTATTCCTCTCAGATGTTCCTGATGATATTCTTAATGACTACATCAATGTCTATCTTCAGGAAGAGATAGCAGGAGAAGGTCTTGTAAGGCAGCTTCCTAAGTTCGAACGTTTTCTTGAAGTTGCATCTCTTACAAATGCTGAGGAGATCAATTACTCCAATATTGCAAGTGATGTGATGATGAGCAGGAGCTCCATAACAGAATGGTATGGTATCCTCTATGACACAATGATAGGCTTTGCTGTCCAGCCGTACACGAAGACGAAGAAAAGAAAGGCTGTAGAGACTGAGCGCTTCTACTATTTTGATGTTGGTCTGGTGCGCGTTCTCCTCGGGCTTGGAGAACTCGTTGATACCCAGGCTGAGTATGGCAAGCTATTTGAGACCTACATTGCAGAGGAACTATCAGCATATCTTGATTATAACAGGCGCAAGGAGAAGCTATCATATTGGCGTACGCGTCAGTCATCATTCGAAGTGGATTTCGTAATCGGAGATGAGGTTGCCATCGAAACCAAGACAACAAAGCTTGTCAATGAAAATAAGGATCTTAGAGGACTAAGGGCATTGAAAGAAGAAGGGATTTTCAAGAAGTACATTGTTGTTTCGAGAGACAGCATTTCAAGAACGACAGATGATGGCATAACACTTCTTCCTTGGAATCTTTTTCTGGACTGGCTTTGGAACGGAAAGATACTCTGATCTTTGATTGCAAAAAATCATAGCAAGCATAATGACCCTTAGTAGCAAAGCCTGTCAGTTGTAATTTGCCATACACTAATCTCGATCAGTAGAGCTATTAGCCCGGATAATGCGCAAATCGGTTTTGAAAAAAATAAGAGCTGCCTCAATAATATGAAACAGCTCCCTATTCTCTATTAGTATTAACCGTTTACTCTTTCGAGATATTCCTTGGTCTCTGTGTTGACTCTGACTTTCTCGCCTTGCTTGATAAAGCCTGGCACTCTGATTCTCAAGCCAGTTTCGAGAACAGCATCCTTTGTAACGCCTTGGACTGTATCGCCTCTGGCTGCATCTTCTGTCTCTGTGACTACATATACAACCTTTGAAGGAATCTGGATATCGAGCACTTGGTCTTCCCACATTGTCACTCTATATGTCTCTCCTTCCTTCATCAAGTATTGGTAGTCAGGGAAACTCTTCATTGGAACTTCGATCTGCTCGTAGTTCTCTGTGTTCATGAATGCAAGATTCTCGCCATCATTGTACAGATATTGGAAATCGTGGTCCTCGATTGTGATATCTTCTGCGTTGTCTTGTGATTTCATTGTCTCGGAAAGTGTCTGTCCTGTTGCTGGGCTCTTTAGCTTTAGTCTTACGAATGCTGAACCTTTTCCAGGGTTGACAAATTCTCTTTCGATGCAAAGGAAAGGCTGTCCCTTTATAAGAAGCGCTGTTCCCTTCTCGATCTGTCCTGCTTTGATCATTTTATTACCTCTAGTTATTTATTTCCAAAAGTGGCAATTTATACGCCGTAAAGTAGAATATCAGAAAGAGATAGTGAAAGTAAAGGTCTAGTATTTTGGCCTCAACATTTTTGACATTGGAAATGCTAGAAGAGGCCCAATCTCATCACCTTTGTATTGGCATAGAAGAAGCCTATCGAGCCCTATTGCGACTCCTGAGCACTCCGGCATATCGAGATTCGCAAATGAGAAATCTGCCAAGCTTATGACATCGCCTGTCCCTTTTCTTGTTCGCTCTAATAGTTTTTGCTCCTTCTCGTAATATGCTTTGATTCTTTTCTTATCAGTCTCCTCAGTGTAGCAATTAGCAACCTCGATTCCATTTATATACATTTCCCATCTCATCTTGTATGGCCTGGTGGGGTAATTCTTCGCAAGGCATTCTATTTGCATCGGATAGTCTACCAAAAACACGATTCTGTCTTTTGGGATGCTTGGCTCTACATATGTCAAGAATATCCTATTGAATGTATCCTCCCATGATTCATTCTCGGGAACGTATAATGATAGCCTTTCGGCTTCTTTCTTCAAATATGAATACTCTTGTGCCTTCAAGAGATCCACATTCGCATATTTTTCCATAGCATCCTCTACAGAGATGATCAATGCATCCTTTTCGAGCCATGGCTGTTTTTTGATGGCTGTGCCTCTTATCATGTCGATAGTCAGCCCGATCGAATCCTTGTCTGTAAAGCCCATCGTATAGTACTCGAGCATAGTGAACTCAGGGTTGTGTACATCTCCAAGTTGCTCGGAGTTCCTGAAGCATGTCGAGATCTGGAATATCGATCCAGACGATGATGCAATCATCTCTTTCATGAATATCTCAGGAGATGGGATGAGATATAGATCCTTGTTGCCTACAAATTCGTTTATGAATTGTGTCTTGAAGGCCTTTATAGTTGGTTCTGGAATCAAAGATGGAGATAACGATGGAGTGAATACTTCCAAGTAATCTTTTGCAATGAAGTAATTTCTTATATTCATAAACAGCTCTGAGCGAGCTTTTTGTGCATCAAAATCGAACATAATGAAAGGATAGCGAGCTGGTTTATGTTGTTCAAGCTGTGAGATGCTTTGATGAGGGATTATATGGGCTATGTCTGTTGAAAGAAATGGCAAAAAGATAATAATATTTCCTTATGCAAAATTATGCTACGAATGAACCTGTCTATGCGCTTGCAACAAGTTATTCTCCATCTGCTTTGGCTGTGATAAGAGCCAGTGGAGACGGTGTTTTGTCTCTTTTTGCTCCATTTTTCAAAGGAAAGCTCCTTTCGGCTATGACGAATCAAGCTGTTCATGGATACATTGTAGACAAGAATGGCAAAAAAGTGGATGAGGTTGTTGTCATTAGGTATGACAAAGGACATGGCTACACGTCCGAAGAAGCCTTCGAGATAATGAGCCACGGCTCATTGGCTGTGATAAGAGCAATATCATCTGTCTTGGAATCTGCTGGAATAAGGAAAGCATTAAAAGGCGAGTTCACATATAGGGCATTCATGCATGGAAGGATGGACCTTACAGAAGCGGAAGCTGTAGAGGAGATCGTCAAAGCTAGAACAGAGAAAGCAAGCTCGAGTGCATTGGATCGACTTTGTGGGTCGATTCGTAAGGAAGCTGAGTCGATAAAGAACCAGCTTGTGGAAATACTTGCTTCCTTGGAAGTGCATCTCGACTATGGAGAGGATGAGATTATAGAGCCATGGATTTTCCCTCGTGAGAATGTTTCTAGAATTATCAGACGCCTTGAGATGATAAGAGACACATACAGCGCATCGCGCCTTTATTCTGAAGGTGCATCTGTGGTACTTGCAGGATCGACAAATGCCGGCAAAAGCTCCTTGTTCAATGCATTATTGAAGGAAAATAGGGCAATAGTATCATCTATTGCTGGCACTACAAGGGATTATATTGAGGCCCAAGCTGATATAGAAGGAATCCCGGTGCGCCTTTTTGATACAGCAGGACTAAGAAACAGCTTTGATGAGATTGAAGCTGAAGGAATCAAGAGGTCAGAGTCTCTTATCGATAGTGCAGATTTGGTTCTCTTCATCCTGGATGGAGAACAGAATATAGAGGAAGCTAGAGCACACTTGTCTGACTTTGGAGGCAAGAAGATTCTTTTCTTACGCTCTAAATCTGATATGGAAAATCATCTTTCCCAGACAAAATCAAATGAGATTTGGTTCTCTTCAAAGACGGGAGAAGGGCTTGGTGATGTTGCGAAAGCAATTGCAAAAAGGCTTACAGAAGATATTGATGTGGTATCGGATGTGCCAGAAATTGACTCTGAAAGACAAAGAGATATGATTTCAAGGACAATCGATGCTTTGAAGGATGCACAGAAAGCCGAAGGTATGAGTGTTGATATAATAGCGCTCTATTTCCAGAGTGCTATCTCATCTCTATCTTTTCTTACAGGCGAGGTTACAAATGAGGATATCCTTGATGTTTTGTTCTCGTCTTTTTGCTTGGGTAAATAGATTAAAGGAATGCTTTTATGATAATGGGCGATTATGATGCAATAGTTATTGGCGGAGGGCATGCTGGCATAGAGGCCTCTCTTGCCCTTTCTCGTCAAGGGTTTGAGACTCTTATGATTACTCAAAGCTTGGATGCAATCGGACGCATGAGTTGCAATCCAGCAATAGGGGGGCTTGCTAAAGGAAATCTTGTTCGTGAGATAGATGCACTTGGAGGAGAGATGGCTCATCTTATCGACAAGGCTATGATTCAGTTCAGGATTTTGAACAAAAGGCGTGGGCCAGCTGTCCAAGCGCCTCGTGCGCAAGCCGATAAGTTCACGTACTCGCGCATTGCAAAAGAGACTTGCGAGGCAGAGAGGCATCTTCATCTTTTTATGGATACAGTCACTGACTTCATCCTCGATAGAGACAAAAGAGAGATTCTTGGCGTCGTAACAGAAAGAGGATGGCAGATTAATGCCAAGTGTGTTGTCTTGACAACTGGCACATTCATGGAAGGAAGGATATTCATTGGCGAGTATGATGCGCCATGCGGACGCTTGGGTGAAAGTGCAGCTCTCGGGCTTGGCAAGAAGCTTAGGGAATATGGCTTTACAGTTGGAAGAATGAAGACAGGCACTCCTGCAAGAGTAAGACGAAGCAGCTTGGATTTTGCAAAGCTCGAGGTTCAGGAAGGCGATAAGCCAATGCTTCCGTTTTCATTCATGGATAGCACAGTAGATCGTCCTAGCCTCAATTGCTATGTGACATATACAAATGAAGAGACACATAAGATAATAAGAGAGAATATCCATCGCTCTCCTTTGTATGGAGGGAAGATAGTTGGAAAAGGGCCAAGATATTGTCCTTCTATAGAAGACAAAGTTGTCAGGTTCCCAGACAGGGAAAGGCATCAAATCTTTGTGGAGCCTGAGGGTATAGGAACTGAAGAGATGTACCTTAATGGACTATCATCATCACTTCCTGAGGACGTGCAACATAGATTCATACGAACTCTTCCTGGGTTGGAGCATGTCGAGATTATGAGGCCGGCATACGCTGTCGAGTACGACTATCTTGATCCTTTGGAACTTTATCCTTCCCTTGAGTCAAAGCTCTACTCGCACCTTTTTATTGCTGGACAGACAAATGGCACATCCGGTTATGAGGAGGCTGCTGCACAAGGCCTTATTGCTGGAATAAATGCTTCCCAGTACCTTAAAGGCGAAAAACCAGTAATTCTTGCAAGAACAGATGCGTATATAGGTGTTTTGATCGATGACCTTGTGACAAAAGGGACAAAAGAGCCTTATAGGATGTTTACATCGAGAGCTGAGTTCAGGCTTTCATTGAGGCATGATAGTGCAGATCAAAGGCTTACTCCGATTGGATACAATGCGGGGCTCGCAAGTTATGAGAGGATGGAAGCACTGAAGGAAAAGATCTTTGAGATGGAACAATTGAAGGATCTATTGCGCTCTTCACGGCATGGGCAAAAGAATGATCTTGAAGCTCTTAGGGAGCCTAATTGCCAGATAAGGGATCTTGGATTGGATCTTTCGAGCTTTTCAGATTCTGTAATAGATGAGGTTGAGCTTGATGCGAAATACTCTGGATATCTTAAAAGGCAAGAGATTGAAGTAGAGAGAGCCAAGAAAGAAGAGAGCATGGAGATTCCATTTGACTTTGATTACGATAGCATTGATGGTCTTTCATCCGAGTCCAGAGAGAAGCTAAAGGCAATAAGGCCAGCATCGATTGGGCAAGCTGGAAGGATATCAGGTGTGAGAGTGTCTGATATAGCAATCCTTTCGATTGCAATCAAAGGGAAAAGGAAATGAACGAAATTCTCTTTGAAGGCTTGAAGAGGATAGGTGTTTCGGATTATAAGAAGAAAGCAGAGAAGCTTGAGATTTACATCAAGGAGCTTCTTTTTTTCAATCCGAGCTTGAAACTTATAGGCGATAAGGATGAAAATGGAATAACAATTCGTCACATACTTGATTCAGCATCTGGCTACATGTGCTTCAAAGAGTATACGAGGCCTGGTGATTCGATTGCAGATCTTGGCTCTGGCTCTGGCTTGCCTGGGATTGTGCTTGCAATCCTCTTCCCAGATAGGAGCTTTGTGCTTGTTGAGAGAATGCAAAGAAGAGTAGGGTTTTTGCGTGGGGTTGTTGCAAAACTTGCTCTGTCTAATGTGAGAATTGAAGACAAAGATATAAAAGATATCAAAGAGAGATACAGCGCATTGACCTGCCGCGCTTTCCACCCGCTTTCTGATATCGCAAAGGATAGTGTTAAGCTTCTTGGCCCATCAGGTGTAGCTTTGATGTACAAGGGGCTTAGAAAGAGTGTCGAAAAAGAGCTATCCGATCTTGACGTGTCGGGCTTTTTATTCGATGCGAAGGTCATCGATCTCGATGTGCCTTATTTGGAGCAAGAACGCGTAATGTGTGTTCTTTCTGGGTGGAGGAAAAAATGAAGAAGGGCATAGCTTCCCTTGCAATTGCAATAGTTTTTCTGGTGCTGTCTCTTTTTTTGATTACTGCTGGAATCTTGGATGGACTTAATGTGATGGATGTTCCATATGTATCGAATGTCCTCTCTCTTCTGTCTCCATATGTCTCTATTTATCCGGGAGAGTATGGTATTGTTTCATTTGGAGTGTTGCTACTCCTGATTTCAATAGTTGTCTTTGCATTCAGGAAAAGAAAGCCATTTTCGATGTTCTTGCCATTTTTCCTTGTTGGAATCTACATAACTGTTGCAATGTTTGCTCGTCTTGCATATGGCACATTCGTTCCAGAATTTCTATTTGCGACTCTGAAAAATGATGTAGAAAGGAACTCTATACTCTTCTTTATCCTTATTGTCGTAGAGATAGCTTTGACATCTGTCTTGCTCATTGCGACATCAAGGCTTGACTCCAGATGGAGAAAGAAGAAAGAGCTTATAAGAAAGAAACTTGAAAATGAAGGAGTTCTTGTATCAGAGGAAGATGTTCTTGCACAAAAAGAGAAAGCAAGAGTTGACAAGAATGCTCTTCTGGATGAGAAAAAAGCGAAAAAAGAGGCAGCAAAGCTTGAGAAGACAAGGGAAAAAGCGGAAAGAAAGGAACTTCGAAAGGAAGCTAAGAAAAGAGAGAAAGAAGATAAAGAGTACGAAAAAACAAGAGAGATAGAGGAAAGAAAAAAGGAATTTGTTGAACAAAAAGAGGATAGAAAAGCAAGAAAGGAAGCTGATAGAAAAGCATATCTTGAAGCTTTGGAAAATGATAAGAAAGATGCTTTGAGTCGAAAGGAAGAGAAGAAGAAGCTCAAAGAGAAAAAGAAACTTGAGAAAGAGAAGAAGAGAGAAGAGGATGTTATAGAAAGTTCTTACGAGATTCCTCAAGGCCCTCCTAATCCGAACAATCCAATTGAATTTCCAGATCTTCCAGATATAGATGGTTTCCCAAACTTCGATGGAGAAAAGTCGAAAGAAAAGGCAGATGCTGTGGCACCCCATGACGATTTCAATAATTATGCAAAGCGTGAAGAGCCTGTAAGAAATGTGCTTGAGGAGCGTAAAACAGCAGAACTTGATAGACCTAAGTTCGACTTGAAGAGAAAGAGATTCAACTCTGGTGGCATGCTTGAAGCGACGCTTGAGATGATGAATGGGACAAAACTCGAGGACAAAAGAAGCGATAGTGCACCAAAGAAGGTTTTGGAGGACAAGAGCGTTGATAATATGCCATCATCCGGCTCTATTGCCCCATCGAATTTGCCTCCATCTCATCCGAGGTACAAGATGTTCGAGTCTCTTCAGCAAGCACCTGTTATAGACGAAAACGATATAAAGGAAAATAGAAAGGAAGAGAAGGAAAAGATTGCTCCTTCAACGCTGTCGCCAGAGCATCCAAGATACAAGATGTTCGAGGCGTTGAAGTCTGATTCTGGGCTAAATAGCGTAAGCCATTATCCATCAAGAGCTTTCGAGCCAGAGATTGAATCAACACCAACTACAGGTGTAAAGAGCATTGAAAAGGAAGAGTACAATGCTTATAAAGAGAAGCCTCTTTCGACAAACAATGAGCCAAGGATCTTTGGAGAGAAGACAAAAACAGCTACTTCTTTTAGCCAAGAGACGCCAGCACCAATAAGCCAGATGGCAAAGCAAAGCATGCCTGTTGAAGATATAAAGCCAACTATATCTTTCAATATGCCGAAACCAAAAGTTGAGGATGAGCCCAATTACAATGATAAGGCAGCAAATGATGACATTCCTGAGCAAACAGAATCATTGGATCTATCGGTTGGAATCGGGGGTCTTGTCTCCAACAATGCAGGCTACAGCGCAATAATGAAGAGAGAAAGAAGGCTATATACAGCACCTCCTGTTTCTCTTCTCAAGGACTATCCTGGTATTTCATCTGAAATAGATGAATACACTCAAATGATGGGTGATGCGATTGTTCAAGCTTATGCCGAGCAAAGAATAGTTGTGCAATTGAGCAATATAATAAAAGGCCCAACTGTTACTATGTATGAGCTTACTCTCGATAGCGGTACATCAATCAATAGAGTAACGTCTAGGGAGAATGATCTTAACTACGCTCTCGGAGGCAAGAATGTAAGAATCCTAGCACCTGTTCCAGGAAAGAAAGCCGTCGGAATCGAAGTGCCAAATGCTAAAAAAAGCATGGTCGGATTCAAGGATATGATCTATGCACTCAGAGCAAATGCAAAATATATGGATCTCAAAGTTCCTATGATTCTTGGAAAGACAATAACAGGAGAGCCTATTGTAATAGATGTTGCAAAGATGCCTCATATGATTATTGCGGGAACAACTGGATCTGGAAAATCTGTTTGCATAAATGCATTCATCAACACGCTAATCTACCAGAAAGGCCCTGCTGATGTGCGTCTTATCCTAGTTGATCCAAAGGTTGTTGAGCTATCGCTTTACAATGGTATTCCACATCTTCTTACTCCAGTTATTACAGATGCAAAGAAAGTTGTTAAGATGCTCAATTTCCTTGTTGAGGAGATGGAGAGGCGCTACTCGATGCTATCGAATGTGGGAGTGAGAAATATCGAAGGCTATAACCAGAAGTTGAAAGATGAGCATATTGCTGCAGAGAGAATGCCTTATATAGTTTTGATTATGGATGAGTTTGCTGATATGATGACTGTAGTTGGAAAAGATATCGAAAACCAGATTTCGCGTCTAGCTGCAAAAGCAAGAGCCGCTGGAATACATTTGATTCTTGCAACTCAAAGGCCATCTTCGGATGTTATAACTGGAACTATTAAGTCAAACTTGCCAGCAAGAATTGCGTTTGCTGTCTCTTCATCCATCAACTCAAGAGTCATTCTGGATGAGGGCGGGGCCGAGAACCTTCTTGGCAAAGGCGATATGCTACTTCTCAATCCTTCTCAAATGGGACTTACAAGAATACAGGGTGCATTCCTCTCCGATAGCGAGGTTGATTCGATTGTTAGCTTTGCAAAGGAAAATGGTGGAGAGCCTGACTATCTTGATGATGCAATCTTCGAAGAGCCAGATGACAAGCGCTCTGATGATGAGTTCTCAGATGGCCCGATAGGAGATGAGAATTCCGATGAAGTGCTTCTTGAGACAGCCAAGCAGATAGTATATGAGAAGAAATCAGCTTCTGCATCATATCTTCAAAGACGAATGAAAATAGGTTACAACAGAGCGGCACGTCTTATAGAGATGATGGAGGAAAGAGGCATAGTCGGTCCTGCAAATGGCTCCAAGCCAAGAGAGATATTGAAATTCGAATAAGACTATTATAGTCATTATCGGCGATATAATGGATGAAAGGGTGGAAATAATTCACCCTTGATTATATGCTTGTACAGTTATGAAACATAAATCTTTATTGCTTTTCCATAAAGTTTCGGAACTTATATTTCTTATAATCGGCCCATTTGTCGCTGCTTGCGGAATTGCGCTTTTTTATACTCCAGCAAAAATCACTGGTGGCGGAGCAACTGGTATTGGAACTATATTCTTCTATTTGTTTGGGTTCGACCAAGGTATTGTTATGATGTGCATAAATGTGCCTTTGATATTCTTTGGCATGAAAGTGTTCGGATTCAAATATGGCATCAGAACTCTAATTGGATCGACTCTTCTTTCTCTTTGGGTCTCTGTCTTGGGCAACTTGACGAACTACAGTGGATTTCTAAATACACAAGATACTGTAAATGTTCTTCTTTCGGCAATTTTCGGTGGTGTGCTATTGGGTGGTGGAATCGGCATTACGATGAAATCTGGGTGCAATACTGGAGGAACAGATATAATTGCACAAGTAATATCGCACTATACTCCTATAAACATAGGTTCCGTTCAGTTTGTGTTCAATGCAATTGTAGTTACACTCTCTGGAATTTTCTTAGGGCTTCAGCCGATGTTGTTTGCAATCATTGCAATGTTTGTTTCGGCACAGATGGTGAACTTTGTTCTTACAGGGTTTGGAACGAAGATGGCTAAAGCTGTGTATATAATATCTGATTATCGAACAATCGAGATATCGAGACGTGTAATAGCAGAGCTTGGACACTCTGGAACGATATTTGAAGGAACTGGCATGTACACAGCAAAGATGAGAGAGATGCTTCTTGTTGTTGTACCAAACCATCAGTTCCAGAAGCTCGTAAACATAATACATGAGGAGGATCCAACAGCATTTGTCTTTGTAAACGAGGCTTATGAAGTTTTAGGTAGAGGATTTACTCCAATAACAAAGGTAGTATCATCAGACGATGAATAGCTAGCTGTTGTGGGTTATAAAGTTGTTTGATTGCATTTTAATATGGTAAGATAGTTTTATAACATATTTTGATAAAAGGTTTTTACATGGATAATGACAAATATAGCATAAAAGCTGCAGAGCGATGTTTTCAAATTCTTGATTTGTGTGCTAAGAAGAATGGTCCTATTTCGATTTCGGATGTATGCCAGGACTTGGACGTGAATACTAATATGGCATTTAGGCTTCTTTCGACTATACAAGCTTGTGGCTATATGGACAAAAACAGCGAGACAGGACTTTATACTCTCTCGATGAAGAATTTGAAACTGTCAACGACAGCATTGCAATCGCATAGGCTTCGGATGATCACTATGCCTTACTTGGAGCTTCTATGGCACCAATATCCTAAAGCGAATGTTAACATGGGAATCAAAGAGGGTGATGATATTCTGATCATAGACAGAATAGATGGACAATCCCTTCCTCGAACATATTTTACACCTGGCAAGAAGATTCCATTCCACTCTACTGGTCTTGGAAAGGTTTTGACATGCACTTTGACCGAAAATGAGATAAGAGCTTTAGCTGAGCGTACTGGCCTTAAGCGATTTACGCCTGATACTATCACAGATATCGACGCTCTCCTAATCGAGCTCGATAAGACACGAAAAGAGCAAGTAGGTAGGGACAGAAATGAATTTGTCCTTGATGACAATTGCTCAGCGGTTCCGATTATGAACTCCAAGTCAGAGATTGTTGCAGCAATATCAGTCAGTGCTTTGACACAAAATATGAGTGCTGATGAAATCGAGGGTTGTATTCCAAAGCTGAAAGAGACAGCCATGAGAGTAAGCTCCTTGTTGGGATATAACACAATATAAAATCAAAACATTTTATATTTTATATTAAATATGTGTTTAAAAATCAAATAAATGTTGACGCATCTTATGCTTAATTTTAAACTAAGCAAAAAGGATTAATATGGATACGTCATTTATAAAAGGGATTGTAGTCCCAATCGTTACAGTTATAGACAGCAAAGAGAAAATTGATGAAAAGGGATTAAGGCGACAAGTAGACTTTTTAATTGATAATGGTGTTTCAGGCATTCTTGCGTTTGGTTCAAACGGCGAGTTTTATATGCTTGATGACGAAGAGATTGAGTCAGCTTTAGGCATAATAACAGACCAAGTGTCATCTAGAGTACCTGTGTATATGGGAATTGGTGCCATAAGGACAAAAAAATGTATATCTCTTGCATCTCTTTCAAAGAAATATTCTGTAGATGGAATATCGATATTGCAACCGATGTTCATCAAACCAACAGACGCTGAGCTATTTGATCACTTTGAAGCAATTGCGAAATCAGTCCCTGATTTGCCAGTGCTTTTGTACAATAACCCAGGACGAACAGGATATGGAATGAGCCAGGATCTTGTTTCAAGGCTTGCCCATAGTGTTGACAACATCGTAGGGATGAAAGACAGCTCTGGCAACCTTACAGAGACAGAGGAGTTTATACGAAGAAACAGGGATGTTGATTTCAAGGTCCTATCAGGTAAGGATACATTGATTTACGCAGGTCTCGCTGTTGGGGCTGTTGGCGCTGTATGTTCTACAGCCAATTTCCTCCCAAGGCTTGTATGCTCTATTTATGATAAGTTCGAGAAAGGTGACTTGAAAGGCTCTTTGGAAGCCCAATATAAGCTAAATCCTATAAGGCTTGAAATGGACAAATCATCATTTCCGGTTGCGACAAAGGATTATGCAAATTTGATGGGTAATGATGTTGGTTTGCCATTCTTGCCTAACAAGAAATCACCTGAGCACGAGATGGAAAACTTGAAAAACCAGCTTAAGAGCGCTGGGTATCTAAAGTAGGAGGATAATATGAGAATAGGATTTATCGGCCTTGGCATAATGGGTAGGCCAATGGCAAAGAATTTGATTAAGGCTGGCTATGATTTGGTTGTTAATACACATAGCAATTCGACTCTTGATGAGTTTGCGAAACTAGGTGCAACAGTTGCAAAGAATGCAAAAGAGGTTGCATCTCTGACCGATATTGTGATCACAATGCTTCCAAATAGCCCAGAGGTCAAGGATGTTGCTCTAGGTGAGAATGGCCTTATCGAAGGAGCCAAGGAAGGCCTTGTATTGATCGATATGTCATCAATCGATCCAGTCGAGACAAGAAAGATTGCATCTGCTCTTATGGAAAAGGGCATAAGAATGCTTGATGCTCCAGTCTCGGGAGGAGAACCAAAAGCTATTGATGGCACTTTATCAGTCATGGTTGGTGGCGATAAGGATCTCTTTGATTCTTGTTATGATATCTTGATGAAGATGGCTTCATCTGTTGTCTATGTCGGTGAGATCGGATCTGGCAACATTGCAAAGCTTTCCAATCAGATTATTGTTGCTTGCAACATTGCTGCGATGAGCGAGGCTTTGGCATTTGCTAAGAAGGCTGGGGCTGACCCGAAGCTAGTCTTTGAAGCAATCAAGGGAGGACTTGCAGGTTCTACAGTGCTTAATGCTAAAGCTCCTATGGTTCTTTCTAGAAATTTCAAGCCTGGATTCAGAATCGAGCTTCATATAAAGGATTTGACGAATGCTCTCAATGCAGCTCATGCTGTTTCTTCTCCAGTTCCTCTCGCAGCAGAAGTAATGGAGATGATGCAAGCTCTTCGTGTCATGGGATGCGACAAAGAGGATCACAGTGCACTTGCTAAGTACTATGAGAGGCTTTCTGGCATTACAATCGAAAGCTAATCAATAACAGATATAATATTGGAGAACGAATCCTCGGTCTATAACAAGATTTGTTCCCCAATATAGATGATGTTTAGTTCTCTATTGTTTTCCAACAGTGTTCTTTCATGAATCTGGAAATGATAGCTATATCTTCGCCTTCGTAATACTTTACAAGCAACTTTTTGAACTCTGGCACTTTGTTTTTGGGGATTACTAAAAAACCTCCGCTGTGAGCAATAAGATAATGATTTGCAAATATAAC
>ERZ808242.483-NODE-483-length-28851-cov-5.734095_pt1 | contig 28851 bp, 26 predicted proteins | sample MGYA00521244_ERZ808242 | MGnify/ENA primary metagenome ERZ808242 (study PRJEB31516, sample SAMN03275573) | gut metagenome | biome: mammalia-associated habitat; material: feces | host: Papio cynocephalus | place: Kenya | collected 2012-07-27 ... | reverse complement strand
TTAAGACGATAAACGCGATTTAGAGGTCGCGCAGGTCGCTTTTTGATGTAATAATAGCGGCTTCGGCTAAGCAATGTCTTAGACGAACGGTCATTATCGGATACGCCATCGGTCAGCGATCATCCGGATTTCAAAAGGCGCGGGGAGAGGGATTTGAACCCCCGGGGAGATTCTCCACCGGTTTTCAAGACCGGCGCCGTAGGCCGCTTGGCTATCCCCGCTCGGCAGGGCGATTGCGGTTACCGATATAAAAGAATCTATCGAGCAGGAATCGAAGCAATCCCGTCTCGATGCGAAAAATAAGGGATTCGGCCCTCCGGCTTTAGAGTCGGAGGGCCTGGTGTTTGGATCAGGCTGCGCGGGCTTCCGCTTCCGCCTTGACGTCCTCATCGGAGATGGGCCAGACCTTCTCGATGACCTTGGACATCACAGCGAACCAGACTGCCTCCATCACGAGCGATACAACGCAAGGGAGAACCGCATCGGGCATGGTGGCGGCGAACAGGGCCATGGTCATGGATATGGACATTCCAGAGTTCTTCCATGCCGCCATGGATAGATAGACGACGGAGTCCTCCCTCTTGACGCCCTTCTTCTTGAAGAAGAACAGGAGCGCGAAGCTGGCGATGAAGATCCTGAAGACACAGGCCAGGATCAGAAGCATGACAACATCGAAGTCGCTGAAGATGAACTCGCGCCTGCTTCCGAGACCTATGAACACCATGAAGAGCATCATCAGGTTGATGAAGACGGACTTGACGGTCCTCTTGAGGTGCAGCCGTCTCACAAGGAACGACAGGGCGAAAGGCACCGCTATGAACAGCACGATGTACTTCAGAACCTCGAGCGGATTCACCGAATCTCCGAGCAGGGTCTTGGTTATCAGAGGAGTGAGCGCGATGGCGCAGATGTAGATGATAGTCAGAGACAATACGGACAGCTTGGCATCTCCGCGCATGACTATGGTGGCCACCACCACGGAGACACCGCACGGAACGGATGAGAGCATGACCCATCCCGTCCAGAGGTGGCTGTCGTCGATGAAGCATAGGCCGCACAGGAGGGTGAGTCCGGTGTTGAAGACGAAGCAGAACAGGAGGTTCCATATTATCTCCTTGTCGTAGTGCTTGAAGTCGTCCTTCTTGAACTGGATACCATCCAGCGATACGGCCATCTGTGCTATGAGCACGAACATCAGGATCGTCGAAGCATTTGAGTTCTCGAATCCTACCGACAGGGCCAGTACGATACCGATGAGAATCCAAATCTTGACATCACAAAGGACGTTTATTAGTGGCATATGCTGGTCAATTACCGAGTATTTTCAGGTGTTATTAATCATTTGCTCAGTTACTTGGAGAAGAATCTCGCAGCATCCCCTACCGGATCCTCGGATCTGACGGCATCCAGCTCGCGAGCGAATCTAGATGCGCGGTCATCGAGTATGACGGCCATGCCTCTGTCCGTTTCGGTTCTAATGAGACGTCCTATCGCCTGCTTCATCTTCCTCTGGGCCGGAACGGCTGAGCAGTAGAGCCAACCTTTGCCCTGACCGTATTTGGCGTCGAACATGTCGCTCATCGCTTTCAGCTCAGGGGATGGGGGAGGATAGGGGATCCCTACTATGATTGCGAAGCAGAGCTCGTCCCCCGGGAAATCTATTCCTTCGGCGAACTTCCCTCCCATGACGCAGAAAAGAACCCCGTCCCTGCGGGAGCGGAACGAGGAAAGATTGGATGCGTTCCTTTGCGGATTGCGCGACTCCTCCCAATAGAGGCGCTTCTCGACATGAGATTCCATGTATCCCCTCATGGAAGCCATGCTCGCATAGGATGTGAAGAACACGAGCGTGTTCTTCTCTACTGAGTTGCAGAGATCGGCTATGGTTCTCTCCAATTTGGTTTTCAAAGAAGGATCGTCCTTGAGCGCCTGCCATCTCGTGGTGAGGTTCGGAGTGTAGACGACCTTCCGGTTCTCTGGAGGGAATGGGGATGGATACTTGCGGAACGTGCAATTGGACGAAAGCCCGATCACGCGTGCATATTGGTCCAACGGCTGCAGCGTCCCCGACATATGGACGGTCCCTTTAGTCGAGTTGAGGAATCTCGATATCTCGACGGGATCTATGCAGCAAGCCCTTAGGTATTCCCCCTCCTTGTCAGCCTTGACGGTGCGGACGAAGCGATCGGTTGAAGAGCATACCCAAGACTGCAGGAAGGATGCGACGGTCTGTACATCGGAGACGCGGTTCTCTCCCGCTTCCAAGAGGGAATCGGTTCTAGCTTCTCCATATTTGAGCATGGTGTCTATCGCATCGGATAGGTCATCGTGCTTCATCCCGTATTTCTCCTTGAGCCTATCTTCGAGCACGGGCCCTTCGATGACCGCAGTGTCCGAGCCCATGGGTATGAGATCTATGGCGATAGCGCGGATGCATGATTTAAGAAAAATAAGGAAATTCTTGAGATCCACGTCGCCCCATACGATAGGAGGATGCCTGAATGTGGAGCATTCGTCTATAGCCGCATCCACCATGGAGCGCTCTATGCGGAAAGTCTCGCTGTCGCGGGCCGCATCAACCAGGTTGTGGGCCTCGTCGACGATTATCAGGAGGGATTCGGGATCCCCGGGACGATCGAGATTGGTCATCAGACTCTCTCTGATGTCAGGATCAAGAATGTGCACATAGGGAGCGGCCACAACCAAGGCCTCCTTCATCAGAGCCTTCTTAGCCTCGTAAGGGCAGGCCTGCATCCTGACGCAGAAGGAGTCCAATTCATCGGAGGTCGGGAACTGCGTCTCCACGAATTCGCGGATCTGCGGCAACGAGTATTCTACTCTGTCGAAGTATCTGCATCCGCCGGCCTTTCCGTGACGGCTCTTCTCTCTCGCATCCTCGCACATCATAGAGAGGACATGAGAGGGGATATTGTCGTAATCCCTTATCCCGCGGAACAGCGGACAGGATTTCGCCCTTCCTGTTATGGCGATGCCGCGCACCGGCTTGATTTTGGAGATGGAGCGGAGCTCCCTCATGACCTGGTCGCTTTGGGAGATGGTTCTGGTCAGATAGACAATCTTCTTGCCCGAGCGAGTAGCATGGTCTAGACCCGCAGACAGGGCGATGATCGTCTTCCCGGTACCTGTCCCCGATTCCATAACGAAGTGGCGGCCGTTGTCGAGGGCGGTGACCATGTCATGGATGATATCCAGCTGGCATCCACGGGGCTTATATGGTAGGAAGGGCGCTTCCGGAGTCTCCTCGATCTCCGGTTCCTTGCGGGCAGGCCTCCTCTCATCTGCGAAATCCAGGACTGACTGGGTGCTCTCCACCATCTTGTCCAGGGATGTCCCACACGACCTACACCGGTCGTCTGTAGGCGAAACGAGCGCATGGCATCTCGGACAGAACATCCCCATCATGACAATGTCCAAGTAGATGCGGTAAAAGTCTTTTTCGAATGCATGGAGTCATTCCTGCCTTCCCAGGCAGGATGCTGTAATGGAGGAGATTATATCTTCCGCACGAGGGGAGACCGAGAAATATCTCGTCTTGCCACGGAATTCGCTATCCAATAGCCCGGATCTGCATAGTATGCAGGCGTGACGAGAGGTGTTGGAATTGCTCATATCGAGATAGTCTGCAATCTCCTCGGTGCAGAGCGGACCCTGCAGTAGACAGCGCATGATGCGGATCCTATTGGGCTCCGAAAGAACTCTGCATATCGATGCCGCATCCTCGGGATCTTCGGATCTCATGATGGATCGAGCATCCCTCAGTATTTAACGGAGACAGGCCTCTGTATTACTTTGATAGGTAAAGACCTTAAGAAAGATTCGAGACCTTCCGGACAGTCCTCCTTTGGGACTATCGCTCCAGTGCTGTCAGATATCATGATGTAGAATGCTTCCGGCACGTCGATGACCGTCTTGACCGAGCTGTACGGATACTCGGCCGAGAACTCCTGCGTCTGAATGGCGAAGCGGTCCTTGAAGAAAAGATACGTTATGGTACCGGCGAGCTGCTCCTGCTGATACTGCAGCATCTCCGCTTTTCTGAGCTGGCGGAACGACATCCATGCATAGAGGGCGCCGATCGCGACGAAGAATACCATATGGAACGGGGAACCGAACAGGACGGAGAATGCTGCCCCTGCGGCGACATCGAGGGCCACGACCGCCCAGATGCGGAGATTGACCTTGGAGATATAGCGCTGGACGGTGCGGTTGTACCTCTGATATTGGGAGAGCGTGCATGCTGTAGACACCTTGTAAAGCGGTTCATCCATCATTCCACGATCCTGAAACCGGATTCATCGCCCTCGGCATCGTATCTGACATTCCTCTCATCCATGAATTGCCTCAGGACCTTCACATGAACTCCGAGTCCCACGTTGAGGAAGGGATTCTCGACGAAAGTCCTTCCATCTGATTCGAAGGTGGGCTGGAAACCGAGGGGGATGTGCGCCGTACTGACCTGCATGGCGTATATGTGCCCCTTCGTTGTATATATCGGGCCTCCGGACTGGCCTTTGAGTCCGGGAGTCGATGTCTCTACATAGATGCGATCGTGACCGTCGACGGACTTTTCGTAAGTGACCGTGCGCGTATGCATGCCGTCGTTATGGAATATCGCATCCTTGGACGATATGCGGGGGATCTGGAATGTCTTGGACGAATCGTCCCATTTGGCTCCTATGGACACGAACGGGAATCCTGAACGGCATATGCTGGTGCCGGGGCGGATCCGATCCGGATCGCAGAATACCGGATATTCGGACACCCACGAGGGATCGAATGGCTCGAGCTTGCCGATCATAAGATCGATCTGCCTGTTGACGGCGACATTCGTCATGCGGACTCCGTCCCATCCCCACCAGAAGGAATGATTGGTTATCAGAGTGGGGTCGAGCTTGATCTGTGAGCTGGGGGCCCCGGGTGTGGAGGACCTTGACTCGTTCAGCTCCCTGATCTCCTCCGCCTTCTTCAGATCGGATTGGAACTTCACGAAAGAATCGTAGGTGTGGCCTGCTGAGAGCACCCATCCTTCCCGGTTCACCACGATGAACGAACCGATCTCGGTATGGACGGAACCGTCTTGGTGTCTTGTGGATACGACGACGGGTCTCGTGAATTCGGATGCCTTGCTGCAGGCGTCAACAAACATGATTCCCCGAACTGTTTTCGGATAGATAATGGATTTCAAAATAGAATGGAGAGACGCATCATATGTCAACAGATTCGGAAACTACCTTCAGAAGTGTTATAGACATGACCCTCGTTCAAGGATAATCTGCGCCGAACCATTCATGGAGAGGCGGGGAGAAACGTGACGCCATGTTGACCAAGGAGACCCAATACAGGATCTATGCCGGGACCAGCAAGGACGACTACACAGGCTGGACCCGCACAGAGGTGCCTGAGGAAGAGAAGGATGTGGAGTTCTGGACGCTCGATCTGGGCGACGGATACTGCCTCGACAGGGTCACCAAGAAAAAGAAGGGTCTGTTCGGGACCAAGACGATAAAGATCAACAGTCTGCGCAGGGACCGCACCGTTGCGGATCCGGACGGAGACTATCGCGACATGAACTTCAGCATGCTGTTCAATGTGAAGATCATGGTCTCGCCGGACGCAATAAAGTTCGATACCGGCAGCAACTCGTTCGTGGTCCTCTCCAGGGAGCCGGCGGATTGGGAGCGCTTCACAGAGAACGTCCCCACATTCGACGACAAGGATATAGAGGAATCCAACTGGTCGAGCTTCTACAGTTGATCTGATCTAAGTTTATCAAAACGTCATCCGGGACGTCTCGGTATTAAAAGAAAAACGCCGAGACTCCCTCATGAACGGGGAATCGATCTCATCGGCAGTATCCGCTTCCGCCAAGGCGTTGTACAGCTATCTGGAGGATATGCAATGGGTGACGGATCCTCCCAAAGGCGTATCGGAGATCCGCGTAGAGTCGTCGGAAGTCCATGACGACTATGCGATTCTTCATATCCCATCGCTTCTGCCGGATACTGCCGGACTAATGCTACGTATCGGAAGAAGGATTCTCAGCGAGGAGCAGTCCGACTTCAGCCGCTACGATGAGATAACCAAGACCATCCTGGTCAGGCCCGGGATCGAAGCTCTCGAGGAGATGACCGATCCAGGTACAGAGATTTCCATCCTCACGGATATGAAGTTCCTGATAGCATCGGCTGGCGACTTCTATAGGAGATACGGGAAGCTAATTGGAATGCCTCACTCGGTGAGGAGCGACATCGATGCGTCTTATCCGGATATGGGCGTCCCTTCGCGGGAACAGGAGATCGCCGCGGAAGGGATGCTGAAAGCCAAGGCGGCATATGTCTGGGGCGCTCCAGGAACAGGAAAGACGCAATTCGTGCTTGCCTCGGCCATAAGAGGCTGTCTGGCGGCAGGAGAGAGCATAGCGGTGTTCGCACCAACAAACAATTCGGTTGAACAGGTTCTGCAAGGCATCCTTTCAGTCATTCCGCCAGACGAGAGAGGGGATGTCATCAGGCTCGGGATCCCTTCGAAGCGCTTCAACAGGGAACATCCCGAAATGTGCGAGGACAGGCAGGTCCAACGTCTGCTCGACAGGACAATGGAATCCCTGGAGAACATCGAGGAGGCCATATACGAGAGGATGGCCGACCAGATAAAGGAGTACTTAGATGATCTGAAAGAAGCCGGGATCGACTCATGGAGTCTCCTCGAAGCAGCAGAGGCCCGTCCGGACCTGAAAGCCCGCATAGATTCGATAGTAGCCGTCTGCAGGATGCGCAGGAAAACCGCGGACATTCTCGAGGATGGAGACATGACGGCCGAGGAACAGCTGAAGGCCATAGAAGACTGCATCTTCGAACGTAGGAGGCCCGCCGCCCAGATCAGGGAGTACTCGGAGATGACTCTGGGGGATATGATGTCGCTTTCGACCCAACTCGAGGAGGAGGCGGACGCCCTCAGAACATCAACTTCCTCGTGCCGTATCGCGAAAGCCCGGATCATCGCGGCGACGCCGCAGCAGTTCATCTCCCGCTTCAGACCGAAGGGTTCTGAGGATGACGGAAGGATCGAGCTGGATGTCGATCGCATCTTCCTGGACGAAGCAGGATACTGCGGACTAGTGCAGGCTCTCGCTCTTTTCAGCAACGGCGTGCCTGTGGTGATGCTAGGCGACCATATGCAGCTGCCGCCAGTATCCGAGCTGGATGAAGACGATCTGCGCAGATGGGCTCGTGAAGGCGGAAGGATGGATGACGCCTTCATCTGGTCTTTGCCGGCATTGGAATGCGAGAGGATGCTGACACGCGGCATCGATGAATCGCGCAGAGCATTCCTGAATGGCGAGGAACCCCTGTTCGAATCCACGGTACGCTTCGATCTCACACGCACCAGGAGGTTCGGCTCGAATCTGGCCGAGGTTCTAGACAGGCATGTCTACAGGAACGGTCTGACCGGTGTGCCGGGATCCCATTTGGAGATGATATGCATCGATGCCGTGTGCGAGCGCAGGAAGGCCAGGGAGAACTCGGCGGAAGCAGGAGCCGTATCCGATTATCTGAAAGCGGAATCCCCTGATCCCAAGGAAGTCTGCGTTCTCTCGCCGTATTCTGTCCAATGCTCGTTGCTCAAATCATGCGTCCCTCGCAGGTACAGGGACAGCGTGATGACGATACATGGTTCCCAGGGCAGGGAATGGGATACGGTCGTGATCAGCATCGCGGACTGCAGGCTGCTCACGAGAGATGTGCCTCTTCGCTTCTCCAGCAGCTTCACGTCCATAGGGCTGAAGGTCATCAATACCGCAGTATCACGGGCGAAGAAGCGGCTCGTCATCGTCTGCGACAGGGAATTCTGGCTTCAAAGAACCGGAGAGCTGATCAAAAGCCTGATAGAGGTATCGGAGGGAGGGTCGGCCCCCCTCCGAGGGTTTCATTCGCGGTCCAAGCCCAGAGCGTCCACTATGAGCCTGAGCGTGTCCTTGACATCCTGCAGATCGGTCCTGACGTCGGAAAGCTGGGCGCGGAGCGCACGGTTGTCCGCCTCGAGGGCCTCTATGCGTTCCGTTGATGCGGAACCGGCCTTCTCGGCTTTCATGTCCTTGGCGGACTGGACGAGGGCATCTCTTCTGGAGCGCAGGGAAGAATGCATCATCCTGAGCTTCTGGAGCGTTTCGTCGTCTCCGTCAATCTCCGCACGGACCATCTTGATCTCGAGGGCCATCAGCTCATCGGTGATGTCCTCGATCTCCGAAGAGATGTCGGTCTCGGTGACCTTCTTCGTCTCCGGTTCCGGCTTTTCCGATACCATGGCTTTTGCCAATGCCTCCGCCTCCTCGGGTGAATGGACCTCGAATCCGCTTGCGTTGTGGACCGTCGCATTCATGCTTCTACCGATATCGGGGAGATCCATTCCCGCATCCACGAATGACTTCTCTATCTCCGCACGTCTGGCCTCGAGGGAGCGGATCTCCTCCTGCATGGCCATGGCCTTGGCGGCCTTGTCGGAGGCTTCGGCGGGATCAGCAGGCATCGTTTCGGAGAGCATCTGATATTGATACTTCAGGCGCTTTACCTCGGCGTCTATGAACCTCAGTTCGCGCTCGTACTTGCTAGGGGGCATTTTCAGTCCTTCTTTTTCTTCTTCTTTTTCTTCTTGGAATTTTCCGCAGCTATGGACTTGAAGAGATCGTGAAGGTATTCGTCCGAGAATATGATCTGTCCGATCTGCTCAAGAGCAAAAGGATCATCGAGCATGGCGCGGATCATCTTCTTTGATTCTAGCGCCCCTTCTCCTATGCCGATGCAGATGTCGCGGAGCACGGCATCGCAGTAGTCGGCGCGTATGGATTCGGCAGCGAGCTCATCGTCCAGAGCTTCCTTGTCGAGACCCTCGATGTAATCGTTGTACGATGAAGGCGTCTGGGCAGGCTCGGCATCCGGATCAACGCCTTCTGCGCGCGAGGGATCGCCGGTCATATCGGCTAGAACTAGTTTGTAGGAATCCACATCCGCCTGTAGGAATGATATTAGCTCCTTCGTGGCCTCTATGCGTTCCTTGTTCCTGAGACGCGGCAGTTTCTTGGTGAATGCCTCTATCTCGCCGGTCTTCCTATCGATAGTCCGGTTGATGATCGATATCGCCTCATCCTTGGTGTAGTCTCCACCAGCAGATTCACTGATGTCTTTGGTCATCGTTGCACAGATGGCCTTGGCTACTATTAAAAATGGCATCCTTTCATCGGTGGATTGGACACGTGTTCAATCCTGATATGAAGGTGGCTCTATATGGGCATACGTATCCTGACAAATCGCCGATTATAAAGTATTAAGACAACGAGTAGCGATTCATTGCCAGGAATGTGTAGATATGAATGGTCCCTCGTTCTACGAACTTAGCGCCAGAAGCGAGCGCGGAGACGCAGAAGCCCAGTACCTGCTCGGAAGAATGTACTACGAGGGACAAGGCATAGAAAGGGATTTTTCCAAGGCTGCAGAACTGATGGAGAATGCGGCGAATTCCGGAATTCCTGCAGCACAATACACGTTCGGATTCTTGAAATGCTATGGGATAGGCGTTCATGAAGACAAGAAGGAAGCCATCAGATGGTATCGTGCCGCAGCCGACAAGGGCTATGCCGAAGCGCAGTACGGTCTGGGATACATGTGCGACAAGGGCGAGGGGATCAGGGTCAACAAGATGGAAGCCGCCAAGTGGTACATGCTGGCCGCCGATCACGGCCATGCTGCCGCGCAATGCAATCTCGGCATACTGTATTTCAACGGATGGGGTGTAAGGCGCGATCCAACCGAGGCGTTCAGGCTCTTCAAGGCTTCATCCGCCCAGGGCAATCTCGATGCAAAATTCAATCTGGGGCGCATGTACGAGACCGGACTGGGAACGGAAAGGGACGAATCCAAGGCGATGGCATGCTACACCGAAGCGGCGCAGATGGGGGATCCCCACTCCCTGTATCTTGTTGGATCGAAGTATCTGAACGGCGACGGCGTCGAAAAGGATCCGGAACTCGCTTCCAGGATGCTTATAGCGGCATCAGACCGCAGGGATCCAGATGCGATGATGACCCTGGCGATGATGTACTATTCCGGAACGGGGGTCTCTCAGGATTTCCGCCGTGCCCGCGAGCTCTTCGTGATAAATGCGGAGGCCTGGAACCCGTTGGCGATCTTCATGATCGGACTCATGTACTACAACGGGGAAGGCGTAGAGAGAAGCGAGAGAAGAGGCGTCGGTCTCGCCAGACTTTCAGCAGAGCTCGGTTGTCCTAATGCGATAGAATTCCTGATGAAGATAAGAAGGCCCGAAGCCGATGACAACGGGCCAAAGGGTTGATCATCCGAAATACTTCTTGTCCCTTGGGACTATCTCGATCTTCGCTCCGCAGTAGGGGCAGGCATGGAACACGTTCTCTATGCCGTTTGCATCGTCTCCCAGCAGTGCGGGGCCTTCTTCGCTCTCGGTGAACACCATGTACTGGTCGAGCAGATCCTCGAGCATCTTAGCACAGCATGCTGCCTCGACATCCGCATCGGAGAGCTGGAGCTTGATTACGGGACGGGACTTCAGTTTCCTGTTGCGCTCCTCGGTGAGGATGTCGTCGAGGCGCTGAGCATCGATGTCTGCTCCGGGGTATCCCATCATTGCAGCATAGGCGAGCAGCCTGACGGCCTTCTGCATGTCGCACGGAACGCCTATGCCCTTCTCGAACATTATCCCAAGGTGGTACATGGCGCTGGGATCGAGCTCGTCGGCGGCTTTGCCGAGGAGGACGGCCCCCTTCTCGGGATCGGGATCGACGCCGTCACCCGCTGTCGTGAGGATCCCCAGCTCGCGGATGGCGGGGACCAGGCCCTGCGCCGCGGCGCGAGAGAACCACTCGGCCGCTTTTGCAGTGTCCTTCTCCACGTTCGTGCCGTACAGGTACTGTATTCCGAGCTGGTACTGGGCGTTCATATCGCCTTCAAGGGCTTCGTGCTCGAGAGAATCTCCGCTGGTCATCGTATCGGACGGGAATTCGATTCTATAATATCGTTGTTGCGGGTTGCGATGACCGTTTTTGGAGTTCTCGAGACTCGGATATAAGTACGATACCGATGTCGGCCTTCCATGGACCACAGCAGCATGGCAGGGCATCCGATCGCTCTGCTGACTGTCATAATATGGGGACTCACGTTCATCTCCACCAAGATCCTTCTTGAGGATTTCCTTCCGATAGAGATACTGGTTCTCAGATTCTTCATCGGATTCGTGGCGCTGCTGGTCATATGCCCTCACATGCTGAGGATAGAGGATCGGAGACAGGAGCTCGAGTTCGCAGCCGCAGGATTGACCGGCGTCTGCCTTTACTTCCTGCTAGAGAACATAGCTTTGACATACACTTTGGCCTCCAACGTAGGGGTCATCGTCGCCGTGGTGCCCTTCTTCACGGCGATCCTATCGAAGATACTGTTGAAGGGCGAGGAGAAGCTTGGCCGTTTCTTCTTCGCGGGCTTCGTCATTTCCATCGTCGGAATATCGCTAATATCGTTCGGAGGTGAGGATGTGCAGGTGAATATCGTAGGGGATGTCCTCGCCCTGCTCGCCGCATTCGTCTGGGCCATCTACTCGATAATACTCAAGAGGATCGAGAGGCACGGATACGGAACGATACAGGTCACGAGAAGATGCTTCTTCTACGGACTGCTGTTCATGATCCCCTTCGCCTGCGCGATGGGATTCGATCCGGATTTCGGTGCGCTTGCGGATCCGATCACGCTCGGGCATCTGCTCTTCCTCGGATTGGGGGCTTCCGCAATATGCTTCGTGATGTGGGGCTATGTCATCAAGAAGATGGGCGCCGTCAGCACGAGCGTCTACATCTATCTGATGCCGGTCATCACAGTTGCCGCCTCGGTGGTGTTCCTGGGAGAGCCGTTGACTGCGGTATCGGTTCTGGGAATAGCGATGACCCTGTCGGGATTGATAATATCCCTCAAAGGAACCGGGAATTCGAAGGTCGCCCGAGGTCTTTGAGAGCCTCGGCGGCCTCTTCGATGCCGTTATCCGCTGCCATCTTCAGCCATTTGCGGGCTTCGTCGACATCCTCCGCTGTACCGGTGCCCCCGAGATAGCAGAATCCGACGGTGCCCATCGCCGTAGGGACGCCGTTCATCGCCGCCCTGAGGAACCATTCGAAACCGGACTCGGGATCTTCCTTCATCATGAGATGTCCGAGACGTTCCATGGCGAAGGCGTCGCCGGCCTGGGCGCCTTTGAGATACCAGGATTTGGCCTGGTCGAGGTCTATTTCGGTTCCCGTTCCGAATTCATAGCAGACTCCGACGTGGAACATCGCGTTGACGCTGCCTCCCCGTGCCGCTGTGCGGTACATCTTGAGGGCTTTGGCTTCGTCGCGGGGAACGCCGTATCCGTTCTCATAGAGGAACGCGAGGGCGGTACGGGCTTCCTGATCGCCTTGGTTGGCTGCAAGCGAAAGATATCTCGCCGCTTCGGAATAATCCTGCGGGACCGATATGCCGTCCATATAGGCGAGACCGGCGTAAAGCTGGGCTTCCGGTATGCCGTCCTTGGCGGCGGTCACCGCAAGCTGGGCGGCGCGCTCGTTGTCGATGCCCTGATACTCGTCCTGCATATAGAGGCGGACCATGAGGGCCATCGCATCGGTGTTGCCTAGATCCACCGCCCTCTCCAGGAGCTCGTATCCGCGGTCTTCGTCGGCCTCGACATCCCAACCGAAAAGATATGCCATGGCCAGCGCATAAAGTCCCTCGGGGTCTTCGCGGGAGGCAAGCTCCCTGACCTGGTCTATCGATAGCTCGACATCACCGTCTGTACCGTGGAAAACGAATCCGCGCTGCTCCATAGGGGGTCATGGCGATGACGGATAAAAGGATGCCACAGGCATCGACGGACGTGAAGGGCGCGGAGCTGCTTCTCGCATTCGCGCCAACCAGGGAATGAATGCTCCCACTTTCTGAATTCCATATCATGCACGCGGCCGGATGGACGATATCCCTGGCGGAGATGGAGACACTCGTGGTATACGACATAATCTCTCAAGATATCGGAAACATCCGATGAATCCAATGCTGATGAGATGCCGACAACACGGAACATGGTGCTGCAGAATCCTAGACGGCGGGTGCTGTCCCTGCGGGTCCATGAGAAGCTGGAATTGCAGATGTCCGACGGGGATAGCAACCCCACGTCGATCAGGCGGTCGACGGAATCCGGTATGAACGCGTGGGCACCCGCATCCGTCCTCAGCAGATTCCTGCTTCTTCCGATGAATACAGGTCTACGCGTTAGGATGTATTCGTCCGATGTGACATAGGACATGAAGGAATCTGGTTCGGACCATGTGAGCCCCTTGGCCCTGCGAACGATCATCTCACCGAAATCGGCTAGGACAGCGTCCGGAGCGCCTCTCAGATAATCGGAAATCCTGACTATGGCGGAACCGTTGCCGATCGACCAGGCATAATAGAAATCCTTCTTGGCCACGAAGTCCGCATCCACCCGGTCGACGTACTGTCTGCAACGTTCCGTCAGCATCTCGGAGAGATCGCCGGGCATTCCTCCTCCCTGCGACGATGTCCTTCTGGTGCTGTCTTCCGTCTATCGAGCGGTCCACGGGAATGGGGCGGCCGTCGATGTCCGTGCCGCACCACCACATCGCTGTGGAATAGGTTGATGGCGTAGGCGTGAACACCTGCACCTGCTCAGGGCGGATCGAGAGCTTTTTGGAACAGAATCCAGCCAGTTCCCTCATGTCAGATTCGGTGCATCCGGGATGTGCCGCCATGAAATAGTATGTTAGATACTCGTCGAGATGCATGCTCCTGCATGCACGGTCGAACATGTTCTTGAAATCAAGCAGGACGCCGCTTCCCGGCTTCCCCATCAGCTCCAGCACCTCGTCGGATATGTGTTCGGGAGCGATCTTCATCTGTCCGGATACGTGGTTGGCAACCAGATCGTCCAGATACCTGGATCCGTTCCGGCGGTCAGCCACGATCAGGTCGTGCCTTATGCCCGAGTTTACGAATACGCGTCTCACACCGTCGATTTCGACTAGAGAATCCAGAAGATCGATTTGTCCGGAATGATCTATGGGAAGATGCGGACAAGGCCTACCCCCTAGGCACCTGCGGTCCTCGCAACGCCCCTTGGCGATCTTCTTGGCGCATTCAATGCCGTACATGTTGGCAGTAGGGCCTCCGACATCCTGTATGATCCCGTTGAATCCTTTAGCCGATGCCATGCGACGCACCTCATCGATGATGGATCCCTTCGATCTCGATACGACGGTGGTTCCCTGATGTACAGAGATGGCGCAGAAAGAGCAGTCTCCGTAGCATCCGCGATGCGTAGTGACGGAATTGCGGACGGTTTCCATGGCCTTCACCTTGCCCTGCTTCGCATAATACGGATGCACCGCATTTTCGAAGGAGCTCCCATATGCCGAATCCAGCTCCTCCGAAGTCATGCACCTCCTGGGGCGGTTCTGGACAAGCCACCTGTCGCCGTGGCGTTGGCAGAGGGGAAGTGCGGTCTTGGGATCGGAGTTCTTGCGGAAGATCGAATAGGCTTTCATGAAGGGGCGGCGATCGGAACGATCGGAGACCTCTTCGTAGGACGGGATGACGGAGCATTCCGGCGGAGGCGATGATTCTATGCGGCAGATCCCATAAGCATCGCGCCAATCCTCGCCGGCCTGAATCCGCCGTGCTAGATCGAGATTGGTAAGCTCACCCATGCCGTAGACGAGGGCGTCGGCTTTGGAATCGAAGAGGATGGACCGTCTGACCGAATCAGACCAGAAGTCGTAATGGGCGATCCTTCTCAGACTGGCCTCTATCCCCGCCAGGATTATCGGGCTGCCTTTGATATGCCTCTTGATCAGATTGGTGTATGCGATGCATGCGCGATCCGGACGGCGGTCGTTGACGCCTCCTGGAGTGAAATCGTCCTCCTTGCGGAATTTCTTGGCAGGAGTGTAGTTGGCTACCATCGAGTCGACGCAGCCGGCAGAGACGGACCAGAACAGCCTGGGGGATCCAAGGCGGGAGATGTCGTCCCCCGATGAGATATCGGGCTGGGCTATAATCCCTACCTTGAATCCATGGTCCAACAGCCAATGGCCCACTAGCGCGGTACCGTTGTACGAATTGTCCGTATAGGTATCGCCGGACACCAGCACCACGTCGGGCTCCCGCCATCCGAGGCGATCCATCTCCTTTCTGGTCGTCGGTATGAACATCAGCGGCTTGCCTTCAGTTCCATCACGTAATCGTTCATCTCGTATCCTTCGCCGATGGGATCGTCCCTTTCTTCTGCTATCTCGAATCCCTCGTGGCGGTAGAATTCGATGGCCTTCGTATTCCCGCGGTTCACCGTCAGATAGACTATGTCCTTGCCCAGGGAGGTGGCGACTGCTTTCAGGTGTTCCAGAACCTTTTCGGCGAACCCCATGCCTCTGCATCCTGAAGCGATGTATATCTTGGAGAGGAAGAGTCCGCGGTCGTCGGGGACGTATCCGCAGTATCCTACGGCCTCGCTTCCGTAGCGGAGCAGAAGATAGGTGTATCCTGACGAATCTATCTGGTCCTTGATAGCCTCAAATGACTGGAAACGCTTCAGCATGTAGGATATCTGTCCTTCGGAGATTATTCCGGAATAGGCCTCGCTCCATATGGAGGATGCAAGAGAGGAGATGATGCGTATCTCGTCATCGTTGACAGCAGGCTGCATGGAGAATCCCGAGCGTTCGAGTGCGATGCCGGCTGCGTAGTCCTTCAGGCCGGGCTCGAAATTGACTCCGTATCTGATATCCTCCTTGGAATCGTATGTGCGGATGATGCTTCCAACTGTCAGATCGATGGCAGCCTCGACCGCCTTGTCCAGAGGAAGACCTGATTCGCAGGCACCTACGAGCGCTGAACCGAAGACATCGCCGGTTCCATGATAATAGCCGGGGATCTCGGATCTCATGACCTCTCCGGTCTCGCCGGTCTCGAAGTCCTTGTAAACGGCTCCCAGCTTCCCCTTCTCATAGCTCACGCCTGTCAGGACGACGCGTCCGACTCCGAATGCTCTGGCGTGCTCGAGCATCTCATCGATGTATTCGTGGGTGTAGGGACCGGGTTTCCACTCGAGACCGAGCATCAGGCAGAGCTCGGTGAGGTTCGGCATTATGACATCGGCCTTCTCGCAGAGCTTGCGCATGCCGGCAGGGAAATCCGGACCGAATACGGCATAAAGCTTGCCGCCGTCGGCCATGACGGGGTCCACATAGATCGTCGTGCCGTCGTGCGAGAGCTCGTCGAAAAGCTTGGAGACGATATCGATCTGCTCGAAGGAACCAAGGAATCCGGAATAGAAGGCATCGAACTTCAGGTCGAGGGTCTTCCAATGATCCTCGATCGGGATCATATCCTCCGTGAGGTCCCTGTAGGTGAAGCCTTTGAATCCCCCGGTATGGGTGGATAATACGGCCGTAGGGAGGCAGGAGCACTCGAGGCCTGCAGCAGAGATTATCGGGAGGGCGACGGTCAGCGAGCATCTTCCGACGCAGGAGATGTCGTGAATCGCCAGGATCCTTTCATGAGTCATGTCCACCCGATTGCTCATGTTATTAATGATAGGTTGCAAGGATGGGATGGCCAGAAATACGACCGATGCTTTGCGTCTGTTCATGGAGAAAGTCGATCCTCAGCTGGAGAGGAGCCTGGATGAACTCAACGAGAGGGTCAATGCACTGGAGGAGTCCGGCGACCGGAAAGAGCTGCTCGAAACCCTCGTCGACCGCGCCGGAATCCTGGATCTGATGGGATACAGGACTTCGGCTGTCGACGATCTCGAGACCGCAGTAGCCATTTCAGAGGACTCCGGCATCTCCGGAGTGGACGAGGGGACGCTTGCGAAGATCTACTTTCTGATGGCATCGGCAGTCGCCGGACAGGGCGGGGATCCTATCGAGCAATATGACGAAGCCGCAAGGCATCTGAACGGTCTTCGTTCTAACTCGCCGCGCTTCGACCGCCGCGAATCCGTCGGGATGTGCTTGACGGCGGCAGCCGATCTGATCGATTACGGACATCCCGAAGAGGCCGAACCGTTCATACGCAAAGGCCTTCAGCTTACGGAAGCAACGGATACCTGGTCTGCGAACAGGCGCCTTGAGATACTTAATACGGCCGTCGACGCCTACGAATCGATGGGAGGAGGCGACACCATAGGAACGTGTTCCGAGGCCATCGAGATAGGAGCCTCGCTCATGGAGAGGGGGGCCTTGGACGACGTCGAGCAGCTGGTATCGGCTCTGGCGATGAGGGCCGCCGCCGAGAGCGACAAGGGCCTGGACCAGAATGCCGCGATGGATCTCGAGGCCGCCGTGGGCATCCTCGAAGGTATGTTGGAGAACCATACGCTGAGAGACACCGGACCTCTGATGGACCTTCATCGCGATCTTGCAGGCTCGCTGATGAGGCTGGGAAGGGTCGAAGAGGCGGAGAGGCATCTGATCCGTTCGATGCATATCGAGATAGGCTCGGGAGCCTCGAGCGATCTCCGAGGTCAACAAATATAACGGCGACAACTTTCGGGGTTCCCATGAGCGGCAATGACGGCGTACTGCGCCCGGAAGACATCTCGAAGTTCGAATCATTCGTCGAAGGCGATTCAGGCGACTTCTCCGGTCTTCTGGAATGCATCGGCAATGTGATAGCCGAGGGACTGAAGGAATCGTGCTTCACCGAGAAACAGCTCCATGAGGATGTCGAGGCCGCGATGTGGGTCTCATACGCCTGCATGAACATCGGGGACTACGAGCACTATTACACCGCATGCCAGTGGCTCTCCTCCGTCGAGAAGCAGGCATCCGAGTCCGGCGCCTGGTATTACCGCTATGCGAACTCCCTCATGTACTGCGGGAAGCCCCGTCTCGCCATGGAGTATCTCTCGCGCGGGATCGAGAAGGAGCCCGACTATCCTTGGAACTATCTCACTCTGGGCCGCCTCAAAGCCCATTACGGCGACAGGGACGGCGCCACCAAGCTTGCGCAGAAGGGTCTGGAGCTTGTTCCGGACGACCCTGAATTCATAGCACTCCTCGAAGGAATCCGCGCCGGGACCCCGTTCGAGGAGATGGAGATGAGGTTCCTCGAGGATCCGGAGATGCCCGGGGTCGGGGCATCGGAGATATTCGCAGGAGACGGAGAGGGTTCGTCCGTAAGATCGGAGGCGATAAGAGGCATCTTCGTCGACGCGGATTCGCTCTCTTCGATCAAGAAGAGACTGGATCCTCAGGGATGGATCGCCGACCATCCCTATTGCACATTCATGAAGGAGTTCGGCGGGAAGCAATGCTTGGTGACTCTGGCGATGGACGAGGCCTATCTGTCCAAGATGCCCGTCGATCGGATCGTGAAGATCCTGGACTCCGTGCCCAACATGGAGAAGGAGGCTAGAAGCCTTCTTAAACCGGAGAAATCCGAGAGTCCACTGTACGGTGTGACGATAAACAGGTCCTTCGGAGCTATGCTCAGCTTCGGCGACGAGACCAACGGAACATCATCCATAGGATTCGATGCCGACCTGAAGCCCATCCGTCCGAAGATAGTAGGCGGCCCATTCATGGCTCTCGTGCTTCTTTCCGATGATTCCGTGGATTTCGATCTGATAAAGGAGCGTCTTTCGAACAGGGGGATCAGATGCAGGCAGGAGCCTGAAGGAGACAATCTGGTATTCGAGGTCGACGGAAATCTGGCGATGTATTGCATGGTCCACGAGCCCGTACCGAACGGAGAGGCTGAGGAGAGCGCCCGGAGCAACTACTTCTGGCAGGAAGCGGTGGAGACCGCGTCCAAGCACAAGGCGCACATCCTGGTCGCCCTGGTGAACCACGACGAATCCGCCGTGAGGGCTGCTACCGTCCACACCCAGATGGTCGCCTCCGCCTGCGGTCTCTCCAACGCCACCGGAGTGTACTATCAGGGATCAGTGGTCAGACCTGAGGATTACATCCAGGCGGCGGGCGCCATAGACGAGGGCAAGCTGCCTCTGGAGGATTGGGTCTGGTTCGGACTCTATTACGACGGGGACAAGACGTGCGGATATACGACTGGAATGAGCACTCTGGGAAAGGACGAGATCGAGATCATAGATTCCGAGATGGAACTTGCGGCCGTCCGCGATGTGCTGTACGATATCGCATATCATCTGATCGAGACCGAATCTCCTCTGGCAGACGGCGATGAGATCGAGCTGCAGGGTGGCAACGTGTTCCGGATAACCAGATCCCCCGGTGAGGCGGTCGACGGAGAGTCCCTGAAGATAGAACCGGTGAAGAAGAAACGGTGATGGATCATGCTGTTTCGCAGGAAGGACAAGGGCCCCCACGTCTGCTCGATATGCGGACGCCCGGAAGCTCCCGTCCGCATCAAGGATGGATATCTGTGCAGTTACTGCGCACCCATCACCAGCGGTTTCGCAGATCCGACGGTCGAGGAGATCAGGGAACGCCAGATAGCCGACCCTGAGATAAGGGATCGGATCGATGCTTTCAAAGAGTCATCTTCATTCGCCGACCTGCGCTTCGATGACGATCACAATCTGTTCTTCAAAGGTCCCTGGCCGAGCTATTCGATCCCCATACTCTCGTACGAGGAGATCGCGGGCTATCGTATCCTGATAAACGGTGAGCCGACCGCGTTCAATTCTACAGATGGAAGGCGCGCATTGTTCAAGACATGCACCGACGACTACATCCGTAGCGTGTGCAAAACGGTGGACTCGATAGTCCTTGAACTCGATTCGTCAAGAGCCAACATCAGATTCGCACCGTACAAGATATGGTCCTCATTTTCAGGGGTTCTGGATTCCAAACAGGACAGCCTGAAGATGGCCATCGATGTTTCGAGAAAGCTGGATTCCATCGTTGAGAATAATCTCATTTGTAAGAATAAAAATAATATTGCTGATTAAGCATCCAGTTTAATTAATGGAGCTCTTATGATCTTCACCTCTGAAGAAGTCGGTATCCTGAACAGAGTGATACTTCGCAAGGGATGCGAGATCGCCAAGAAGACACTCGATCCCTCATTGATGGAACTGCGCCGTTATATGTGGGCGGATTATCTGGCAAGACAGATGGCTGGAGCCAGATTGATGATCTGCCTTGCCAACAATGATCTGAGCGACCTTGCTGAACAAATGGAATTGTTGGACCGCCAAACGCTGCTGATGCCGGAGGACATGTATGCAGAATATGTTAAGGATTTGAGTTCTCGCAATATGGAAGACGAAGCGCAGTTCATCTCTATGGTCTGTGAGCTCTATTTCCAACGGCCCCTGCTGACTGATGCGCTCCGTCTGTCATCGAATGGAGTGTGCAGCACATTGGGCATCGAGGAGAAAGATGCTGTCGAGTGCCGTAAGGAGCTGGATATCATTGAAAGACTGAGGCATCGCACATCCGGGCAGGATCCGGAGGTTCTTGGAAACTCGATCCAGTACATGGATGCGATCGCACACCTGTTAGGGGTGATTATGATGATCCATGCCTACAAATTCATCACCAGCCAGGAGCTGTCTGATGTCATCAGGGAACTCGATTCGGTCGATGAGGATGCATTCGATGCGCTCTTCGGAGATATTCTCACCGACGAGGAGGAATCCACCTTTGACTTTATACGGTCCAGGATCGGTACGTACATCACAGCCATCTATGCAAGATGCATCCTCAATTCCTTATGAACGAAAGGCGGATCCGATCCTTCAATACGCCTACTGATAAGGGAATATGTCGAATAGATTTCAGCATCATGCGAAATGTTATGGATGTGTCTGTAGATTCTCTCCTTCATGTGGGATGCCGAGCTTGTCACTCGTGTTAGAGACAGAAAACTGAACGAGATCATGATTTTCGGATCCATGGCGAAGATCGATAGCGCCAATGTGGATTCATATATAGATATCATCGTTTCGCTAGGCGATGATATAGATGCCTGCGATACGCTTCTCGATACCGATGGAGAAGCAACAATAGAGCTCGATTCTATAGACCACCCTGCTTATCTGGAGCGCCTCTCCGAATCGGAGATGAAAGACGAAACTGCGTTCGATGCCATGAAATCACAGCCTACGGAAGAATCTGATGAAGAAAGCATCGAGGATTACGTCAAGGGTCTGATTTCGGAAGCTGTCGATTCACTCAGGAAAGGGTCCTCTTCAGACGCACTAGAATCGCTGAAAGAGGAGCTTATGATCTGCCGCAACCGCATCGAGGAGCTCTCAGGTCAGCTCGATTACGCCAAAGGCAGTGAATCTGCACTTCAAGAGCAATTCGATTCATTGAAAGGGAAACTCGATGAGCTCGAGAAAGCGAATGATGATCTCGATACCGAGAACCGTCGTCTGAAGATAGAGCTGAAGCTCGCATCTGAAAAGCTATCAGTATTAGAATCCGCACCTGCAGAGCCTATTTCCCCTGTAGAGCAGGCGACGGAAGAGGTGACGGAAGATTCTGTTGAAAAACAATCTCAGGAAGAAGTAGAAGGAAAGGATTCTTCCGGATCATTCATCAGCGAACAGAACCTTCAATCTCTTGGCAAAATCAGGCAGATGAAGGATAGGAAGATAGACGAGCTCATCGAGGCATCGGCATCGGGCAAGATCGATGTGGAAATCGGAGACGATATCATAGGTTTCCTGAAAGTGGATGTCGCCATCTGCGATACGCTGCTCTCTATCGATTATTCTAACAAGGAAAGCGTCATCTCCGGCTTCAAGAAGATAGTTGCCATCTTAACTGAATCCAAAGAACCCGTCTATCAGAACGAGTATGTGAAGATGTTGGATGAAGACGAAGCATTCCTCGAATTCACTTACTCTCAGATTCTCAACAGTGTTCAGGGTATGATAATGTACCTAAGGGACGAGATCCTTCCGAATGAGTGAATTCAATATTTTTAATAAACCCTTTACTTATTTATCTGAAAGCTTAACTGGCTTTATTAATTCGAATTCTATGCTTTCAATTAATAATTGTAGAGGATTAGATGTAATTTTGTATATTCGATAAAATCCTCATCAATCAGCGAATTTGATACATTTTATTCTATAATTTTATTTTTTCAACCTGGAAACTAAACTTACGATATTATTATCATTTCACTGCCTTCAACCTGCAAAATATTGATAATTAGAAATTAATTATGCTAATAGCTTAACTTACTAGAATAAATTCATTCCATTAAAAATTACCAATTTTAAGGGCAATTTCTTATTATTTCTTGTAATATTTCATGAACTTGCAAAAAATGCAATTTTTACGACAAATTTCAACATTTATTCAATTTTTAACCACTTTTTTGTCCACGACGGCCTCCCGAATGTGTACTTGATTCTAGCTTTTTCCACACGAAAACCCCTCATTTTTGGGCCATTTCGATGCATTTTTTCCACAGTAGCTTTGGATCTTCTCAAATCCTTTAGAAAACCAGATTTTGCATGAATTACTTCAATATTTTGATTATATTGAATTATTATAGTTGATAGCTATACATACTACATTTATTCGAAATAAATCATTTTTTGGTGATTAATTGACGATTACCCTACTTTCACGAATCTGCAAGAAAAGACGCTCTGAATACAGAAATTGATTGTTTTCTCCCCATCATCGCAAAAACTGCTTGGAAGTGAGTGGATTCGCATGTATTGTATTGATTTATAATTAATATATGCAATAGCATTATTGTCTAAATTAATTATAATGTTAGGTTGTATTGGATTAAATCATTAATTTGCCTCCAGTTCCTGCATTTGAATCATAGCATATCGAAAAAGATAGACATGGTCCACATTGACAGGTAATATCAAAGGATCAGAAATTGAATATGCAGGTCGAAAGTATGGTTCTCAAGTATATTTTAATTAATTAAGCTGATTGCTTATCAATCTTATTTAATAATAATCTAGGAAAAGACGAGTTTACAATCTCAAGGAATGCCGCCAAATTGCACCGGCAACGGATGGAAGATGCCGGCACATGTAAACCTGGAATTTATTGTAGCAGCCGCATACAGACCGATCGCGGCCTTTCTCGAGATCGACGAACGCCTCATCAACAACCTGTTCGACGGTGACGGTGTGCTTGAACACTCTTTGAGGCACATCGGCATCTTCGACGGATTTCGATATGAAAGCTGTGCTTACCCATCCGGGAGACACCTCCAGAACACGGATGCCCATTCCTTTCAATTCATGCCTCAATCCATCGCAATAAGACTTGACGAACGATTTGGTGGCAGCATATACATTCAGATAGGGAAGCGGAAGATATGCCGATGCGGAACACATCTGGATTACAGCTGAACCTTCACTCATGAAAGGGATGCAGCAATCTGTTATCGCCACCAACGCCGAAATGTTGAGCGATATCATGGATTCCGTATTTTTGGAAGGAATCCCCCAGGAGTCGCCGAAGAAACCCACTCCTGCACAGTTGATGAGATAATCCACAGAAGGCGATTCATTACAAATCTCAGAAACAAAGGAGTTCAAGCCATCCTGCGGCGCGAGATCGCAAGGAACGACCCGGACAGGAGTCTTGAGTTGGGAAGCTAGCTTCTCCAATCTATCAGCGCTACGCGACGTGATCCAAATGGAATCGAGTCCGATTCCGTCCAAGCGCCTGCAGAAGCCCTCTCCTATGCCGGAGGAAGCTCCTGTAACGATTGCTATTCCCATCAGCCGACGAGCGCAGAAGCTGCTGCAGTGACGGCAACGACGATCATGATGCCGACCATGCCGTAAGCGAAGATCTTCTTCTTGATCTCAGTCTTCATGCGATGTCATCAGAGACCCGATATTAAAAGTATCGTCAACTTCGTCTGCAGCCGTCCGGACCGCATACAGATCCCTCCGATGCATCGGATTCTTCCTCGTTCAATGCGGAAGTCAGAATCCTTTTGAATTCATCGACTCCGACAGCACCGGGAATGCCGTACTTTCCGTTGACAATGAAGAAAGGAACCGCATTGATTCCATAGGAATGGGCCTCGGCCTCATCCTTGAGAACATCGTCGGCGAATAAATCGGTAGATAGCACACCAGAGCATTCAGCGCGATCCAATCCACATTCCTCACAGAGCTTCAGAAGAACCTCATGATCTGCGAGAACAAGATTGTCTCTGAAGAATGCATCATAGAATCTCTTGACAAGAGCATCGCCTTGCCTTCTTCCTATAGAGTAGGCATATTTGGCAAGTCTATGGGCATCGAACGTGTTCGAATTCCAAGCGGTGCCGTAATGGAAATCCAATCCTAGAGACGCTGCCATGGATTCGATCCTGGCCATCTGCATGGTGGCTCCCTCGACACCCATACGCTTGGCATAGCTCTCGAAGATCTGGTGCTCGGGAACCTTCTTGGCCATCGGATTGAGTCTGAAAGACTTGAAAACCAATCTGCAGATGTCTGAAATCCCTAGTTCGTCTACAGCTTTCTCCAGACTCGTCTCGGCTATGTAGCAATACGGACATGAAAAGTCGGACCAATAGACGATTATCATGCTGTAGGGGATGGGAAACAATCGGATAAAACAGTATAGGAATGGGTTTGCCCATCGGAGATGGGTAAAAAGTTTAAATGTGCCTCAATAGCAGGGAAGGTGCTCGTCTGCCAGCGCGAAGGCGAGGTATACAGTGAGCACGAAGTTGGCGAGAGCCGCGATTCCCTTCAGGAGCATCCAGACGGAGTCGGCGCTTCCATCATTGACCGCCAGTCCTCCGAAGATGAAGATCAGAGCGGTGGTGAGCATGATGAGAGTCAGGTTCTTGAGGGTCTTCGCACGGAGAGACCAGACGAGGCCGATGAGGTACAGGATTCCCAGAGTCAGATTGATATAGAGATCTCCTCCGACAAGTCCTGCGTAACATACTCCGAGTCCGACAAGTCCGAACACGATGAATCCGAAGTTGCTGTTGGCTTTGTAGGCTTTGAGCGCGGCTATGACAATGAAGATGGACGCCAGGATCAGCAGGTAACCGAGATTGTTTCCTGTTGTGATGTCGTTATCGATCCCCGCATACGAGAATATGCAGGCGAGCGCGATAGGCAGAGATACCAGCGCCACGAAAAAGAGCCCGAACGCGGTCGGGTCTATGGGTTTGCATTCGTCAGTCATTCGTTTTCCTCCAAGGGCCTATCAGACCCTTGTGATGTAATTCGACTTTCGAAGTATATTAAACCATATGCTGGTTCAACCAGGCTGGCTTCAACATCCAGCACTTGAGATATGCTTAAGAAATGTGTATAGCAAAAAAGCATTGGATGATAGTTAGTATTATATATGATAGGTCATACATTGCTACAGAAGTCCTCTTCAGTAGGTATGAGTTTAACGTTCCTTTTGGATGGATCCCTGACGCGAGATGCCATCAGATTCTGTACAGAATTGAATTCCTCTGCTGACAGAACAGTCTCCGCCTTATGACGAATCAGAATGTCATCCCATCTCATGTATCCGGCATATACCGGGTTATGGAGTATGGTGGAGATGTTCCTCTTGTTCCAAGCATTGCCGCGACGGGTGGTGATTCCTTCTTTGTTCAGATTCCAAGCGATCATATCTATGCTGCCGCCCTCCTCGTATTCGCGGAACATGCGCCCGACGACAGGGAGCTCATCTTCATCGACGATCAGCTGCCCCTCGCATAGCGAGTATCCGAACGGAGGTGTGAATCCCATGGTCCTCTTCCCGGATTCTGAATCGCCGAGGGTTTCGGCCTTCTCCCTCATGCCCATATACGTCCTCTCGCCGATCTGCTCGCTCTCGAGTTGCGCCAGACGTTGTATCATATCGACAACGAAGCGACCAAGGGCATTTGTTGTATCGAGGGCTTCTGATTGAGAAACGAACATCTTGCCATGACGTCCGAGGACCTCCATCATGTTCATGAAATTGCGGCTGTTCCTGTGGATACGGTCCATCTTGATGACGAGAATCAGATCCCATGAGTCCATCTCGGACATCATCCTCTGATATGCGGGGCGCTTCTCGCTCCTTCCGGAGTAACCGTCGTCCTCGTAGACGCCTGCCACGTCCCATCCTTCGACGAGACAGTAGTCCTGGAGCATCTCCTTCTGGGCACCTATCGAATATCCCTCGTTGGCCTGCTCCTCTGTGGAGACCCTCACGTAGATGGCTGCACGCATTTTCAGCTCAATATAATGGGACCGTTGACCTTCTCATAGACGCTGCGTTCTATAATGGGCTCCTGCTCGCCCTGCCTGACAATGCCGTTCCATTCCGAATAGCCGGCATAGAGAGGATTGTGGAGGATATTGCAGACGGACTGCTTGTTCCATCTTCCGCCCTTCTTGGCAGGGATTTCAGCGTTGTTGAGGAATCCTGCGATGTCGTCCATCGTGGAGCCGCGGATATACATATTGTAAATAGCACGAACGGTGTGCGCCTCGTCCTTCACGACCTTCAGACCCGCAGATGTATAGACGTATCCGTATGGGTGTCCGGAACCCAAGTTACCGGTACCGTTGCGGGCCTTGAACTCCATCCCCATGAACGTCCTTTCGCCGATCTGCTCGCTTTCCAGCTGGGCTATCCTCTGCATGATGTCCATGACGAAGCGCCCCATGGCAGTGGTCGTATCGAACTTCTCCTGGACCGAGTTGAACTCCTTCCCCATGTCCTGGAGCTCGTCCATCATGCGGGTGAAATTGACGCTGTTCCTGTGGATACGGTCCATCTTCAGGACCAGAAGGACATCCCAGCTGTCGGACTCCCTCATCATCCTGTCGTATTCCGGACGACGGGTGTTCCTTCCGGAGAATCCTTCATCCCTGTATTCGCCAGCGACCTCCCAGCCGCGTATCCTGCAGTACGCCTGCAGGCGCTTGATCTGCGCGTCGAGGGAGAAACCCTCGATTGCCTGATCGTCCGTCGATACCCTTGCGTAGAGCGCAGCGCGCATCGTGCATCCATCCCGATGAGAGCATGCACAACTGGATATTTAACAGGCGCAGAACCGTGATTGGAGAAGAACTCTCTTCGACACTCCATCTCCATCCTCCCGATCGAATATGGAATATGAAAAAAAATCATGTGGCGATGTCCCCCTGTGAGTATTCCTCAGTTCACGTGCCGTCCCTTTTCAAATAAGACGCGAATTGCTAAACGACATACACGCCAGAATCCGGAATGCGCGCCAATGCTCTGCGAAATCTGGTTGGGACAACTTCTAGGGCAGGATCTTCAGTAACCGACCGAATGAGGTGAGTCACTGTAGATACATATATGGACAACCTCGTCGCGAAGGCCTTGGAGGAGACGAGGAAACGTACGAAAAGAGAGCTCGACAAGGCCGGAATGAAGTGTCCGAAAGGGGTCAAGTACACAGTCCTCTACCGCGAAGCGAATCATGACGAGAAGCACAAGGTCAGGATGGAGGAGATCCGCATGTACAACAAGGAGTTCGCTCCGGCTTTCGATCTCAAGGGGGAGTTCTTCGGTCTGTTCGAATGCGGGACAAGAGACATGCCCGCTCGTATTTCTTCTCGTGGTACAACAGAGTCCGCGGGAGCCGCATCCCCGAGATGGTGGACGTCTCCAAGTGTATTCTGAAACGCCTCAACGAGATCCTCAGATGGTTAGACCACAGGGTCACTAATGCGGTCTCCGAGGGGATGAACAACACCTACAAGAAGATCAATCGGCTGCATTCGGGTTCAGAAAGGAGGAGAATCTGATCGACATGTGCCTGTTCCGCAAGGGCAGGTTCAAGCTGTCGATATGAACGACCTACCAGCCTCAAGCCGTATAGAACCTCCTCTTAACACAGTAGGGGTTGCCTTTTCAGACATCCGCCGATTATATTGTCCCTTCGAACAGATTCGAAACAACTGCGACGATACATCAGTACCGAAATTGCCCGAACCATATCCTCTTGGGCTTCAAATTGTTAGATTCCACACGTTGGCACTCATCTTCGTATGATTCTAGGATATCCTGCGCCTTAGACCATATGGGTGTCACGTCATCACAGACCCCAGCCCAAAGTACTTCGTAATCTACATTCTCATAGTTATGTGCAGCAAAGTCCCTGAACCGTATATATTGAGACCAAGGAAAGTTTGGGACTTCAGTCCTGAGCCATGAATAGTTCGTCTTGACTATCTCGCCTATCTGTTGCAATGAGAACGCGCATGTTGCTTGATAAGCATAATCCGTGAGGAACGAATCCTTGGATCCGAATCTACGCATGGCGCGAGATATTTCCTCACAGTACATGCAGATGGATCTCAGACCTTTCAATGCCCGCATCTCTTCATCCATAAATCAAAACCCTTTCTTTGAGTACTTCCCTGGAAAAGTCGTTGTCATTCCTCAGAACACTGGAGGTCATCGCACCTACATTGCGTTTAAGAATGGCCTTGAGCTCATCTTCAAATTCGAATATATCGAATGCTCTGAACCCGGGGCCTACTTCCACGATCATATCGTAGTCGCTATCGGGGCGATTGTCACCTCTGGCGCGAGAGCCGAAGAGATATACAGCAGTGATATGATGCCTCCGAGCAACCTGTCCGACAATATCGGACAACTCTTCGATAGAGTAATCTCTCCTAAACAAATTGCCGAACATAATGTTGGATTTGTTTCGTTATTGAAATATTATTCGTTCAAGACCCCCATCTTGTACGAACAAGACAAACAGCATCGGAACGTCGGAGAGGTACATTCATAAAAACCGAGAGGGGAGACCCCCTCCCGGAGAAAAGGTGGAAGGG
>ERZ808242.481-NODE-481-length-28889-cov-4.249705_pt1 | contig 28889 bp, 28 predicted proteins | sample MGYA00521244_ERZ808242 | MGnify/ENA primary metagenome ERZ808242 (study PRJEB31516, sample SAMN03275573) | gut metagenome | biome: mammalia-associated habitat; material: feces | host: Papio cynocephalus | place: Kenya | collected 2012-07-27 ... | reverse complement strand
TTTATAATATTTAAATTAAAGGATAGGAAATAATAAAAGATCCTCAAACTACAAAATTAACTATGGTTGCTGTGTTTAGTTTTGTGGTCGTATGTATTACTGGCCTTAAATCTATCTGGCGATCCATTAAATAACATTGCAAGTAACAGCAAGTTAAAAGCAAAAATTCATAAGGTTAGTAAAGATGCAATTAGATATTCAGGCAATAGGTAAGGCTTTTAATCAAATAATATCCGTACTCGGAATTAGCTGTTTAAAGGATAAAAACAAATTTTATTCAGCTATAGCGGATTTTTTGCCTGGTTGTAGCTTTGAGGTTGAGCGCAATATTTTGTGCGCTTGTATTTGCTCTGAAGTAAGTGGAAGTTTAATAGAGGCTGCATCTAAATCTCAAAATGAAAAGCAACTTGCATTTAATAATTGCATTCAGTATTTAATTAAACAACAGAAATTAACTGAGCAACAAGCCAATGAATTGGTAAAAGTTTTTACGCTTGCTCTATGGGGAGAAGATAAGCAAGTTGTTGATAGTAAATGCTCTGTAACTAAAGCTAAAGAGCAAGAATTTGATGATATTTTTGCGTATTTTCGTGAAGTCGCAGAGCAAGGTGATATTAAGGTTCAATTTGAACTCGGCCGGTTTTATTACAATGGTGTAAATAGAGATTATACTGAGGCTGTAAAATGGTTTCGCAAGGCAGCCGAACAAGGAAATGCCGAAGCTCAATGCCAGCTTGGTAATTGCTATTACTATGGTAATGGAGTTAAACGTGACTGTGTAGAGGCTTTCAAATGGTACCGCAAGGCAGCCGAGCAGGGAGATGCTGAGGCTCAATATCAGCTTGGTAGATGCTATTACTATGGCGATGGTGTGGTGTATAGAGATTATACTGAGGCTGTAAAATGGTATCGCCAAGCAGCCGAACAAGGAGATGCTGAGGCTCAATATCAGCTTGGTGAATGCTACTACAATGGCGATGGTGTGGATGAAGATGAAGCTGAGGCTGTAAAATGGTATCGCCAAGCAGCTGAGCAAGGAGATGCTGAGGCTCAATATCAGCTTGGTGATTGCTATTACTATGGCATTTGTGTGGATGAAGATTGTGTAGAAGCTGTAAAATGGTATCGCCAAGCAGCCGAACAAGGAGATGCTGAGGCTCAATATCAGCTTGGTGATTGCTATTGCCTTGGTTTTGGTGTAAATGAAGATCCTGAAGAGGCTGCAAAATGGTATCGCAAAGCAGCTGAACAAGGAGATACTGGAGCTCAATACAAACTTGGTGATTGCTATTATCTTGGTTTTGGTGTAAATGAAGATCCTGAAGAAGCTATAAAATGGTATGAAAAAGCGGCCGAGCAAGGAAATTCCGATGCCCAGTGTATGCTCGGTTTTTGCTATTACTATGGTAGTGGTGCTGTAGCTGCACGTGTTCTATCATTGGCGGATGACTACTTTAAAGCTGTAAAATGGTTTCGCAAAGCGGCCGAGCAAGGAAATGCTTATGCTCAGTGTATGCTTGGTGGATGCTATCACAATGGCGATGGTGTGGTGTATAGAGATTATACTGAGGCTGTAAAATGGTACCGCAAGGCAGCCGAGCAAGGAGATGCTTGTGCCATGCGCATGCTTGGTTTTTGCTATGGTGAGGGTGATGGTGTAAAAAAAGATAGTACAGAGGCTGACAAATGGTACCGTCAGGCAGCTGAACGAGGAAGTGGAATTGCTATAGACCGTCTTCGCTATGATGAGTGGGGAATGGAGTATGATATTAGTCAATATAGTCGCAATAGCAATCGTGTGTATCGTTCTAGAATGAGCTGGGCAAATCTTTCATTGTTTGAAAAGGCCGCTGGGCAAGGAAATGCTGCTGCTCAGTATATGCTTGGTGAACTCCATTACTTTGGTAATGAAGCTGGTAAATCGTATAATGATCACATTGAAGAATCAAAATTGTACTACCAAGCTGCCAATCAAGGACATGAATTGGCGGCTATGTATAGACTTGGTTGTTTATTTCGTAAAGTAAATGATTATGCTAACGCTGCAAAATGGTACCACCAAGCAGCTGAAAAAGGGAATATTTCTGCCATTGTAGACCTTGCTGATTGCTATAGACGTGGTTGTGGTGTAAGTGAGGACTATTCAAAGGCTAAAGAGTTATATCATAAAGCGGAAGAGTATTTTTTTCCTTCATCCTACTCTTGGTCTTTTTATTCAGTTGCTAATTTCTATAAGTCTTTCTGTCATGATGTAGATAAAGATATAAAGAAAGCTATAAAATACTATTACTTAGCTGCTCGAAAAGGACATGCTTATGCTAAATATGAGTTAGGCGGCATGGGCCTAAGCGATCTGTGTTAATATTGACGATATAGCTACAAACACTTCTTATTGCTCCTTTGTGTTTTCTAATTTATATGTAAACAGCTTATGGAAGCGAACAATTAGTAATTTTTTTTCAGTAATGTAGCACATCTATTGTATTGACTACACTTTTAAAATGCAGCTACAAAACGGAGTGAATATTGTATGTCAAATGTTGTATTAACCAAGAACCAAAAGATAAAACTTGAGGATGGCCGGACTGTAACTGTTGTGGGCAAGCTTGGAGCTGGCGGACAGGGCATAGCTTATAGAGTTCTCTTAGACGAAACTGGTGAAGAAAAAGCCTTAAAATGGTATTTCCTCGAAAAAATAAAAAATCCTAAGGCTTTTTATAATCATCTTCGTGAAAATATAAAACATGGTTCTCCTGACAGTAGCTTCGTTTGGCCTGAGGCTGTAACTGAATGGAGTAATCATGATGAGCCTTTTGGTTACATAATGAGGGTCTATCCCAAAGAGTATGATGGTTTTAATAAGTTCCTATTGGGGAAGGTTAGCTTTGCGTCCAATTCAGCATTAATAAATGCAGCTCTCAATATTGTTGAGGCTTTTAAAAAGCTCCATAGCAAAGGATATAATTATCAAGACTTAAATGATGGGAACTTCGCTATAAATAGAAATACTGGAGATGTACTTATATGCGACAACGATAATGCTGTCGGCCAAGGTGCTTCTTTTGGAATATTGGGCAAATTTAGATATATGGCTCCCGAGATCGTTAGACATGAAGTTATGCCTAGTACCGCTACTGATCGTTTTTCCTTAGCAGTAGTTTTGTTTTTGTTGCTAATGGGAGGCCACCCGCTAGAGGGAGCTAAAACGGCAGTGCCTGCTTTAACTGACAAAATGCAAGACAAATTTTTTGGCACTGAGCCAGTTTTCATTTTTGATGAATCAATCAGCACCAATAGACCAGTTAGCGGCTTGCATGAAGATCCCATTAGGTTGTGGTGTAAATATCCTCTTTGCATAAGAAAATCGTTTTGCCGCTCATTTAGTCAAGAAAGTATGCTTCATGGGCAAGGGCGTTTAACTGAACGTGAATGGCTTGGCGTATTAAGCCAGCTCAAGAGCTTTATCGTTAAATGCAATAAATGCGGAGCTAGTTCTGTTATTCTTGAATTGACCAATAATGATGGTAGTCCGGTATTTGTGCATAAATGTGCTAGATGTAGTGCTTTGAGTAAAGCTCCAGCTTATATAAGCTTTCAAAATGGTATAAATATACCAGTGTTTGAAGGTGTAAAGATTTATAGTTGCTTGACTGATTTACTTAGTGAAGACTTTAACACGCCTTCTGCAGAGTTTTTGGTAAAATCCAACAAATTAGGTGCCCAAAATTTGTCCCAATATGATTGGATAGTTACTAGTCCCAATGGCAAGCAAGCTTGTAGACATCCAGGGGAAGTGGCAGTTTTGGGGGATGGTTTCTGTATCGATTTTGGCGGCAGTCATAGTCAAACAGCTAAGGTCGTTTTTTGTTCTTAAGTTTTTTAAGGTTTATTAAATCATTTTTGGAGAGATAAAGACAAATGAGCTTAAGTATTAATGGTGATTTACTATCGAGAGCCGGAGTTGTTAGACGTATTTGCCCTGTATTCTTTTTGCTTGATTGTTCAGGAAGCATGAATGGGCTTGAAATTGGGGCAGTAAATACCGCTATAGAGGATGTTCTTCCCGTATTGGCTGATATGAATACTACCAACTCTGATACGGAAATAAGGGTAGCTATCTTGAAATTCTGCGGCGACAAATCTGATAACAGCGAAGTGGTAGAATGGGTAACAGGTGATGATGGTTTAGTAAATTTAAATGGATATAATTGGAAATATCTTGATGCTTATGGGATAACTCCTATGGGTAAAGCTTTTGAAAAGCTAAATGATGCCTTATCAGTTAAGCATGGCTTTATGAAAAGAGCTAGTGGATCTGTCGCTCCAGTACTATTTTTGCTTACCGACGGATGTGCTACCGATGACGCGGAAGCTGGTTTGCAACAGTTACAAAATAACAATTGGTATAAGCTTGCCGTAAGGGTCGCTATTGGATATGGCGGAAAATATGATCGAGATCTTTTGATTAAATTCACTCAAAATGAAGAGACCGTTATAGAAACAGACGATCCTACTGATCTTGCTAGAATGATTAAATTTGTCACTATTACCAGTTCAATGGTCGCCAGTAAAGGCAGCAGCAGTACAAAAACAGATGAGGGTATGAATAATACTGACAAAGCAGCTGAAGAAATTAGTTCTATGCTCAATGGATTTGGGCCGGAAACCGCGGCCAGCGTTAGTGGAGCTTGTGATCCTAACGAAGAGTGGTAATGAAAAACATTAAAAGTTTTTATAGAGGCTGATATTAAGTATTTTTGTGTCAGTAGTCTTGATTTTTGTGGGCGGTTTTTATGGATTACATAACTTTTGCGCATTCATCTTGGGGACCAAAATACAAGTCTAAAGGCTATGCTTGCCAAGATTATTCAGATAAGCAAAGTTTTGGTCATGTCCAAATAATCGCTGTTGCCGACGGTCATGGCAGCAATGATTGCTTTCGCAGTGATATTGGCTCTGAGTTAGCTGTAAAAACCGCCTTCCAAATGATCTTTGAATATGAAGTTGAGGGGTGCTTCAGTTTTAATAGTGATGGGCAACAGTATTTAGATAGTGTCAATGCTGAAATGAAGGAGTTGCCTATTATTGAAGATGGATTGGAAGGCCAAAAACATGGTCTTTATGAAGGAAAAGCTCCTAGCGTTGATTATAATAGTTGGTTACAGGGACGCAAAAATGTCTATTCGGCTATGTCCTTAAAGACAGGTGGTGTAGAAGGTAAAAATTATGCTTATTTGGGCAACAGTTTTATAAAGTTTAGTGAAGATGGTATAAAGTCTTTTAAGTATCAATTTTGGAAAAGATGGCGTGCTGCCGTAAAAAAAGATTGGGATTCTAAACTTAGTATATATATCGAAGAATGTAAGTACAATTACGGAGATAATTACAAGCTTGAGGATTTAAATAATATTATCGAAAAACATGAAAGCCGTTTTCAAAAAGTCAGTAATAAGTACAAGGACAGATATTTAACTAAAGAAGCTGATAAGTACTTATATACTGCTTATGGTACTACCTTTCTTTTAGCTTTAAGTATTGAATCTCAAATTTTACTTTTACAAATTGGAGACGGAACGTGTGTTGTAATGCAGAGGAATGGCACTTTTAGTGTTCCTGTCCCTGCCGATGAAAATAACTTTTTGAATGTCACTGTTTCTTTATGTGAAGAAGATGCGTACAAAAAGATAAGACATGCCATTTTAGACAATACCGTGCCTGAACTTGCTCCAGTGGCAGTATTTTTAAGTTCAGATGGCCTTGATGATTGTTATCCTGTATATCATAACGACAAGTATCTATATCGCTTGTATTATGAAATACTTAAAAAATTATCAGCTGATAGTTCTGCAAAGGCTTTAGATGAATTAAAGCAAGAAATTAAATATTCTTTACTTCCTAGTATGACTTCTCAAGGTAGCCAAGATGATATTTCATTGGCATTTCTTGTTGATAACGATATAAATGCTTTAAAAGAAGCTTTAGCTCATGTAAATCCTAATGATATAAACCCAGATTATGAAGATAAGCCGGAGCAAGATAAACAAATAGAACATGAGCCTAAGCTAGAAAAGCCGTCAACTGAACATATAACGGCAAAAGTAGTTACTAAAACTAAATCTCCTTTGGAAAAAGCTAGTCAAATGCTAATTCCTGCCAATGATTATAGAAGGAAGAAAGATTATGACCGAGCGTTTGCTGGGTATTATAGGGCTGCTGCTAAAGGAAATATTTTAGCTTATTACGGGCTTGGTTGGTGCTATGAAAATGGTAAGGGCGTTAAAATTGACAAAGTAAAAGCTTCAGAATGTTATGACAAAGTCTTTAGAGAACTGCGCATTCTACCTGCAAGCGAAATTAACTGCCTTGCAGATGATAAACTTAGAAGATATGCTCAATATGTTTGGGGTCGATATTATGAAAAAATAGGTGAAAGCGAGAAGGCTAAAGATTGTTATAAAGCTTCTGCTAAACTTGAGTATGATGAAGCTCAATATAAACTTGGCTGCCTGTTATTAAAAGAAGGGCAAGTTGAAGAAGCAAAAGCGTGGCTAAGGAAAGCAGCTCAGCAAAGTTACCCTGAAGCTAGGCATAAGCTTGACGATATAATTAGTAAGGAAAAAGATCGCAATAGCAGGGAAGTCACACAGAGCCGTAAAGGAGGCCTTAGAATAATTGGCAAATACTGTCACATAATCGGCGCTTACTCGTACAGTTTGATGCCCAAACTAATATTTAACCCAGATAAAGGGAAGCATTAACATTTCTATTTGGCGGTAAGTTAAAAATAAGAACTTATTGGGAGTATAAGATGCAAAGAGAAACTCAAGCTAAAGATAACGCCCTTAGGCTATAAGATCAGAAAAAGGCCTTTGATAATTTTGCATGTTTACGTCAAGCTGCATGAAGCCTAATACGGCTGTGGTAGCCTCAAAGCGTACGTCGCCAAGTATTATTGCAGCAAAGTAATTACGTTTTTGTGAAAGCTTATTAAGCCTTCGTCGCGCATTTTGCCTAGCTCTTTTGATAAGGCGCTGCGATCTAAATTGAGATAATCAGCTAGTTGCTGCCGATTAAAAGGCAGCGTCAAAACCTGGCTTTTTTGCTTAGCTGATAAATTTGCTAAATAGGTAAGCAAGCGCCCTCTAATAGTTTTAGGTGCAGTACAAAAAATGCGGTTAGAAAGCGTCAAGTTTTTGTGGGCGGCAATATTAAGCAAATTTTTCAGCAACTTTATATACCAAGAGCGGCTGCTGTTATTATCTTTTAGCAGCGCTTTTATATTTACGAATAATATTTCGCAATCTTTGTCGGCAATGGCCTCTACCATCATAGGTTCATGGCAAAAAGCGTAAGTTTCGGCAAAAATTTGACCTATGCCAATATGGCTTAAAATAGTTTTGCCGCCAGCTAAATCTAAGCTTTCGATATTGACGCTGCCTTTAACTACTATTCCGAGTTCACTGATTATCTGCCCGTAACGAAAAATCACAGCGCCTTTACTAAAGCTGCTTCGTCTTAAGCCAAATTGCATATCTAGTAATTCTTGTTCGTCTATGTGAATAAATATAGGTGAAGTTAATCTTTCCATTTTTCTATTTTTCGTGGTTATAACCACCGATTTCTTTTCTTGGTTGTAATAGACTTTAGCCAAGAAATCAAGGAAGCGGAGGCAAAAAAAGATGATTAGAAAGATTATTCACATCGACCAAGACAAATGCAATGGTTGTGGCGCGTGTGTAAGCGCTTGTCATGAAGGCGCTATCGGTTTAGTAGACGGCAAGGCCAAATTGCTGCGCGACGATTATTGCGACGGTTTAGGCGACTGTTTGCCTACTTGTCCTACTGGCGCTATTAGCTTTATTGAGCGCGAGGCAGCCGCCTACAATGAAGCAGCCGTTTTAGCTAATCAACAAAAGCGGCAAACTAAAAGTGCAAAAGGGCAAAGCGCTTCTTCAGCTTCTCAGGTTGAGCCAGATCAAGTTGCAGCTAAAATTACCTTACAAGCTGATGCGGCTGCCGGAGTAGGCGGCAATTGCATAAGCCTTGATCCTGGAATCGGCAATTCTGGCGGTTGCAAACTTGGTGGCTTAAATCCAGCAGGCCGTGTAGGCGGCTGCCCTGGCAAGATGGCTCGAGCTATAAAGCGCCAGATGGAAGCAAATTACGATACAGAAAGTTTCCAAGCTACGGTTCCCGGCCATATTAAGCCTATAGCCCAATTAGCTCAATGGCCTTGCCAAATTCGTTTAGTTCCCATTAAAGCGCCTTATTTTCAAGGGGCTAAATTGCTTATCGCCGCTGATTGTACAGCTTATGCTTATGCCAATATCCACCAAGATTTTATGAAAGGAAAAGTTACCATTATTGGCTGTCCTAAACTTGATCCGGCAGAATACGTCGAAAAGTTGCAACAAATTATTGCCAACAACGATATTAAAAGCGTAACCGTTTTGCGCATGGAAGTACCTTGCTGCGGCGGTTTGGAGCAAGCAACTATTAGGGCGCTGAAAAATAGCGGCAAGTTTATCCCTTGGCAAGTAGTCACCGTTTCAGTTGACGGCCGCATTTTAGAGCAAAGTTAGCACAATTTTTAGCACATTAAAACATGTAGCAGCATAGGAGGTACAATTATGCATAAAATTAAGAATATTAGCCAAGCTGAAGTCCTCACTTTAAAAGAACAAGTCTCCTACCAGCCTGGCCAAGTTGTTAGCAAAACTTTGGCCCAAAATGGCTATGTTAGCGTAACTTTATTTGCTTTTGATAAAGACGAAGAAATTAGTACCCACGAATCGGATGGAGACGCCTTTGTTACTTGCCTTGATGGTGTAGGTAAAATTACTATTGACGGTACCGATTACCAATTGCATGAAGGCGAATCGATCGTTATGCCTGCCAAACACCCTCATGCAGTATATGCTAAAGAGCAATTTAAGATGCTTTTAGTAGTCGTCTTCTAAGATAGTGAAAGCGTCTCTATGCTCAGTTGTACAAAAAAGTCTATTGTGTGCATATTTTAGGCTAGATTTCCTTGATATTTGTCCTATCTTTTGGTAGGGGGACAAAGAACATTACGGCGAAATTCACAGTGCTCAAGGTTAGATATTATATAATGGGCTAGATTCGAGGAATAAAGTTGTGAAAAAGCTAAACAAACTAAGCGTATTTATTGGACTAATGGTTTTACTTTTTGTCGTCAGCGCTTGTTCTGGTGTTAAGGACACAGAAGACGAAAAAGCCGTTCGCGAGACTTTCAAAAATTTTTGCCTTTGTGTTTACAATGAAGACGCAGAGCAGTCTCCAGTAAGTTTTTTCAGTCGACACGATAAAAAGATTGCCGCCAAGCTTTTCACCAATGCAGTGGTAGAAGCTGCTGCCGAGCGTGGTCGCCACTTAAATGCCCAAGAAAAACAAATGCTAAAGCAAAAATTTATCGAGCGCTGGGATAGTGAAGCTAATGTTCCCAATTCGCCTATGAACCAAAATGCTAGAAAAATGGCTCAGCAAAATATAAACAAAATGTTGGAAGCTAATGACAAAACTTTTGACGATTTTATAAAAATGCTAGAGCGTACTCCAGCTCAAAAACTTGGTTTAGTAATAGATCCCTCCGGTAAAAAGGCTTCTATAAAAAATATCTACTTCCGCAAAGAAGGTAACGAATGGAAACTTTCTATGCTGGAAAAAGGTCAAGACCAAAAAGAATTTAAGCGCATCATAAAGCAAGAAATGGCTAAAGTCTTAAACTTTTAACCAAAAGCAAATATAAATAAAATAAGCCGCTCGTGTAGAGTGCATTTGCAACTATACGAGCGGCTTATTTTATTATTCGTAACTTTTCTTCCTCACACACCAAGCCAACAGCACTTCCCAGATAACCATAAGTAGCAGCACCAGCTTATAGTAAAAAGCCATATAGAACAAAATATACAAAATAGCACCGATTGAGCCGTGTAAGGTTTCACCGTCAATTACAAAGAGCATACAGCCAACAGCTAGTGCTGCCCAAAGTAGCTTGTTAGCATTAGGCAAGCTGTCATTATGTAAAGCGGCTATGATCGCCAAAAATGGAATAAGCAGCGCTAAGTGATGATGGCTCCATGAGAGAGGGGACAATACAAGCATAAGTAAAATCCAGGTCGAATAATCTAGCGCTAATAAAGTAAAGTTGTCTCTTCCGCTATTTTCGCTTCCGCTTTTGTCGGCGGTTGTGTGGCTGTAAGTTGGAGCACTGCTTGCTATGTTATCATTTTTGCTGCCAATAATGTTGCTGCTGTCGGTACTGTTGCTATTGCCGTTTGTTGGCTTGCTAGCTACTTCGGCCACTTGTACTTTAGCGCCATTATGCCATAAAAAGGCGGCGCCAATGACCAGCAAAGCTACATTGATAAGCTTAATTACAATTGGCGAAACGTCGTATAAGCAAGCATTAACTAAAGTCATAAGCGACTGATTGGAAGCTACTTCTTGGTAGCTTTGCTCGGTAAATAAAAATTGCGCGTATTGGCCGAAGCGGAAAAAGCCCCACTGTAGGCCAGCCGAAAGAGCTAGCATAGCTAAAGTAAAGACGCAATAGCCAACAGCTTTATAACGTCGCTTGGCCAAAAGCCAAACTATAAGCAAAGCTGGATACAGCTTTAGCAAGACAGCTACCGCTAAAGCCAAGCCGCAGAGAAAATCTTGCTTTTTCCAGGTACAAACTAAGACAGCGGCCAAGCTGAAAAAGAAGAGACCGCCCACTTGGCCCAAAAGGAAGTTGTCCAGCCAGATGCCCCAGCTGAAGCTGCCTACAGTTAGCAAAGCCCAAGTGATCCAAGCGATCTTTTTGTCGCTGTCAGCCAAGAAATGACGGCAAAGTAAGAGTAGGCCGGCTGCGTAAAGGAAAAATTGCCAGAAAGCGTGCTTTATGTAGCCACTAGCTAAGCTACCTTGCGTAAAAGGAATATATAAAAGATAGAAGGGCAGAGGGTGATTATCAAAAACAGCCCAGCGTCCTTCCGAAAGAGCTAGTGAATATTCTTTCATAAACTGCGGATCGTAAATATTGGCTGCTTCGTCTTGCAATGCTTTTACGGAAGCATAGTAGTGGAAAAAATCGTAACCGCCGCCATTAGCTGCCGGATTGCTTAAAAACTGAGCCAATTGGGGATGGAGCAACCAACCGATCAAACTTAAAAAGGCTAGCACTATCCAACAGAAGATGATTTTTTTATGTTTACTTACAAATAAACTGTCCATTTTTCTCTCGTTTTTCTCTGCGAATGGGGCTATTTTTCTATATATGCAAGGCTTTGCCCTAGTTTATCTAGAACCGGCACCAATATGTTGGCCGGGGTAAGCGTAAGTTGGTACCAAGCCTCAATTTTTGCAGAAAAATCGGAGCGTAAAACTGTGAAAGCTATTATTGGTAAAGCAGCTCTTGTAACTGGTATTTTTTGTCTTATTCAAACTGGAAACGCTTTGAGCCAGCCGAACCTAAAAGGCGACACAGTAGGCCAAAATATGGTTAAGCCGAATCGTTACTTGATTGTAGCTCAAGAAAGTGATTCTGCCGATAATAGTTCGAGCGTAGATATTTCCACTTGGCAAGTAATTAACGGCAACGGTTTTAAAGTGCGCTTTCCTAGCCAGAGTCGCTATAGTCGCGCCAATTATAGCGGCGCTTTTGCCGAAACTTGGGAAGCTGAAACTGATGAACCGCTCCATATGTTTAAGTTGCAACAAGCTCAATTTGGCGGCGGCTCTATTAGCACTAAAGATCCAGATGAATTTTTATTCGAAAATATGGAAAATAATAGCCGCAACCTCAATGGCAAAGTTTCCCAAAGACGCAGGATCCAAAATGCTCGCTATCCAGGCTGTACTTATAAAGTTACTACCGACGAAGCCGAGTGGGACTTTATGATCCGTTTAGATGGCGACACTGTCTACACCTTATCAGTTTGTTCTATGCCCTATGAATCAGACGACGGTTATAGCAAAGCTTTCTTCGATTCTTTCACTTTCTAATTTTGGCTATAAATTCTACTTCGGATTTATCACTAAAGTGGCAGCAATGTGCCAAGGAAGTTTCAAATTAACAGACTTAGCAACAAGTTTTGGCAATTTGTTTTTTTAGCTTAAGCGTGTTAAGATCCAACCTGAATTTTTTGTATTTTTTCACCTGGCGGAGGAACTATGAGCAAGCTTAAAAAGCTCTTTAAGACCATCAACGAATTTTTAAAAGAGAACACTCAAGAATTTCATTTTGACGAAGAGAGCGGCGTCTTTTCTTTCAAAGAGCAAATTACCGAGGAAAAACGCAGCGCTATAGATATTTCTTTCTTTATTAGCGATTGCAGCGTAACTTTACATGCTATTTCCGCTCTGAAAATTCCTCAAAGCAAAGTCGCTTCTTTAAGTGAGTTTATTGTTAGAGCCAATAATGATATCGAAATTGGTAATTTCGATTTAGATTTAGCAGCCGAACATCCTATCGTCAGTTTCAAAGTAAATATTTTGCTCGATTTAGATATGAAGATCGACGAAGATGATTTGGATTTAGCCGTACAAATCGTTTTGGGCACTATGCGCAGCTACTGGATTGGTTTTACCGGCGTTTTGGATGAAGGCTTGAGCGCTGTCGAAGCTTTAGATAGTTGCTACGAAGAAGAGGATGATGAAGAAGGCGACGATTGTTGCTGCGGTTGTCACGATCATGAGGACGACGAAGATTATGACGACGATGACGAGTTCTTCGAAGTAGATTTGCGCACCAACCATCACCACAAATGCGGCTGCGGTTGCGAAGATTGTGATGACGAATGCGATGAAGATGAGGACGAAGAGGAAGAATTTTTTGAAATTTTAGACGACAGCGAAGCTCCCGAAGAAGAGGATAATGAACCTAAAAAATAAGGTTTCTGCAGCTTAACTTCGGTTTTTAACCTAGTTTAAGCTAAAAATACTGTCTGCTTGTAATATTTTTCTGCAGGGCGAAAATTGTTTTCTTTGTATTTACAAAAAGCAATTCTCGCCTTCATTACATTTTGGGTAAAAATATATACTTAAATAGCTGTTTTATTTATGTAAAAAGCCGAAATTTTGCGCTAAAAATTAAATTTTGTTTTAATTTTGGCTCAGTTTGTTAATATTTTGACTATTGCGGCGAAAAGTTGAAAACGCAAGTATTTCTTGAAGGAATAGCCTTAGCCGCATTTAGAAAAGTCGGCTTTATGTGTAGTGATCCGACTATGTTCAGCATAGACAAAGTTCAATTTGTTATGTTGTCTTTCGAAGGTCCCGATCTCTTTTCTATGGCTGGTGGCCTTGGCATAAGAGCTCAGGAACTTTGTAATTGTTTGGCCTCTATGGGCTTTACGACTCACCTTTATTTTATTGGTGATCCTGATTTACCCGCTGAAGAGCAGCAGGGCAAGCTTATTCTGCATCGCTGGTGCCAATGGATTAGTGCGGCTAATCCTGGCGGTTGCTATGTAGCCGAAGATACCAAAGTTAAGGATTATGGCGATTCTATTCCTTCCGCTTTGGTGGAAAAAGTAATCGCTCCGGCTGCTCAAAAAGGCATTACCACTATCGTGCTGGCAGAAGAGTGGCAAACGATTCCAGCTGTGATCAATTTGAGGAAGGTTCTCAAAGAGCATTGCTTAGAAGATCGTGCCGGTATACTCTGGAATGCTAACAACTTGTACGGCTTTAAAGGCATCGACTGGGTGAAATTAAATAAGTCTTGTGCCTTAACTACGGTAAGCCGCTACATGAAACACCGGATGTGGCCTTTGGGTGTCAACCCGATAGTTATTCACAACGGTATCCCTGCTCGGCTTTTGCAAACTCCCATAGCTCAAGATATTGTTAGGGAGTTGCGCCAAATCTTCCCCGAATTGCTTATCGCTAAGGTCGGTCGTTACGATGTAGATAAGCGTTGGGTGATGGCTGTTAAAGCCGTAGCTGCCATGAAGCAAAGAGGACTTAAGCCCACTTTTATTGTGCGAGGTGGAAAAGAACCTCACCGTCAAGAGGTTCGCAACCAAGCTGATAAGTGTGGACTGAGTTGGAAAGAGATTCACTTACCTCCTAAAGCTGCTGCTCAAGACATTTTGGCCGAATTAGCTCGCTGGAGCAGCTATGATGTTTTAGAACTTTGCTTCTATGTAGCTGAAGACTTTATCAACGTACTGTATTCCGGATCTGATTGCGTTTTAGCCAATTCCGGTCACGAGCCTTTCGGCTTGGTAGGCTTGGAAGTTATGGCTTGTGGAGGTTTGGCTTTTGTAGGGGCTACAGGCGAAGATTATGCCCAAACTTTAGTCAATAGTGCTGTGGTAGAAACTGAAGATCCCTTGGAAATAGTAGAGTACGTACAAACTTTGACTGACGATAAAAAGTTAAATCAAAGTTTGCGAGCCGAGGGCATACGTACCGCCGCTTGCTATACTTGGGAGCGCATTTGCCGCGATCTTTTCCAAAAGATCCGTTTTCTCAGTGCCTCTCGCGGTGTTATTCTCGACTAGCGGTAGTATAGCAGAAGAGTCAAACTCAATCTCAAAAAATAGTCGGTTAGAGGTTTAAAGGCAGTGCATAAAGAGGTCGACAGTACCGCTTCAGAAGCAAAAAGCAGCAACAATACAAATTTAGCATCCCAAGATCAAGCTGAAGGTAAGGATTCAGCTTTATCTGAATGTGTTTCAGTCAAAATGGAAGTAAAGCCCGGCGTTTTATATTTAGTGGCTGTGCCTATTGGCAACTTAGACGACTTTACTCCCAGAGCTTGGCATGTATTGGAACAAGCTGAATATATTGCTTGTGAAGAAGTGCAGTCGGCCCGCCGCCTTTTACAATTGCACAACGTTAAGGCCAAACTTATTTCTTATCGCGAATCGGGACGCGATCTTTCTGGTGATCAGATCGTACATTTGCTGGCTGAAGGTGCCAAAGTGGCCGTTATTTCTGGCGCCGGTACACCAGCGGTTTCCGATCCTGGTCGAGATCTAGTAGCCAAGTGCCATCAGGCTGGTTTTAAAGTTTCGCCTATTCCCGGCGCCAGCGCTCTGACAGCTGCCGTCTCAGCGGCGGGCCTGCCTTTAAGGCGTTTTGCCTTTGAAGGCTTTTTGCCTAGGCGCAGCAACGAATGTATACAGTTTTTGCAAAGCTTGGCTCACGAAGAGCGCACCATGATCTTTTTTGAGGCGCCGCACCGCGTCAAAGAGACTTTGCAACTTATGCTTAAAGTTTTTGGCGATCGCAACGCTTTCATCGGACGCGAGCTGACCAAATATTATGAAGAATGTTTGCAAAGCACTTTAGCCAAGCTTTGCGAGAAATACGCTCAAGAAGATCCGCGCGGCGAGTTCGTGATCGTTGTAGAGGGTTTACAAATAGACGAAACGGAAGAGGAACTGCGCCTAAATAAACAAGCCAAGCTTGATTTGGAGTTTTTACGTGGATTGGGTCTTTCCAAACGCGATCAAGCTTCAATCTTGGTGCACTTCCGAGAAATTCCCAAAAACAAGGCTAAACAACTGGTAATGGAGGCTGAAGAGGAAAAATAGGGGTGGATCATAGCTTTTTCTGCCTTCTCTATATACAAAGTTGTGCATTTATATTATAATATTCTTCCAACTTTAAGAGAAGGAGCCGTGTTATGAGTATTTCTGGTCTCCTGGAGGGTTGTTCCCAGGTAACTAGCCCTTCGCCCGAAGTCACTGAAAAGTTGAAGGGTATGCTTCCCGCTTATCCCTTCCATATTAAAGCCGATGAGGCTGTGAAGGTAGCTGATAAGCTCGGTATTACCGTAGCTCAGCTAATGATTGAATTAATTCCTATAGCTCGCCAGTACGCCGCTCCGGTTGTTCCCATTTCCAATTTCAAAGTAGGATCTTGTGTAATGGGCCGGAGCGGTGATTTATATTTAGGCGTAAATATGGAATTTTGCGGTGACAATTTAGCTCAAACTGTACATAGCGAGCAGTCTTCCATTACTAACGCTATGTGCCATAATGAAAAAGGTGTTGCCGCTTTGGCAGTTTCTGCCGAGCCTTGCGGTGCTTGTCGTCAATTCCTCAATGAATTGGCTTGCGCCAGTGACTTAATTATAACCATTCCCAATCGTCATGCTATTGGCTTAAAAGATTTGCTGCCTCATGATTTCGGCCCTAAGAATTTAGACGTAGATGGCGGCATGTTGGTTACTTATGAAGCTCCTTTGGCTAAGCCCGAAGAAACTGACGAGCTTATCGAATTAGCCTGGAATTCAGCCAATAAGGGATACGCTCCTTACTCACATTGTAATGCTGGCGTAGCTTTGCAATTTGCTGACGGATTCAAGGTGGGCGGCTGGTATGCCGAAAACGCTGCTTTCAACCCTTCAGTTTCTCCTTTGCAAGCTGCTTTAATTATGGCTAATGCTTCCGGTCGCAAACTGGGAGACATTGCTAGAGCCGCTTTAGTTGAACGCAAGCTGGAAAATAACATAACTCACGTCCATTCTACTGCCAGTTTGCTTAAAGCTTTGGCTCCTCAAGCCGAACTTATTGTCAAACGCTTGGACGTAAAAGCATAGATACTTCCGATTGAGTCGAAACTTTCGGCTTGATAGTTGAATAGAGCAAAGCGCTTTACTTTAGCCGAGTAATTTTCGGTAGAGGAAAGCGCTTTATTGTTTGTTTTTTTTGTTAAATATGCAATAAAAATAATGCAATAAATCTAAAAATGCCTCTCATTTATTGTCAAAATATCAGTAATATTTGACTTATTGCCAATAATATTGTATTATTGGCGCTGTTGGGGAGTACGCTTTTTGATGCAGAAAAGTGAGGCTCTCTATTTTTTTGGTCGGCGTACAATTTTTGTGATTGCAAGTATTGGCTTATTGGTTGAGTTTTTTGCTTGTTTTTTTGAGGCTTATTTAAGTTCTTTGTGCGCGGTATAAAATTAAGTTTGGAAGGTGTTTGGCAGCACTTTTGGTTTGAGGCTCACTCGCTACGATTCGCCCAGCGCAGGCCCGACCTTTTTTCAAACTGCGAGAGGTAGGCGTCAAGTTTTGAAGTCTATTAAACAATTTATTGCAGTTTTAGCTTTTATAGGCGTATGCTCTGTACCGGCAGCGGCTTTAACTATGCCGGATGAGGGCTCTAATGCTGCTTTCGAGGTGAGTAATTTCGGTTTAACTTCACGTCAGGAAGCGCCAGCTTCTATATTCAGTGAAGATGAACTAAAGGCGCAAGGATTAGTTCAAATTGAGAATAAAGCTGCGACTGCTTCTAAGAGCAACTCTGGTAGCTTAGCTTCTGGAGAAGCATCCAAGAAAAAAGTAACTAACAAATACGGTATGCCTGATATTTATATTAAGGTTTCCGGTGTTGTTTATGAGCGTGTAGCGTCAGCTCAGAGGAGCCATCACCGTCGCTCTTTGGCCTCTCGAGGCGCCAAAGATACAAGTGTGGTAGCTCGCCGCAAGATGATCGATTTTAATTTAACCCCGGTAATTTGCAAATATGCAGAAGCATATAAATTAGATCCTTGGTTAGTGAGAGCCGTCATCGAAACAGAATCTAATTTCTATCCTTATGCAGGTTCGCCAGTAGGAGCGGGGGGCCTTATGCAACTTATGCCCGCCACCGCTTCCAGTTTGGGGTGTCGCGATCGTTTTGATCCTGAATCTAATGTAGCTGCCGGTTGTCGTTATCTGCGTCAGATGCTAAATATGTTTGGTGGAGATTACAACTTGGCTATAGCCGCCTACAACGCTGGCCCTGGCAATGTACGTAACTATGGAGGCATTCCGCCTTTTCGCGAGACTATCAACTATGTAAGCAAAGTTACTAGACTCTGGCACAAAGCTAAAAAGGCAGCCGCTGCCAAGAAGTAACTGCTTATTATACCTTCGCATACTATAGAAAAGAGCTCCTCTAAGAAAGTTTTCCGAGGAGCTCTTTTTTTGCATAAAAAATTGCTCAACTTTTAGCCGATTTTCTCTTGACAAAGTTTAGCTTTTGAGTAGAATACTCCCCGTAAGCTCTCCGGTTGAGTTGGTCAGCTGAAAGGGATTTACAAGTTAGGGGTATAGTTTAGTTGGTAGAGCGACGGTCTCCAAAACCGTAGGTCGCGAGTTCGAGTCTTGCTGCCCCTGCCACAAAAGCGGACGTTCGACTGCGGTCGGAGGTTCGTTTTTTTTTGTTTTTTTGCGCATTGCTTTGGGAAAAGCAGCGACGCAACGTAATGTGAATACGTGCATTGCAATTTAAAGTGAATACGTGCATTAAAAAAATAAACATGTGTCAGTCCAACACATGTCAGTATATGAGCAGCTGCCTAAGATCGCCAAATGTTGGCTAAATATTATCGCGTCCCATTTTTACGTGGTTATTATAATATTGACCGTGATTTTTAGTGGAATGGCCATATTGAATAGCAAAGCGAGGGCAGCGGTGCAAGCATCCTAAACACATAACACATTCTTTAACTTTCCAAGTGGGCTTTTTGTTTTTTAGTTCAATAGCTTGCACCGGACATTTTTTAGCGCAAAAACCACAACCGATGCATCTATTTTCTACACGAAAATGTTTAGTCTGGCGCAAATAGGGATAAAAGAAACGCTGGCCAATTTTAGCAATAAAGTAGGGCATTTTGAAGCGCATAAAATCGCCACAGCGGCGCTCTTTAATACTATCAACAATAGAATTTATTGTCTCTTCCGCTTTATCGTTAGTATTTTGTACCTTTTGCTTGTTGCTTAAATCGAAAAACGGCGTCCAAGTATCGGGCATTTTTACGCTAAAGAAAGCGTCAATAGCTAAGCCTTTAGGACGCATAAATTCATCGGCAAAGCGTCCCGTCTGTCCAGGAGTAGTGCCGTAAGTAGCTACAAAATATACGTAAGGCTTATTAGGGCCATCAGTTTCGATTTTGATTCTATCCAGAAAAGTTTCCACAAGAGAAGGCAAGGCCAAACAGTAAGTAGGACAAACAATGCCTAAGGGCTCGTCTTTTTGGAGTTTGTAAGCCAGTTTATTTTGATGCAAACACTCAGCCATATAGTAAGTTTCGTCGTTATATACTTTAGCTAGACGTTCAGCTACATATTGGCTATTTCCGGTAGCGGAAAAATAAAAAATCATATTACTGTGGCCCTCCTTATGCAAATACTTATACGAATATGCCGAAGTTGAGCGATCTGTAACATTTGACGATCATGCGCCCTCGTCAGCATAAGTGTCAATTTCTAGAAAATGGCTGAAAAAGACTTCTTTTGCCTCTACCAAGCAGGGAAGAAAATTTATGGCTTAAAGTGCAAAAGCTAAAAAGTCGCAGTTAGACTTTTCGAAATCTTTTCGGGGGAAAATAAGTAAAAGCGCAAAAGTAAAGCGACAAATTCGCAAAATTAAACATTCAGGAGATTGTATGGCTGAACTTGTCCAAGTTGCCGAGCACACGTACTATATAGATTTATTCTCTAAGGTTGGACTTTATATTCCCGAACCGGGAGAAGCTATTCTTATTGATAGCAGTAACACCGAATCAGCAAAAGTTATCAGTTCTATTTTGGATGAACATAACTTAAAATTGCGTTGTATATTAAATACTCACTCTCACTCCGACCATATCGGCAGCAATAGTGTATTGCAAGAGCGTTATCAATGTCCTATCTACGCTAGCGGCTTGGAAGTAGCTTTTATTAAAGAGCCTCTGTTGGCAGCTTGTTACCTTTACGGAGGCTATCCCTACAAAGCTATGCGCCATCAATTTTTTATGGCTAAGCCCAGCCAATGTGAAGATATAAAAAATGCTCAATTGCCAGAGGGTTTCCAATTAGAAGTACTTAGCGGTCATGCTATGCATATGACGGCTATTCGTACACCTGACAATATTTGGTTTACTGGTGATATTGCTTGCGCTCCTGAAGTATTAAAGCGTTATCCTATTGCCTTTACTTACAATACTACTCAATATTTGGAATCTTTAGAGCAAGCTCGCCAACTTAAAGGCGATCTCTTTATTTGCGCTCACGCTAAGCCTACTGCCGATTTGAATCCTTTGCTCGATTTTAACCGCGCTGTTATGGAAGGTTTATTTGAAGCTATTAAAGAGAGTTGCGCTCAAGGGCCGAAAAATTTCGAGCTTATTGCCAAAGATGTTTTTGATCGTTACCAAATGCACGCTAGTCAGATGATCTATGGCAATTCGGCTCCTACTTTGCGCTCTCATATTACCCACTTAGTTGATAGTCATCAGCTTAAAGTGTTGGCTCAAGACAATATGATTAAGTTTGCCATTAAGGACTAGAATATAAATCATTAAAGATTAAATATAAGTAGGGAGTTTTTGATTATGGCTTTGCCTTTTGATAAGTTACAGACCGCTCGCTTAACTTTAGTGCCCAGCAGTATGGAATATTGCGACGATATCTACCGCGAATTTACTTCCGAAGTAGCTCGCTATATGATTCCGCAGCCTTCCGAAAATAGGCAAGATACTGTCAAGTTTTTGGAAGAATGCCAGCAAGCTTTTGAATTGGCTACCGATTTAGAAGTAATTATTTTAGATAGTAAAAATGGTGAATTTTTAGGCTGTTTGGGAGTTTTAGGTTTAAATAGAAAAACGCCCAGTTTGGGCTTATGGCTTAAGAAAAGTGCTTGGGGCCACGGTTATGGCAAGGAAGCTGTCCAAGCTGCTTTAGATTGGCTCAGTTCTTATAGGCAATATCGCTATGTGCTTTATCCTGTAGACAGAGACAATACAGCCAGTCGTCACTTAATCGAAAGCTGCGGAGGCGTTTTAGATAATGTCTACGCCGAGAAAAACACTCTGGGTCGCGTATTAAACGTTTGCGAGTATCATATCGATCTTAAGCAATAAGTTGTCTATTGTTCACTCAGAGTCGACTTCAGTATCGATATTTGATATTTTTAGTTGTAAATAAAATAGTGATATATTAAGGAGTAGCAAAAAATGAAGGTCCTTTTAGTTAACGGCAGTCCGCGTCCTCAAGGTTGTACTTTTACAGCTCTTTCTGAAATGAAAGATCAGTTTGAGAAATTAGGCATCGAGACGGAAGTATTTCAAATTGGCGCCAAGCCTATTCGCGGTTGTATCGGTTGTCGTCAGTGTCGCAAAATAGGTAAGTGTGTCTTTAATGATGATGTGGCCAACGCTTTATTAGAAAAAATGTTAGAAGCTGATGGTATTGTCTTAGGTAGTCCCGTCTATTTTGCTGGCCCTAATGGCGCTTTCTGTGCGGCTTTAGATCGTGTAATTTATGCTGCTCCCAATTTAAGTGACAAGGTTTGTGCATCGGTAGTGAGCACTCGTCGCGGCGGTGCCAGCGCTGCTTACGATCGTTTAAATAAGTACTTTACGGCTAGAAATTGCCAAGTGGCTTCATCTAGCTTCTGGAATTCAGTCCATGGCAATACTCCCGACGAAGTGCGCCAAGATTTGGAAGGTTTGCAAACCTTGCGCAATTTAGCTATCAATATGAGTGCCATGTTGAAAAACCAACACCGCGAAGGCGCCTTCAAGCCCGAACGCGACACTGCCAAAGTGCACACTAATTTCATTCGCTAAAATATATAAAGTGCCGATGTATGGCGGCGCTTTTGCAGTGCCGCCATTAAATATTTTTTCTAACCAACAATATTTAATGTTTAATTTTTCTTTTAATTTGCTGCCTGTAAAGCGCTGGGCCGTTGGAGCGGCTGTTTTGGCTGTTGCTTGCTCTTTGACAGCTTGCAGTCGCTACTTTTCTGATGGTGAAGCTCAAAATGCCAATAAAGTGGTCGTTTTAACGCCTTTTCCTAATGCTACAGCTGAAGAGTTGGCAACAGCTTTTACGGCTGAAACCGGTATTCAGGTAGAGCAAGTGCTGGATAGCACTACCAAAATTTTGGCTCGTTTGCGTATAGAAAAGCGCAACCCGCGCGGCGACGTTTGGTATAGTGGCGGTGGTTGCATTCCTTTTATGACCGCCGTCAAAGAAGATTTACTCGCTCCTTATATTCCCAAAGAGCATAGCCAAATTCCGGAAAAACGCGGCAATTTAACTATGCGCGATAAATCTTGGCGTTGGTTGCCTTTAGCTATAGTTTCACAAGGATATTGTTATAATCCGCAAGTTATGCCATACGAAAAAATTCCCAAAACCTGGGACGAATTGGCTTTACCGAAATGGAAAGGCCAAATTGAAATGTGGGATCCGGCTGATAGTGGTACTTCTATGTTGTTTTTGGCTGCTGCTATTCAGCGCTATAAAAAGCCTAATGGAGACGAAAGCGCAGGTTGGGAATATTTAACTAAAGTTTTCCATAACTTGAAGCGCTACACTAGAGAAGGTAAGCCGGCTTTTTCTGTAGCTCGTGGTGATACAAAAATAGGGCTACATTTTGAAAGTCAGTATCTGGAATTTTTAGACCAACAGCGTGGAGACGATCAATTGTCCCATGTGCAAGATAATATCGCTTGGTATTTGCCTCCGGAAAGTCCGGTTATTGCTGACGCTATTGCTTTAATAAAAGATTGTCCACATCCTGAGAACGGTCGTCGTTTTATCGATTTTTGTCTTTCCGATAAGGGACAAAAAATTATCAATCGCTACTTTTTTTCTATAAATCCAACTTTGCCGCCACCTAAAGGCCTTAAAGGCGTTACTTTAGATACTTTGCTGGAGCGGGCGCAAAAGCTTGATTTAGAGTGGACAGCTGAAAATTATGACCGTTTACGCAAGCAATGGCAAAATACTGTTGAAGCTGCCGACTAATAATGAGAACAAAAATATGAGCACTATAAAAATTGAACATTTAAAAAAATCTTACGGCCATAATTTAGCTGTCAACGATCTTTCTTTAGAGTTGCAAGACGGAGAGCTTTTTGCTTTGCTCGGCTCTTCCGGCTGTGGCAAAACTACTACTTTGCGCTGTATTGCCGGCTTAGAAGAATTTGATTCTGGCAAGATAAGCTTAGATGGAGAAGATATTTCCCAAGTTCCGGCTTGCGATCGTGATTTTGGCATGGTCTTTCAAAATTATGCTCTTTTTCCTCATTTAAGTGTACAAGAAAACGTAGCTTATGGCTTAATGGCTAAGCGCTATCGTCAGTCCAGTTTAATAGGCAAAGCGGCCACTTTATGGCGCTCAATTAGTGGCAGCTTAACTAATGAAGATAAAAAAACTGTTCACGAAGTTTTAGATATGGTTGAACTTAAAGATTATGCTTTGCGTTTACCAAGTCAACTTTCCGGAGGGCAACAACAGCGAGCCGCTTTAGCTAGAGCCTTAGTTACTAAGCCAAAGATCTTACTTTTTGACGAGCCGCTGGGCGCTTTAGATGTAAAATTGCGCCTTAAAATGCGCGAAGAAATACGCCATATCCAACGCCAAGCCGGCATTACCGCTTTGTATGTTACTCACGATCAAGAGGAGGCTTTGGCCGTTTCTGATCGTTTAGCCTTAATGGATAAAGGCCAAATAGTGCAAATCGGTCAGCCGGAAGAGCTTTACTCCAAGCCAGCTAACAAATTTGCCGCCGAATTTATTGGCTTTGGCAATATTTTGTCTGCTACAATAAATGAAGACAAGACGGTAAGCCTGGCAGGCAATTTAGTATTGCAAAATATCCAGGTGTCGCCAACTTTGGCTAAAGGCAAAATCTACGCAGCCATACGCCCGGAAAAGCTTAAATTGAGCGCCAATACTAGGAATGGCAGCCCAAATTGTTTTCCAGCTAAAGTAACTTCCCGTATGTTTATGGGCAACTTTATTAAATATACCGTTTTATGCCAAGGCCAAACATTTATAATTAATGTAGCTGCCGATCAAGGTAAAAATGAAGGCCAACCACAAATAGGACAAGAGCTGACATTATATATTCCGTCTGAAAGTGTAGTACTAGTAAAAGAGTAATGGATCTTACTTGTAGCAATTTTACAAATACTTTCCGGTAATACTATTCTGGTTCATTTTTATTTCTGGTGGCGTTCCGCTGGCTACAATTAAACCGCCTGCTTCTCCGCCGCCTGGCCCCATGTCGATTATATAATCGGCATTTCTAATTACATCAAGATCGTGTTCTATAACAATAACGGTGGCGCCATTATCTAGAAGCGCTTGAAAAACTCCAAGCAATACTTGTACATCCAATGGATGTAAGCCAATAGACGGTTCATCGAAAACAAAAATGGAGCTTTCTTGCGTTTTGCCAATTTCGCTGGCTAGCTTCAAGCGCTGTGCTTCGCCGCCAGATAAACTTGGCGTTTCTTCACCAAGCGTAAGATAACCGAGACCAAGTTGCTTTAAAATATTTAGCTTTTGACTGACAGTCTTCATATCTTGACAAAAATCAATAGCTGAATTTATGTCCATAGCCATTAGTTCTGGAAGAGAAATGCTGGCGCCATTTTTGTTAGTTAGCTTTATATCGTAGGCTGCTTTAGAATAGCGGGAGCCATGACAATCTGGACAGGCTATATTAACGTCCGGCAGAAATTGAATATCCAGGCTAATTACTCCTGTTCCATCGCAATCTGGGCAACGCAAAGAACCTGTATTATAAGAAAAATCGCTAGCTTTATAGCCTTTATTTTTAGCGTCTACACATTTAGCATACAACTTTCGCAATTCATCATGCACGCCAGCATAGGTAGCCACTGTAGAGCGGACATTGATACCAATAGGGGTTGCGTCAATTAATTTGACATGTTGGATGGCGTCAGCTTGGATTGCGCAAATATGTTTAGGTAAAGTTTTGCCGTTAATAGTTGCCTCTAAGGCAGGAACAAGACTTTCCAGCACCATAGTAGTTTTACCCGAACCAGATACGCCAGTAACAACAGTAAGTCGTCCTTTAGGAATATTTATACTTAGCGGCTTAACTGTGTGAATTTTAGAAGTTGATAAACTAATAGTGCCAAGCTTAAACATATCTTCTTTAATGACACAGTTGCGCAGCTTAGTTTTAGCTTTGCCGGAAAGAAATGGGCCAATTTGCGAAACTGGATTATTTTTAATAGCAGAAATCGTTCCTTGAGCAATTATTTGTCCACCTTTGGCGCCAGCTTCCGGCCCCATTTCTACGATCCAATCAGCTTCTTGCAAAATTTGTGTATCATGATCAACTAAAATTACAGAGTTGCCATCAGCTACTAGATCGTGCATTACGCCAGTAAGTCCTACAATATTGGAAGGGTGTAGGCCGATAGATGGTTCATCCAGCACATAAAGTACACCTGTAGTACGGTTGCGGACAGCCCGGGCCAGTTGCATGCGCTGGCGTTCGCCAGTAGAAAGTGTAGAAGCTGAGCGATCGAGAGTTAAATAACCTAAGCCCAAATCTAATAAGCGTTTGGCAGTATTCTGAAAGGCTTCACCAATATTTTCAGCCATAGGACGCATTTCTTCTGGCAAGCTGGTGGGAACGCTTTGTACCCAATCTACTAATTCAGAAAGCGTCATAGTGCAAGCTTTATCCAAAGAAAGGCCACGCAATTTAGGGGCGCGAGCCGCAGCAGAAAGGCGCGTACCGTGGCACTCAGGGCAAATCTCTTCTTTTAAAAACTTTTCCACTCGCTTCATGCCTTTTTCGTCTTTAACTTTCGTAAGTGCATTTTCCACAGTGTAGATGGCATTAAAGTAGGTGAAATCTAATTCACCAGCTTGATTAGAATTTTTGGCTTTATAAAAAATGTGCTTTTTTACAGCCGGGCCGTGGTAGACAATATCTTTTTCTTGTGCGCTTAAGTCACAGAACGGCACATTAGTGCGCACGCCCATGGCGCGGCACACATCAACCATAAGTGACCACATTAGGCTATTCCAAGGAGTAACTGCTCCTTCCTCAATGCTAAGTGAATCGTCTGGTACAAGACTTGCTATATTTACAGTGCGGACGCTACCTGTACCGCTGCACTTTGGGCAAGCGCCTTGAGAATTGAAGGCCAACTCTTCGGCAGATGGGGCGTAAAAATGTACTCCACATTCCGGACAAACAAGTTCTTTTTCTGCAGCTACAGCTAAAGACGGCTTGACATAGTGTCCATTGGGGCAGCGATGGTTAGCAAGCCGAGAATACATAAGTCGCAAGCTATTAAGAAGCTCTGTTCCGGTACCAAACGTACTGCGTATACCTGGCACACCTGGACGCTGGTGGAGCGCCAAAGCGGCAGGAACATATAATATTTCGTCTACACTAGCTTTGGCAGCTTGGGTCATTCTGCGACGCGTATAAGTAGAAAGTGCCTCTAGATAACGACGCGAGCCTTCAGCGTACAGAACGCCTAAAGCTAAAGAAGATTTGCCCGATCCAGATACGCCAGCAATTCCAACTATTTTGTCTAGCGGAATATCCACATCAATATTTTTTAAGTTATGAACCTTTGCACCACGAATGAGTATTTTATCAATCATTTTTTACTATATCTCCATCAACCAATCGGCAATATCTATAATACGGACGCCTTCGTATTGATACTCTTCATTTCTAGTTCTGGCAATAACCATTTTAGGATAAGCGTCTCTTATTTTAAGCAAAGGATCTACCTCGCGCTGGAATGCTTTAGGATCGCTTATGTTATCAGATACTTGAATATAAAACTTTTCATTACGACGTATGGCTACAAAATCTATTTCTTTCTTATATAGAACGCCGACATATACTTCATAACCACGGCGCAGTAATTCTATGGCTACTATATTTTCCAAAACGCGACCGTAATCCATATTTTTAGTGCCAAGTTTTGCGTAGCGGAAGGTATGATCGCACAAGTAGAATTTATCGTTAGAGGAGATATACTTTTTGCCTTGGATATCGTAGCGACGGAATTTATAAAAGGCAAAAGCGTTGCATAAGTATTCTAAATAGTTACTGACCGTTTTGTGGCTGAGCTTGTCATTATTTCTGGCGAAAACTTCAGATATATTGCGAGCTGAAGTTTGATTGGAAATATTATCCATTAAGTAATCAACTAAATTGTCCATAAGTCTAGGACTTCTAATTTTATACTTTTGACGTATATCGCGCAAAATGAGAGTATCAAAAATATCAGCTATATAGTCATATTTGTCTTCTATATTTTTATAAGGATAAGAGCCGGCCATGCCGCCTTCTTTTAAGTAGCGCTCAAAAGCAGCATACCTATCGCTGTCTAAAGCATAATATTGAGTAAATTCTTGAAATGAAAAAGGGTAGACCTTAATTTCAAAAGTTCTGCCTGTAAATAAAGTGGCCAAATCAGAGCTCAGCAAAAAAGCGTTGGATCCGGTAATGTAAATATCAAATTTTTCCAAAGCGTGCAAATTATTGATCGCTAGTTCAAAGTTAGGACACATTTGGACTTCATCTATCAATACAAAATTGTCGCTGTCCTTTAAGTGGGATTGCTCTATAAAATCATTCAGTACGCGATAGTCTTTGAACTTATCAAATTTAGTCAAGTTAAAGTTGATATGCACAATATTAGCAGAGGGAATGTTGGCTTGAATATATTCTTTGAAAGCTTCCAAAAGCTTATACTTGCCGCTGCGGCGCACACCAGTAATAACTTTCACATCCGGCGTACCAATTAAATCGATCATTTTACTAATATACTTTGTCCGCTCTATTAACTTCAAAGCTATTACCTCCACTTGCTGCTACTTTTTACCTGTGTGAGAGCCCCGTAATAGTAGCATAATTTTAGATCTATTACCCAAAAATGAAAAAAATTTAATTTTGGGTAATAGTAATTGCTGCAAGCGTAAACAGATTGACTAGTAAATATCAGGAAAAATAGCAATTAAGTGTCAGAGTTTTTCTTGCCAATCGTCTCTAAAACCATAATAATCCATTCTTACAAATGGGTACTTGTTTGTTAAAGCAATCACTGCTTCTTTCATATTTGCAAAGTTATCTTCAGATAGGAGTCGTCTCATTATAAGAAAGAAACCGAAGAAATGAGCATTATAGAATGTACCATCTTTATATCTAATCAACAAGTGAATAACCGCTAACACGATAGTAATTGTTTAGTAGAAGAAATTCTTTTGTAGCATCCTCATCTTCGATGACAAGACCACGTGAACGAAGAATTGCAATCTGCTCATCGAGCGTTTTAAAGCTCTTATCTGTCATAAAAGCCCTCACTTATAAAACAAAACGCCCCCAAGTGTGCATACGCTATGCGCATAGGCCTGGGGGAGATGTCACTATGATAAAAGCAGATTATGTAATAAAAGTCAAGAATGAAGACGTCCTGGTTACGTCCGTATAATGGTGTAAATTAAAAATAAAAATGAAAGAGCCATTGGCTCTTACCTTTAGGTACAATAAAAACGTCCAACCACAGACAACCTGAAAGGAGAAAACCAATGGCCCAAATCAATATTACATCCAACCAAGGGGAAATTCTACAGTGGTGGTTGGTAACTATAAGGCTTAAGCAGCCTCATGATATTATGCCTAAAATAATTTACACACAATTTTGGACTTGACTTTGGTAAAAGTACAATTGCGTATATTTTAGTATTAAAAATGAATAACTATATCCTCAAATGACTAATTTGAGGATCTTTCTTATATTCCTACCATTTATTTTTTAATATTACAAATTTAACACAATAAATTTACTAAATTCCGCCTTTGCGCAGAAAAAAGGACATATATGGTACTCATTACTGCGCGGATAGAATGCTTTGAATAATAGTGCGGCAAACTGAGCTCGTCGGTATCGATGTTAGATGCCCTTATCTAAAAAAACGTCTCAAAATTCGAGTTTTTACAATTATCATGTAGACAAATAACAGCCCCTCAAATTAGTCAATCAGTTACATGAGCATGGCAGCCGCTTTTTTAGCAATTGTCTGTCTGCTCACGTTGCAAATACTCATTTTGCGTAAGCTAATGAAAGAGTAAAGATTGTGGCTAAT
>ERZ808242.479-NODE-479-length-28979-cov-4.180300_pt1 | contig 28979 bp, 19 predicted proteins | sample MGYA00521244_ERZ808242 | MGnify/ENA primary metagenome ERZ808242 (study PRJEB31516, sample SAMN03275573) | gut metagenome | biome: mammalia-associated habitat; material: feces | host: Papio cynocephalus | place: Kenya | collected 2012-07-27 ... | reverse complement strand
CAATATCCCCTCATCCACCGTCGCCGCGACGACGGTCCCCCTTCCCCACAAAGATTTTTTCAAAATCGGGGGAAGGTCGGTGTGTGGTAGGAACCACCGCCGCGCGACGATAGACGTTTCGGCATGCGGAGGAAGGTCGGTACAATGCGCGCGTTGCACGTTCGATATTTGCCGTAAACGGCAATCGATATTCACGCTTCGCGTGAGCGGATTTTTTAAGGATTGATTGAAAGTTGAAAATTGAGGACGATTAAAAGTTGAAAAATAACCGACAACTACTTTCAACTTTCACCTTTCAACTTTTAATTTTTTTCAATATCCCCTCATCCACCGTCGCCGCGACGACGGTCCCCCTTCCCCACAAGGGGGAAGGTCGATTTTGGGGTGAAAAGTTACCGCGACGGCGGTCCCCCTTCCCCACGAGGGGGAAGGTCGGACTAAAGAACGCCGGTCTTTTAGTTTTCTTTTTTCTTTCTTAAGGCTACTGCCGTTGCGAGGATGCCGAGCGTACCCGTTATCGGCAAAAGCCCGCCTATAGCGCCGTTACAGCCCGATTTTTGCTCTTCGGAGCCGCCGGCGTTTTCGCCGTTTGCTATATAGAGAGTGAGCGTTATTTCGTCGCTTTCTAAGCCGTCGGAAGAAGCTATAAAGGTGAGCGTGTATACGCCCGCTTTCGTAGGCGTACCGGTGAGTTCTCCGTCCGAAGTAAGCGTTAAGCCTTCGGGGAGAGTACCCGATTTTAAGGCGTAACTAATATCGAACGAGCCTTGCGCGGTGTTAATCATCGCGTTGTATTCTTCGCCGACTTTGCCGTCCGGGAGAGTAAGCGAATCGCCGTACGTTAAGCCTATCGTCAGCGCAAATTCCGCTTCCGCGGGTTTTGCGGTTTCGCTCGTCGCAACGACCGTGAACTTGTGGTCGGTAACAGCCGTCAAAGGTTTACCTACAATATATCCGCACGCCGTTATTTTAAGCCCCGACGGGAGCGAGGAACCGTCTTTAAGCGCGTAGGTAACGTTTTCCGTTCCGCTTGCAAACGCCACGCTTTGCGCGTAAGACGTGCCGACTTTGCCCTTTGCAAGGGTTTTGCCCGCATAGGCTATCTTTTCGTAAACGCTGAGCGTAAACTCCGCTTGCTTACTTTCAAGCCCGTTAGCAACGGCGACGATTACTATCTTATAATCGGTGAACGAATAATTCGGCGTGCCGATTATTTTGCCGCTTTCGGTGAGCCTAAGCCCGCTCGGGAGCGCGTAACCGCTCTTTAAAGCGTAAGTTATGGTCGGGAAGTTTTCTCTTTCTTCGTCCGTGGCGTTGGGCGCGAATATTTCCGCATAAGCTACGTTTGCGGAGTAGCTTTCGCCTTTAATGCCGTCCGCAAGTACGCTTTCGGTCGTAGAGTAAAGTATCTGCGGCTTGCCTTCGGTGATATTGAGAATAAAGCTTGCGGTGGAAGTATCGCCTTTGAGGGTCGCAACGACGGTGATTTTGTAATTTTCTTTTTTCTCGGTCGGTATACCGCTAATCGTGCCGTCCGAAGCGAGAGTCAAGCCCTCGGGGAGCGGGTTGCTGTTTTCCGCAAGCGCGTAAGTTATATCCGCGGCGGTGAGATTGGTGTAATCGGGGTTTATTACGACGGTCGCGACGGAAGCCGAATATTCTTGGTTTATCGCGCCGGTAACGAGAGTTTTGCCCGAGTAGGAGTTAATCTTTTTAGGAAGTATCGGGCGCGCGGAGGAGTTAACCGCCATAGAGTTGGCATGCGTATACAAAAGCCCGTGGCAAGCGTTCCTTAACGCGGTGACGGTGGTTGCCGTGCCTTTGTTGTAGTTAATGCTGCCCGTGCCGAGAGCAAGGTTGCCGCCGGCGCGAATCATTTGGTCTGCGTTGGAGTAGTTGCCGATAAAGCTGTCCGTAACGACGTTGCCGTTAAAGCCCCATTCTTCGCGCAAAAGCTTGGTTAAAAGCTCGTAACTGCCGCCCGCCCATTCGTAACCGATACGGTTAAGCGAAGTCATCATAGCGCGGGTTCCGCCCTCTTCTACCGTGATTTGGAAAGAACGGAAGTAAAGTTCGCGCATGCTCTGCTCGTTCGCCCAAGTCAACACGCCGATACGGTTGGTTTCCTGTTCGTTAAGCCCGAAGTGTTTTACGTAGCAGAACATACCCATGTCCTGCGCGCCTTTGACGATTTCCGCCGCAAGCGTACCCGAAAGGTACGGGTCTTCGCCGAAGTACTGTCCGTTTCTGCCGCCGAACGGAGAACGAGCAAGGTTTACGCCGGGCGCGTAATAACCCGCTACTTTCGAATATTCCTTTGCTCCGCCCCACAAGCCTTCGTTACCTATCATTCTGCCTTTTTGGTAAGCAAGGTCTTTGTTGAAGCTTGCGGCAAGCAAAAGTTGAGAACCCCAGCTCGTTGCGGAGAAAGAGCCTACTTTATCGGAGTGAATACCGCTGTAAGTAAACATACCGCCGATGCCGTCCGTATTGACTTCTTTAGTTACGCCGAGCCTCGGGATATCGACACCCGACCAGTAGTTGCCTTGCGTTACTATCTTAGTCATTTCGTCGACGGTGAGTTGGTCAAGGAATTTTTCCCACTTTTCGTCGTTATAGTCAAGCCCGAAAAGGTCTTTGAGCATTATGCCGTTATCTTCGCCCGTCGTCGGCATTTTGTCCGTATAGTACGGCTTGCCCTCGTCAAGGGAGGAATCTCTCGAACTGTTCCATTCGTTCATTCCGTTTATAATCCATTGAGGAGCGGTGAGTTTTACGTTAGCCGTCGGGAAGGTGCCTTCGAAATCCGCGCGGGACATGTACTGTTTGCCCACTTCTTCCGTTAAGTAATTGCTTACCGTGTCGAAAAGGTTTGTGCTATTCGTAGTCGTGTCGTCGGTCGTATAGTATCTAACGCCGTCGGTAAGCTTATAATTTACGCTTGCGATTTCCGTATGCGAATCGCGCATTAAGCGAACCGTGTATTGACCGGGGTCGAGTTCGTAACCTTTAAAGCCGTTACCGTTTTTATCGTCATAGTCGTAAGAAGCCATATCTTTTACTTTGAAGCTTACGGTAAGCGTGTCGCTTTCGCCCGGCTGGAGCATTTTTGTTTTGTTAAAATCGCCGAGTACAACGTGCGCTTTTTCAACCCCGCCTTTTGTGTACGGCGCGGTGTAGTAAAGTTGGACTACGTCCTTGCCGGCAACCGAACCGGTGTTGGTTACTTTTACTTTAACTTTAATCGTTCCGTCTTTATTAAGTTCGGTATTTGCTTCGGGCAAAGTTTCCACTATCTCTTGCGTAAAGGTAGTATAGGATAGTCCGTAACCGTAAGGATAAACGACATGCGCTTTGTACCAGTTTTCCCACTCTTTGGTCGTTGTGCCGTGGAAGTATCCGTCCGCGCTCGTGTAAGCGTCGGTTCCCTCTTCTACCCCTCGCGTTTCGTAGTAGCGGTAGCCCATATAAATGCCTTCGGAATAGGTGACGTAAGCTTTCGCGTAACCGCTCGTGCCGTTCGTGTAGAAGTTGCCGTCGTAAGAAAGTTGATTGCCGAAGTTTTGCCAAGTGGGGTCGAGCTTGAAGTCGCGGTAGAATGTGTCTACCGTTTTTGCCGACGGGTTGACTTCGCCTTTTAAGATAGACGGTAAACCGAGATAACCCCAATCGTTTTCGCCGCTCCAGAACGCCGCCTTGATATTAGGCTGATAAGCGTAATGGTTAACATCGTCCAAAAAGCCCGTTTCCATCTGCGCGCCGGACACCATAACGACTATGACCTTATCGAAGTTATCGTTGACGTGTTTTAAAAGGTCGGTTTCGTTTTGGTCGAGTTGTAAGTAATGGTCATCTTTGCTTCTCGCCCCGTTTACGGGTTGATTGCTGTTCTCGTTTATCTTGTATGACGAGCCGTCCCACGCCATAGTACGCGGCGCGTCGCGACCTTCGCCGACCGAACGATAAAAGAACACGATTGCCGCGTCGTTATATTCGGCGTAAGAATTCTTTACCGTATCGTCGTAACTTGCGACGGGCGTTTCACCCGTGATAAGACCCGAAAGCGTGTAGTTGCCGTGTTCCATGCTCGCGGTGCCGTCGCCCGAGCGGCTATTGTCGCCGTAAAACTTTACGAGTTCGGGGTTGACTGAAAAGCCTTTTTGCGTATAAGAGTTGCTTGAAAACACGCTGCCTTTAGTAGTGCTTTTGCCGAAAACGCTTATCTTCGCGCCCGTTTTAAGCGGAAGAGCGTTGTCCTCGTTTTTAAGCATTACTATGCCTTCGTCGGTTATTTGCTTTTTGACTTTTGAAGCTTCCGTCCAAAGGTCGAGTCTTTCTTGATAGTCGGTAGCGTAATATACGCCCGCTTCGGGTTCGTCGAGTTTTCCGCCCGCATTCGCCGTAAGCGTTCCCGACAAAACGGGAGTAACCGCAAGGGCGGCGGCTAAAAACATGCTCGCTATCTTTTTTGCGTTATTTTTAATTTTCATATCCGCTCTCCTTATTCTTCGTAAATAAACTTAAACGTTAAGTCGCCCAAGTTCGCTTGCCCGCCTTGCGCATACAAGAATTGCATTGTGTTCCAGCCTTTTTTGAGCGTTACGGTTGCAAGTTCTGTTACGGCAAAGTGTTGACAAACGCTCCAACTTGCAGTATCTTGACTATAAGCCTCGGCTTTCGCGTCGTCGTTGAGCGTTAAATCGGCACCGTTTAATTTTACGGAGAAACTGTTTTTAAGAATGACTTCTTTTACACTGTTAGGCGTTCCGTTTATATACGAACCCACATCACCGCTTGCCGTGTTAATGTAAGCTTTTGCTACGCCGTCAACTTCGGAATAAACGTAGAAAGTAACTTTATCGCCCAACACCATACAAGCGGTAGAATGGCTTGAACCTTCTGGGCGTATCGTAAGAGTATTTGTCGTACGGTCGTTTCCTTGTTCGAGTAAAGCCGCGCCGACTTGCTCGTAACCCTTTAAAGCTTTCTCTAAATCTTCGGGGAGTTCTTTCATAATAAGCGCGCTTGCAAGTTCGGTTTTTGCGCCGTCGGCAAACTCTACCGGGTCGCCGTTTCTGAACTGAACTTTAATATACGCTATATTGGGCGTTTCGTAGTCTATACTGTCAATTCTTAAATAGTTCCAACCCTTTTCAACGACAACGTCCGTAAGCCAGCTTTCGGAAAAATGTCCGCAAACAGCCCAGCTTGCCCAACCGAGCTTAAAGGCTTCGGCTTTCGCGCTCGGGTTTACGCCGACTTCCGCGTTCGAAGCGTTGAAGTAGAGCTTGAATTTGTCCGCAAGAACCGTTTCGTAAACGGCGTCCGGCGTTCCGCTTGCGCCGTCCGTGCGGTAAGTTCTCGTGCTTGCCGCGCTTATTCTTATCCTTGCGGTCGCTTTGAAGTCGGAGTAGAAATAGAAGTAAAGCGATTGATTTTTATCGAAGTTAGACGCGCTGTACGTGCCGTTTTGCATGGAAAATCTGAGAGTTTGACCTTGCGTTCCGCAAATGTAGCCGCTCTCTTTATACTTTTCGTCGAATTCGCCGTCTAAAGTTTCGGGTATGGGGTTCATCGCCACATTGTCATCGTTATCGGGGTTTTTGAAGGATTTTGCGTTTACTTCATAGCCGGCAACGAAATTCACGGGGATTTGAGCGGTTTTCGTTACTTCGCCGAGCGTGTAAGTCGCCGTAACAAAGTCCTCGTCGGTGAAGTCGGAGATAACGCAGCTTTCCGTTACGTCCCATTCTTCGCCGCTTATAACCGATTTTGCGTAAATCTTTAAGCCTTCTTTGTTTAAGGGGCTGCCGAAAGTAACGCGGTTGTCGAGCGGCTGTTCCATAACGGTCAAGGAAGCAAGCTTATTGACGAGCCTTGCTTTTATTTTTACGTCGCCGCCCGGCATAACGAATTCGTTGCCGTTTACTATCGTCACGTTGTCGCTGAAATCCCATTCCAAAAACTCTTTGTCCTCGGGGATTGCGGGGGTGATGGTAACAACGTCGCCCGCGGCGGCTTCCGCTACGCTCGCTTCGCCGTCCGTCACGGTTATAACGTGCTTTTCGCCCGTTTGCATTTTTGCGGTAACGGTGAGGACGATTTCGTGCTTTTTATCGCCCGCCGTTGCGGTGATGACCGTTTCGCCCTTGGATTTAAGCGTGATTAGTCCGCTTTGAGCAATTTCGGCGACTTCGGGAACGGAACTTGAAAAAGTTACCGTGCCGTCGGCAGCCTCGTCTTTTCTGACGTTTGCCGTAACGGTTATTTCGCCTAAGGAAAGCTCCGCCGTTATGGTGCCGTCAACCGCTTCGCCGTTATAGGACATCGTTACGGAATAGACTTTTGCAAGCTTTTCGGGCGGGGTAACGATCGTTTCGCTTTTTCCGCCGTCGCTACTATTGCCGCCGCTTGCGCAGCCGACAAAGCCGACGAGAGAAAGCGCGAGAACAAACGTTAAAACGCCGATAAGCATAAGTTTGAGTTTGCTTTTCATACTGTTTCACTCCTTTTTATTTTTTAACGAGTTGGTTTCTCGTTTTTGCCATGAACTTTGTTGCTTTTGCTCGCCCGCGGGCGAGCAAAAGCCCCTCTCCGGAGAGGGGCAAAGGGAGAAGAAAAGATTTTTGCGCCTTTCCGATAAAGGATATTATATATTGTAAAGACTTTTCGGGTTTTTATTTTTTAGGGTATTGAACTTTGCTTTTTTTGTAACTTTAAGTTTTGTTTTTTGTAGCGTTGAGCCGCCCTAAAAACAACCGATTTATCTTTGGCACAAGTATACCACAAAACAATAATCTTGTGTTATAAAATGACGTAACTTGCGAAAAAAACGACGTAATCGTGAATTTAGGGGGTGAAAAGTGTCAGTTTTTGAACAGTGCCAAAATTTTTTAAGTCGTTTTTTTGCCCCTCATCCACCACCGCGCGGCGGCGGTCCCCCTTCCCCACAAGGGGGAATGTCGGCAGATATAATCGTGAATTTGAGGGATGAAAAAGGTCAGTTTTTGAACAGTGTTCATAAAAAATTGAAAGTTGAAAATGGAAAATTGAAAGCTATTTTTGACGGCTTTTTTCTCTTCGACCTTCCCCCGATTTTTAAAAAATCTTTGTGGGGAAGGGGGACCGACTGAACGTCGGTGGATGAGGGGATATTGAGAAAAATTGAAAGTTGAAAAAGTAAAGTTAAAAGTTTTCGGGCAGCTTTTGCAACTTTCAATTCGTCCGCAATTTTCAACTTTCAACTTTCACCTTTCAACTGTTTTTTTTACAAAAAAACCAAATCGTTCCTTTTCTCTTTTAAAAGTCGTTATTCGACAAATCTTTACACACGATTTATTGTAAAATCAAGTCAACTATATATTAAGGAAAAGTATATGAAAGAGAAATTGAAAAGTACGGGAATATTTTTGCTTATCGCGCTTTGCTTTGCGCTTTTGAACGCCGCGTTCCGTGTTCCGCTCGCGCTGTCGCTTTTTTGCGCGTTGTGCTTCGGCGGGTATCCGCTCGTGCCGGCGGCGGTGGCTTTCTTACTGTCGTTCGCGGTGACGCCGAGCGTGCCTATGCTTATCGCAGCAAGCGTTATGACGGCGGTTATAGCTTCGCTTGCCGCGGTGTATCGGAAAAAGGGGAAAGTCGCGGGTGCGGAAATCGCTTTGTATATCTTTGCTTCTTGCGCCGTCTATATCGTTACGGGCGAGGGCAAAATTTATTTAAAGTTAGTCTATACGTCGATTATCGCGCTATTTTCGCTCGTGTGTGCCGAGGCTGTTAAGCTTGTAAAGAACTCTTCTTTCGCGGAAGAAATGTCTGTCGGCGAAGGCGCGTGTTTGTCGCTTTTTATCTGCGCGCTTGCTTTCGGGCTAAACAATCTTGTAGGAATAGACATCTACAAAGGCATTGCCGTTTTCTTTATTCTCGCCGCCACGAGGCTCAGAGGGAAAAGTTATGCTCTTGCGGGCGTTTTGTGCGTGCCGCTCGCCGCCGTCAATCCGGCGTATGCGGCGGTGTTTTTGTGTTATGCGCTCGTTGCCTCTTTGTTTATGGGGATAACGCCGTTCCTTGCCGCACTTGCGCCCGTCGGAGCGGAATTTTTGCTTTATTCGTTCACCGATATTTACGCTTCGTTCGACGCGATACAGGGCGTTAGCCTACTTATAGGCGGACTTTTGTTCGCGCTCGTTCCCTCTTCCGTCTACTCTTCGCTCGTTCGGCTTAGCCCAAAAAGCGCGGAAAACGTGCTTACGAAAGAAGCCGTTTCGCGCACGCGCGGGGAGCTTTCGGCTAAGCTTTACGACTTAGCCGCGGTGTTTTCCGGTATGAATTATTCGATAGAAAAACTTCGCGGCGACGACGACGGACCGGACGTTAAAAAAATCGTCGAAAAGACTTTGGAGTCGTGCAAGAGTTGCTCGCTGTACAAGCGTTGCGCACGCGCGAACTTCCCGTCCGTCGAAGAAATGACTAAAATAATCGAACTCGGCGTGTCCAAAGGGCGGGTTACGCTCGTGGATTTGACGAAAGATTTTCTCGACGGGTGCGGGTACCCTAACGGCATGATTTTCGAAATCAATAAAGCCATAAGCGAAAACTGCGAAAAAATCCGCGAAAACGAGCGTTCGCGCGAAACGACGGAGATTCTTTCCCTTTTTGCGAAAGGCGTTTCCGACTGCTTAAAGGACGAAGCGTTCCGCTACTCTTCGCCCGCGACCGTTTCCGTAACCGAAGAAAAGGCTATCTACAAAAAGCTGCGCGCAAAGGGCGTTAGCGTGAGGGGCTTGCTCGTTTACGGCGAGGGAGAAAACAAGCGCGTGTCCGTTTACGCCAAAAGCACGGCGGACGGAAAGAAAATTGCCGAGGTTTTGTCGAAAGTCGTCAACGAAAACCTCTCCATATCGTCCGTTACGCCCGTTTCGAACGACGGCGCGGCATTTTCCTTTGAGCCTACCCCGCCGCTCGATGCGGTTTTCGGCGTAAACTCGGTAACTAAATACGCTTCCGATGCGTGCGGCGACGCGCATTCGATGATAAAATTAGACCGTTCGAAGTTCCTCGTTGCGCTTTCCGACGGCATGGGCAGCGGCAGAAAAGCGCAGGACACGACGGACGCCGCGCTTACGCTTATAGAAAGTTTGTACCGCGCGGGCATTTCGTCCGAAACGGCTTTGCCGCTCGTCAACAAAATTTTATCCGCCGCGACCGACGACAATTTTTCCGCCGTCGATATCGCCGTCACTAACCTCAACGACGGAAGTTGCGACTTTATTAAAATAGGCGCGCCGTACGGGTTTATAGTTTCAAGCGAGGGACTAAAATTCGTAGAAGGCTCGTCGCTCCCGCTCGGCATACTCGACGAGCTTCGCCCGTCCACGGCAAACGCGGTTCTTAGCGACGGCGACATGATACTTATGCTTTCGGACGGCGTGACCGACGCATTCGCCTCGTCCTCGGAATTTATAGAATTTTTGAAAACCGCGCCGACCAAGAACCCGCAAGCACTCTGCGACAGCGTTATCCGCCGCGCCCTCGACCTCTCCTCCGGCGTTGCGGAGGACGACATGACCGCCCTCTGCGTTCGGGTTTTTAAAGCGGGGTGAAAAAGCAAGCCACGCAAAAACGCGGGCGGCTTAAAAAAGCTGCACGCGTTTTTTTTGTTGAAAATTTGTTTGTAAATTGTTAAAAAGTCCGCCTATAAGTCGATTATTCGTTATTTTACGAATTCTTCTATGTCGGCTTGTTTGCAGTAACCCGAGCGGCGTTTTAACTCTTCGCCGTTTTCAAAAAGTATCATTGTAGGGATAACGTTAACGCCGTATTTTACGGCAAGGGAACTTTCTTCGTCAACGTTTACCTTGCCGACCTTTACTTCGTCTTGCGAAAACGCAAAACTTTCAAGTTCGGGCGCAAGCATGCGGCAAGGCGCGCACCACGTCGCCCAAAAGTCTACCAAAACTTTGCCTTCCGATTTTAAAACTTCTTCTTCGAAGTTTTTGCTCGTCAAAATAATTTCTTCCATAATGTAAAACTCCTTTAGCTTTAAAGTGTAAAAGTGATTTTTCTTCGGCAAGCTTTGAAAGCTAACCGAACTTTATAAAGGCTTTATAAGAGCGGCACGCTCGCCTTTGCGTTGAGCGTAAGGTCCGCATAGTCGCCCGCTATGTATCTTATATACCCCTCGGCGGCAATCATCGCCGCGTTGTCCGTGCATAGTTTTTTAGGCGGCAAAACAAGTTTAATCGACTTATAGGCGCACTTTTCGGCAAGATAGTTCCTTAAATAACCGTTAGCCGCAACCCCTCCGCCGATAGCGAGAGTGCCTATTTTGTTTTCTTCTGCGGCAAGCACAGCTTTGTCGCAAATTATGTCCACCGCGGCATGTTGGAATGAAGCCGCAACGTCCGCGCGAGAATATTCGCGCCCCGCTTGCTCTTCTTTATGAACGTAGTTTATAACCGCGGTTTTAAGCCCGCTGTACGAAAAATTGTATCCGCCGTTGTTTTTTAGCATTTTCGGCATAGGAACAATGTTTTTTCCGCTTTCGGCAAGCTTTTCGACGTTAGGTCCGCCAGGGTAGGGAAGAGAGAGAACGCGCGCGACCTTGTCGAACGCTTCGCCGACAGCGTCGTCCATGGTTCCGCCTAAAATTCTAAGCTTTTCGTAGCTTTCGACAATCCCTATCGCGGTATGTCCGCCGCTTGCAAGAAGCGTTACAAAGGGCGGCTCCAAAGTTTCGTCCGCAAGATACGCCGCCGCCATATGCCCTCTTATGTGGCTTACGGGTAAAAGCGGCTTATTTAGCGCGAAAGCAAGGCTCTTTGCGTAGCTAACGCCGACGAGCAGCGCGCCTAAAAGCCCGGCTCCGTAGGTTACGGCAACCGCGTCAATATCGCTAAACGTTAGTCCCGCTTCCTTTACCGCTCTCGTCACCGCTTCCGAAACGGCTTCCGTATGCGCGCGCGAAGCTATTTCCGGCACGACTCCACCGTACTTCATGTGTTCCGGCGCGGAAGATAAAATCACGTTCGAAAGTATCTTTCTTCCGCCTACGACTACCGAAGCCGCGGTTTCGTCGCACGAGGATTCTATTCCCAAAATAACGGGTTCGCTCTTTTTTTCAAGCGTTTTCACCATTTCAAAATATTCCATATCGCTTTACGAACGTTTGAGATATTCTGTGATGAATCCGTCGAGTTCGCCGTCCATGACCGACTGAATGTTGCCCGTTTCGTAGCCCGTTCTGTGGTCTTTTACCATCGTGTACGGGCAGAAAACGTACGAACGAATTTGCGAACCGAATTCTATTTTTTTGATATCGCCTTTTATCTCCTGCGCTTCTTTGAGCCTTTCTTGCTCGCGAAGTTCGATGAGCTTACTCATAAGCATGCGCATCGCCATTTCCTTGTTCTGAACCTGGCTGCGCTCGTTCTGGCAAGCGACGATAATGCCCGTCGGAATGTGCGTAATGCGGATTGCCGACTCCGTTTTGTTGATGTGCTGTCCGCCCGCGCCCGAAGAACGGTAAGTGTCTATCTTCAAATCCTCCGGGCGTATCTCTATTTCGTCCGAATTGTCTATTTCCGGCATAACGTCGACGGACGAAAACGAGGTCTGACGGCGTTTGTTCGCGTCGAACGGGGAGATACGGACAAGGCGATGAACGCCCTTTTCGGCTTTAAGATACCCGTAAGCGTTTTCGCCTACCACGCGGAAAGAAACGCTCTTTATGCCCGCGTCGTCGCCCGGCAAACGGTCGAGTTCTTCTATCGTGTAGCCGTGTTTTTCCGCATAACAAATATACATGCGGTAAAGCATTTCCGTCCAGTCGCAAGCCTCGGTGCCGCCCGCGCCCGCATGCAAAGTCATAATGGCGTTCAAGTCGTCGTATTTGCCTTTAAGCAGCGTGCGCAAACGAATTTCTTCTATTTCCTGCTCGATGGTTTTGAGTTCTTCGTCAACCTCCGGCAAGAAAGAATCGTCGTCCTCTTCCGCGGCAAGGTTTACAAGCTCTTCCGCGTCGTTAAGGGTCTTTTCGGCTTTGTCGAAAAGCTCTATTTTTTTTGACAGGGAACCGGCTTTACGCGCAAGCTCTGTCGATTTTTTCAAATCTCCCCAAACTTCCGGTTTTTGCTGTTCCGCTTCGATTTCCTTTAATTCGTCTTTAGCCTTGGCGAGGTCAAAGAGAGTATCCTGCCTCGTTTAGGATAGAGCGAAGCTCTTTAAGTTTGTTGTAATAAAGGTCTGTTCTTATCATTTTAAAACTCCTTGTTAGGTTATTTGTTTATTGTATTATGAGCAAAAAGCCTTTCTATAAGTCGATTATCGCGTGTTTTTATTGATTTTTGCCGCAGCAGTTTTTGTACTTTTTGCCGGAGCCGCATGGACATGGGTCGTTGCGACCGACTTTCGCCGTAGCTTTTGCCGGCGCAGCCTTTTGCGGAGCGGAGCCGCCGCCCCCGAAGGAATAATTTATGGGGCGCGGAGCGGGCTTGGGCGCGGGTTCTTCGACCCTGATTTCGGCGTTCAAGAGAATTCTTACGGTAGTTTCCTGAATGGAAGCCGTCATATCCTCGAACATTTCCATACCCTCGCGCTTGTAGGCGTTAATCGGGTCCTCATTAGCGTAAGAACGGAGCGAAATGCCGCGTTTGAGCTTATCCATCGCGTCGATGTGGTCTATCCAGAACCTGTCGACGGAGGAAAGAAGAACGTCGCGTTCGACAATCGTGAAGTCGATGTTCATTTCCTTATAGCGCGCGATTTTTTCTTCGTAGCATTCGATAACCTTTTTCACGCACTCGTCCACCATATATTGGTAATCCCACTTAGCGATCGTATCCTGCGTTAAGAAGGCGGTGCCTTTCGGCAAAGCTCTGTTTTCAAGCGCGACGTTAATCTTTTCGGCGTCCCACGTGGCGGGCTTATCCTTATCGGGAACGGCGGAAGCCACGACGTCCGCAACGTAATCGGGGATAAGGTTCAAAATATCTTGATGAATGTTTTCGCCGCGGAGAACTTTCATGCGTTCTTCGTAGATAACCTGACGTTGAGTGTTCAAAACGTCGTCGTACTGAATGATATGTTTTCTTATGCCGAAGTTTCTGCCCTCGATAGTGCGTTGAGCGTTTTCGATGGCGCGGGAAAGCATTTTTGAAGAAAGCGGCGTATCTTCGTCAACCTTGAAGAAGTTATACGCGCCTTTGAGCCTTTCGCCGCCGAATCTTTCGGCAAGGTCGTCCTCGAGCGAAATGTAGAAGATAGAAGCGCCCGGGTCGCCTTGACGACCGGCACGGCCGCGGAGCTGGTTGTCGATACGGCGCGATTCGTGCCGCTCGGTGCCGATAATCCTAAGCCCGCCCAAAGCCATGACTTCTTCTTTTTCCTTATCGGTGATTTCCTTGTGCTTTAAGAGAAGTTCGTTGTATTTTTCGCGCAAAGCCTTGATATCGTCGGGAACGTTCTGAACAAAAGATACCGCCATTTCGATATCGTCGTCGGAATAGCCTTGGTTGCGCAAATCTTGTCTGGCAAGGTACTCGGGGTTACCGCCCAAAAGAATATCGGTACCGCGACCTGCCATGTTGGTTGCAATCGTGACCGCGCCTTTCTGCCCGGCTTGTGCGATTATCTCCGCTTCGCGACGGTGATTTTTAGCGTTCAATATGTTATGTTTAATTCTTTCGCGTAAGAGCGCGCGGGAAATGGCTTCCGATTTTTCGACCGTAACGGTACCCACGAGGATAGGTTGACCTAATTCGTGGTGTTCCTTAATGTCGGCGATAATCGCGCGGATTTTGCCTTTCTCGGTAGAATAGATAACGTCATGCAAGTCCTGACGAATCATCGGACGGTTGGTCGGGATTTCAAGAACGTCAAGCCCGTAAATGGTCTTGAATTCCTCTTCTTCCGTCTTGGCGGTACCCGTCATACCCGAAAGCTTGCGATACAAGCGGAAATAGTTCTGGAAAGTAATGGTCGCGTGCGTTTTGCTTTCGCTCCTTACTACGACGCCCTCTTTCGCTTCGATAGCTTGGTGCAAGCCCTCGGAATATCTTCTGCCTATCATAAGTCGACCGGTAAACTCGTCGACGATTATGATTTCGTTGTCCTGAACGATATAGTCGTTGTCGCGCTTGAAGATATGGTGAGCTTTTAACGCTTGCTGAATGTGGTGGTTAAGCTCGGCATGTTCCGCGTCGGCAAGGTTTTCGATATGAAAGAACCTTTCGGCTTTCGCCGCGCCGCTCTCGGTAATCTGCACAGATTTTTCCTTTACGTCTATCGTGAAATCCTCTTCGTTTTTGAGCGTTCTCACGAATCTGTCTACGTCGATATAGAGTTGAGAGGACTTGTCCCCGGGCGCGGAAATGATAAGCGGCGTACGCGCTTCGTCGATTAAGATAGAGTCAACTTCGTCGACGATGGCGAAATCCAGTCCGCGCTGAACCATATCGGGCAATCTCTTTTTAAGATTGTCGCGAAGATAGTCGAAACCGAATTCGTTGTTGGTGCCGTAAGTAATGTCGCAATTGTACGCGGCGCGTTTTTCGGCGTCCGTCATGTCATGTACGTTTACGCCTACGGTAAGCCCTAAAAAGCGATGGACTTTGCCCATCCAGTCGGCGTCACGCTTGGCAAGGTAATCGTTTACCGTAACGATATGAACGCCTTTGCCCGCAAGCGCGTTAAGGTACGCGGGGAGCGTAGCCATAAGCGTTTTACCTTCACCCGTTTTAAGTTCGGCAACCCTGCCCTGGTGAACGCAGATACCGCCCATAAGTTGAACCTTATAGTGGCGCATATTGAGAACGCGGTGGCTGGCTTCGCGCACGACGGCGAACGCGTCGTACAAAATATCGTCAAGCGTTTCGCCCGCGGTAAGTCTGCCCTTTAAAAGGTCTGTCTGCGAACGAAGTTCTTCGTCCGTCATCGCTTCGTACTTAGGCGATAAGGCGATAATCTTATCCGCCATCGCGCCTATTTTTTTAAGGCTTCTTCTCGAATCGGATTCGAGAATCCATCTTATAAGTCCCATTCGGTATACCCCTTTGTCGGTAATATGTTTAATAAAAGTTACTCAGCGAAAAGCTAAGTTAGGGCTTGCATTCCTTATCAATAATTATTTTTGCGGTATGAAATCAAATTTATATTTTTCAGATAAGTTTATCCGCAAAAATGCGAAGCACCTAAAAGAGCGTATTTTTTGATGATTTTTTGCGAGCGTGAGGCAGGCGTACTGAACGTACTCCAATCGAACGGTCGCAGAAAAGCGCGAAAAAGCCGCCTTTTAGGTAATTAGGGGTAAGGAATGAAAGCCTTATATATATTTTACTATATTTTTGCGTTTTAGTAAATGCTAAACGCCTTGTTTTCTTTAATTAAAGAGAATTTTTTAGCGAATTTCTTCGTTTTCTTGCTCGTTTTCCTCTTTTTGCACCCGTTTATCCCTCGATACGGAAGCGACGGCGAGAAGATACACGCTTTTCGCGCCCGCCTTTTTGAGCGCGGAAGCGACTTCCCGAGAGGTCGCGCCGGTGGTTAAAACGTCGTCGATTAAAAGCACGCGCTTGTTTTTCACAAGGCTTTTGTCGGTTACTTTAAACGCGCCTTTTAGGTTACGGCTTCGCTCCTCGAAGTCAAGTTCGGCTTGCCGCGCTGTTTCTTTCACCTTTTCAAGCGTTGAATACGCTTCGGTTGAAAGAAGCTTTGCAAGCGCGTCGGCGAGAAGTTCCGACTGATTGTAACCTCTCTTTTCTTCCGCCTTTTCGCTCATCGGCACGAAGGTGACGATATCGGGCGCGAAGAAGTTTTCGATATACACGTTTTTGAGATACCCCGCAAGCACTTCCGCAAGATAGCGCGCCGAAGAATATTTGAGTTTGTGGATAACCGTTTTTATCGCGCCGTCGTAACTAAACACGCTGCGCGACAAATCGACGGCGGTTTCGCCCGCGCAAGAAGAACATTCTTCCTTAGCGTAAGCGGCTTCTCTTCCGCACTTTTGACATTTATTTTCTTTTATGAAGCGCAAACTTTCCTTACATTCGTCGCAAAATTGCTCGTTATCAAAAACTTCCTTACCGCAAGCCGAACAAGTGTAGCGGAGCGGAAAGAAAATATCTTTAAGCGCGGTATTGAGTTTAGAGAAAAATTCTTTCATTCAAACCTCTTTTCTAATGTATAAAACCCGCCTTGAATTTGCATAATAAATGTCAAGGAGGGGCGGAATTCAATCCGCTTATCGTAAAAATGAAATCTACCGAAAAGAAACAGAAAGCTTGCAAGGGTTGCGGCGGAAAAGCCGAAAAGACGACTAAGACCGCAAAGACCACGAAAACGACCGACTGCGGCAAGTAACATGAGAAAAAAGAAAACAAAGAAAACGCAATCGCGCTTCGATTACTTAGGAAGCTACACCGGCGTGCCGATTGACGGCGAAAAGCCTATTCAGGACGCGGACGATTTGTGATTTTTTAGGGATTGAATTCTTTATCCCTACGTTTGAAAACAGCTAAAATATCGATTAACGCAGTTATAGGCGGACTTATTCTTTTTTTAGCGAAATTCTTTTTCAAGGAGCGACATTTTGCGCCGCTCCTTTTTTTACTGCTTTTTATTGTCGTTCGGTTGTGGCGATTGCTTTTAAAACTTTCTCAAAGTAGTCGGGTAAGGGCGCGGTGAAGCTTACTACTTCGCCCGTAGTCGGGTGCGTGAAAGTGAGCTTATACGCGTGCAGAAGTTGCCCGTCAAGCGCGAATTTTTGCTTTTTAAAGCCGTAAGCTTTGTCGCCAACGACGGGGTGACCCATATATTTTGCGTGAACGCGTATCTGATGAGTTCTGCCTGTTTCAAGGATAAAACGGCACAAAGTAAACTCTGCGTAACGCTTGATGACTTCGTAGTTGGTGGCGGCTTTTCTGCCCGTTTTCGTTACTGCCATGAGCTTTCTATCCTTATCGCTTCTGCCGATAAAGGTTTCTATGCGCCATTTATCTTCCTTGACTACGCCCTCTAAAAGCGCGATATATTCGCGGCGGCAAGTCTTTTTTTCTATCTGCGAAGCAAGGCTTACGTGCGCGCGGTCGTTTTTCGCAACGACCAAAAGCCCCGAAGTATCTTTATCGATACGGTGGACTATTCCCGGGCGCAACACGCCGTTTATACCGCTAAGCGAATCGAGATGATACAAAAGCGCGTTTACGAGCGTATCGCCTTTCGTTCCGCCGCCGGCATGCACGGTTACGCCTTGCGCCTTGTTTATGACGGCGACGTCCTTGTCCTGATAAATTATATCGAGCGGCATATTCTGCGGCGTTAAGTCGAGCGTTACGGGGTCGGGTTCGTTGACGACTATTTCGTCGCCCTCTTTCACGCCGTCGGAAGCTTTCAATTGCTTTCCGTTATGCAAAACAAAGCCGTCCTCACATAAATTTTTAACGTGCGAACGCGATTCGCCGAGCGTTTCCGCTAAAAATAAATCGAGCCGCTTATAGGAAGAAGCGGCTTTTATAATTTTACTCGTCATTCTTTTTTACCTTAAAGAGAGCGTCTTTATCGATGAACAAAAAGTAAATAACGAACATTATTCCGCCCACGGTAACCGCAATATCGGCTACGTTGAAGTTGGCGAAAAAGTGAACGTAAATAAAATCGCGCACTTCCTTAAACGCAAGTCTGTCTATAAAGTTGCCCACCGCGCCCGAAGCGATAAACGAAATCGAGAGGTTGAGCCATTTACTGTTTTTCTTTTCGACGATAAAAAAGACGACTACGGCAATAAGCGCGATTATCGTTATGATAAGGAAAAACGTCTGTCCCCAAGCCTTATCGCCGAACATCGAGAACGCCGCGCCCGAATTGCGCGTTAAATCAATCGAAAATATATCTTTTATCACGGTAAAGTGTACGTCGTTCATTTCTATTAAAGCCTTAGTAAGCTGATCGACGATAATAACCGCGAAAAACACTATTGCATATAACATTGTGGTATCCTTTTATATTAACTCGTGCTTTAGCACGAATATCGATTGCTTCGAAGAAGCAAATATCGAGCCGCTTTGCGGCATATCGATTGCGCCTTTGGCGCAAATATCGAGCGCACAAAGTGCGCATAGTTAGCCTCTGTATACCCCGAGTTCCTTGCATAACTCTTCCAACGACAACTCTTCCGTAGGATTCATTGCTTCCTCTAAATCGAAAACGTAATCGTCGGCGGGAAGCGCGGAAGAAGATTCAGAGCCGAAAAACGAAGAGGCTTTTTTGAACTTTTCTTCGGAATTTTCAAAGGTTAAATCTTGCAATAAGTCCGCGAATAAGTCGATTAAACGCTTATTTTCTTCTTCCGCGGGGGCAACGCTTATCCTTTTGCATTTGTCCGTAAAGTTCTTTAAAGCCTTTAACGCAAGAAAGTACCGATAGTCGGTTTCCTTTTTTATTTGCTCGGCTTTTGCGTCGGCTTCGGCAACGCGCTTGCCCGCGCGCGAACGGTCGGCTTCCGTTTCCGCCAACATTCTTTTTAAGTTTTCTTCGCGCTCGATACTCTCGTACAGCTCGTTTTCAAGCTCTTCGATTTTCTCTTGCGCTTGTGCGATAGAAAGGTTTTCCATCAACCTCTCCTTATGGCGTTAATCATGTTTGTTTTGAGCGTATACAGTTCGTCGGACAAGTCAACCTTGTAAATATGCGGCTTGTCGATACGCTTGTACTCGTCCCAGAAAGTCTGCTTTTCCTCGTTTGCGTACGCAACGATTTCTTTAAGCGACGGCATTTTTATATTGAGTTTGCCGTTTTCGATAACTTTAACGGGCAACTCTTTTATCGTGTATTCTCCCGGTTCGAAAGTGAGTTTTTTCCATCTTTCTACGGGGTGAGTTACGGTTAAAGGCTTAGTCGCGTCGATAACTTCGCCCCTAAGCGCGATAAGGTCGGCTTCCGCCATACCGTCTTTGCCGTAAATGCGGTAGATTGTTTTAAAGCCGGGGTTCGTAATCTTTGCGCTGTTGTCCGAAAGTTTAATCTTAGGGATAATTTCGCCGTCCTCTATGACCGCGGCAAGCTTGTAAACGCCGCCGAGAGCCGGCATATCCGCGCTGGTTATAAGCTTAGTGCCTACGCCCCAGCTGGAAATGCACGCGCCTTGGTTTTTGAGCGAGGTTATGGAATATTCGTCCAAATCGCCCGAAGCGCAGATTATCGTGTTCGAAAATCCCGCTTCGTCAAGCATTTTGCGCGCTTTTTTGGTTAAGTACGCAAGGTCGCCGCTGTCTAAGCGTATGCCGAGCGGCTCATGCCCTTGTTCGCGAAGTTCTTTGAAGATTTTTATAGCGTTAGGCACGCCGCTTTTAAGCGTGTCGTAAGTGTCGACGAGAAGAAGCGTTGCGTCCGGGTAAGTTTCCGCATAAGCGCGGAAAGCTTCGAGTTCGCTCGGAAAGTTCATAACCCAGCTGTGCGCGTGCGTACCCGAAACGGGAACGGAGAACATTTTGCCCGTTAAAACGTTGGAAGTCGAATTGCAACCGCCGATTATAGCCGCCCTTGCGCCGTAAATGCCCGCGTCCGGACCCTGTGCGCGGCGAAGCCCGAATTCCATAACGTTGTCGCCTTTCGCGGCGTAGCAGATTTTTGCGGATTTTGTGGCGATAAGCGTTTGATGATTGATAAGGTTGAGTATCGCCGTTTCAACGAGCTGTGCTTCCATTACGTCGGCTTTTACCGTCAAAATAGGCTCGCCCGGGAACACGAAAGTTCCTTCCGGTACGGCGTAAACGTCGCCGTGGAAGCGGAAAGTTTTAAGGTATTCGAGAAAAATTTTGTCGAAAAGTTTTAGCGAATCGAGGTACGCTATATCGTCGTCGGAGAATTTAAGATTGACGATATAGTCCACGACCTGCTCAAGCCCCGCCGCAACCGAGTAAGTTATAAGGTCGTTTTGGCGAAAAAACACGTCGAAAACGGCGGTTTCTCCCTCTCTGCCGCGGAGATAATAACCGTTCATCATCGTGAGTTCGTAAAGGTCGGTAAGCAAAGAAAAATTTCTGTCCTGCATAAAAATAACAATTTCCTTATATGATTTTCACTTCGTTAAAAAGCGATACTGACTAAAAATCTAATATGAGAAACGCCGCGTAGGCGGCGTTAACGAAAGTTATAACGTTGTTGTTAGTCTTTAAACGACTTGATTTCGGGAAGTTCGGCTTCCTTTTCGGTTTTGCGTTCTTCTTCCTTTCTCGCTTCCGTTTCGGCTTTTCTTTCTTCGTAAAATTTCCTGCCCGCGTCCGGAGCATTGTCGAATTCCATAGACTTTTCGATTACGGGAGCTTTTACCGCAAATGCGGCGAACAAAAGCGCGACGAGGAGAACGACCGCTACAATAAGAAATACCCACCAAAAATCTGTAAGCAAGCAGATAAGCAAAATCGTAAGCCCGATTATTGCGGAAATGCCGCCGAGCGAAACGCTAATCGCGGACTTATTGATTATACCCAAGGCAAGATTGACAAGCCCCGCGCCGAGGAAGAACACGATGAAAAGCATTAAAACGGGCGCAAACCCGAGTTTTTCCGCGCCGACCGCGAACTGACAGACAAGCCATGCCGCAAGCGCGACGACAAGCGCGCCTATAAGCACGAACGAATTGATTTTTCTCATCGAAACTTTATTTTTTGTTGATTCAAGCATAATTCCCTCCCATCCGTTTTCTTGACGGATAAAATATAATTCAAAGCTTTGCTTTGCGCTACTTGCTTCGTTGAGATTATTGTACCATAACTTTTAAAAAAAATAAAGGATTTTTCAATTATTTAGCAAAAATTTTTCATTTCGGACAGAACACACAAAAAAGACTTTTCCCGCCGTAAAACGCGAAAAAGACGGATAAGTCCGTCTATAAGTCGATTATCGACCTATTTTGCTTTCTAATCCGTCTTTTGTATTCGATAAAATTTTATTCGTTATCGCCAGATTCTTCGCCGCTTTCCGTGCTTTCGGCGGTCTGTTCGACACCTTCCGCGCTTTCGGTCGCTCCTTCTTCGGTTGCGATTTCCCCGTCAACGGCTTCTCCTTCCGTTTCGTCATCGTCCTCTGCGGGAGTAACGGAAACGGTGGAAACTTCGCCGTCGTCAAGGCGCATTATGATTACGCCGCGCGTATCTCTGCCTATCTTGGAGATATCCTTGACGTGCGTTCTTATAATGGTGCCGTTTTCGGTGATAATCATTACGTCGTCGTTTTCGGTAACCATCTTCATATTGACGAGCAAGCCCGTTTTTTCGTTGAAGTTACCGGCTTTTATACCTTTTCCGCCGCGGTTCTGCAAACGGTAATCTTCTATATCCGTTCTCTTGCCGTAGCCTTTCGCGGTGATAGTGAGTATGTCGTAACCCTCTTTGACGATAAGCATATCGGTTACGAAGTCGTCGTCGTCAAGCTCTATCGCCTTTACGCCTTGCGTATCTCTGCCGGTCGCTCTTACGTCCGTTTCTGCAAAACGTATACACTTACCGGAACGCGAAGCGATGATGAACTGGTCCTCGCCCGAGCAGATACCCGCGGAAATGAGTTCGTCGCCCTCCACGAGGTTGATTGCAATCTTACCCGTTTTCCTTATATTGGCAAATTCGGAAATCGCCGTCTTTTTGATAAGACCGTTCTTGGTCGTCATGACGATATAGCCTTCCGCGTCCTCGTTGCAATCGAGCATAGCTGTAACTCTTTCGCCGTCGGAAAGCTGCAAGAGGTTGACTAACGCTCTGCCGCGCGCCGTGCGTTGCGCTTCGGGAACTAAGAACGCGACCGTCGAATAAGCCTTACCGAAGTTGGTGAAGAAGAGCAATCTGTCGTGCGTGGAGCAAACGAACATCTTTTCTACAAAGTCTTCGTCCTTAGGCTTGTGCGCCGTCACGCCTCTTCCGCCGCGACGTTGCGCTCTGTACTCGGCAACGGGCAATCTCTTAATGTAGCCGAGGTGCGTCATGGAAATAACGACGTCCTCGCGCGCGATGAGGTCTGCGTCCTCTATGGAAGCGGGGTCGTAGGAAAGTTCGGTCTTTCTCGGCGTATCGTACTTGACGGTAAGAGAAGTAAGGTCGTCCTTTATGATTTGGCGTACTCTTTCCGGCTTTGCAAGAATGTCCTTTAAGTCCGCGATAGTTGCGTCAAGCTCGGCAAGTTCCTCTTTGAGCTTTTCGACTTCCAAGGAAGTTAAGCGTTGCAATCTCATTTCGAGGATAGCGTTAGCCTGCTTATCGGAAAGTTCGAATCTCGCCATCAAGTTAGCGGCGGCTTCGTAACGGTCTTTTGAGCGTTTGATTATGGCTATAACCTCGTCGATGTCCGTTAAGGCAATAACCAAACCTTTGACGATATGTTCGCGTTCCTGCGTTTTGTTAAGGTCGTAGCGGGTCTTTCTTTCGGTAACGTCTATCTGGTGTTTGACGTATTCCGCCAAAATATCTTTGAGCGTTAAAATCTTCGGTTCGCCGTCCACGAGCGCAAGGAGCGTTATGCCGTCGCTCGTTTGAAGCTGGGTATGCTTATAAAGCGTGTTGAGAACGACTTGCGGGTTGAAATCCTTTTTGATTTCGATAACGATTCTCATACCCTGACGGTCGGACTCGTCGTTGATATCGGAAATACCGTCGATTTTTTTATTCTTAACCATATCGGCTATGGTTTCGATGAGTTTTTGCTTGTTTACCTGATAGGGTAGTTCGGTTACGATAATACGGTTTCTCGTGCCGTTGTTGAATTCTTCGATTTCGCAACGGGAACGGAGAACGTAACTGCCCTTACCGGTCATGTACGCTTGCTTAATACCCGCTCTGCCGAGGAGTATCGCGCCCGTGGGATAGTCGGGGGCGAGGATATATTCCATAAGTTCCTCGATAGTGATATCGGGGTTATCCATTAAGGCTATCGTGCCGTTTATTACTTCTTTAAGGTTGTGCGGAGGGATATTTGTCGCCATACCGACGGCTATACCGTCCGAGCCGTTTACGAGAAGGTTAGGATATCTTGCGGGGAGAACGGTCGGTTGCATGCGCGTATCGTCGAAGTTGGGGTAGAAGTCTACCGTTTCCTTGTCGATATCGCGGAGCATTTCCATTGCGAGCTTGCTCATACGCGCTTCGGTGTAACGGTAAGCCGCGGGCGGGTCGCCGTCGACCGAGCCGAAGTTGCCGTGACCGTCTACGAGCGGGAGGTTAATGGAAAAGTCTTGCGCCAAGCGGACGAGCGCGTCGTAAACGGAGCTGTCGCCGTGCGGGTGGTATTTACCGAGAACGTCACCGACGATGGTAGCGCACTTTTTATACGCTTTATCGGGCGTTAAACCTATCTCGTTCATCGAATAAAGTATTCTTCTGTGTACGGGCTTTAAACCGTCGCGAACGTCCGGAATAGCCCTCGAAACGTTAACCGCCATAGCGTAAGCTATAAAGGAACGTTTCATTTCGTTATCGACCTCGACGTTAATAAGCTTTGTTTGTTCGAGAGTCTTTTTAAACTCCTGAGTAAGTTCGGGAGAAGATTGTTTTTTCGCCATTTTCGATTACTCCTTTTATTATACGTCCAAATCGCTTACGAGCTTAGCGTTTTCCGCGATGAAGTTACGGCGCGGTTCGGCGTCGTCGCCCATCAAAAGCGTGAACATTGCGTCGGCTTGCACCGCGTCTTCGACGGTGACTTTGAGCATGGTACGGGTCGCGGGGTTCATCGTCGTTTCCCAGAGCTGTTCGGCGTTCATTTCGCCCAAACCTTTGTAACGCTGAATGTCGCATTTGCCGTTCGCCGCCAAAAAGTCGGAAAGCTCTTTATCGCTGTAAAAATAGTTATCCACTTTGTTCTTCGTGACTTTGTAAAGCGGCGGTTGCGCGATATACACGTGACCTTGCTCCACGAGCGGGCGCATAAAGCGGAAGAAGAAAGTTAAAAGAAGTATTCTTATGTGGCTGCCGTCGACATCGGCATCGGTCATGCAGATGATTCTGTCGTAACGGAGTTTTTTAACGTCGAAATCGTCTTGCATGCCGCCGCCGAACGCGGTAATCATAGCTTTTATTTCGTCGTTTTCGAGAACGCGGTTGATACGCGCTTTTTCTACGTTTAAAATTTTTCCGCGCAAAGGTAATATCGCCTGGAAACGCCTATCTCTGCCTTGCTTTGCCGTGCCGCCTGCGGAATCGCCTTCGACGAGGAAAATTTCGCAAAGCTCGGCGTTCTTTTCGGAACAGTCGGCAAGCTTACCGGGGAGAGCCGAGCCTTCGAACGCGCTCTTACGCGTAGCCTCTCTCGCCTTTCTCGCCGCTTCTCTCGCGCGCTTTGCCGTAACGGATTTTAAAATGAGTTCCTTTGCCCTTGCCGGGTTTTCTTCGAGATAAGTTCCCAAAGCTTCTTGCATAGCCTTGCCGACAAGCCCTCTTATCTCGGAATTGCCGAGCTTGGTCTTGGTCTGCCCTTCGAACAAGGGGTCGGGCAGTTTTACGGAAATAACGGCAGTCAAGCCCTCTCTGACATCTTCGCCGGAAAGCTTATCCTTGTCGTCGTCCTTTAAAACGTTGAGTTTTTTGCCGTACTCGTTCAAAAGCTTGGTCAAAGAAGCCTTAAATCCGTCGAGGTGCGTGCCGCCTTCTTCGGTGTTGATGTTGTTTGCGAAAGCGAACACCGTTTCGTTATAACCGTCGTTATACTGCATCGAAATTTCGACCACTACGTCGCCGTAAGTTTCTTCGAAGTATATAGGTTCGGGGAGAAGAACGGTTTTGTTCTTGTTCAAATCTTCGACGAAGTGGCGTATGCCGCCCTCGAAGCAAAATTCGTCCTTTTTAGGCTCTTCGGGGCGCAAATCTTCTATTCTTATTCTTAACCCCTTATTGAGGTAGCAAAGCTCGCGCAAACGGGTTTTAAGGTTCTCGTACGAAAACTCAGTCGATTCGAAAATTTCGTCGTCCGGCATAAAGGTAACTTTTGTACCCGTAGTATCCGCTTCGCCTACTACTTGCAGGCGCGTTTGCGGAACGCCGCGGTTGTAGCGTTGACGGAAACGTTTGCCCTTTTGGCAAACTTCCACTTCAAGCCATTCGGAAAGCGCGTTGACGACCGAAATGCCTACGCCGTGAAGACCGCCGGAAATTTTGTATCCGCCGCCGCCGAATTTGCCGCCCGCGTGAAGCTTCGTTAAAACGACCTCGACCGCGGAAACGCCTTCCGCATGGTGAATGTCGGTCGGTATACCTCTGCCGTTGTCCTCGACGGTGCAAGACCCGTCTTTGTTGATTACGACCTTAATAAGGTCGCAGTACCCAGCAAGAGCTTCGTCGATGGAGTTATCCACGATTTCTTGCACGAGGTGATGAAGCCCCCTCGAATCGGTCGAACCGATGTACATGCCCGGACGCTTACGAACGGGTTCAAGCCCTTCGAGAACTTGAATTTGAGCCTCGCCGTAAGTTCCTTCTACTTTGTTTTCCGCCATTTTTGGTTTCAACTCCCTAAAATTTTTCTTTGTATCGATTATACAATAAAATTAAAGAAAAGTAAAGCGTTTTTCGGCTTTCTTATATTTTAATTTTTGTCGGGTGCGCATACGGGCGTACGCGTACATACATGCGTATGTGCATGCACGCGCATGAGAGAAGCTTTTGCTTTTCGTTGCGTTTTTGTTTTCGGGCAGAAAAAAGCTCTCCTTTGCGCAATTTACGCGGGAGAGCCGTTAAAAAAGATATTTCGTTTAATTTAACAGGGGTTCGATAAACTTATCGAAGATTTGTCTTTCGGTCGCGCCAAGCCCTTTTAAAGGGCAATTTTCGCTTAAAGCATAAAAAGAGGTTGAAATTACCTTAGCCCATTCCTTTTCGCCTTTAAAAAGCCGATAAGCGGCATGAGCGCGACAAGAAGACAAATTCTCGTCGAACGTCCCCTCCACCTCGGGCAAAAGGATTTCTACTTTTTGCTCGTCTTTTTCTAAGCAAGCGATGAAAAATCTTTCGATAAGCAGGGCTATAACTTCGTTATCGGGCGTTTGCGGGTTTTTAACGAGCTTGTCCGCAATGAGTTTTGCGGTCGCCAAATCGCCTTTTGAGAGCATAAATAAGCAGTCGTAATAGGTGGTCGGACGTTTGCCGTAAATCCTTTCGATAGTCAGGGGGAAAGCCTTTTCAAGCGTTTCGCCGGCAAAAAGTCGGCTTTCGGTTTCGAACGCGGCAAGCGTTTTGACGTAAACGTCCTTGTCGGCTCTAAATATGAGCGAGCCGTCGTTGTCGGTAAACGGCAAAAAGTTGATAAGGAGCATATAAAACGCGGGGAACGCCGCCGAAACGAACAGTTCGAAGGTATAACCGTTTTGGATAACTACCGCAAAAATAACGCATAAGATGATTGACAGCAAGCTCCCCGCAAGCCCGCCCGCGAGAGAAGCGGTAAGCGCGGTTTGAGCTTTTTCCGGCTTTTTAACGTAAAAAACCGTCCAACCCGCGTGCAAAGAGGAATATTCGAGCGATATTTTAGGCTTGAATTTGCTTATTTTCACGCCCCAAAAGCAAATTTCCGTCACTGTGGAGCCGAAAATCGCGGCAAAGAGCGCATGGAACAGCTCGTGTAACGCATTGTGCAAGAAATATCCCGCGCCCGCGCCGACAAAAACGAGCAAAATTCTAAGCAAAATCGGTCCCGCGCCGCTTACGGGGTATATAAAGAAGCCCGAAATTACGGTCGCAACGCCCAAAACCACGCAAACAACCGCTATAAGTCGCGTAAAACCGTCGTCGTTAACTAATTTTTCTATTTTTTCTTTCGTCATAAAGCACCCGTTTTAAAAAGACAATACCCCTCGAGATTGTCGGCTTCGCTCGCAGAAAATTCATCGAGGTTCAAATAGTCGAGAACGGCAAGCAGAAGCGCGCCGCCGCACACGATAACGCGCGCGCGTTTTTTGTCCGCAAAAATTTTGTTTCTTTCTTCAACCGTCATTACGGAAAGGCGTAAAACAAGCGTTTTTAAAGCCTCTTTTTTTACGATAAGTCCCTGTATAACTTCGGGAACGTAAGTTTTTTGCCCCGAAAGCGCGTGCGCGACGGATGTCGCCGTGCCGCCTATCCCGACGAGTTTTTGCAACAGAGGAACTTGTCCGTAAGTTTTTACAAGTTCGTTGGTTTTTGCGATTATTTTGTCAAAGTCCTCGCCGCATTCGTCGTACAAAGTAACCGCGCCGAACGGGAGCGAATGGGAATAAATAACTTTACCGTCCTTTTTTACGGCAAGTTCGCTTGAGGCTCCTCCGATATCGATAACCGCGCCGTCGCCGCCCGAAAGCGCGCCGAACAAACCTATTTCGGCTTCCGTTTCGCCCGAAATTATATCGATCTTCACGCCTGTTTCCTTTTCTAAAACTTCGGCGTAAGCTCTGCCGTCCTTGGAATTTCTGATCGCCGCCGTGGCGAATGCAAGAATATTTCCGCGCGCAACGCCGAGTTCTTCCGCCTTTTCGGCAAGAGTTTTTACGGCTTTTGTGGTTCTCGTTTTTGAATTTTCGTCGAGAAGCCCGTCTTTCGACATATTTTCGCCGAGTTGCGAAGTTATTTTTCCGTTATACATTATTTTTCCGTCCGAAAAACAACGTAATCGGACGGAATTCGACCCTATATCGAGTACTGCTTTCATTTTTTACTCCGAAAAAAATTTTGTAGTTGAAACGTAAAAATTAAGGACGAATTGAAAGTCGAAAGATAGTCGACAAACAACTTTCAATTTTTCATTTTCAACTTTCAATTTACTTTATTATCCCCTCATCCACCGCCGCGCGGCGGCGGTCCCCCTTCCCCACAAGGGGGAATGTCGATTTTGAAAGTTGAAAGTTGAAAAGTATGAAAACTTGTCAGTTTTCTGTTCTTGATAGCCGTTTTAGGGCTTAGAGTGGTGCAGTTTGGCACAGCTGGTGACGGCGACCGACAGGCGCGTACTCAAATGTACGTAACCGAAACCGAGAAGCCACGTAGCGGCAAGGCTGCGTGCTATACGCCTTAAAAACTATTTGTCGTCGGGATAGCGCCACCCCAGTTCTCTCGCCTTTTCCTCTATTTTCCAGCTTGACTTCCATTTGTCGATATCGTCCTCGAGAGATTCGTTTTCTTCACGCAAGGCGGCGATTTCGGCTTTTATGGAATCGAGTTCGCGCTCCTTGTTTTTTATGACGAGCATTTGATAGACCATTATGAAGAGAAGCAGCGCGAGAAGAAGTATCGCGGTGGAAACGCTTGCGGCGAGTATTTTTTTCAGCTTTTGTTCGTCCATTATTGCTCCTTTGTCGTATTTTTGCAAACGCGCGTTTTATGCGCGAAGCAATCCCCAAAATAAATTTCTTGATTATATTATACACTTTAAGCGATATAATTGCAAGCACTTTACCGAAACTTTTGCGTTCTAAAAGCGTTCCTAACGCAAAAGAAGCCACCATGTACCCCCTGATCTGCTCAAAAGTAAGGCTTAACGCAAGAAAATAATAAAAAACCGCCGAAAACGCGGCGAAAAAGAGCGCGCGGAAAATATCCTTAACGCGCGACGGGAAAGGAGCGAAAAGCACGAGCAAAATATCCGCCGCAAGCATCGCTGCCGCGCCCGCGCCGAAAAATTTTACCGCTATCAAAATTTGAGGCTCGCTTGCAATCGTCATTTTATCAATTTTTTGATAAAGTTTTCGCCCGAAGAATATTTTAAAGCGTAAACCTTACCGTCAACGCCGAGCGCGCCGTTTTGTTTGTTGAAAAGAGAAATCTTGAGTTTTTCGCCCGACACGGTCAGCTTTCTGCCGTCCTTTAAGTCTGCGCGGATTTCCTTTTCGGAAAAGCCTTTAACGTCGGAAACGTCGCTTGCGGAAAGGGTTCCGCCCTCGATACAAAGTCTATGCATACTTTCACCTCTCTTTTATCATATTCGGCTACTCTTAAAAATATGAAAAAAGAGCGATAATCGACTTATCGCCCGACTTTTTATCG
>ERZ808242.478-NODE-478-length-28981-cov-17.549886_pt1 | contig 28981 bp, 23 predicted proteins | sample MGYA00521244_ERZ808242 | MGnify/ENA primary metagenome ERZ808242 (study PRJEB31516, sample SAMN03275573) | gut metagenome | biome: mammalia-associated habitat; material: feces | host: Papio cynocephalus | place: Kenya | collected 2012-07-27 ... | reverse complement strand
TCGCGCTCAGGTCCTACACTTATCATAGTGATTGGAGTTTTGATGAATTTCTCAAGCTCTAGTATGTATCTTTGGCACTTCTCTGGAAGATCCTCCCATTTGCGTGCTTTTGTTGTATCTTCCATCCATCCCTCGAATTCAGCATAGATAGGCTTTGCTCTCTCTTGAAGCCTTGTTTCTGGCAGATGCGAGTAGTACTCTCCATCGATTTGGTAACCTACGCATACCTTGAGCACAGGGAAAGTGTCTAAGACATCTATTTTTGTGAGGCATAGGTCGGTTACTCCATTCATATAGCATGCATAGTCTGCTGCAACAGCATCAAACCATCCGCATCTTCTTGGTCTTCCTGTTGTTACTCCATACTCATGGCCAATGTCTCTGAGTTTTTCTCCATCTTGATCGAAAAGCTCAGTCATGTATGGGCCACCACCGACAGATGTAGAGTAAGCTTTCGCAACGCCATAGACTCTATTTATCGCTCTTGGAGGAATTCCAGCTCCATTGCATCCTCCTGCGGCAGTTGGATTGGAAGATGTCGTATAAGGATAGATTCCCCAATCGTTGTCTCTCATTATTCCAAGTTGTCCTTCAAGAAGGATCTTTTTGCCTTCCTCTACAGCGCTTCTTACAACAGGAACAGTGTCGATTATGTGTGTACCGAACCATTCTTTCCATTTCTTGCATTTCTCAAGAATTTCATCAAGCGTGTATGTTGGAAGGCCATAGTATTCAAGATCTCTGTTTTTCTTTGGAAGGACCATGCTAAGGCGCTTAATAAGCCTCTCTTCATCCATCAAGTCGGCAGCTCTAATTCCAGCTCTTGCAGCCTTATCTTCATAACAAGGTCCAATGCCTCTTTTTGTTGTACCTATTTTTTGTGATTCGTCTCTCTTTCCTTCTTCAGCTCCATCCAATGCCATATGGTATGGAAGTATTATATGTGCTCTTTCGTCGATGAATACATTGTCTACGACCATTTTCGAGACCTCTTCTATATGTTCGATCTCTTCATGCATTCTATCGAAGTTCACGACGGTTCCTGCAGATACTATGTTCATTGTATCTGGGTTGAAAACTCCTGATGGTATTATATGTAAGCCGAATTTGCCTTTGTCGTTTATAACAGTATGGCCAGCATTATCGCCACCCTGGAATCGGATAACCAGGTCTGCATCCTGTGCAAGATAGTCAACAACACGGCCTTTCCCTTCATCTCCCCATTGGATGCCTACGACAGCATTTACATTGGATTTTTCCATTTAGTTCTCCTTTTTCCCATTTCGCTCTTCAAGCATTTCTTTCTCTTTTCTTGTATGCTCGTCGATATCCTCTGCGTCCCAAGGATATTTTATCCATAAATCATCAATCTCAAGTGCTGGATAGTATCGCTTGATCTCTGGAGGAAACTCCACATCTTTTTTCTTTTTCTTGTTGTGCAAGACAAGAACAGCAATCTCCTCTGGCTTGTAGGACAGTAGCTCACCAACACAATATGCAAGTGTTGCTCGTGTGTCATCAACTTCGTCAATCAAGAGGACCTTCTTTCCTCTAAGTTGCTCTTGCACTTCATCTATCCATTGAATCTTCGTCGGATGTGTTCGATGCTTGTGATCTATGCCATAGTACGAGATCCCAACAGCATAGATAGGTCTGTTTATGAATGTCTTGATTATTCTTGCTGGAATGAATCCGCCAGAGCCTATTGCTACGATTACATCCGGATCGAAACCTTCTTCTTCGATTTTCTTTGCAAGTCCTTTTATGAGCTTGTGTACAGTGTTATAGCTTACATAAAATTTGTCTGACATAGCATATCCTCTATTTTTGCGGGTACATCTCTGCAATATATGGCAGAGTTCTATATTGTTCCTTGAAATCCAAGCCATATCCTACGACCCAGACATCCGGGATTTCGAATCCCATATATTCTATGCTCACAGGAACCTCGTGCCTTTCTGGTTTGTCTAGAAAGACAGCTGTTGATACGCTTTTTGTTGCTCTTGCCTTGAAAGCCTTGATTAGGTAAGAGAGAGTATTTCCGGAGTCAAGTATATCTTCGACGATTAGTACATGATGATCTGCAAGATTTTCTCTTGTATCCATCAAGAGTCTTACTTCTCCTCTTTTGTCACCTTTGTTTCCATAGCTTGATATTGCAATAAAATCGACAACATGGGGAATCGTCAACTGGCGGCATAGATCAGCAAGGAAAATAAAAGATCCTTTTAGGACGCCTACAAGAATCAAGGGCTCTGAGATATCTTTGTAGTCTTTGTTTATCTGTTGTGCAAGTTCATCAACACGTCTTGCAATCGTATCAGCGTCGATCAATACTCGTGCAAGATCTTTTGTAAGAGGTGGAATAGATAGGGATGTTGTCATCTGAAAACTCCAATTCAAGTTATAAATAGATTCTACTAGAAAAGAGTATGTTTGCAAAGAAAGGTAAAACTCTTTTGGTTTATGCTGCATAACTCTTCTTATTGATCCGATTTTAATATAGACTGATATTCAATGTGGTTATCAAGGCGTATGTATAATTCAGAACGTCTTGGGACATAATCCGGGACTGGATATCCTAGGAGGAGTTATGGAACACTTATCGGTATTCTCAGCAATGCTTAGATCGAGGCTTTTTGAGCGCAAGATTGAGCTTTTGTTTGAGAAAGGCCTTTTATATGGAACAACACACTTGTCAATAGGGCAAGAGGCTTGCCATGTTGGACTGATATACGGACTTGAAAAGAAAGATTGGATTGTGCCAACACATAGGTGCCATGGATACAATATTGCAAGGGGGACAAAGCTTGAGGCTATGTTTGCCGAAATGCTTGGTTCAAGGTATGGCGTTTGCAAAGGCATTGGAGGCTCCATGCATATGAGTGACATATCGACTTACAATCTCGGATCCTCTGCTGTTGTTGGCTCGGGCATTCCTCTTGCTGGAGGCGTTGCTTTTGCGCTCTCAAGACAAAAGAAGCCCAATATATCTGTTGCAATCTTTGGCGATGGAGCAACAAGCAGGGGTTCATTGCATGAGATGATGAATATCGCATCTGTTTGGAATTTGCCTATGCTGTTTTTTTTGGAGAACAACCACTATGGTATGTCAGCATCTGAAAAAAACGTTATATCGACAGACGAGATATACAAAAGAGCGGATGGCTACTCAATCAAGTCAGAGAAAGTAGATGGCAATGATGTTCTTGCTGTTATGACAGCAGTAGAACGTGCACGAGCATACATCCTTGATGAAAAAAGGCCTTATTTCATCGAGTGCAATACATACAGGCAATGCGGGCATTCAAAATCTGACAAGAGAGTCTACAGAAGCAAAAGAGAAGAGGATGAATGGAAGAAAAGGGATCCTTTGAGAGTTTATGGCTCATATTTGATCGATAACCATTATTTTGATTCGAATACTCTTTTGGAACTGGCTACAAAGATAAACAAGGAAGTTGATGAAGCATACTCAAGAGCATATTCAAAGAAAGATGATGTGCTTGATCTGAATGAGCTTGAAAGCTTGGTCTTAGCGCCATCTCCTATCTCTTGCTCTGAAACGAACAATTTGCATAGAGGTACATATAGAGATGCTATAAGAGAGGCCTTGTCAGATATCCTTTCGGAGGACAATAGAGCAACCTTGATTGGTGAGGACATAGGTGTATATGGAGGGTGTTTTGGCGTCACTGGCAATCTTTCCTCGCTCTATCCTAGCAAAGTGATAGAAACTCCTGTATCGGAGGAGGCTTTCTCAACTCTTGCTGTTGGAGCTGCGATGGCTGGAGAACATCCTATTGTGGAGGTCATGTATGGAGACTTCTCGACACTTGCATCTGATGCAATCATAAATCATGCATCCAAGGCTTACTTCATGTCCGCGGGGCAATTTTGCTGCCCTATGATCTATAGGACAGCTTCCGGTGGGCTAACTGGCCATGGAGCGCAACATACGCAATGCCTGGAGACTATGTTTTTGAATATCCCTGGCCTGATTATAGTCGCACCATCTGATGCTTATAGTGCAAAAGCACTTTTGAAAAGCGCTAACAGAGAGAACAATCCAGTGCTTTTTTTCGAACATAAAGCTCTTTATCAGACAATTGGTGATATAGGAGACAGAAATACATTCTTGCCAATTGGCAAAGGTATCTTCTCATTTCATGGAGACAAGCTTCTTGTAATTGGGTATTCAAGGGCAATCGATGTTGCAAGGAGGGCACTTGTTGATGATCCTGTATCTTTCTTTGATCTTGCGACAATCAAACCTCTTGATGAGGCGGGGCTTTTGGAATATGGCTCTCGATTTGATAAAATACTTATTGTCCAAGACACTCCAGAAGAGGGATCTGTTGGCGAAAGTGTGCTGAGAATTCTTGAAAAACTTGATGGAAAAAGGCAAATAGAGCTTCTTTCAGCAATGAATATGCCTATTCCATTTTCTCGTACTCTTGAGATGGATGTTTTGCTTTCAGAGGATAAAATACGAGCCAAAGCTATGGAGTTGATCTCATGACTGTGGATTTGTTTGACAGAATAATGTCTTTGCACTTAGAGTCCATTTCGGTACCTCTTTTTGACCTTGCAAACAACACTGTTATCGGCGAATGTGAATTTGATTGCACAGAGCCTGTATCGCTGAAAGAACGTATATGGCATTATATGATTCAAATCTATAAGCAAAAGGGGTACAAAGTATCCATTCCAATGTACAAGGAAGAATATTTTACGCTTCTTGCGCAAAATGCGAGCCATAAGCTTATTCTTCATCTCGTGCTCGATAGCGAGGAAGAGCGAAAAGCATGGCGGCTTTCGGAGTTAAGAGATCGTGGCTATAGCTTGGTTGTCGTCAGGGATAGATATGAAAAAGAGATCGATGGTTTAGTAGGAGAAAGCATAATAGATGCACTAAATTGATCTTATGTCATCCAAAATAGTGTTTCTCACTTTAAAAAAAACTCTTTAGCAATTACAATCATTAGTACTTTTTTAAGATTATTAGGAGCCGATAATGGATATCGATGTAAAGAATCTGCATCCTTTGGAAGTAAAGCTTCTCAGGCATGTGAAGCTATCAGAGGAAATCACAGCCGATAGAATCATTTCCCAACTTGGCTACAAAGTTGGGCAGTGCAATCAGGCATTCTCATGGCTTGAGGCAAAGGGATGCTTAAAAGAAAGCGGCAGGAAAAAGAAAATCCTATATGAATTAACAGAGCTTGGAAGAGAGCAAAAGGAAAAGGGCTTGCCTTCTGAGCGCATTTTCACATTTTTATTGGAAAACGGACCTCATACAATGCCAGAGATTTCAGACTCTCTTGGGCTTGATAAAAGCGATGTAGGCTCTGCTTTTGGACAGCTTTCAAAAGAAGGCGTGACAAAGCTCAATAGCGAGAGGAAAGCTGAGATTGCAAAGAAGGAACTTCCACAGGAAGTGCAACTTCAAAGAGCTTTGCTCGATAAAGCCGATGATATTATCGACGATAGTACTTTGTCAGAGCCAGAAAGAAAAGCAATACAGGCTCTTTCCAAAAAGAGAGGAGCCGCGAATTCCACTTTCAAGCTTATTGAGAGAGAAGAAGTATCATACCATTTGACAGAGCTTGGCGAAGAAGTGAAAGAGGCTGTTTTGAAGGCAAACATCACAGGAGAGGAGTTTGGGCTTCTGACAGCAGAGATGCTTGCATCTGGGGCTTGGAAGAATGGCATGTTCAGGCCATATGGAATAAATGCGCCAACGCCACGCTTGATCCCAGGTCGCCATAATGCTTACGGAAATTACCTTCAATGGGTAAAGGATAAGCTCATTGCTCTTGGGTTCGAGGAATTTGATGGACCACTGGTTGAAAATGAGTTCTGGAACGGAGATGCGCTTTTTATGCCGCAATTCCATTCTGCTCGAGATATCCATGACGTATATTATGTAAAGGAACCTGTACATGCAAAGCAAATAGAAGAGCCTTGGCTTGATCAGGTTGCAAAGACTCATGAAGATGGCTGGACGACAGGATCCAGAGGTTGGGGCTATAAGTTCGACCATGAGTTCACAAGACGGCAAGTGCTAAGAAGCCAAGGTACTGTCCTTTCTGCACATCAGCTCACTAAAGCAAAAGTGCCTGGGAAGTATTTTGGTGTTGTTAGATGTTTCAGATATGACCAAGTTGATGCAACACATGGTGCTGATTTTTATCAGACAGAGGGTATTGTGCTCGGAAAAGATGTGAACTTGAAGAATCTTTTGGGTCTTTTGAAGATGTTTGCAACAGAGATTGCTGGAGCTGAAGAAGTCAAGTATGTTCCTGGGTATTTCCCATTTACCGAGCCAAGCATTGAAGTGCATATCAAACACCCTGTATTGGGATGGTTTGAGCTTGGTGGAGCTGGAATATTCAGACCTGAGGTCACAAAGGCTCTTGGAGTAGATGTTCCTGTGCTTGCATGGGGACTTGGAATTGATAGGATGGCTTTGATGCACTTGGGTCTCAATGATCTAAGAGAGCTCTTTACTCCTAATATCGATAGTGTAAGAACCAGGAGGGGAAACTAATGCCTAAGATTGACGCACCAGAGAATCTGTTTTATAGCTTGCTTGGAAGGAAGATGACCGATTCTGAGCTTGTCGATATCTTTCCTGTCGCAAAGGCTGAGCTTGATGGGCATGATGAGGAAAATCATATCATCAAGATAGAGCTAAATGATACAAATCGACCTGATTTGTGGTCTCCTGCAGGAGTTGCAAGAGCACTCAATACATATATGACTGGTGAGATTCCTTACTATGACTTCTTCTCGACAAAAGACGATGAGAAAGATAGTGATGGAAGAGAGATAATAAATGATGAATCCGTAATTGGAATAAGGGATTATTCAATTGGCTTTGCTTGCCGTGGAGTAGAGGTTGATGATGATTTATTGCGAAATTTGATCCAGTCTCAGGAAAAGCTTTGCACCAACTTCGGAAGAAAGAGAAAGACTATTGCAATGGGTATATATCGTTCAGATATGATCAAATATCCTGTCCACTATGCTGCAGTTGATCCCGACAAGACAAGATTCCAACCGCTTGGAATGGACGAGACACTCTCCTTGAGAGAAATCAGCGAAAAGCATCCAAAGGGAAAAGAGTACGGATATATTGTTTCTTCTTATGACAAGTGGCCATATCTGTATGATGACAATGGTGATACTCTCTCGTTTCCGCCTGTCATAAACAGCGCTCGAATTGGAGCTGTTGAGGTTGGCGACTCTGATTTCTTCATTGAAGTTTCTGGCCCTATTTTGGATGACTTGTTGCTAGCTGTGAATATTCTTGCTTGCGATTTTTCGGATTTCGGCTTCGAGATTCTTCCTGTGAAGGTCAAGTTTGCAAAAGATACACCTTATGGAAGGGAAATTACTGTTCCATATTATTTCCAAAAGCCACAGAAAGCAGAGCTTTCGTTGATTCGAAAGAAATTGGGAGAGCCTTTGAGCGCAGATGATTGCATCAAGGCTCTTGCTAGGATGGGTGTCTACGCTATTGCTGACAATGATAACATCTACATAGATGTCCCAGAGTACAGAAATGATTTCTTGCATGCTGTAGATATTGTCGAGGATGTCATGATTGGTTATGGCTTGTCGAACTTCAAGCCAGTAATGCCAACGGATTTTACTGTTGGTAGGTTATCGACTGTAGAAGAGTTCTCAAGAAAGATAAAGGATATTCTTGTTGGGCTAGGTTTCCAGGAGATGATTTACAACTATCTTGGATCAAAGAAAGAGTACATAGACAATATGCACATAAAAGGCGATGATGCTGTATTCATTGCAAATCCAATGAGTGAGAATTATGAAGTGATTAGACCATCTGTTCTTCCTTCTCTTTTGGAAAGCGAGTCAGTCTCTGGCCATGCTGTCTATCCTCACAATATCTTCGAAGTTGGCAAGACGGTCGTGAAGGACCCTTCAGACAACTCTGGAACAAGAACAAAGAACTCGTTGGGATTCTTCTCATCAGATGTGCAAAGAACTTACAACGATGTGGCATCGTATGTGCAAACTTTGATGTATTTCTTGAGAAAGGACTACACTTTGGAGCCTGTTGATAATGATCCTAGGTTCATTCCAGGACGAGCTGCTTATGTGATGTATAATGGTATGAGAGCTGGAATATTTGGAGAGACTCATCCTCAAATCCTTGAGTCATGGGGTTGCTCAATGCCTTCTGTGATGGCAGAGTTCGATGTTGATATCCTTCTTTCAGATAAAGAAGATGAGAAAAACGATGATCCAGAGGATCCGGAATTGCTTGCAAATTGGGCTCACAAGGTTATTTTGAAGGTTTCAAAGATTGTTAGTGTTGAAAAGCATCCAGAAGGAGATAAGCTTTATATTCTGAAGCTCGATACAGGAGAGCCTGATCAGAGGACTATTGTCTCATCAATTGTTCCATATTACACAAAAGAGGATCTTCTTGGACACAACATTGTCTTGGTGTCAAATCTCAAGCCGGCAAACTTCAGAGGTGTAAAGAGCTATGGAATGCTCTTGGCAGCATCTGATGCAAATGACGAGAACCATTCAACTTGTGAAGTGATATTCCCGGATGAATTCGATGTTGGTACTGTCTTGGAGTATGAAGGGCAGCCAGAGACAGAGAAGATTACAACTTACTTGAAAGCTGATCATTTCTTTGCTCTCCCGATGAAGACAAAAGATGGCTTTGTCACTGTAAATGGAAAGAAAATCGGCAAAGATGGAAAATTCTTGAAAGTGAAGAAGTACATAAATGGCAATGTAGGCTAGAAGAAAAAACAAAGAGCGGGGCTATCTTCTTTTGTGAGGATAGCCTTTTTCTATGTCTTGACTGTCAAGGAGCATATCCTCTATTTCTTAATTATGATTCCAAGGAGATGAGGATAGATGTGTATAAGTCAGATTCTGATAATATTGCGAGGCGTGTGCTTTCAGTACAAGGAAGGTGAAAGTAAGGTCCAGAAAAATCTTCCCTATGAATTTATCTCAGAACTGGCAAAAAGAATAAACCAATGCAGGTGGAAAGCGCTTCTCTAAACTTTGATGAATTTCAGGTTCCTTGCTCTATTGGATAATCAAAAAAGGCAACAGCCATAGAACTGTCGCCTTGAAAATTCTTTATAGCCCTAGGAATCTTTTTAATCCTGGCTCATCCATTGCACCAACGTTTCTGTTTACAACTCCGCCGTTCTCGAATACAAGAAGAGTAGGGATCGATTGCACTCCATAGCTTGATGCTAGCTCGGGATTTTCGTCTACATTGCATTTGCAAACTTTTACTCCATTAAGCCTTGGCTCTGCTGACTCAAGGATTCTTCCTTGCATCTTGCACGGACCGCACCAATCTGCATAGAAGTCCAACAAGACTTTCTGCTTTGACTTGAGAACCTCGCTCTCGAAGTTGTTATTATCAACATGTACTATCATGGTTATTATCTCCTTAATCGGAAGATAATACAGGGAACTCTGTTTGGGCAAGGATTGCATATACATCATCTATGTAGAGTTCCATGCTTGTAGTACCAACTGGGCGATCAGATAAGATTATTGTAGTGCCTTCAAGCTCATAAATATTTGTATAGCTTGTTCTGAAAAGCTTTTGGTTTTCCTCAGATCCAATAAGAACGATTATGTCAGCGCCTATGTCGTGAACGGATTCGATTACGCTTTCGATGTTCTCTATTTTGCTATCTTGTAAGAAGAGGAAGAGAGCACTTGCCTCCACAACACTTTCATCATCGCTATCATCGAGTTTTGTCGATGGTAGATTTATGTTTTCTGGAACAGAGATATTCTTGCGACCATCCGAGATTGTATAGCTTGAGCATGAGGCTAGAAGTACAAAAATGAGCGGAAGTATTAGTTTTTTCATATTTTTAGTATCTCTCCAAACTCCTCAATCTCTCCATCTTGATATTTGTCTTTTACAAATCTTGGAGTTTTTCCATCGCCTGAAAAACGAGGAATCACATGGATATGCAAATGCGGAACTTCCTGTCCTGATGCAGGCGAGTTGTTTATCATTATATTCGTCCCATCTGCCTTTAGCGCTTTTCTCATCTTTTCATCAAGCTTTCGAGCAATATCCATCATATGGTCCAATGTAGGCTTGTCAACTTCTGTAAATGTTGCATATGGTTTATTTGCAATTACAAGCGCATGCCCTTTTGAGACTGGATTTATGTCTAGAATGACGAAGCATGAATCATCCTGATACAGTTTTGTTGATGGAATCTCTCCATCTCTTATTTTTTCAAATAGTGTTGCCATGGCATGATTCTACACTCAAGGGCAAAAATTTTAAAGAAGATGTGTATATTTGTGAGTCAAAAATAAAATTTTGCCACATCTAATTATTGATTAGCAAATTGGATACTTGAACAAAAACAATAAAATCATCTAATATGCTAGACGGTGAACATTTGTCGCCGAAATATTGTAACATAATCCAGTCAAAGACTGGTAGCTTATAAACTTTAAGAGGAAAGAAATTATGCCACATGATCTTTTAGGTATGAGAAACATCGGTATCAGTGCACATATTGACTCCGGTAAGACAACCCTTTCAGAACGTATTCTTTATTACAGTGGAAAAATCCACGCTATCCATGACGTTCGTGGCAAGGACGGCGTAGGTGCAACAATGGACTCGATGGACCTTGAAAGAGAGAGAGGAATCACAATCGCATCAGCTGCTACCAATGTTAATTGGAAAGGTCATGAGATCAATATCATCGACACTCCGGGACACGTCGACTTTACAGTAGAGGTTGAAAGATCTCTTCGTGTTCTTGACGGTGCTATCCTTGTTCTTTGTTCTGTAGCAGGTGTTCAATCTCAGTCAATTACTGTTGACAGACAGATGAAGAGATATCATGTTCCAAGACTTGCATTCGTTAATAAGTGTGATAGAACTGGAGCAAATCCATTGAGAGTTAAGGATCAGCTTATTGAGAAGCTTGGCCTTAATGCTGTTCTTATGGAGCTTCCAATTGGGCTTGAAGACAAGCTTAAGGGTGTAGTTGATCTTGTTGCAATGAAAGCATACTACTTCGATGGAGGAGAATCCGGAGAGGATGTCAGAGTCGAAGAGATTCCAGCAGAGATGCTTGATGATGCAAAAGCAAAGAGGGAAGAGATGCTTGAAGCTGTTTCCATGTGCACTGGCAATGAGGCATTGATGGAGGCTCTTCTTGAAGATCCAGAGAATGTCTCTATTGATCTGATCAAAGAGTGTGTAAGAAGAGGAACTATAGCATTGGAGCTTTGCCCTGTATTCATGGGTTCTGCTTACAAGAACAAGGGAATCCAGCCTTTATTGGATGCTGTTGTTGATTATCTTCCAAATCCGACAGATGTTACAAACATTGCTCTTGACCTTGACAACAATGAACAAGAGGTTGTCCTTGAGTCCAGAGAGGATGCAAAGCCAGTTGTATTGGCATTCAAGCTTGAGGATGGCCAGTTTGGACAGCTTACATATATAAGAGTGTACCAAGGCTCAATCAAGAAAGGTGATACGCTTTACAATACAAGAACGAGAAAGAAGTTCAATGTCGGAAGACTTGTAAAGATGCATGCATCGACAATGGAAGATATAACAGAGTGTGGATGTGGAGAGATTGCTGCTCTATTTGGCATTGATTGTGCTTCAGGCGATACTTTCTGTGATCCAAGCTTGAACTACTCGATGACAAGTATGTATGTTCCTTCTCCTGTTATTTCATTGGCAATCAAGCCAATTGATAAGAAAGCTGCTGATAACATGGCTAAGGCACTCAACAGATTTACAAAAGAGGACCCAACATTCCAGACTTATGTAGATCCAGAGTCGAACCAGACAATTATCAAGGGAATGGGCGAGCTTCATTTGGACGTCTATATCGAGAGAATGAAGAGAGAGTATAAGGCTGAGGTTGAGGTTGGTAAGCCTGAGGTTGCATATAGAGAAGCAATTACACAACGAGCTGACTTTAACTATACACATAAGAAGCAAACAGGTGGTTCTGGACAGTATGCTCGTGTTGCAGGATATATCGAGCCAACTGTTCCAGCGTCTGATGATGAGCCAGCAAAGGATTATGAGTTTGTTGATGAAGTAAAGGGTGGAGCAATCCCTACTGAATACATTCCTTCTTGCGACAAAGGCTTCCAGCTTGCAATCAAGAAAGGAACACAGATTGGGTTCCCTGTAATTGGTGTAAAGTGTGTTGTAAATGATGGTGCATGGCACCCAGTTGACTCATCAGACCAAGCATTCCAGACTGCTGCTTTGGGTGCATTCAGAGAGGCATATGAGAAAGCAAAACCAGCTATCTTGGAGCCTATAATGAAAGTTGAAGTTGAAGGCCCATCTGAGTTCCAAGGTAACATCTTTGGTTCGATTAACCAGAGAAGAGGCATGATTGTTTCTTCTACAGAAGATAACAACCAGTGTACAGTAATTGCAGAGGTTCCTCTTTCAGAGATGTTTGGTTATTCAACAGTCTTGAGATCGCTTACACAAGGAAAAGCTGAGTTTACTATGGAAGTTGCAAAGTATGGTAAAGTTCCACAGTCTGTTTCCGAGGAATTGAAGAAAGCATACGAAGAGAAGAGAAAGAAGGAAGCGAATAAATAAGCTTCATTGAAAAAGCAATAAGCCATACAGTTTTAGAAGCTGTGTGGTTTTTTTATGGTCTTCTTTTAGGCTTTTGGAAAGTTTGATATAAAAAACCTTTATTTTGGGAATGCGCATGTTATAATCATGTTAAATATTCACTAGGAGGTGCTCATAATGGATATCAAACAACTTAATGCACTAAGCCCTCTAAGGGCCTTTGAGGATTCCATCAATGGCGGACTTGGAAAAGGCAAATTGGGTGTAATCGTATCGAAGCATGGAGTAGGAAAAACAGCATGCTTGGTTCATTTAGCTACTGATAAGCTCTTCAAAGGGGAACATGTAATTCATGTTTCTTTTTCGGGAAATGTTGAACATGTCATAAATTGGTACAAGGAAGTTTTTAGGCAGATTGCTGAGATACAATCTTTGGATGATGCTGCGATGGTCTACAATTCCATTCTTGCAAATCGTGTTGTTATGAATTTCTCGCAAGAGCAAGTTTCGCTAGATAAGGTCCTTGCTTCTCTTGAGTCGTTGATAAAACAAGGCTCATTCCAGGCTGATGCAATTCTATTCGATGGCTTTAAGCTTACAGTTGCTTCTGCTGAGGATATCAAGAAGATCAGAGAATTTGCTGAGAAGATGAACCTCGAGATTTGGTTTAGTGTCTCTCCTGTCAAACCTGATGTAGTTTATGATGAATACGGTGTGCCTAATACACTCTTGAAGTATTATGACGATATAGATGTGCTTGTTGCATTAAAATACGATGAAAGTATTGATAAAGTTATCTTGACTGTCGTTAGAGCACATCATGAAACAGTTCCAAAACCAGCAAAGGTTTATTTGGATCCCAAAACAATGCTTATTTCCAATCATTAATTGATTTGTATTGAATATATAGGGCAGGAGCGTTTACCCCTGCCTTATTTTTGGCTATTTGCTTTCCAGAAGTACCACAACTTCAGCTTTGATTGCATTCCCTTTTCCGATTTCTCCAAGTCCTTCATTTGTTTTTGCTTTGATGGAGACTTGCTCTATGCCTATTGAGCATAGCTCTGCTACATACTTTCTTATTTTGTATATGTATGGCTGCAGTTTGAAACCTTCGAGCGTTATTGTTGAATCTATGTTTATGAATTTTGGGTCTGTGTTTTCCAAAACATATTCCAAGAGCGATCTTGAGTCAGCATCCTTGTATTTATTATCATCTGGAGGAAAAAAAGCTCCTATATCGCCGAGAGCAAGTGCTCCAAGTATTGCATCGATAAGGGCATGTAGCAACACATCTCCATCAGAGTGCGCAATGCTTCCTTTTGTGTGTGGAATGGGTAACCCGCCTATGTACAATGGTCTTCCTTCTTGAAGTTTATGGATATCATTTCCAAAACCGATTCTCATAAGTCCTCCTTTTGTTGCATCAATTCTCGCATTCTTTTTACAGCCTTTGCAGAATGTCTGCCTTCCTCTCTAGCTTTGATATATTCCTCAATTTGTTCATTTGCACCAGGAATGTCCCTAAAGTATGTGATCTTTCTATTTTCTTCACTCCCTTGTACTACAGAACATGGAAATCCTGCCATAGTGTAGACTTCGATATCATCCTTTGCCACTACATCATCTGGCAATGATTGGTAGGCTACTATCAGATTGTCTGACTTGAAGATCTGAGGTGTTTGCACTCTTATTGTATTCTTTGAGTCGATATTTTCTTCAATCATGCCATTGTTTCCGAGTTTCTTTAGAGCGTCTGTAACTCTAATAGCAGGAGCAGCTGCTCCCATGACAGAGGCTGTTGCCAATGTTGTTATAATCAACTCTGGAGTCAAGAAAGGCCTTGCTCCGTCATGGATTGCAATGTATTCGAAGTCAAAAGGCAAATCCGATAGTGCTTTAATTGCTTTTTTCACAGATTCGGTTCTGCTCTTTCCTCCTTCCAATATCAAGAGAGGGAGTCCATTGACGTTGACAAGATCCTCAAGTGCAACAACAGTCTCGTCTTCAGAACCTTTAGGGCAAGTCACTACCATTGCTACAAGGCCTGGTATCTCAAAAAAAGGTTCTGCTGCTTTGTATAGTACAGTATGTCCGTCAATTGATAGATATTCTTTCTTTACTTTATCATCGCGTCCTTTGTTGAAACGCTCAGATGATCCTGCCGCAGTTATTATTGTTGCAAAAGATGGTATATTCATTGCTTCCCCAGACATCTATTCTTCAAGTTTAGTGAAGATTTCTCTTCTTGTTTCTTCGCTATTAATTCCTAGCACATAAGAAGATTCATCTACAAGCATGGAAAGTGCGCTTTCATAGAGTTTTCTTTCAAGAGTGGGCAATTCTTTTATTTTGGAACGCCTATATAGGACATTTACAACCATTGCAATTGATTTAATCTCTCCGCTTTTTAACAAGACTTTGTTTTCTTCCATCCTTGTTTTCCAGTCTTGTGCACATTTTACTTCTTTTTCGGATAGTAGATTGAAAGCACTCTCTACATCATCTTTCGAGCAGATATGTCTTAGTCCTAGGTTTACAGCTTCATGCTCTGGCAAAAGAACATCCATGTCTGATGATTTGAGTTTTATTCTTAAGTATTTTTTATCATTCCTGGTTTCTAGGTCTTTGATAAAACCGATTCCAAGAGAAGAGTAAACAACGGCATCGCCAGTTGCGAAAAATGAAGTTAATTCTGTACTATCCATATAATTATGCTAGCAGAAAATCTTGTTTTTTTCAAAGCTGAAGCAAGTTTTAATTAAAATGGAGAGCTCTCTTTATATAGCACAATGTTTGAATTATAATCATTGAATATGAAGAAAAACGAAAGAAAAACAGGTGTACTTTTGCATATAACAAGTTTGCCATCGGATTATGGCATAGGCGATTTAGGCAAGGAGGCTTATGCTTTTGTTGATTCGCTTGTGGAAAACAAAATCTCTCTTTGGCAAATTCTCCCAACAGGACCTACAGGTTTTGGTGATAGCCCATACGCATCGCGCTCAGCTTTCGCTGGCAACGAGCTTTTTATCTCTCCTGAGAGGTTGTATCTTGATGGCTATCTTGATTTAGATGATGTGAGGAAAAAAGCGCATGAGACAGAGAGAGTCGATTACTCTGCATCTCGTGATTTCAAGATGCCTCTTTTGTTTAAGGCCGCAAAGCGTTTCTTGAAAGAGAAGAACAAGGAATATAAGGAATATCTTGCTTTCAGAAGAGAAGAGTCTTCATGGCTTGAGGATTATGCACTTTTTCAGGCGCTATGCTCAAAGTACAATGATTCCAGATGGTATCTTTGCTGGGACAAGGATTTGAGACGAAGAGACGAGAAGGCTCTTTTGAAAGCGATGAAAGAAGAAAAGGAGATTGTCGATATATACACAGTATTGCAATACTTCTTCTTCTCCCAGTGGGCAAAGCTAAAGGAATATGCCAATGGAAAGGGGCTGGAGATAATAGGTGATATCCCAATCTTTATTGCATCCGATTCATCTGATGCTTGGGCTCATCCAGAACTTTTGATGATCGATCAGGACGGACAGCAAGAGGCTGGATCTGGAGTGCCACCAGATGCTTTCAGCTCTACAGGTCAGCTTTGGGGAAATCCTCTTTACAGATGGGAGGAACATGAAAAAACTGGCTTTGATTGGTGGATTAAGAGGATCAAAGCATCTTTGAGACTTTGCAATATAATAAGAATTGATCATTTCAGAGGCTTTGAGGCGTATTGGCAAGTTCCAGCAGGAGAGACAACAGCTATGAATGGAAAGTGGGTAAAGGGACCAGGCCAGAAGTTCTTTGATGCAATCAAGAAAGCGCTTGGTGATGATCTGCCGATTATTGCTGAGGATCTTGGAGTAATTACACCAGAGGTAGAAAAGCTCAGAGATGATAATAATCTTCCGGGGATGAAGATATTGCAATTTGCATTTGGATTTGATGACTCTGGAAAATTCGATACATCTAATGCTTATCTTCCACATAACTGTGGCTATCAATCGGTTGCTTACACAGGCACGCATGACAATAATACAACAGTAGGATGGTATAGATCGCTCGATGATAGATCAAAAGACTATGTTAGACGTTATCTCGAGTGCGCTGACCAAGATGTTCTTTGGAGAGCAATCAGAGCTTTGATGATGTGTCATTCAAAATGGGTTATATTCCCTATGCAAGATATCCTAGGCCTTGATGAGAGTGCAAGGATGAATGTTCCTTCCACATGTGGCACATCAAACTGGTCTTGGAAGATGAATAGAGATGATATCAATTCCCCATCTTTTGCAGGAATTAAGTATTATAGTGAACTCTATGGAAGAGCCTAGAGATGAATATCCTTCTCTTTAAGGAAAATGAGACTCATCTCGACAAAAAAGATGCAAGAGCTGAGCATATCAGGAAAATCTTGCATCTTAAAAAGGGTGATTCATTCAAAGCTGGGATCATAAATGGAAAGCAAGGTGTTGCGACAATTGTCTCAGACTTGGATGGCTTTGATCTTTCTTTTGCTTTCGACAAAGATAAATCATCGCTCTATCCTCTTACATTGATTGTTGCCCAAGTGCGTCCTATTTGCATGAAGAGGATATTGAGAGAAGCTGTCTCATTAGGTGTTGGACGCTTGATTCTACCTGTCTCTGATCTTGGAGAGAAGAGTTATCTGGAATCTGCATTGTACAAAGATAACGAGTATGAAAGCATTCTTCTCGATGGCGCAATGCAATCTGGTTTCACAGGAGTAAGCGAATGCATCCTTGCGAAAAATGTGGAAGAAGCAATAATGCTTGTCGACAGTGACGAAAAGCTTTTGCTCGATAATGTAATAGGTGCAAATGCTTTATCATCGCTTGATCTGAATGGTAAAAGCGTCACTCTTGCAATAGGTCCTGAGCGAGGATGGACAGAAAGAGAGAGAAAGATTTTTATAGATAATGGATTTTCGCCATGCCTTCTTGGCTCCAGAATTCTAAGGACAGAGACAGCATCTGTTGCTGCATCAGCGCTAGCTCTTAGTCTTATGGGCTTTATCTAATTGGCTATGATTTCGGTGAACAGCCTTGGTTTTGACGCTCTGGAACATTGCCTCAGCTCCGTCGTTTTTGATATATTATTAGTGAAACATAATTCAGTGAATCGTACTTCACTTATATAAGGAGCATATGTTTAAGGCACGAGAAAAAGAAAAAAAAGATTTGATTTCATTTATAGCTTCCAAAGATACAAAAGCTGCCTTGGTTTATGGAATTAGGCGCGTGGGGAAGACAACTTTGATCTTGGAAAGCCTGAGGCAATCAAATGTAGAGTATATATATTATGAATGCATAAAAGCTCCAGAGGATATAAATCTTGGAATTATATCGCAAAAAGTTTCCAAACAACTAGGGTTACCTGAGATTGTTTTCAAGAATTTCCTTTCGCTTTTCGAGTACTTAGAGAGCCTAGAAAGAACCATTGTTTTTGTTTTGGATGAATATCAATATTTGAAACAAGGTTTTAAATCTTGTGATGCGGATTCGCTTTTTCAGCATATTATAGATGGCATGAAACCCAGAATCAAAATCATATTCTCTGGCTCCTATGTTTCCATGATGAAAGAGCTTCTGGATTATGGGAATCCTCTATTTGGACGCTTCCAGCTAGTAGAGAAATTGGATCCTATGGATTACTATGATTCATCCCTCTTCTATGATGGGCGAAGTTGTAGAGAGAAGATTTGTTTTTATTCTGTTTTTGGAGGCTCTCCTTTATCATCGTCCTCAATCACTTCTTCCTCGCTTGAAGAAAATATCATAAATCTTATATTGTCGCCTAAAGGAGTGTTAAGGCTTTATATACAATTCATTTTATTCTCTGAGCTTCGAAAGGTTGACTTTGCCAATAGGATATTAGAGGTTTTGGGCAATGGCAAAAAAAGGTACAGTGAAATAGAAAACGCACTTAATATTTCTTCATCTGGAGCGCTTGCAAAGCAATTGTCATGCTTGGAGGAGATGGAGATCATAAGGAAAGTAGTGCCCATAAATTCAAAATGCGACAAAAGAAAAACATTTTATGCAATAAGTGACAATCTTATTCGCTTCTATTATTGTTATGTCTACAGAAACCTTGATGAGATTGCAAGGCTAGGAGAGAGGTCTTTCTTCTCATCATATATCAAACCAAGTTTGGATACATTTATAAGCTACCGCTTTGAGGATATTTGCAAAGAGTACTTTTCAAGACTTGCACACAAATGGCAATTGCCTGGTCTAATGGATATTGGCACCTATTGGTATGATGACAAGATAAGAAAAACGAATGGCGAGTTTGATATCGCGCTTGAATATAATGATGGCTATGAAATATGGGAAGCCAAATTCCTAAAGAGCCCGATGCCAAAGAGTATGATTGAAAAGGAAGTTGATGAAATAAAGCAAATTGGGTCAATGCAGATAAGAGCAATAGGGGTTATATCATCCTCAGGCTTTGAATCCACAGATAGCAATTACAAATACCTAAATGCCGAAGATTTATATAAAATACGCTAAAAACCTCGATTTGGTGTAATCTTGATTATAAAAAATCGCGAATTGGTGTAATTTTTAGTTTAAAAAACCTCGATTTGGTGCAATTGTTGCTTTGACAATAAATGGAGGACATAGCCTAGGATACTAATGAGATATTTACTTGCTTATAGATTTCTTGGAAATGTTTGGTATAATTAGAAAAACAAATAATCAGGTTGGGGAAAACATCAGTTCTCTTTTATATGGGGCATTTGTGGATAGAATAGTAAATCTTAAGTCAATAATTCATTCCAAAAGAGCTAATTTGTATTTCTTAGAAAAATGCAGGGTTATGGTAAAAGATGGCAGAGTTGTTTACCTGTCTGAGAAAAGTAAACAATTGAATTATTGGAATATTCCTATAGCGAATACTACAGTCATTATTCTTGGATTGGGGACTTCTATTACAAATTCTGCTGTAAGAATGTTAGCATCTGCCGGAGTTTTGATTGGTTTTTCTGGCGATGATTGTACTCCGTTGTTTGCTGGTGCAGAAATAGAATGGATTTCACCTGTCAGTGAATATCGGCCTACTGAATATTGCCAAGGTTGGGTAAAGAAATGGCAAGATGAAAATACTCGACTTAAACTTGCAAAGGATTTCCAGAAATCACGCATAGATTTTATCAAAAAAGTATGGGGTAAAGATAAAATGTTTTGCGAGAATGGCATTAATATAAAGCAAGATAATTTTTCATCTATACTTTATGAGTTTGAGAGAAAGATTGATGATGCTCCAAATGTGACGAAGCTTTTGCAACTGGAAGCAACAATGACAAAATCCATATATAAAGAAGTTTCAACTTTGATAGGTATCTTTGATTTTGTAAGAGATCGAGAATCAATGGATTATACTAACAGGTTTTTAAATCATGGGAATTATCTTGCCTATGGACTGGCTGCATCTGTCTTGTGGTGTTTGGGAATTCCTCATTCATTTGCTGTTATGCATGGGAAAACAAGACGAGGAGCTTTGGTCTTCGATGTTGCAGATTTAATAAAAGATGCAATTGTTTTGCCACTTTCTTTTATTTTGGGAAAAGACGGAGTATCAGACGTTGAGTTCAGAAAAAACTGCATTTCATTTTTTATTGAGTACAAGGCTATGGATTATATGTTCAATGTAGTAAAAAACTTTTCTGAGGAAAACTGTGATGATAGTGATATTTCAGTCTGAATCTGAAAACAAGTCAATCAATCGTGTTAGAAAGATACTTGATGCATATGCAAATAGAATAGGGAATAATAGTTGGATGACTCCAATTACAAAAGAAGGATTGGATACCGTCTATCATGAGTTGCGGCGTATAGCCACAAAAGATACAGCTGTTTCCTGCTTACTGGTAAAAGGTAGAGTTCAAAGTGAATTGCTATGGATAGTTGGCAACAGAGGAAAATTTGATGAAATGGGCAATGTCCCAGTAAATGAGACATCAAATAATAAGTACATTGTAGATGATGAAGAAAGCTGGTCTTGTTTACCAATCATCTCCTCTTTGGTTGCTATTGCAGCTCTTTGGCATGATATTGGTAAAGCTTCAGATTGGTTTCAAAACAAGCTTAAACATAATAAGCGAATCGGAGATCCTCTTCGCCATGAGTGGATTTCTTGTATGCTTCTCTTTGCATACATTAAAAGTGTCAATGCGTCGTCTGACGAAGAATGGTTAAAAGCACTTTCTGAAAATAAAATATGTTTCATGGATATAATACAGCAATTAAATAGAATCAAAAAAGAAAAAAATTTCTTTAAACAGGCGCATGGATATCCTGTTTATAGTTTTGTTGCATGGCTTATCTTGTCACATCATAGATTTCCAGGTGCTATATGCAATTATGAATACTTAAAAAAAGAATATCGAAGTTGCTCTATAAGAACAATCGATGATCTATTATTGAAATTAAAGCCTCAACTTGGCTATGAAACATCCTCAGAAGAAGCAAAAGAAAAAGTCTTTTCATTTTCTAAAGGGATTTCCTTATTTGAAGATGTAAATTGGAAAAAAGAAATATCAAAATGGGCAAATCGACTATTAAGCAATTGCCAAAAAATAAAGAGCTATGCTGATAATAATTCTTTTTATGAAATATTAATGCTGTCAAGAAATGCTCTTGTCCTGGCAGATCATGAACAATCATCTCTAAAAGGTTCATACTCTTCTACTGATAATTCTTCTAGCAATAATTTGATAGCAAATCTGTACCCTAATGGAAAGCCAAATCAAAGTCTAAGTGAGCATATTCTTGGCGTTGAGTTTATCTCTCTACGGATTGTACATTATTTGCCATACATTGCCTCAAGGTTGCCAAGATCATTTGACAATAAGTTCTTAAAAGGAAAAGCAACGATAAAATATAACTGGCAAAATAAGGCGTGCGAGGAAATAAGAAGAATAAAAAAATCAGGTGATTATTCTAGACAAGGCTGTTTTGTTGTAAACATGGCAAGCACTGGTTGTGGTAAGACAATAGCCAATGCTAAAATATTACAGACACTTTCTACTGATGATTCCCTTCGATGCTCCATTTTATTAGGCCTAAGAACATTAACACTTCAAACTGGGGAAGAATATAAAACAAGACTTGGCCTAAAAGAGGATGATTTATCTATTGTAATAGGCTCTGAAGCATATGTAGAGCTGTCAAATATAGATGCTCGAAAACAAAATGAGGATGAAGTGGATGAAGATTCAGTAATAGATTTGAATGATAAAACGAATGACGTAATAACATCTTTTGCAGTTGTAGAATCGCCATTAAAAGAAAAAGTTTTTGATAAAAAGGCTATCAATATCCTTTATCCACCAATTATGGTTTCAACAATCGATCAAATAATTAAAGCTTCTGAAGAGACAAGGGGCGCTCATAATATTATTGCTATGTTAAGACTTTTATCATCAGATGTCGTCATTGATGAGGTTGATGATTATTCTGCTGATGATCTTGTTGCTATTGGTAGATTTGTTTATCTTTGCGGCGTATTTGGAAGGAAGGTTTTGATTTCTTCTGCAACAGTTCCAATTGAAATGTCTGAAAGTCTAGCCTCTGCTTATCAGAGAGGATGGGCAGAATATGCAACATTACATGGTAAAATCAAGCAAATTAACTGCATTTTTGTTGATGAATTTAATTCAATGTCGACTGTTTTAAACTCATATCAAGATTTAGAAGATGAAGGAGTTTTCAGAATTTCATTCAGTGATAGTCTCGAAAGTTTTATTAACAAAAGAGTGAAAAGACTAGAGAAAATAGCTTTTCCTAGGCGAGGGGAAATTGTTCCTATAAAAGAGAAAAGTGAACAACACTATTTTGATTCAATCACAGATGAGATAAAAATTCTTCACGGACGGCATAGCGAAAAAGATCCATTTTCAAGCAAACAAATTTCTTTCGGCCTTGTGAGGTTCTCTAATATAAAGCAATGTATTAAGTTTAGTTGTTTTCTTGATGAGAAAGGACTTGGAGAGGGAATAGATATTCGTTTTATTACCTATCATGCAAGAGAAGTATTATTAATTCGCCATGCACAGGAGCGTTATTTAGACAAAATATTATGTAGGAAAAATCCTGATGAAATTTTTCATGATAAGATTGTAAGGGAGAATATTGAAAGATCGGATAACAATGAAGTGGTCTTCATTGTGGTATCCTCTCCGGTAGAAGAACTTGGTAGAGATCATGATTTTGATTGGGCGATAATTGAACCAGCATCTTTCCGCTCGATAATACAAACATCAGGGAGAGTATTAAGGCATAGAGAGAGTAATAACGTTGTTCCAAACATTGGCATGATGCAATTTAATTGGAATGCATTGACAAGGAAGGATACAGATATTTGTTATGCTAGGCCTGGTTTTGAAGGGAATGATAATTTGCATCTTCCATCTCATGATTTATACAATCTTGTAGATGAGAATGAGCTAAGGAGAGGGATTACATCTATTCCGCGGATAAGACCATGTAATGATTTGTGTGATGTAAGGGACTTTTGTTCTTTAGAACACAAACATATTCAGCAATACATTGGGCAAAGTGAACATTATCAAGCATATGATTTTGATTCTTTTTGCTATACTCCAGTGATGTTGACTGCATTTTCTCAACGTTTTCATCCTTTCAGAAAATCAACAGATGCGAATATCAGAGTGTTTTTGATAAATAGGGATGGCAGTTTGCATTTTTGTCAAAATATCAATGGAGAGTGGAATAATGTCGACAGAATGTTTGACATCGATTTAAGTGAAATAAATAAATCTTCTTCTAATGATTGGTTAAATTTGTCCTATATCAATCTTGTGGATGAGTATTCTAACCATATGGAAAAAAAAGAAGAAGAAATAGAAAAAATATATGGTGAATTATGTTTTTCAAAAAAAGAAGGGAAGAGGTGGAAGTATACAAATCGGTTTGGATTAGAAGAAATTGATTGTAAAGTTATGAAATTATTTTAAAATATAAATGAGGAAAAGAAATGCTTGATAAAAATATCATTAACTATGTACTAGAAAATGCACGTAAAAAGCTTAACAACATAGAAAAAGAACTACCCAAAAAAGAATCTCAAGAAGATAGGGAAATCTATCTTAATTCTCTTTCAGGAGATAAAGCAATGGCTTATAAATATAAGACAGTGCTTGATGGACTTGGAAACACAAATGAAGAGCAAATAAATGCACTTTGCAAAGAATGGATTGTTAACTTATCTAAGCAAGCATCTCAAAGACGTTTTTCTACTCATGTTGCTAAATATATTGATCCAAGTGTTAATGGAGTATCTAATATAGTTTTCAGTGCTAAAAGAGAGAATAATGGATATATTTGTTCAAATAATGTTGATTATTATCTGGATTCTTACGGAAATGCGGCCGCAATTCCCGTAACGGATTTTTTGTCTTTGGAAATAAAGGGAAAAAAGCTTTATCAACATATAGAAGAAAATACAGAAATTTCGAAAGATTTATTCTCATTCCTAGGAGAAAAAAAAGAAGAGGTCGAGAGTTGTTTCAAAAAAGCATTGCAAGGAGATTCTTTGGCTGTGACTGATGGAAATCTTAGACAGGTTTTTTTCCCAATAGCAGATGATGACTATTATATCATTACTCCAGTGATAAGTATGCCAGTATTGAATTCATTTAACTCAATTGTTGACAAGAACAGAAAATATAATAACAATCCTTTGAATTCTGAAACAAAAACTCCTATGAAGGTTTATGAGTTTAAGAGAAAAAACAATTACCTGGAAGGTGGTTATCTTCAAATAAATGGCTTAGTGGACATTCCATATGGAGGAGCTAATCCGCAAAATATAAGTTCATTTAGTACAAAAGTTAGAAACAAGTATCTTATTACATCTTTGCCTCCCCAATTGGTTAAGAGGAAAACAAGAATACCTGTCTTCAGTTTTTTTAGTGAATCTCTATATGCAAAAAACCAACGCTACTCTAGTATCTTTCTCAAATTGGATAAAATTTTTAAGCTCAACAAAAATAATAAAGACATTAGAGATGCAAGAGATTATTGCTTATTTCTTCTTCTCTCTGAAGTAGGCTCGGATATTGCATCGGTACGAGATGAAATAAAAAAGTTAAACGTTCCATATAGAGGAAATCTTAAAGATTTTGAGTATGTGATGCTCTATGAAGATGAAAAACGGTATGAGGATTATGAGTGGCTTGTAAAAACAGCAGAAGAATTTTCACGTTGGTTTTTTGGCAGCTACAAATACGTGGTGGAAAATCCATTTAACTTTGCAGATGATGAGTTTCATTTTGTTAAAAACTTTGCTTTTGACAATAAGGAGTGCTTTATAGTATGAATCTAAAGAATTATATAGTTATTCCACGTGTTTCTGTAAAAAACGCTAATGCTTTGTCTTCCCCGATTACAATAGGAGTGCCAGCTGTATCTGCATTTTTAGGTTTGGGGCATAGGATTCAGAGATTTTTGAATTCAAACAACTTTCCTACTATTAGAATTAATGGTATTGGTATTGTTATTCATAGAACTAATCTCCGTGTTTTTAAAAGCAAGGTTGCACCTAAGGATTTTCTCTTTGCATCATCAAATCCATTAAAGAAAGACGGGGCAAGACCTTCAACAATCCCTGATCCTAAAATTGACTTTTGCGTCTCTTTGGTTCTTGAAATCGAAGACAAAGATTTTTCATATCTATTTGATATAGATGAATTGGTCTCAGAGGTAGAAAGTATTTTAAGAAATGGTTTAAAAATAGCAGGAGGTGACATATTACCTCCTTTAGAAGATGGTAAGCCTTCTTGGTCTTTTGATGGGCGATATAAAATCAGGTACGAAACTATTGACAATGATAATTTAGACGAAAATAAGAAATTGCTTAAATCACTTATGCCTGGATATACATTAATTGAAAGGAGAAGTTTATTAGCCAGGGAGATGGAAGAAGGAAAAGATGTTTGTGAATCTCTTTTTGACTATCTGGCTATTCATAATATTTGTTCCAAGGATGAAAAAGGAAACGTGGAATGGGCAAGTGAAAGGAAAACAAACGGATGGCTTGTTCCAATCTCGGTTGGTTTTCAAGGGTTAACCATACCACAAAAGGCTAAAAACCAAAGATGTGACGAATATGACCATTTATTCGGTGAAAATCTAGTAACACTAGGAGAATACAAATTGGTCTCAAATTTCAAGACAGTTAATGAATTGATTTGGCGCTATGAATGTGATTTGGAAAAACTATTATTCAAATGTGCTTGTAATGGAGGAGTTTAAAAATGGCAAAAAACAAACAAGAAGTAAGTGTATTGGCATTTGAGAAAAAGATTGTCCCATCAGACGGAATAATGTATGGGTCAACTTGGGAAAAAAGGCATGAATCAAGGAATTTTTTACCTATAAAGGAAAAAACTGTTAGAGGAACGATATCAAATACCCTAAAAAATACTGTTCTTAACGATCCTATGAAGCTCTCTGCGGAAATAGAAAAATCTAATATTCAAACCGTTGATTGTTGTTTTCTAAAAAAAGAAGATGATACACTTGTAATAAGTTTTACTGTAAAAGTATTGGGCAATGTTGATATTCCTACTGCATGTAGCAATCCTGATTTTCTTGAAAAATACAAACAAGTTGTTGAAGCTTATAAAAAGGAATATGGATTTGAAGAACTTTCATATAGATATGCGTACAACATTGCATCAGCACGTTTCTTATGGAGAAACAGGCTTGGAACAGAAGAAATTGAGGTTAAAGTAAGGGATTGTTATGACAACTTCTGTTGTACTTTTGATTCAAAATCATTCTCTCTTAGAGAATTTGATGTTGAAAAAAAAGAAGAACTAAGTGAATTCTCAAATAAAATAGCAAATGCCTTTAGAGGGAATAATTCTGCTCTATTTGAAGTAACTTGCTATGCCAAGATTGGTAAAGGACAGGAAGTCTACCCAAGTGAGGAAATGGTTTTAAACAAACCAGAAAAAGATAAAAGTAAGATACTCTATTCAGTTGATGGTAATGCAGCTTTTCATTCACAAAAAATTGGAAATGCTATAAGAACAATTGATACATGGTATCCTCTATATGGAACTAAAGATGGAGTAGGGCCGATTGCTATCGACCCCTATGGCCCTGTGACAACTATAAGTAAGGCATTTAGATCTGAAAAAGGCACGGACTTTTACAGCATCAAAAATTCTATTATTTGGGAAAACAATATTGAAGCAGAAGAAGATAAACATTTTTTCATGGCAATGATAATTCGTGGTGGAGTATTTGGCGAGAGCTCAAAGGAATGAAATGAAGTTTGACTATTACCAAGAGATTAGGATCTTTCCTGATTGCGAATTAGGAGGAAGAGAAATAGGAGAGGTTCTATTTTCTCTTCTCCATTTAAGTTTTGTTAAAAATAAAAATAGTGATGGAAATTCTAGGTATGCAATGGCATTTCCTGAATATTCGAAAGGAACAATTAAAACATTTGGTAGAGTTTTTAGAGTGTTTGCATATGATGAGCAATATTTAAAAGTGCTAGATATTCCAAGCATATGCCATCGTTTAGATGGATATGTTGAATATTCAGAAATTTTAAAAACTCCTGAAACCAATAGCTTTATGCGTTTTTTTAGGATACAAAACAAAACAAGCATAGATAGACTATCAAGGAGAATGGCTCAAAGAAAAAACATTTCTTTTGAAGAAGCCAGAGAAGAGTATAAAAATTTTAAACCTATTAAAATCATGGAAACTCAATTCCCATTTTTTTGTATTAAAAGTTTATCGACAAATCAAGATTTTAAATTGTTAATTAATTGTGTAGAAGAGAGTTACGAAAGAGAATTTCCATTTAATTTATATGGGTTGAGCATAGGAGGCAATGTTCCTAACTTCTAAAAGGGTTTTTGGGTTGATTTTTATCTATCTCTAGAGCAGGAAAAGAATTGCAACGATTTTACTATAGTTATCTGCCGTATAGGCAGCTTAGAAATATCTCTCAGATGCGTAATGGTTTGACTGCTGGTTATCTGCCGTATAGGCAGCTTAGAAAGTGAGAGATCTTTCTTTTGATAATTACAATTTGTTATCTGCCGTATAGGCAGCTTAGAAATAAAACAAGGTTAATAACATCACAAAGTTGATGTTATCTGCCGTATAGGCAGCTTAGAAAATACAGCGACAACAGCTAACGTTAGCAACCGTGTTATCTGCCGTATAGGCAGCTTAGAAAAAGATCACAGCGTCCCAGTCAATGGCGGTGCTGTTATCTGCCGTATAGGCAGCTTAGAAATAAAAATGATACGGTTACAGATACTCTTATTGGTTATCTGCCGTATAGGCAGCTTAGAAAATCAGGATAATCATACTGAGGTACAGAAGTAAGTTATCTGCCGTATAGGCAGCTTAGAAATCCATAATCAAGATAAATTGATACCTAGGAGTGTTATCTGCCGTATAGGCAGCTTAGAAAAGGTATTCCTTTGCGATCTCCAGTGGGGTAGAGTTATCTGCCGTATAGGCAGCTTAGAAAGCTACATGCTTGCTAGCAACAGTTCAGAGACTGTTATCTGCCGTATAGGCAGCTTAGAAATCCCTGAAAGCAATCAAAACAAAATGCTAGCGGTTATCTGCCGTATAGGCAGCTTAGAAACTTTCCCTGCATTAGCGTTGCTAAGAGAGAGTGTTATCTGCCGTATAGGCAGCTTAGAAAAATCGTATTTTTTTTGAGAGAGACTATACTTAGTTATCTGCCGTATAGGCAGCTTAGAAATCTTATGACAAAAAAAGAGGCTAAGACAAAAAGTTATCTGCCGTATAGGCAGCTTAGAAAGTTACAAATTGTTGCGACAATTTAGGAGTTGAGTTATCTGCCGTATAGGCAGCTTAGAAATATCAATATTTGGTGGATAGACAGTTACAAATGTTATCTGCCGTATAGGCAGCTTAGAAATATACTATTCTTGATGTAGTATAGGAAATGAGGTTATCTGCCGTATAGGCAGCTTAGAAAATAAGAGCCATTAGTAAGGGCATTACGTTCTTGTTATCTGCCGTATAGGCAGCTTAGAAAAGTCTCAAAATGCTTCTTTATAACAGAAAGCAGTTATCTGCCGTATAGGCAGCTTAGAAATGATTCTGAACAGGTCAGGGCCCTGAAGTTTAGTTATCTGCCGTATAGGCAGCTTAGAAAGGACATGAGCGCGGAGGAGCTGAGGGCGAAGAGTTATCTGCCGTATAGGCAGCTTAGAAATTTAATGCGACGTACGCAATCGCACCAGCGTTGTTATCTGCCGTATAGGCAGCTTAGAAATTTAATGCGACGTACGCAATCGCACCA
>ERZ808242.476-NODE-476-length-29074-cov-11.459458_pt1 | contig 29074 bp, 23 predicted proteins | sample MGYA00521244_ERZ808242 | MGnify/ENA primary metagenome ERZ808242 (study PRJEB31516, sample SAMN03275573) | gut metagenome | biome: mammalia-associated habitat; material: feces | host: Papio cynocephalus | place: Kenya | collected 2012-07-27 ... | reverse complement strand
TCCAAGCGCGACATCGCCCAGTACATGCGGATAGATTGGGCAACTGTTGGAAGATGCATATCCAGAGTGAGGGAGGACCTTGAGCCCGATCTCGATAGCAGGCTTGATGGGCTTGTAAACATAGGAATCGATGAGACGTCCTACAAGAAGGGCTACAAGTACATAACAGTGATAGTCAACCACGACACAAATAGCGTCATATGGCTGCATGAGGGGCATGGAAAGTCTGTCCTGGAAAAGTTTTACGAGAAGCTCACACAGGAGCAGAGGTCATCGATAAAGGTGGTTACGGGCGACGGGGCCAGATGGATAACGGACTGCGTGAGCCATTATACCCCGGACTGCATAAGATGCATGGATTCCTTCCATGTCGTGGAGTGGGCAAACAGTGCCCTTGACAGCGTAAGGCTCGATGAGTACAGGAAGCTGAAAGCGGATATCCCGAAAGAAAAGAGAGGCAAAGGCCGGCCGAGGAAAGACGACAAGGAGCATCTGGAGAAGAAGGACAAGCAAGACAAGGCCGATATGATAAAAGGCTCCTCATTTGCTGTAGGGAAGGCTCCAGAGAACCTTACCCAGAGGCAAAAGGAAACGCTCGATGCGATAAAGGCGATGACCCCGCGGTATTACAGGGCCTACGACATGAAGGAGGCCCTGCGCTTGATTTTGAAGATGGATGATTATGAGAGTGCAAAGGCGGCCCTCAGGAAATGGAGATGGTGGGCATCGCACTCCAGGATAGAGTCATTCAAGGAGCTTGCCTCAAAGGTGAAGAGGAACGAGGAGTTTATCCTCAACACGATAAAATACGGCTTTAGCAATGCTAGGATTGAGGCTACAAACAACAAAATCAAGCTGATTATCCGCCGCTCTTATGGCTTCAAAAACATAAACAACATGATTGATATGATCTATCTTTGTTGTTCGAGTCTCGCAATTCCCTTGCCTGGAAGACATTATGGACAACAGGAGGCTTGCTGATGCTACTCGTTTTACCCACACTTATACAAGAAGAGCCAATATTTAAGCCTTTTTACTATTGCATACTTGATCCGTTCTCTTCAAATTGGCAATGCGAAAGCACAGCATCATAAGACATCTTTAATAATTCTGCCCCACGCTGAACACTTATTTCACCTTCACATACTGCCCGAAAAACAAGTTGCTCAAACAGAGTTGGTCGTTCCTGTTCAATACGGACAGGCTCATGAGTTCTCCATCCAAGAATGCTTGCCATTACATAAAAACTCTTTGCAGTTTCACTTGAAATGATTCTCGCCATCTGCGCTCTTTTAACCAGCAAAAACATTGAGATACCATACTCACGACACACCAAAGTCATATCATTGGTAACTCTATTTCTGCGAACTCCAAGTTCACGGATCGCATCAACCTGCGGGAAAAGGAATGCACTTGCAATAGCAGTAGCAGTCTCCTCCACTGTTTTTTCGTCCATGTCTTCTGACCAGTTGAACATCAGATGTGCGAGTTCATGGGCAATAGTCGATCTGTTACGTTCAGGACTCATATTTCCATTAACGATAATATACGGTCTTCCGTTAACAAATCCATTCATACCAGAAAACTTATTACTCTCTACATCGCATATGTAAACCAGGACACCCTTGTTTTCAAGAACTGCAATCAAATCATTAACCGGACCTTCTTCAGCAAAACCAAGATGCAGTCTCATAGCCTTCGCATAAGCTTCAATATCACCGGTCATTTGAAGTACATGACATTTCGGGGCTTCCGGTAAAACTTCTCCCCCAAGCAATTCAACAACCGTATAAAACCTGCAAAAATATTCTTCCACCGATTCTCGAATGAATTCTTGCTTTGCCATAGGAAGAGTTTCTGTTTTACGAAATTCGCCATGCTTAAACACAAGATTCTCATTTCTGATAGCTAGAAAATCAGATACTCGAACATCCAATGCACTTGCCAGTTTCTTCAGAATATCCATGCTGGGCATTCTATCGCCATTTTCATAATTGGTGATTGCCATAGCAGTCAAACCGCTTTCTTCCGCCAATCTCTTCTTAGTCATGGAGTTCTTCAGACGATAATACCTCAGATTCTTACAAAACATAGGCGCACCTCTTCCTGTTTATATTATACTGTATTTTTTAAAAAAATAAACACTAAAGACGGATTTTCAAACTAAACGCTTTTTGGGACCGACTGCGTTTGCCAACTCTTATCTGTTCTCATATAGATACGCCAACAGTCCCATCATACATATTTTTCTCAGGATAGTGTCGCAAAAACTGTCCTCAAGCTTCCCAGAGACTTCAAAAGGACAGAAGCGCTGATGCTTGCTTTGCTAGGAATATTCAAGGATACGTACGTAATGCCTACAATCTCACTGCAACCTGAAGTAATCGAAATCAGCAAAGCCCATACTTTCATTATTCTCCTTATTCGTAGCCCATAGCACTGGTTTGGCACCCGTCCACGTCGCAGCCTCCAGCGTGAATATATGATTTATAATTGTATATTTCTCTCCATCGAAAGAGGATGAGAGGAAATAATTCCCATCTCTTCTCAGCTCAATGCGCAGATAGATTTCATTAGTATGTACAGAAACAGAAGAGATAAGCTTTTCCTCCGCTTTCCCACTATATGTTATCTCGGAAACATGGCCTGAATAGATGCGCAGACTATATTCTCCCTTTTCGAAATACAACCCGATATATCCATACCTGTGCCCGACCATCCCGATACCGCAGAAGTCCCCATCTTCTTTTCCATGGAGCTCTAGAAAGGTATCTACAATAAATGAATCACTCTGAGGAATCTCTGTAAGCGCATTAGGAGCATACCAGAGAAGATTCTCCCTCGCCACATTACGTCTACAGAAAAGCCTGAGATAACCTTTCCTTTCTGTTAAAGAATAGTTTGATTTATCAGGATTTGCCTGCCACTGCCATTGCAAAGCTAATTCATCGTCTTCAAATTCATCGGAAGTCTTCAGACAATAATCACAGAAAACATCTTTTACAGGATCAGCCCATTCATGGACAGGTTCCCCTATTCCATCTCCATCGATGTCCACACCTATGACAGGCCAGCCATCATCAGAGAATCTCATAGGTTGCAGATGGATAACTCGTCCCAGTTCTCCTACATCCTGAAAATGCAGGAACCAGTTACTGCGATCCGGAACTGTCACCCACCCTCCCTGATGAGCACCAACTATTGACGACTTGCCTTGATGCATCACGATTTTATACTCATAAGGCCCATTGATATTACGACTGCGTATACAGCTCTGCCAGCCAGTCTTTACCCCGCCGGATGGGAAAAGAATATAGTAGTATCCATCTTTCTTATAAGCCTTGGGTCCTTCGGATGTATCAGCAATGAGAGTACCATCAAAGATGATGGAATAATCCCCTATTGTGTGTGTACATTCACTATTGATCTCGATTAGAGCAATCCTGTTTTTTATTCCAGCTCTGGAGAATGCAAAAGCAAAGACCATGTAAGTCTTCCCGTCATCATCCCAGAGAGGACAAGGATCAATCCAGCCTTTTGCTTCAGTAAGCATATTAAGAGAAAATTCTCCCATTATGTCTTTTGAACGGGCAACCATTATTCCTTCATCGACAAGGGGTATAAAGATGAAGAATTCATCATTGTGATACCTAATTGAGGGAGCCCATGTGCCAGAACCATGAGAAGGCGTGTTGTACTTCTCGAACGGGAGACTTCTAACTGCGTAGTTTACAAGCTCCCAATGCACCAGATCTTTCGAGTGTAGAATAGGTACACCGGGAAGATAAGTGAAGGATGAGGCAACCATATAAAAGTCATCGCCGACTCTGACTGGATCGGGATCGGAGTAATCACCATAGATTATTGGGTTTGTGTACATATCCTTATTTTATTCGCAAAGATAGAGAAAAAAGCAAGTATTTTAATTTTCGTATATACGAAGAATCAAAAATCAATTCGATAGAAAAAAAATCAAATCAATAATAAAACACACGAAAAAATAATAAAAACCTTTCTTTTGTTGCATTTTGTTGTATAATTTAATTTATGCTAAAAAAAGAAAGGAAACAGTTGATATTTGAATATCTTCAGGAAAATGGAAGCGGACGTGTTACTGAGCTCAGCAAGCTCTTCAATGTAACAGAACCAACTATAAGACATGATCTGAAAGTTCTCGAAGAAGAAGGACGTGTAATACGGCAGCATGGCAGTGCCAGCATTGTCGAGATAAAATCCTTTAATTCCGGTATTGAACTGCAACCACGAGGGAATGAAGAGAAAAAAACAGTCATCGGACGTACTGCCTCTTCCTTTGTTTCCAATGACGACATCATCATACTTGATTCAGGTTCCACTGTTACTGAGCTTGCAAAGAATATCATCGATAGAAAAGGTCTTAGCGTAGTAACAAATGCAATAAATATTGCGCTCCTTCTTGGAAGAGAACCTACAAACAATGTACTTCTAATCGGAGGAGAATTCAAATTCCCAACTCTATCACTTACAGGGGACAGGGGAATCGGAATATTGCAGAACATACATGTGAATAAGCTTTTTCTCGCCACGGGCGGAGTGAGTACTGAAGCAGGTCTTACATACCCCAGTTTCAGCGATTTAGCAATAAAAACAAAGATGATTGAATCTGCAGAGACTGTTTACCTGCTCGCTGATTCAACCAAAATCGGAAAAATCCTCTTTGCAACTCTATGTTCTCTCAAAGAGAATATCGATGTATTGATTACTGATAATGAAATTAGCAATGAAAGCAAAGAAGAGATAGAAAAGCTGGGGATAAAAGTCATTATCGCCGAATGAAAGAGAAGCTGTTGTCCGAATAATATCTAGGCTTAGGCAATTGACGGTAATAGTCTAAAAAGCCGAGAAAGGGTGGATTTCCTTTTTCGGCTTTATTTTCTGTTGATCTGTGACAGTTTTTCAATATCATTTGTATAATATATCGCTATCTTTCTGGATAGAGACACAAGGACTCTGGATTTTAAGCCCATATCTTTTCTCGTATTATCTATTTCCACCCTTCAGAATTGAAAAGAGAGATCTTGGAGTACATATCTTCCAGAATAAGGCGGGGATCGATTCTTTTATAAACTCTTATGGGTCTATTCAATGATGATGGAATATACTCCATTGAGGCCCCGATAATTGGTGCATTTATATATTCATACTCCCATCTGTGCTCATAAAGGATCAAACCAACAGCGGGAGAATCTCCAAGCACCCAGGTCTCTCCGGTACGGAATGCACTCTTGAGAGAACTCTCTTTATGGGATTCTTCCATCAACTGTGAAAAAAGATAGTCGCCGATTTTATTTTTACCCGATAGTCTATATTGCAGTTCGGCAAAGCTTACTGGCATCATTTCATAGACATTCTTCGGGACCTGCCAAAGTTCAATCTTAGAAGAAAAAACGACATTAGCAGCATTAACATCATTTCCAAGATTGAACTCCGCATTCCCAGCAGGATAAGTTCCACCTCCAATCCATATAGCCGTTAATCGGTTAGCAATACGCGGTTCCTGGATATAGGCAGAAGCCAAATCTGTCAAAGGCCCGAGAAAAAGAACATAAAGTGGCCTTGAATCATCCTTCATTGCTTCTTCAATAATCAGCCGAGATCCCTCAGAAGGAACCGGTTCTGTCTTTGAAGGAAGAGCATGCTCAGCACCGCGCTTAATCACATCTGTATGAGGGCAACCGGCTACAGAAAAGATCTTCAACAACTCTTGATAGCTTTTTTCCATACTGTCTGGATGACGTTCATTGCCATAATGAGCTGCGATGAAACCAATATTGTCAAACTTAGGACTGAGCATCGCATGAACAATGGCAAATTGATCATCTCCTTCATTATTTGCATCCGTGTCGACAATCACTCGACAGATTTTCTCTTCTGGGACAGAAAAAGCATAGTTTGTATATCTCATGAATCACCCCTTTACCGCACCTTGAGTAAGACCGGCTATAAAATACTTCTGGAAATATCCGAAAACGACAAGAAGAGGAATGGTAACCAAGCAAAGACCTGCAGCATATGGTCCCCACTGGACACCCATCTCAGTCTTGAAATTCAAAAGACCAACAGGGAGTGTCTTAAGTATGACAGAAGATGATGTAACAATCTGAGCCCACATCAGCTCTCCCCAGTTATTGATGAATGTGAAGACAACAACCGTTGCAACAGCTGGCTTAACAAGAGGAAGTACAATTCCAACGAATGTCTGCAATTCATTACACCCATCGATACGACCGGATTCAACCAGATCAGATGGGATGGTTTCAAAAAACTTCTTGAAAATATACATACTGAACGGCAACTGCCAAGCTACATAAGGAAGAATGATTGAAAAGATATTATTCAGCATCATCATCTTTGCCATCATTTTATACAGCGGAATATAAATAGCAATCCCTGGTATAAAGTTGAATGTCATGAACGCAAGGATAATAAGCTCAGATCCAGGTATCTTCATCTTTCCAAGTGCGTAACCGCCAAGAATGGCAATCACTAGCGTAAGGATTACAGACACGATAGCTACTATTACACTATTCATAAAGTATAATCCCAGCTTTCCTGTTTCTATTGCCGTCGGATAATTCTCAAAATGCATATCCATCGTGGGTAAGAATGGATTTGTATAGAATTCATTCGTATCTTTCAGAGAAGTGAATACCAGAAAAAGAATCGGATAAAGCACAACAATTGCTGAGATAGAGAGAATGATATATGCGACAATCTTGATATATTTGCTTGATGAGAAAACAGTTGACTCAGAACTCATATGAATCTCCTTTGACAAGCTTCTTAACAGCAATCTCTCCAATGAGAACTATCACAACAAATATGACAGACATTGCAGCGCCAAACCCATATTCATTGAAAGAGAAAGTATTCCTCATAATCCACATAGGCATAACCATCGTATAATTACCGGGACCACCATTCGTGAGAGCAAAGACTGTATCATAGATTTTGAGGCCACTCATCAGAGCAAATACGGCACTAAGCTGTATGAATGAACCTGTAAGAGGTGCAATAATCTTCTTGAAAATATACCAATCCCCTGCACCCTCAAGCTTGGCAGCCTCAAAAAGGGAAATTGGTATACCCTGCATACCTGCAAAACAAAGAACCATTGTCAGGCCAACCTGTTTCCATGCAGAAACAAAAAGAAGACAGCCCATAACTGTATTCTTATTAGTCAGCCATGCATGAACCAATGAATCGAGACCAAGAGCGCGGAAAACAGAGTTTAAGATACCAAACTCAGGCTCGAAGACAAATGAGAATATAAGTGCTGTTATAACAGCAGGAATCATGCTAGGGGAGAATAATATCGTTCTGTAAACACCACCCCAGCTTCTGGAAACAAACAGTAAAAGCCAGGCAAAAAGAACACCAATAATCACGCTGATAATCGAAGAGAAGACACCAAGAAATACTGAATTCTTTATTGCCGTCTGGAAAACGTCATCAGTGAAAGCAGTTACATAGTTCTCAAGCCCAACAAACGTGCGTGCTGAAAAACCATTCCACTTCTGAAAAGAGAGGACAAGGTTATCGAAAAACGGGACAACTGCGAATATAAGATAAACAACGATAGCAGGTAACAAAAAAACCAGCCCTATCATCGCATATCTTCTATTTACTGATTTAGCCATTTAAACTCCTTTTTGAATAAGGGAGACAACGCAAGGCACCATCCCCCTCATGAAATAGAAGAAATTACTTCTCGACAGCCTTAAGCCTAAGCTCTTCAGCATGGGCGACAGCTTCATCAATTGTCATAATTCCAGAGCATACGCTGCTGACAATATCATTCTGCAGATAGCTTGCCATCTCTGAAGATAGATTCTGGAGATGTTGATAACCAATTGCATCCTCTGTGTTAGTCATAAGATGAACAAGAACTGGATCATCAAAGGCATCCTGCATACTCTTTGTTGAAGGAAGACGGCCAGACTTGATGATCTCTTCTATTGCTGCATCGGTTGTATAGAACTGGATGAATTTTACAGCCTCTTCCGGATGCTTAGCATTTGCAGGAATGAAGAGAGCATTCGTAACAACGTTAACTGTATAAGGATTGCCTTCTTCTACCAAAGGTGTCTTGATGACATCAATCTCGAAATCCGCATTCTGCTCATATGTGCCTGCATTTGAAGCTGCATCAAAGAGCATGGCAATCTTACCCTGATAGAAAGCGGCCTGCACCTGTTCTTTCGTTGCAGTGAGAGCACCCTCGCCTGGATACCAATATCCCTTGTCATAGAAATTCTTTACAATTTCGAGATCCTCTTTAAGGCCTGGTGTCGCATCAAGAGGAAGTTTTCCTGTTGTCGCATCTTCCAGCACACCATTCTTAGCATAAATCTGGTATGTCCAAGGCAAAAGCTGATGGTTCTGACCAGTCCAACATCCAATACCATAAATACCATGTTTTGCAAATTCAGCAGAGACTTCTAGCATTTCATCAACAGTCGTAGGCAGCTCGAGTCCATACTGCTCGAAAAGATCCTTGTTGATGAAAACTGTCTCGATTACAGGCTGATAAGAAACAGCATAGTATTTACCATCAATCTTTCCAGCATCAATATATGCAGGCACGAATGTATCAAGCCAAGCATTGTTATCAGCTGTAAGATATGGAGTGAGGTCCAAAGCCATTCCATCCGTTACAAATGACTTAATCTGAGCTCCCCAGAAGAAGGAAACATCAACAGGGTTATTAGAAGCAATACCTGTCTTGATCACCTGCTCAGCATTATCGAAGTCAACAGGAACGATTTCTACTTTGATGTCCGGATTCTCAGCCTCGAACATTGCTATGATATTCCTATTGTACTCAGCATCTGATCCATAGAACCGGATTTTTGTCACCTCGGATTTTGACTCTCCTGCACCAGATGCAAAGATGGAAGTGGAAAACAGAAGAAGTAGGACAAGCATAACACTGATAATTTTCTTTTTCATTTTCGTTTCTCCTTTGTTGTTTTTCATATTCTCATACACAACAGACAATTTGTCAAATTATTTTTCGTTTTTATTTTTTAACTCAACAAATAAGAAGAGAATTCCATAAATTGCATGCTTCTATATAATAAATAGGTAAGAATATTATAAAAAGAAAACCAATTCAAAAGTAAACGAAAATTTTTCTTGACTATACGAAAATCATAACAGAATATATCTATAATAAGGAGCAACAATGAAAAGAGTTAAAATTGGCTTCGCCCCAACAAGAAGAAGTATTTTTAGTGCACCAGATGCGATAAAATATCGCAATCTTACGGCTCAGAAACTTCAGGAACTTGGAATTGAGTTTGTGGATATCGATGATATAAACAGCGAAGGTCTGCTTTATTCGGATGCAGACAGAATAAAAATTGAGGAGAAATTCAAAAAAGAGAAAATTGACGGACTCTTCCTTCCTCATTGCAATTTTGGAACAGAGTACGAATGCGCCAGATTAGCAAAAGAGCTGAATATACCTGTTCTTCTATGGGGACCTCTTGATGAAAGACCAGAAGCCGATGGAACAAGACTCAGAGATACTCAATGTGGACTTTTTGCAACTGGAAAAGTTCTCAGGAGGTTCAAGGTTCCTTTCACATATATGACAAACTGCCGTCTCGATGATCCTGTTTTCGAAAGAGGAATCAAGGATTTTCTGGCAGTATGCAGCGTAGTGAGAACATTCAAATCCATCAGAATCCTTCAAATAGCTCCACGTCCATTTGATTTCTGGTCAACAATGTGCAATGAAGGAGAACTGCTGGAGAAATTCAATATTCAACTCTCCCCTATTCCAATGCCGGAACTTACTAAGGAAATAAAAAGAGTTAAGCAAGAGGAGAAAGAAGATCTACAGAGGACCCTCGATTACATCTATGAGAAAATGGATGTGAAAATCAAGAAAGAAGAAGCAATAGAGGTTGCAGCATTGAAAATCGCCATGAAGACCCTTGCAAGAAAATATGGCTGTCAGGCAATTGCTATCCAGTGCTGGAACGCACTTCAGGACGAAATAGGCATAATGCCATGTGCGGCAAATTCACTTCTGAATGATGAGGGAATTCCAGTTGTTTGCGAGACAGATATTCATGGCGCAATCACTGCATTGTTAGCAGAAGCTGCCCTCCTAGATGACTCCAGATCATTCTTTGCGGATTGGACAATCAGACATCCAGATATCAAAAATGGAGAGCTTCTCCAGCATTGTGGACCATGGCCACTTTCTGTAGCTTCATGTCGCCCTCAGCTGACATATCCTTTGGCATTTGACCATCCCGGCTCAATAACCGCCGAAGCAAAGCATGGCCTCATCACGCTGTGCCGTTTTGATGGAGATAACGGAGAATACTCCCTCCTGCTGGGAAATGCTAAAGGTGTCTCAGGTCCTACATGCATGGGAACATACCTTTGGATTGAAGTAAAAAACATCAAGAGACTCGAAGCCAAAATTGTCTGTGGGCCGTATATCCACCATTGCGTAGGTGTTTATTCGAATATCGTTCCTATCCTCTATGAAGCTTGCAAGTATATCGGCGTCAAAGCGGATCTCTTTGATCCTATAGAAGATAAAGTGCAGGCATATCTATGGGGCGAGGACGTAACTTTCTAGGAGATAGCGATGACTGTCAATGAATTGAAGAACAAAGCCATAGATGTAAGAGAAGCTGTCCTCGATATGGTATACCATGCAAAGTCTGGACATATCGGAGGAGATTTATCTTGTGCAGATATCATGACAGCACTCTTTTTCAGTGTTCTTGATATCGATCCAAAAGAACCGGAAGCAACATCAAGAGACAGGTTCATCCTGTCAAAAGGGCACTCTGCTGAGACATATTATGCCTGCCTTGCAATGAGGGGATTCTTTCCTGAAAGCGAATTAGCGACATACTGCGCTTTTGGCTCCAGGCTCTTGGGCCATCCGACTAACAAGGTTCCTGGAATCGATATGAATACAGGTGCGCTTGGACACGGTCTTTCAATTGCAACAGGGCTGGCCATAGGGCTTAGAAAACGGAAAATTCCGAAAAAAGTATATGTGCTCATGGGAGACGGAGAACAGGCAGAAGGTTCCAACTGGGAAGCCCTAATGGCTGCAGCCAACTACAATCTCGACAATCTTGTAGCCATACTTGATCGCAATCATCTACAGATTTCCGGTAATACTGAAGATGTAATGAAGCTGGAACCTCTGTCGGAGAAATACAGGGCGTTCGGATGGAAAACAGTGGAAATAGATGGCAACTCAATGGAAGAGATTCTCAAGGCACTTTCCACCTCGCATGAAGGAAAACCTTTAATGATTATTGCCAACACGATAAAAGGCAAAGGCATAAAGGAAATGGAAAATATTGCCTCATGGCATCATGGCATACCAGATCAGCGACTGTACCTGAAAGCAAAAGAGGAACTCAAAGAAGCAAGGAGAGCAGCAAATGACTAATGAAGCACTTAAAACAGCATTATCAGACGAACTGGCAAAACTGCTTCCTGATTACCCTGAGATAGTAGTGCTTTGCTCTGACTCGAAGGGATCGAGTGGTTTTTCCACGTTCTCATCCCAAAACCCTGAGAATTTTATCGAAGTCGGGATTGCAGAACAGAATGAAGTCGGGATTGCTGCAGGCCTTGCCTCCGCAGGAATGAAGCCATATGTTGCCGCACCAGCCGCTTTTCTTTCTGCTAGGGCTGCTGAACAAGTAAAGGTAGATGTTGCATACTCACATTCCAACGTGAAGCTTTTCGGTGTAAGCGGAGGAATAAGCTATGGAGCGCTCGGAGCAAGCCATTACAGTGTGAATGATATTGCTGTAATGAGAAGTTTCCCCGATCTTGATGTATTCATTCCCTCTGATGCCATGCAGATAAGAGCAATAGCAAGGTATTCATTAACTACTAAAAGAGGATGCTATATCAGAGCTGGCAGAAGTCCTGTCCCTGTAATCTACAAAAGACCCGAAGAAGCTTTCAGATATGGAAAAGCAAATATGCTCAGCGATGGCAATGATGCTACAATTATAGCATGTGGCGAGATGACCGCAACTGCTATCAAAGCAGCAAGCATATTAGAAGAGAAAGGCATGAATATAAGAGTACTGGATATGCCATGTATCAAGCCTCTGGATATCGAGGCAATTAAAAGAGCCACAGAAGATACAAAGACAATCATCACTCTAGAGGAACACAGCATCTATGGCGGTCTTGGATCTGCAGTTGCTGAAACATTATCAGAATCTTCAACTCCGGTGAAAATCATCGGTTTTCCCGATGAATATCTGATTACCGGCAACTCGGAAGAGATAAAAGAACACTATCGCATGACAGCAGATGCAATCGCAGAAGATGTAGAGAAATTCATCAGGAATCTTAAATGAAATACATACTTGCAATAGACCAGAGCACATCGCAAACAAAACTCATTCTCTTCAACAAGAAAGGGATGCCTGTTATCAGGAAAGATATACCTCATCGCCAGATTGTCAATGAAAAAGGTTGGGTTGAACATGATCCAGAGGAAATATACAGCAATCTCATAACAGGTGTGAAAGGGATAATCAATTCCGGTTCCGTAAAAGCAGAAGATATAGAAGCAGCAGCTCTTTCAAACCAGAGAGAGACTACTCTTATATGGGATAGAAAGACCAGAAAACCCATATACAATGCTATTGTGTGGCAATGTGGCAGAGCCGCTACTATCTGTCAGGAACTCTCTGAATATGCTCCGCTTGTAAAAGAAAAAACAGGTATGAATCTCTCCCCTTTCTTCTCTGCCGCGAAAATGTGCTGGATAATGCAAAACATAAAACCAAAAGCAGAACATATTGCAGCAACTACCATAGACAGTTATCTAATCAATAAACTAAGTGGAGGAAAGAGAACAATTACAGAACTTTCCAATGCCTGCAGAACACAATTACTGAACATACATACACTTACATGGGATAAGGAGTTGCTGAAGATATTTGGTTTAAAAGAGGAAATGATGCCTGAAATAGCCGACTCAGATGAACTCTTCACAGAAACAGATTTTGAAGGAACTCTTTCTAAACCCATCCCACTGCATGCTGTAATGGGAGATAGTCAGGCTGCACTCTATGCCCATGGCTGTCTGCAACCTGGTTCTGTGAAGGTCACACATGGCACAGGATCCTCAATAATGATGAATATCGGGGATGAAGCAAAATTATCTTCATCCCTTGTAACATCGATTGGATGGAGGCTCAACTCTTCGCTCACATATGTCATGGAAGGGAATATCAACTATTGCGGTGCACTAACGAGGTGGGCAGTCGAAGATCTTGGTATACTTTCATCACCAGCAGAAGCTGGCAAAATTGCAACCAGAACATCTGCTCACGAGGGCTTATACATTGTTCCGGCTTTTACTGGTCTAGGAGCTCCATACTGGAACAATAAAGCAAAAGCCCTTATCTGCGGAATCGGCAGAGGTGTTGGCAAGAATGAGATTATAAGAGCAACCGAAGAGGCAATTGGTTATCAGATAAGTGATATAACATCACTTCTGGAAAAGGAATCTGGGTATTCCATCCCTTATATAAATGCCGATGGAGGACCTACTCATGATGATTTTCTTATGCAATTCGAGAGCGATATAACCGGAAAGGAAATAAGAGTGTCACCTGTGGAGGAATTATCAGCAAAAGGAGTTGCACTTGCAGCAGGCACTGCCATAGGGTTCTTCAATGATAACGATAATATTATGAGACCGGACAGCAAAGCAAAAGTGTACCACCCGGAAATGACAGAAGAAGAAAGAATATCGAAACGTTCCGGATGGCTCAGAGCCGTGCAACTGTCAAAAATATATGCAGGAAAGTGACATGAGCATAAAGAGAATCAGAATCAATCATCTTGCCTCCCCTTCAGGAGTTACAGGTAATCCCATTTTTAGCTGGGTGAATGAAGGCTTCATTCAAAATGAATACAGAATAACTGTCTCTACCTCTACCTCTCTCCTCTGGGATAGCGGGATTGTAAGGTCGGATAAACACAATGCTATCGAATACAAAGGCAATCCTTTGCCATCACTTGAAAAATGCACCCTCACGATTATAGCAAATGATAAGAGAGAAACAGCGACGTTTGTTACAGGTTGTCCAGAACTTGGAGAAAAAGCAAAGTGGATTCATGATAAAGAAGTCAGGCGTTACAACCTCAAGACTTACGTGGTTACAGGCAATCTTGGAGGAGGAATGGAGGATGGAGCGAAAGGTTACGCAGAAGCTGTTTACTTACAGAAAGAATTCTCGCTTAAGAAGTCAATAAAAGAAGCATATCTTGCTATCTGTGGCCTAGGATTTTATCACATTGAGATAAATGGGTTAAACATTGGTTCTGCCTTACTTCAGCCGGCACAGACAGATTACAATAAAAGAGCACTTTATAATGTGTTTGAAACAGGGGATTTTCTTAGAAAAGGACTCAATACATGCAGAATAACTCTTGGGAATGGCAGGCTGATACAGCCTTATGGCTATGACGGCGAGCCTAAAACAATTATGCTATTGCGCATACGCTACACTGATGGCAGCAAAGAAGATATTATCACAGATGAGTCATTTCTTGCCTCTTCTGGTCCAATTACGCGGAACAGTATCTATGAAGGTACTGTTTACGATGCAAGGAAGAAACTGCACTTCGAGCGGAGACATCATGCTTCAGTAATCCCAGGCTACCCGCTGGAACCTGAGATGCTTCCACCAATCATTGAAACCGAAACGCTAAAGCCTGTTGAAATCAAACTGTTGGAAAATGGCAATTGGCTCGTTGATTTCGGACAGAATTCATCCGGAATCTATCGGATAAGAATGAAAGGCAAACGCGGAGAGAGTATAAGGATGCACTTCTCCGAATTAGCGGATGACAATGGTCTAAACACCGAAACATCGAGAGATGCCAATACAGAAGATGTCTACATTTCCGATGGCAGAGAAAGAATTTATCAACCCAGATTCACCTATCATGGTTTCCGGTACATGGAAATAGCCGGGTATAATGATATTCTCAGAAAAGAAGATATCGAAAAAATTGTACTTCATACCAATTTAGAGCCGACAGGGAGCTTTATCTGTTCAGACTCGCTACTTACACGTATTCACGAGAACATTCGCTGGTCTCAGCGCTCCAACTCCATGGGAATCCCCACCGACTGCCCACAGAGAGAGGAAAGGATGGGATGGCTGGGCGACGTACAGCTTGTGTCCAGACAGGCTGTTTTGGATTTCGATATGGCTGCATTCTATAAGAAGTTTCTTGATGACATCCGGCTCTCTCAGCTAGAAGATGGTGAACTAAGCGATGTAACTCCTCCATATTGGAGGCTATACCCTGCAGATCCTGTCTGGGGCTCAGCTTATGCTACGCTATTATGGAGAATGTACGAAGAATATGGTGATGAACCAGCTCTTATAGCACACTATCAGAGCCTCAGAAAATACCTAGATTGGCTTTTCAGCCAGATAGCAGAAGATGGCACAATCCATGGCCTTGGCAAATATGGAGATTGGTGTGCCCCTACTATGACATATCCAAAGAAGACTTCGACTGATTTTACTTCATCGTGGTTCCTGCTGAAAGACACTCTTGTATTCTCAAGGATAGCAGAAGTGTTGGGGAAAACAGCAGATCGTGCAAAATACATGGACAGATTTGATTATCTGAAGAAATCATTCCTAGCACGTTTTGATGACAACGGGAAGTTCGCCTTTGCAACGGCGAGTCCCAGTGATACGCTTTCGAATACAACCAGCCAAATTCTTCCATTAGCATTGAACATAGTGCCGGAAAATGAAAAGGAAGAGGCTGTCGAACAGCTCAAGAAATGTATAAGGAAACGATATGACTGGCATATAGATTGCGGAATTGTAGGACTCAGATACCTCTTTGACGTTTTGCTTAACAATGGTCTTGATGAAGCTTGCTACAAAATCATGACACAGAAAACATATCCGGGACTTGGCTACATGGTAGAATGCGGTGCAACTACACTCTGGGAACGATGGGAGTATCTAGCTGGCATCGGCATGAACTCTCATAACCACATCATGTATGGTTCTCCTAACGCTTGGTTTTATCAAGGATTATCAGGAATAAGAAGAACCTCAAAAAAGAAAGAATGGATAATTCATCCATTTTTTCCGGAAAAGATGAGTTACGCTTATGCCTCATGCATGACTGAAGCTGGAAGTATTTCTGTATTCTGGAAGAAGAACGGGAAAAAAGCGAAACTCATAATACGGCTTCCGCTGGAATACAGTGCATGCTTCATTCCCCCCGTTGGCTGGGGCACAGTCAATCAGCAACTTGGAGGAAAGGAAGAATATTCTTTAACACTATCTTGCAAACAGTAATAAAATGCGATTCATCAGCAATAGAACAGCAGAGGGAGCAGGCAATTATCTGGCAACAATCCCTGCGGGCATATTCATGATTGTAAGTGCAAAAAAGCACATAGGGAAACTCAATTCAAAATTCGACAAAGATTTTGCTTTTTTGATTACATTTCCTGAAGCATTCGCCAAAGGGTTGATCTGCTGATTCCAAGTCTTTTAGCAGCTATGGATTTGCTACCATGTTCTTCTTTAAGCACCGCATTGATTACATCCTTCTCAATGTCTTTCAATGTTTTGTTATCAAAATTATAGGAAACATGTCTTTTGGATTTATTGAAAAGAGCATCCTCATCAGCTATTGCTGATTTTATATCTTCAGCTGTAATTACCATCCTCTTAGGTTCTATCGAAAGTTTTTTGAGAATTCTTGCAAGTTGATCATTATTGAACGGCCAATCATAGGATTTCATGACATTAATGGCTTCATCCTCTATTGTTAGAACATTTGACCCCTGAGTCCTGTTCAGAAAATTTATGTATAGACTTGCTATGCTTGCAATATCATCAAGATGTTCCCTTAAAGGAGAGAGCTTGAGCGTAAGACATTGCAACCTGTTCAGAAAACGCATACAAGGCTCTGCAAGAGCTTTTCCATCTGTAACCGTTGCAGATGCAATGATATATGACCTTGTTCCAAGTTTATACTCCTCATTGATCTCTATTAACTCATCGACTGTCGATGCATCAAGCTTATCAATATTCTTGAAGTTGAATACAAAATGTGTTTCTGGAGATCTGAGATATAAATCCCGAATGAAGGCAGGCGCCTTTTTCCCTGCTATGCCACAATCTATATCATAAAGGGAATCAGAAGAATGTCTAGATGAAATATAGAGATATTGAGATAGTGGACTTTTCCCTGTACCTGGCTCTCCAACAAGAAAAACAGGATAGTCCCGCAGAATAAACTGATCAAGGATCTCGATCTCTTTTGCAGCAGTATTTGTCACAGCGAAGAAACTCTTCTCATATTCAAATGCAGTGCGTCTTGCATTTCTCACAGTTATTCCATTCTCCTCAAGGCTAAATGGAAAACAGGTTTTCTTCACGTAATATGCTGTTATATTTTTCTCATTCAATGAAAATTTTGTTCCACTTGCAGAAAAAAGGGATCCATAATCATCATACTCAAAACAGCTTTTCCTTGTGGTTACATCCGCATCAGAGTTTGCTTTTAACGATTTGAGAAAACCTTCGGGCATATCCTCAGCGGATTTTTCACCAAATATAAGCTTGCCATTGGAATAAATCAGCACAGGATAAGGACTTTGATTAATGATATCTGTCATTACGGAAAGCGTTTCTTTGAAGGTTATCTGCTCACTGGCCATCTTTACTGCAAGCCCAAGCGCTGCGGAGATACTTTCTGTGCCACTATTGATGAGGATATAATTCAACTTATTTGCCATAGCACTTCTTGCACCTGTTGTGTCACACACAATATTCACGACACCTTCTCGCTTCAGACGTTTGAGAACATTGTCTGACTCTTCAAGACTATTGATTGTTATAACCTCAACGTCCATTCCATATGCAAGAACCTCTTTTAGAAATACAGCATTTTTTGTTATTGGGGGAAATCCTATTATCGCATACTTTTTCTTTGCATCATCTGCAAGCCGAAGAGATCTTAAAATATCATATAGTGAAATTTTTATGTCTATTACAGGAAATCCATTATTATCAATGAGTTCTGCAGTTCCACCTCTGGATATGATAATATCATAGCCATCAGAAAAGCGACGTTTTGCTATAGATACCCCCTCCTCAAGGTCCCCCACAAAAACATCAATCTCGATATCATCACGTAATGAAGCTTCTTGTCGAAGCTGTATGGCAAGACCATCATATGGAGCGATACCAAGTATACGAATCTTTCTCACATAAAACCTCTTTCTATGACATTATTCCACACGTTTTATAATGAGACAATCAAAAGTGAATAACGATACATCTCATACGTTTATTATGAATGATAGCAAAATACAGAAGTTCTCACATTATCATTTTATCTTGCTCTCGCAAGCATTGACGCAAAATCAATTGCATTCAGGAGGCTAAGTTCGCTACTCCTTCCTGTACCAGCAAGAGCAAAACCTGTCCCATGATCTACGCTCGTGCGTATAATAGGAAGCCCTAGCGTGACATTGACACCCTCAACAGCTTTCCATTCTTGCTTATCTCTGTCAAAGACAAATCCAACAACCTTCACAGGAATATGCCCCTGATCGTGGTACATTGCCACGACTGCATCATACCATCCCCCAAGAGCCTCTGGGAATACACTATCTGGTGGAATTGGACCTAATGCATTGATACCAAGACTATTAGCTTCCTTGATTGCAGGAATGATTTCATCAATCTCCTCCTTGCCAAAAAGCCCATGTTCACCAGCATGTGGATTGAGACCAGCAACAGCTATCTTTGGATTTTTCATCCCCAATAATCTCAATGCATTGTATGTCAGTTTAATGACTTCAAGAACCCTTGCTTTCTTGACTCTCTCGCAAGCCTCGCGAAGAGCACAGTGCGTTGACACATGTGAAACTCTCAAATCTCCGTGTACAAGCATCATTGCATAGCTTTTTGTACCAGTATAAGTTGCATAGATCTCTGTGTGTCCATCAAAATGTGTATGACCATCAGAAAAAGACCCATTACTTTCCTCAAGAGCGAGATTCATCGCTTCTTTGTTGAGAGCATTTGTACATGTAGCATCTACCTCATTGTTCATTGCTAACTTGATTGCCTTCTTTACAGAAAGAAATGCAGCTTTTCCTCCTTGTGCACTTACAACACCGACCTTGAATCCATCAACATCATCTAGAATGTCCTCATGTAAGACATCGATATTTCCAAATACGAATTCAGCATCTTTTACACAAGAAACAGCATTAATCGAAACACTAGGATTTCCAACAAATAACTTAGCTTTTTCAATCACTCTGGCATCCCCAATGATAATAGGCCTCACTTTTTCATAAAGCTCTTTATGAAGCAATGCTTTGATTGATATCTCTGGACCATTTCCTGCGGGATCACCCATCGTAATCGCAACAATAGGCCGTTTTTCCATCATTCCAATCCCTTTTTCTTGTTCTCTTCAAGAACCTGTCGTATCGCGATAATAGCCTCTTCTGAAAGACCGTTAAACGGAGCCCTACAATTTCCGACACTGTACCCCAAAAGTTCTACAGCTTTCTTTACTATCGTATTTGGGTTACCATATTTAAAAAGATCTCTAAAACTTCTGATACTCTCATTCACAGCAATTGACTCATCTATTTTTCCTTCTCTGAAAAGAGAGTAAATCGATGATATCGTCTTCGGATAAACATTGGCGCACCCTGCTATTCCACCAACTCCACCTGCAATAAGTGTCCAGATGATAAGCCTATCATTGCCTGAAAGGATTTTAAAATCAGGATCTGCATCCGTTCCAGCTGCGATATATGAAAGGATATTGGAAAAATCGCCACTTGAATCCTTTACCCCCACGATGTTTTCAATCTTCGCGAGCCTTCCAACTGTAGCAGGGCTCAATGCATTCCCTGTACGAGCAGGAATGTTGTAGAGAACAATAGGAAGGCTAACAGCTTCAGCAACTGCTTTATAGTGGTTATAAAGCTCTTCTTGGCTTGCTTTTGCAAATGACGGTGTGATTATTGAGAGAATATCAGCACCCTCTTCTTGTGCCATCATACTTTGCTCAATCGTTTCTTTTGTAGATACACATCCTGTACCAGCATAAACAGGCACACGCCCTTTTGCCACGCTTATTACAGTTCGAAGTGCATCTCTTTTCTCTTTTTCAGAAAGAATATACCCTTCACCGTTCGTCCCAAAGGCAAAGATCCCAGAGACTCCTGCGTCAATCATCCTTTCTGTTTGATTCTTCAATTCTCCTGTATTCACAGTTTCATCATCGTACATTGGTGTAATAATTGGTACGATGATTCCTTTTATCATGCTCTTGTCCATTTTTGCCTCACATCAAACTAAGATACAGAAACCTAGCATCTTCAAGAGATACATGTCGTGGGTTATTTGCAAGAAGTCTTTGAACTCCCATAGCTGATATTGCTAAAGTTTCGATATCCTCATCTTTTATTCCAAAAGTTCGCAGAGACTGAGGAATATCAAGGTGGTGCACTATTTGCTCCAGCCTCTTGATAACAGCCTCCGCTTTCCCATCGATAGAAAGATTAAAATCTCTGTGATGAAAGCATGTATCATAAACTATGCCTAGCCTATCTTTGCAATAAGACATATTAAAGCGCATCACAGGAGCAAGCAAAATAGCATTCGATACTCCATGTGCAATATGGAACTTTCCTCCAAGAGGGTAACTTAGAGCATGAACTGCCGTAGTACCTGAACTTGTTATGGCAATTCCTGCATAGAATGCTGCAATTTGCATATTGGTCTTCGCATCCAATGCATCGCTGTCATCACAAGCTTTTTCTATATTATTCAAAATCAAATCAAGAGCCTTCAGTGCAAATGTATCAGAAAATGGATTGGCTTTATTGCCTGTAAAGCACTCAATAGCATGTGCAAGCGCATCTATACCTGTCGCTGCACCAATTTTTCTAGGCAGGTTTCGAATCATCTCATGATCAAGTATCACATAATCTGCAATCATGGAATCATTGACAATCCCAACTTTAACCTCATCCTCAGGAACAGCAACAATTGCATTCGGTGTTGCTTCGCTTCCGGTTCCAGCTGTAGTAGGAATCATTACAGAAGAAATGCTTTTTTTACCAATTGAAGGCGTTTCCAGCAAATCCTTTATTGTATAATTTCCCATCAATATAGAAACAAGCTTGGCTGTATCCATGACACTACCTCCACCAAGAGCGATGATCAAAGAAGATCGAGATGAACGAAAATCATCAGCAACTCGTTGAACGGCAGCATATTCAGGTTCTGGAGGAATGTCATCGAAAACAACACATTCAACACCCGATTCATCAATCTTTTGCAGAACAAGTTTGTCTAGACCTGTAGACTCAATTCCCTTATCTGTGATTAATGCAACACGCTCACATCCTTCCGCTCTTATAATTGAAGAAAGATTAGATAGAGCATCATGTCCAGAATAAACAGCCTTTGGCAATTTTAGACTATATCTCTCAAGCATATCATCCCCTCAATAGTGCCTTACAGCATTTATGTCACCGTCTATGCCATGAAATTCTTTTTCACCACGTATCCACTTTTCTGTCACTTCCAAGTACTTTATGTTCTTTCTCGTACCCCACGTATAGGCTATGCAGATTGTTCCATCTGTTTTTTGCATCATTACAGGATATTCATAACGACGATTGTTAATGTCATTATAACGTCCTGTAAAACCTTCTCCAGTCTCAACAGTGCGTCTATAATTCCATGTTACGCCATCATCTTCACTGATAGCGACCTCAACAGGACAGCGTTGTTGAGGCCATAGAGTTTTATTCTGGTCATAGCTGAACCCAATAGGATTATAAACAATTGCAATTGAACCACTCTGCAGCTTTATTGCAGAAATACTTGAGTTATTGTTAGGTAATTCAGTCTTCTTAGGTATACTCCAGGTATCTCCATTATCATAAGATACTGACCTGTAGATAAAATCTGCAAATCTGCTTCTAAAGAGTGCAACAAGATAGCCATCACCCATTTCTAAGATGTTGGCATGCACTCGTCCTTGACTCTGAGGCACATCAACAGAACGCCATGACTTACCTTCATCATCAGAAATCTGAACAACTGTTATATTACTTCCATTTCTTGTCTCATCTGGGAAACAGATCCAATTTCCGAACACCCATCTTCCATTTGAAAGCTTTTGGATTTTCTGTCTGCAAAATGAACCTTCACGAGAAAACAGCGTCTCAGTTTTGGACCATGTATAACCATTATCAAAGGATTTCTTCACTCGGATTTCAGCTGTACATTGCAAGCTAAAATTCGGTTTTGTTTCCGGAGTTCTGGAAAGCTGAGCTGTATATACAAGCCAAATTTCATTGTTGTCCTTAAGAAATAGAGATGGATTTTGTTCACTTCTTTCGGGATCATCGGAGACCTTTACAGGCTCACTCCATTGACTTTCTCCAATATTCAATCGAGAAATGACGATACTAATATCTGCATAACCCTCTCTAGAACCAGCAAACCATGTTGCAAGCATATCTCCATTTGGGAGCTCCAAAAGATCAACTGCGTGGCAAGAATTATATGGCTCATTAGAAATAAGCGATTCAACAGTATCACTTAACGAATCATAATAAAGTTTTCCATCATTTGAAAGTGTATTAAGATTAATTATATTCCTCATATTGTTTCCTCCTTTAACCCTTAATTGAACCGATAAGGATTCCATTCCTGAAGTATTTCTGAACAAATGGATAAGCTATGACGATAGGAAGCATTGCAATTATGATTGCAGCCGCTTTCATATTCTGTTGGTTGAGAGATATGCCATTGATAATAGTATTGGCAAATGTAGTTCCCTCCGTGCTGATTGTTACATTCGCGAGCACCTGTTGGATAGTCTTGAGCTCTTTTGTCTTGAGAAACATTTGCGGAACAAGGTATTGGTTCCAGATTGCAACACCATTGAATAGTGCAATTGTTGCGATAATCGGCTTTGTTATAGGCAAAAAGACCTTTGAAAGAATCGCAAAATCATTTGCACCATCCACAATTGCAGCCTCCTCAAGTTCCTTTGGCATACTCTCAAGATACGCTTTTGTTATAATCAAATATTGGGTATTTATTGCATCAGGTATGATCATGACCCAGATATTATCAATAAATCCCAATGAGCTATATGCAATGTAACGTGGAATCATTCCAGCATCAAAAACCCATGTAAGTATAAAAATCGACATAATGAAATATCTGAACTTAATACGTGGTCTTGTAAGAACATAAGCTGTAGAATATGTGAGTAGAACAGAAAAAATCGTTCCGAGAATAGTATAAATTGCACTATTTCTTACACCCGTCATAACATCGAACCGAGGATTAGTAAAGACATAGATGAAGGATTCCAGGTTTGCACCCTTTGGAAAAAATGTTACCTCTCCTTTCGTCAGGAATATTCCATCACTGATTGCAGTGAAAAATGTATAAAGAAAAGGGACTACGCATACCAATCCGACTAGGGAGAGTATGATTGTGTTCACGATATCAAATAAACATATTCTCTTCTTCATCATAACCTCCTTAGAAGACTCGAGTCTCTGCAAACTTGTCAGCTAGTTTATTTGCTATGACAACAAGAATAAATGCAATAATCGACTTTATAAGATTTACAGCTGTACCATAGCTGTAATCAGGAAATCCGAAAGAATCGAATGCAATGCGATAGACATATGATTGGATGACATCTGCAGTTGCTGCATTGCTCGGATTATACATAAGTATTATACGCTCAGTCTGGACTGAGAATATCTGCCCAATGCTGATAATAAGCATCGTTATTATTGATGTCGATATTCCGGGAAGTGTGACGTGCCACATCTTACCCCATCTTTGACAACCATCAACTTCCGCAGCTTCATAAAGCTCCGGATTTATAGCAGTTATCCCTGCAATATAAATAATGGCATTATAGCCAAACGTTTGCCATATCTGAAGAAGTATGTAAAGGGGTCTAAACCACTCTGGACGAGCCATGTAATTGACACTCTCCCCTCCAAAGTAACGAACAATCACATTTATAACACCTGTCGACGGATTAAGCATCGTAGAAAGAATACTGACCATAACAGCAGATGAAATGAAGTATGGTAAAAAACTCAATGACTGGACCCCATTCTTAATGGCAGTAGATCGCTCTTCATTCAATAAGAGCGCAAAAACAATTGGAATCGGGAATACACATACAATCGAAAGAATCGCGATAATCAAGGTATTTGAAATCAGAGTCAGCATGTATGAATCACTAAACATGCGCCTAAAATTCTCAAAGCCTATCCACTCACTTCCTGTGATTCCCTTGAATGCACTAAAATCCTGAAATGCAATCACCATATTTACAACAGGAAACAATTTGAAAAGCACAAGGCTTACAATACCAGGAATGAGGATAAGATACAGACGCCAATTTAGAAGCATATCCCTCTTAAATCGTTCACAGATCCCAAGCTGGGGTCTTACAACCTTTGTATCTTGATTATTCTTCTTTTTCATTTATAACTCCCGATTTCCATAAATGCACCAGCCGAGTTGATTTTCGCCCGGCTGGAATAATAGTAGGATCAAAGTCCGAATGTTTCTTTATAAGCCTCTGCTTGAATCTGTTCAATTTCAGCTAGTCCAAGAGAATCCATCTGTTTAATGAATGAATTCCATGTATTTTCATTAAGCGGAGTATTGCCAACAATGAAACTTGTAATAGCTGCATTTTCTGCATCGAATACAACAGCGACAAGATTAGAAAGCCTCTGTTCTTGCTTTGTAGAATATACAAGAACTGGACGATCAAGAAGAGCCTCTGGAACAAGAAGTCTTGTAGCTGCTTCTGCGATAAGAGGTGTGTTCCATGCATAGAATGCCGACTGATCAACAGGTTTAGTTACAGTCTGTCTGTCTGAGAGGAATGACCACTTCTTCGTACCTTCAGGCTTTGACTCTTCTGTTGTATAGTCGACAATGTAAGATTTTGTTCCATCCTCATTTGTTTTGAAACTCTCACCTTCTACTCCCCAGTTAGCAAGGATCATACCTTCTTCTGAATAGAAGTAATCAATAAACTCAAGGATCGTGGCAATTGTTTCTTCTTTACATGTTGCATTTATAGCAATAGCATTATTTGATTTCCAGAGAAGCGCCGGACTCTGTTTGAGAATATTTCCATCCTCATCAACAAGCCAATCAAGAACTTGCATATCGAAATCAGCATCATTATCTGGACCGCCATTGAGCATGAACCAGTCAGCTCTGTTATAGAAGTCAAGGAAAAGAGATGCATTTCCTGAAAGCATCTGCGATTCCCAGTCGCCTTCTGTATTTGTACCATCAACCCAGCTTGGATTTATTAGCCCCTCGTCATACCATGTCTTCATTGTCTGAATCCAGTCATATGCACCATCGGCCTTGATATTGAAGCTGTAATCCTTTTCATATGAATAGTAAACACCACCAGAGCCATTCTCATCAGCATATGATGCAGCATTAAATAGATATGCGAATCTGGAAGCAGCATGCTCACGACCACTAAATGGATAATAGTTAGGATTATTTGCACCAAAATGAGCCTTAAGAACTCTCATCGCATCTGTAAGATCATCAACAGTTTTTATTGAGGCAGGATCAATGCCTGCTTCCCTGAAATGATCAGCTCTGTATCCAATGAAATCTGCAATGACAGGGGACTCTCTAATCATTGCATAAATTCCACCATCATCAGCCGTTATAAGTGACTTGTATGAAGGATTAGCCTCAATATAGCTTTGGATGTGTGGAGCATATTTTGCGATATATGGCTTGAGATCTGCAAAAGCACCTTGCATTCCGTATACCTTTGCTTGGGCAAGACGAAGCATTGTCGCATCTGGAAGAGTCCTTGATGCAATTCGCTGGTCTACTTCATTGAAAGTATCTTTAGTCTCAAGGGGTCCTTCAACATAATCGACATGGATACCTGTTCTCTCCTCAGCGACATCATACCACTTCAAATCGCGAAGCCAGGTGATAAATTGGCTGCGAAGAAACATTGAATAGGATCTTGGCTTCTCCTTGTTTGTTGCCTCAGATTCCGTTTTTGCAGAAACTGTGTTCGCTGTAGCAACTGTTTCCTTTGCTGTGTTCTCTATGCTCTTGTCTTTACTGCATCCAACAAAAGTCAAAATAAGCATAATTGCAAACACTACACCAAAAATTTTCCTCTTTTTGGTCATACGATAACCTCCTGTTTTTTATACTTGCAGAGGATTCTTGAAAGAAGGTCCTCACCTCCAAATCCTCCTGACTTCGAGATAATATTGATTTCATGTTTTCCATCATGTACAACGGAAAGAACTATTCCCTTCTCTATTTCCGCAACAGGCTCTATTTCAAAGCACTCAGACTTTACGATGAAACTAAGAAGTGTATCCCCTCCTATGATGAAAAGATTGAGTCCAGGCACTTTCCCAACAAGACGGGTAGCCAACTCTCCAAGAGATGCAGAAACTTTCTCACCAGATATTTCAGATTTTGCAAGCGGTGTATCCGAATCAGCTGTTGTATCAACGATGAATAGACCTTTGGAATAAAGACCATCAACTATATTGTCAATGATTTTCGAACCTTCTTGACTGTCGAAATACAAATTGTCAGAAAGAGATTTTTCATTAAGCCTTATACGTCCTGTCCCATGTTTTTCTTCATATGAGAGTTGTCTCTTGGAAATTTCATTGACACTTCCGCATACTATTAGCATTGGAAGCTTAATAGTAAAATCTGAATTGTTTTCAGGGATGAATCCAAACGCTTTGGAAAGCGCATCAGCAAAACCCGCACATCCGGCAAAAGCTGTATAGTTTTCTTCTATAAGCGATGATGCAATTTCGTCAAGTTCATCATTACTCTCAGCATCGTAGATGACAATTCGCTCACCCTTTTCTGGAAGACACCCAGCAGGCAATGAATCCTCTACTGTCACACCACTATCGACAAACAAATCAGAAATTTTATTGCTGGAGACTTTATCGAAAGGATCCCGCCCAAGTTCTGTATCAAGAAGAAGTTTGCCATCAATATAAAGCGTTCCATTCCTTAGTGTTCTGCCAAGATCAGGAAAAGCAGGAACATAAGGAAGTAACTTAGTTTTCGAAGCATTCATAAATGCAATAAGCTCTGTTGCTATGTTTCCACGAAGTACTGAGTCTGTCTTCTTATACAGATATTTGACGCCAAAAGCCATACACTCATTTACGATATCAGAAACAATCCTAGAAGCTTCTTCTGCACTTTTATGCCTAGTAGAGGCATCAACAGAAATAACCTCATAATTACACTTGAGATAGTGAGACAACAACTGAGATGATGCCTTTGTAATTGTTATTGTCTTGGCTCCAGCATTTGAGAACTGAATGCCTGTATCCAAAGCCCCTGTAAGGTCATCTGCTATCACCACAAGAAAAGGAGTATTATGTTTTAAATTGAAACGCATATTCACACAAATCCTCCTAATCCAAAAAGCATAGTAAAACGAATAGAATCATAATGCAACAACAATATTCATAAATATTACTATTGTTGCATTATGAAACATTATTGCTAAAAATCACGTGCTTCAAACTGAGAAATCGTGACGTTATGAGCATTTTGCTAAACAAACAATAAAGTCAACGATGAAGGAATAATCTTAAGAGATTATATCCACCATCGGCCACTATCGCATTATTTCGCTGTTTTTGTTGCAGAAGAAGATGATGATATTTTCAATGAATTGTCAAATCACAAACTCATTTCACACACTGATATGATATGACCACTCGTTGTTGCTCAATCAAAGAGCCTGAACAGCTATCATGTTTATTCGAATTCCATCGAAGTAAAACTCTTCATGTAATCAATTAGCCCATCTCCTAGAATTTTTCCATTCTCTTTGAAGTATGTTTTGATAATCGGAGCAACCCAATACTGGCTTCCAACTTCAGGCTCTAAACCATTATCCAGACTATCTACATAATCTGATGATGCTACACTACATGGATTAATTATAGACTCTAACGCTATAAAAAGAACGCTAAAGAATTGTATGGCGTTTTTTATGATAGCGCACATCTCTTCCAATACCTGGGGATTTCTTTGGTAGAACAAAGCTGGATGATTTATATAGGCAAAACCCTTTGAATGTACAAATCTATTAAGTTTTGTGTTAAATTCTTCACATTGTTTTGGTATAATGAACCTCCTCGACCCAAGGGTCGAGGTATCGGAAGCCTAGCGGCTTCACCATCTTGTATAGATTTTGGCCTACATGCCAAAATCTAGCTCAGGTTGCGATTCATACAACTTCTTGTAAGAATCCTCTTTTTTCCCTTGATTCTGAATATACATCTTTATCGTGTCCTTGCTGGCATACATGCCAACAGTGTTGGCATAGTAGCCAGAAGTCCACAGGTTCCCTCCCCATAGCACATCTTTCTTGATCCTCGGGTGTGCCTTGAATATCTCTCTCGCAGTAATGCTCTTTATTATTGTGACTATCCTAGTCACAGGCATTGTAGGAACACCCTACACCAGCATGTGCACATGGTCTTCCTCCATGCCTATCTCAACAAACCTTATCTCATACCGCTTCTCTATCTCAAGGCACACACCTGAGCGTTTCCTCCACCTCTGGGACGAATGCGCTCCTTCTGTATTTTGACGGAAACACAAGATGGTAAAGAAGCAATGTTCGGTTATGGCTCTTCGCTACATGCTCATCACTCATAACCTCATTATATATCTCGACCCAAGCTTCAGACGCTACGCACCTGCTTGCGTCTTATGCCAGATTAAGCATAAATTTCATTAAAATCATTTTTCTGATATTTCTTTTGTATTTCATTTTCATAAAAAGGTGTTTTTTTGAAATTGCTATATTAAAATGATTCCAGAAAACTCAAATTCCATTTTTCGAATAAAGGGAAGCAATC
>ERZ808242.470-NODE-470-length-29182-cov-5.017578_pt1 | contig 29182 bp, 22 predicted proteins | sample MGYA00521244_ERZ808242 | MGnify/ENA primary metagenome ERZ808242 (study PRJEB31516, sample SAMN03275573) | gut metagenome | biome: mammalia-associated habitat; material: feces | host: Papio cynocephalus | place: Kenya | collected 2012-07-27 ... | reverse complement strand
ACAGGGCGAGCCATGGAAAACGTGGCAATCTGGGAGCTGTTATCATGCTGAAATCGACAGCAGACGGAGGAAACGTAAATGAGTAAACCGATAGTAGCCATCGTTGGACGACCAAATGTAGGTAAATCTACCCTGTTCAATGCACTGGCAGGAGAGAAAATTTCAATTGTAAAAGATACGCCTGGCGTAACCAGAGACAGAATCTATGCAGATGTGAGCTGGCTCGATTATAATTTTACGATCATAGATACCGGCGGAATTGAGCCGGAAAGTGACAATATTATCTTAAAAAGTATGCGGGAGCAGGCAGAGATCGCTATTGAGACTGCTGATGTTATCATATTTATGACGGATGTCAGACAGGGACTTGTGGATGATGATCATAAGGTTGTCCAGATGCTCCGTAAATCAAAGAAGCCTGTGATCCTTGTAGTAAACAAGGTAGACAGCTTTGAGAAATATATGAATGATGTATATGAGTTCTATAATCTTGGACTTGGAGATCCTATTCCGATATCCGGTGCATCCAGACTTGGAATCGGAGATATGTTAGATGAGGTCGTTTCTCATTTTGATGAAGACTCCAAGAATGAAGAGGAAGATGACAGACCTAGAATTGCCATCATCGGTAAGCCAAATGTAGGTAAGTCATCGATCATCAACAAGCTTCTGGGTGAGAACCGTGTGATCGTATCTGATATTGCCGGAACGACAAGAGATGCGATCGATACCGAGATCGTGAGAAATGGAACGGAGTATGTATTTATCGATACGGCAGGACTTCGAAGAAAGAGCAAGATCAAAGAAGATATTGAACGTTACAGTATCATCCGTACCGTGTCAGCAGTGGAGCGATGCAATGTAGCGGTACTTGTTATTGATGCAACAGAGGGTATCACCGATCAGGATACGAAGATCGCAGGTATTGCGCACGAACGTGGAAAAGGTATGATCATTGTTGTAAACAAATGGGATGCTGTGGAAAAAGACGACAAGACCATTTATAAGTTTACAAAGGAGATCCGGGAAAAACTGTCTTATATGCCATATGCAGAGCTGTTGTTTGTATCGGCAGCGACCGGACAGCGACTTCCGAAATTATTTGAAACGATCGATGCGGTTATCGAGAATCATTCGCTCCGTGTTGCAACCGGTGTGTTAAATGAGATCATGACAGAAGCAGTTGCGATGCAGCAGCCGCCTACAGATAAAGGTAAACGTCTGAAGTTGTTTTATATCACGCAGGTTGCTGTTAAGCCGCCTACATTTGTTATATTCGTAAATGATAAAGAACTGATGCATTTCTCTTATACACGTTATATTGAAAACAAGATCAGAGAGGCATTCGGTTTCCGGGGAACACCTTTAAAATTTATTATCAGGGAGAGAAAAGAAAAATGATGTTAGTACTGGCGAGAATCATATGTCTGGTTGGAGGATATTTCTTTGGCATCATCCAGACAAGCTATATTTACGGTAAATTACATGGTATTGATATCAGGGAATATGGAAGTGGAAATGCAGGAACGACAAATGCACTTCGTGTGCTTGGAAAAAAAGCCGGTGCAGTTGTATTCCTTGGTGATCTGTTTAAGTCAGTGATCGCATGTAGCATCACACATATTATCATGAATGCACTTGGCATTGAAAATGTGTATCTGTTTGTGATCTATACGGCTGCAGGTGTTGTACTGGGACATAATTTCCCATTTTATATGCAGTTTAAGGGCGGCAAGGGAATTGCTGCCACTTCCGGAATTGCAATCGGTTTACTGGACTGGAGAGTCGCGCTGATCGAGCTTGGATTGTTCGTATTTTGCGTAGTTGTAACCAAATATGTATCCGTAGGTTCTATTTGTCTGGTACTTGGTCTGCTGATCTCTTATACGATATTTGCATATACAGGATCGTATGGATTTACATCCGATTCCATGAAGTTAGAAAGCTGTATCGTTTTAGGTCTGATCACACTGCTTGCGATCTATCGTCATAAGCAGAATATTGTCAGACTGATCAAGGGAACGGAGAATAAATTCTCTTTAAAGGGCAGGAATAAGACAACTGAAGAACAGGCATAGTATGTTGGATTAAATTATATCGACCATGAAGGAATATAGATGGAGAGGTATTTAATATGATTATAGGTATATTAGGAGCAGGAAGCTGGGGATCTGCACTTGCAAACCTGCTGGCGGGGAATGGACATGATGTTACTGTCTGGTCCATTGATGAAAAAGAGATTGAAATGCTGAACACATACAGGGAGCAGAAGGATCGTCTTCCTGGTGTTCATCTGAATGAAACGATCACATTTACAACGGATCTGGAACAGACGATAAAGGGTAAGAAAATGATCGTCTGTGCAGTTCCATCCCCATTTATCCGCAGTACAGCAAAGAAGATCGCACCTTATGTTACGAACGATCAGTTGATCGTCAATGTCAGCAAGGGTATTGAAGAGGCAACTCTGACTCCGATCGTAGAGATCATCGAGAGCGAGATCCCGGGAGTAAAGGTTGCAGTTCTTTCCGGGCCAAGCCATGCAGAGGAGGTTGGGATTGGTATTCCGACAACGGTAGTAGCCGGAGCACGCGATATGGATACAGCCAAGCTGATCCAGAATACGTTTATGAATGATGTATTCCGTGTGTATACCAGTACAGATGTAACCGGAATCGAACTTGGCGGATCTGTTAAGAATGTTATTGCGCTGGCTGCAGGAATTACGGATGGACTGGGCTTTGGAGATAATACGAAGGCGGCATTAATGACCAGAGGAATGGCAGAGATCTTACGACTCGGAACCGCGATGGGTGCGCATGTAGAAACGCTTGCAGGTTTGTCCGGTATGGGTGATCTGATCGTTACCTGTACGTCCAAGCACAGCCGTAACCGGAATGCCGGTTATCTGATCGGACAGGGCAAGAGCTATCAAGAAGCGATGGCTGAGGTCAAGATGGTAGTAGAAGGGGTATATTCTGCAAAGGCGACACTGAAGCTTGCGAAGAAGTATGGAGTCGATATGCCGATCGTTGAAGAGGTAAATAAGGTATTGTTTGAGGGCAAGCCTGCCCGTGAAGCAGTTGTAGATCTGCTTACCAGAGACAGAAAGGCAGAGATATCCGTAGAGGAGTAAGTTTTTGACATACTTGTAAAAGCACTTTCATATATTACTTATATGATAATCTTTACATAGGAAACAGATTCTGTATTTCCATTTTTACATGATACAAATACAGGAGCAGGAACGGAAAATGTGTAAGAAATGCAGGAGGTATATATGGAAGGCTTTAATGTGTACAACGACATCAATGCCAGAACAAATGGTGAAATTTACATAGGTGTTGTAGGCCCGGTACGAACCGGAAAATCAACATTTATCAAACGATTTATGGAAATGATGGTCATTCCAAATATAAAAGATGAGAATGACCGTGAGATCGCGTTGGATGAAATGCCACAGTCTGCATCCGGTAAGACGATCATGACGACAGAACCCAAATTCATACCAAAAGAAGGCGTGGAGATCCGGGTAGATGATGAGATCGATATGCGGATCCGGCTGATCGACTGTGTTGGTTATGTTGTAGATGGGGCAGAGGGTCAGATGGAGGATGGCAAAGAACGGATGGTCAAGACTCCATGGTTTGATTATGATATTCCATTTGCAAAAGCAGCAGAGATCGGAACCAAGAAGGTGATCAACAGTCATTCGACGATCGGGATCGTGGTGACCTGTGATGGCAGCTTTGGTGATCTGGCAAGAGAAAACTATCTTGCCGCAGAAGAGAAAACGATAGCGGAATTAAAAGCTATTGGCAAGCCGTTTGTGATCCTGTTGAATTCGAACCGACCGGGAGCAAATGAAACAAAAGAGCTTGCAACAGCCATGGTAGATAAATACGGTGTTGCGGTTCTTCCTGTAAATTGTGATCAGTTGAGCAGAAACGATATCAATGCAATCTTTACTTCCATGCTGTACAGTTTTCCGATCACCTGTATTAATTTTGTGATACCAAAGTGGCTGGAGGTATCCGAAAATGACAACAAGATCAAAAAGAGTGTGATCGAGAATGCCATGGACATCATGAACAGCAACCAGCACATATATGATATGGTTCATTTTGTTTTTCCGGAAAATGAATATGTGGAAAAGTATACATATAACAATGTAAATCTTGCAGACGGTTCGCTGAGTGTTCAGGTTACGATCTATGGAAGATATTATTATGAGATGCTTTCTGACATGCTGGGGACAGAGATCCATAATGAGTATGATTTTATAACAGAGATCAAAGATATGGCAGAAAAGAAAAAGTTCTGCAATGGGGTTATGAATGCACTTGACAGTGTGAAGAATGGCGGTTATGGTCTGGTAATGCCGGAAAAGAAGGATATTACACTGGAAACGCCTGAGCTGATCAAGGCAGGCAACAAATATGGAGTAAAGATCAAAGCAGAAGCACCATCGGTTCACATGATCAAAGCGAATATTACAACAGAGATCGCACCGATCGTTGGCACGAAGGAGCAGGCGGAGGATCTGGTCGAATATATCAAAACAAGCACCGGAGAGAATGGAGAAGATATCTGGGATGTGAATATCTTTGGCAAGTCGATCGAGCAGCTTGTAGAGGATGGATTAAATACAAAGACAAATAAGATGAATGTAGAAAGCAAGCAGAAGCTTCAGGATACCATGGAGAAGATCGTAAACGATGGAAATGGCGGACTGGTCTGCATTATTATATAGGCATACAGAGAACAGATGCGAAAACCTTGATGGCATCTGTATGGGATAAAGGGAGACAATATGTCGGCAATCGATGTAAAACTGAATGTATTTGAAGGACCACTTGATCTGCTCCTTCATCTGATCGAAAAGAATAAAGTAAATATTTATGATATACCGATTGTAACGATCACAGAGCAATATCTGGATTATGTGAATCATATGGAGGAGGAAGATCTGGATGTTATGAGTGAGTTCCTTGTAATGGCGGCAACCCTGATCCGTATCAAGTCCAAGATGCTTCTTCCGAAGGTAACAGAAGAGGATGAGGAGGAAGAGGATCCGAGAGAAGAACTTGTCCGCAGATTGCTGGAGTATAAGATGTACAAATATGCGGCAAGTGAATTAAAGGATCTGGAACTTGACGGCGCGAAGGCATTCTATAAAAAAGAAAGCATTCCTGCCGAGGTAAAAAATTTCAAGCCGGTCGTGGATCCGGTTGCTTTGATCTCGGAATATGATATGAATCTGGAAAAACTGAACGAGATCTTCAAATCTGTGATGCGGAAGCAGGTTGAAAAGGTAGATCCGATCCGTAGTAAGTTTAAGAACATTGAGAGAGAGGAGATCTCACTGGAAGCAAAAATGGCGGAGGTCCGGGAACAGGTTCGCGGACTTGCAGGCATCAACTTCCGGACATTGCTTGAAATGCAGGCATCGAGATCGAATATTATCGTAACATTTCTTGCGATATTGGAGCTTATGAAGATTGGAGCCATTCAGATCCGGCAGGAAGAGATTTTTGGAGAGATCATCATTGATTCCAGAGATGACATTGATGCATATGAACTGAACAGCCAGAATGCTGATACAGATATAACAGATGCAGATGTGCCGGATTCAACAGAGACAAATGCAGAAACCATTCATCAGGCAGATGGTGAAGCCGATGAGACAGAACGAGGATAAGATGGGTATGGGTGAGATAAAAGAGAACGAATCAACGGAAAATACTATAAAAGAATATGATATGGATAAGAGCAACGAGTCTGATGCAGTAAATGCAGAACGATCTGATCTGTCAGAAACAGATGAAAAAAAGATAACATCAGAAAATGCAGAAGAACAGCCGGTAGTTTATAAAGAATACAGCACAGAATATCTGGTTTCTGCAGTTGAAGCGATACTGTTTTCTATTGGGGAGTCTGTGTCAGTAGACAGACTGGCAAAGGCACTGGAGATGGAGACAAAGAAGCTGTCCAAGCAGATGGAAGAGGTGCTGGAAATCTATAACCAGTCTGACCGAGGCATTAAGATGGTCGAGCTTGAAAATGCATATCAGTTGTGTACCAGAAATGAATACTACGATGTGCTGACAAAGGTTGTCTGTACACCGAAGAAACCAAATCTGACGGATGTACTGCTTGAAACCCTGTCGATCGTTGCCTATAAGCAGCCGATCACCAGACCGGAGATTGAAGCCATCCGTGGAGTTTCCTGTGCACATGCGATCAATAAGCTGATGGAGTACGGGCTGGTAGATGAGGTTGGACGACTGGATGCTCCGGGACGACCGATCCTGTTTGGAACGACAGAGGAATTCCTGCGAAGCTTCGGCGTTGCATCGACAGAGGAGCTTCCAATGATCAGTCCGGATAAGATCGAGGACTTTAAGAAGGAAGCACAGGAAGAGGCAAATGAGATTACACTCGGTCTGGATAACGAGTCATAAAACCGACAGATCCGGAATATATTTTTATGAATGAAGAATATATCTGGTGATCGTATGTCAGGGTTATATTTCAAATATCATAAAAGAAAACAGAAACCTGCAGGAAGAAGGCGACAAAAGATTCCCGCAGGTTTTCTGTTTGCATGGATCCTTGTTGCTGCAGTATTGCTCTGTTCTGTGATTCCTGCGAAAGCATTTGTGATGCGGCCGCAGCAGCAAATGATAGTTCATTGGAATAACCGCAGCAAACAGAACAGAAATACCCTTCAGGTAAATACAGAGCAAACGCTCGCAGCAAATGATCTTTATGCATTATCGGCTGTTCTGATGGATGGAGAAAACGGCAGGATCCTGTATGATAAAGCAGGTGAAGAAGTCCGGGCAAATGCCAGTACGACGAAGATCCTTACCTGTATTCTGGCACTTGAATATGGTGATCTGAACGATACGGTGCTCGTGTCTTCTTATGCGGCAAAGATGCCGGATGTACAGCTAAATATCAGAGAGGGAGAGGAATATAAGTTAAAAGATCTCCTGTATTCACTGATGCTGGAAAGCCATAATGACAGTGCAGTTGCGATCGCAGAGCATATTGGTGGAAGTGTGGAACAATTTGCAGAGCTGATGAATCAGAAGGCAAAGGATATTGGCTGCATGAAGACACATTTTATTACGCCAAATGGCTTAGATGCGAAGGATGAACATGGAATACACGGAACAACGGCTGCTGACCTGGCACGGATCCTGAGGTATTGCATCAAAGAGTCGTCTGAAAAGGATACATTTCTTACGATCACAAGAACGTCTGTCTATTCTTTTACCAATCTTGCAGGAACCAGAAGCTTTACCTGCAATAATCATAATGCATTTCTGAATATGATGGATGGAGCACTGACAGGAAAGACCGGATTTACAGGCACGGCCGGATACTGCTATGTTGGAGCGTTAGAACGGGATGGAAAACTGTTCATCGTAGCTTTGCTTGGATGCGGCTGGCCGGGGAATAAAACCTATAAATGGGCAGATACGAAAAAACTTATGAATTATGGACTGGATCATTATCAGGAACATACCATAAAAGATGATATCCTGCAAAAAACAGACATTCCTATTCAGTACGATTCCAATTACCGAAAACAGCAGGGCGCAGAAAAGGACACGATCGCATGGGACTGCAATTTTTCAGAAACATTGTTGCTGCGGGAAGATGAGCAGATCACTGTCCGGTATATTCTACCGGAAGTACTTGGACTTCCGTTGCAGACCGGGATGCAGATCGGTTCTGTTGTTCTGTCAATTGACGGGAAGGTTTATGCGATCTATCCGGTATTTATTACAGAAACAGTATCCGGAATGACATGGAAGGATTTTATAAGTGGGTACATAAAGGATTATATTGACAGAAATTATTCCTGATCGTCGAATTATAGTTGTATTATACAGAAAACAGATGACAGGTTACTATATAATATGGAGTATCAGATTGATGAAAAGAAACAGGGAGGTTATTATTTGAAACAGTTTGTTGTAGTGGGTGGTGACCTGCGTTGTCACTATCTGGTTTTATATTTGAAAGAACAGGGGGATCCGGTTTCTACATGGAAGGTGCCGGAGCTTGTCGATACCAGAGAAAAATTACAGGATATAATTGGAAATCTCAGGGCTGATGATACTTTAAAAGAAACCGGGCTGTTGCTTCCGGTCCCGGTTACAAAGGACGGTATCCATATCAATGGCTGCTCAGAGCTTACGGCAGAAACACTTGCTTTCATGGTGGGAGACTTTGGCATGGTATGTGGAGGCGTGATCCCACAGGAACTGGCAAAAGCCTGTGCAGATGAAGGAATACCATGTCATGATTATATGAAGGATGACTGTGTTGCATTAAAAAATGCGGTTGCAACGGCAGAAGGTGCGATCGCAGAAAGCTTTATGATGAGTGATATCAATATAGAAAATAGCAAATGCCTGGTTACCGGTTATGGAAGATGCGGGCGTGTCCTCGCACAGAAGCTGCTTCGTATGGGAGCGGAGGTGACGGTTACAGCAAGAAGTGTGGAAGCCTGTATTAAGGCAGCCATGGGGGACTGTCATACAATATTGTTGAATCAGTTGGCTTCCTGTGAAAAGCTGGATACATTTGATTTCTGTTACAATACGATACCGGCGCCTGTGCTTGATCGTACGGTCTTATCAAAGCTTCGTCCGGATGTTGTTATTCTGGATATAGCTTCAAAGCCGGGCGGAACAGATTTTGCATATCTGGATGAGCAGGGGATCTGTTATAAACACAGTCTGGGGATTCCGGGACGGTATTCACCAAAAACTTCCGGGGAGATCCTGGGTGAGGCGGTTTTGTCGTATCTTTGATAAAAGAGTCACATAATTTATGATCCGGCATACATTATAACAAACATAAAATTATCGTCAGGCAGTGTTCTGTTAAATAGCTGGAAACAGACAAAATAGCTTGAAATTGATAAAACAGCCTGGATCCAGATAGTTTTATGGATTGTATTGAATGGAAAGGATTATAGATATGAGTTTATCAGGGTGCAATTGCGGCGTTGCAATAACCGGTTCGTTTTGTACTTTTGATAAAGTAAAGATAGAGATAGAGGAAATGACAAAGCTTGGAATATCGGTATATCCGATCTTTTCCGAACGGTCTGCAACGTACGATACCAGATTTGGCAGAGGGGATGATTTTGTTAAAGACATTCAGAGGATAACAGGGAAGAAAGGGATCTTTACCATCCAGGAGGCAGAACCGATCGGACCCAAAGCATATCTGGATGTACTGGTGATCGCTCCATGTACAGGCAACACACTTGCAAAGTTATGCAACGGTATCACGGATTCTCCGGTGCTGATGGCAGCGAAGGCGCATATCAGGAATAATAAACCGCTGATCATCAGCATTTCAACAAATGATGCGATGGGAATGAATTTTAAGAATATTGGAATGCTGATGAATATGAAGAATATTTATTTTGTTCCATTTTATCAGGATGATCCGGTAAAGAAGCCGAATTCCCTGATCGGAAAACTGTCCATGATACCGGAGACGATAGAGGAGGCTTTAAAGGGGAAGCAGATTCAGCCGGTATTATGTGACAATTAAAAATGAGGGCTTGTTCCCTTGCTGCTATGCATAATGCTCTATATATTACTCGACTCACTTCATTTCTATTCGACTTGCACACCTGTTTGTCAGCAGTCGCCCAAACTCACCCTTACGGGTTCAGACATGGGCTTGGTGCTGACAGCTAGTGCAAGTCTCATAACGAAATTACGTGAATGTCGAAGTAATATATAGAGCATTATATTATTGTCAGCAGGGCACAAGCCTTTATTTACTTTAATCCATTTTTATAAGATAAATAATCCATTGGAAAAGGGGCGATAAAGTATCGAGCGTTTTTGGTTCTGGTATATAAGATATAAACACCCACCGGCTGGTGGGTGTTATGGTCAGAGTTCGATGGAAATCTGGTATTCTTTCAGCCAGAAGTTGATCTGTAATAAATATGCCATCATCTGTGGGCCTGCCATTAACTGGCCATACCATGGTTTCCCATAATCCTTCGGAGATTCCAGAAACTGTAGAACTGCTTTTTTATCCAGAAACTGGTTGACAGGGCTTGCAGGATCGTGGATCACTTCTCTTAACCGGTCGGCAAGGATCGTTTCATAAAGCGGGTTATAGGTCTTTGGATACGGGCTTTTCTTCCGGAACAGGATCTCATTTGGAACCAGATTTACAGCGGCATGACGGAGCAGGCTTTTCTCAGTCTGGTTTCGGTATTTGTATTCCCATGGCACGTTAAAGACATATTGCAGAAGATGAATGTCAGCAAATGGTACTCTTGCTTCCAGACCGTGATACATACTGGTACGATCCATACGGTCAAGCAGGGTCTGCATGAACATCCGGATATTCATGTATCCGATCCGACGACGGGATTTCTCGATATTGGATTCTTCCGGCAGTACCGGAATCTCGGAGATGATCTGATGGTAAAGATTTTTCACATAGTCATCCATCTGCAGGGCATCTGCAAATTCCGGATCCAACAGTTGCTTTCTTGGTGTAAGATCGGTCATCCAAGGAAAAGTATCGGATGCAAGCAGATCTTCCCGGTAGAACCATGGATATCCGCCGAATATTTCATCGGCACATTCCCCGGTCAGCACAACCTTATTGTTTTCAGATACCAGCTTACAGAAATACAGCAGGGATGAATCAACGTCTGCCATGGTCGGCTGGTCTCTGGAAAGAACGGAATCATAAAGCAGGTCGGCAAGCTCTTCCATATTGCAGGTCAGGTAGTGATGTTTCGTTCCGAGAAAAGAGACCATCTGATCTACATAAGGACGATCCTGTTCCGGCTGAAAGGCATTTGACTTAAAATAGCGTGAATTATCGGTAAAATCAAAGGAATAGGTATCGAGTATCTGTCCCTGTTTCTTCAGTTCTTCCGCACAGATGGCACTGACGATCGAGGAATCGATGCCGCCGGACAGAAAGGTACAGATTGGAACATCGGATACGATCTGGCGTTTTACTGCAGCATTTAACAGATCAGAGGTCTTTTCCACAGTTGTCTGGTAGTCATCGGTATGAGGCATGCTTTGGATCCGGAAATAGCAGGTGGTGGAACAGCCGAATCGGTCAAACCGGATATAATGACCGGGTTTTAGTTCGTTGATTCCTTTGAAGACACCGTAGCCGGGAGTTTTTGACGGCCCGATGGCAAAAATCTCACATAAGCCTTTTTTATCCAGTCTTGGAAATGTGCCGGGATAACAGAACAATGCCTTTCGCTCTGATGCAAAGACAAGTGTCTGGTCAGATAAAAAGGTATAATATAAGGGCTTTACACCGAATGGATCTCGGTAAAGGAAGATGGACTGCTCCATATGGTCATAGATCGCAAATGCAAAAATACCATTTACCTTTTCTACAAAATCAGGCCCGTAGTATATGTAAGAAAGCAGCAGAACCTCAGTGTCTGATGTTGTGGAAAAACTGTATCCATGTGAGATAAGAGGCTGTTTTAATTCATCTGTATTATAGATCTCTCCATTAAAAACAATCGTAAAACTTCTGCCCGCGACCGTACGGGTCATTGGCTGGATGCCGGCTTTGATATCACGGATGGACAATCTGGTATGTGACAGACCACAGGTATCCGTCAGAAGGATACCATCATCATCCGGCCCGCGGTGTTTTTGTTTTATGTTCATGTCAGATAGAATATTTTGAAAATGATTTTCTGCTTCGGTATATCTGCCATGTACGTTATAAAATCCAGAGATAGAACACATAGCTAACTCATTTCATATTTTTCGTATAATTGTATGAAACAGGGCAGTAAAATATGCAGAAAAAGAAATCCGAAAAATACAAAATAAAAGTGCCGAAAAATGCAAAACAAAACTGTTCCGATTGGATGTTTGTGGGATTGATAAAAGTAAAATATAATATATATACAAAACTATTTACAAAAATTGGTTAGATTGCTATAATATACGAGATGCGACATAAAAATTAATAAAGAACTAGAAAGAAACTGGAAATGTATTCATGGAAACCGGGGAGATCCGGAAGGGGGAACATAGATGGACAACAGACAATTCTATATCTGAACCGAATAGTGTTGTAAAAAGCATATGGAGAAGGCATATGTTTTTTACAGCACTTTTTTTACATAAAAAATTATTTTGAATACAGAGGTATAACGATTAAATATTGTAAAGGGAGAGAAGAATATGAGGAATCATTTAAAGGCATTCAGACATTTTATGATCATGATGATAACGGGCATCCTGATCCTGACAGGAAGTTTATTCTGTTCTGGTACAGCAAATGCAAAGGTGGACGATGAAGGTACAACCCCGGATGGTAAGTTTGACTATCTGGTAACAAAGGAACAGTCGGGAAATACTCCAGGTGAAGTATATATTGTAGGCTGTAATTTAAAAAAAGGAAAATTTGGAAACAGTATTGTATATCCAAATACGATCATTGGAAAGAATAAAAAGAAATATAATGTAGTAGGAATTGACGGCATTATGTTTTCAGAAGATGAGGCGAGTTACTACAATAAAATTGAAAGTGTTACAATTCCTAAAAACTGTGAGATAATCACTTCTTATGCATTTTATGCATCAAATATTAAAAAGGTTATATTCGAAAAAGGATCCAAGCTGAAAAAGATAGAGGAATATGCTTTTTATACGAAAAAGGTGATTCCGTCTGTTACAATCCCGAAATCTGTTGTAACAATAGAAGAAGGTGCATTTAATGCAGGAGCAACTAAAATAAATTTTGAAAAGGGTTCCAAGTTTAAATATGCATCAAATCCGAAAAAAGGCAGCTACTGGTGGGTGAATGAATGGTGGTCTCTGGATGGACAGTATGCATTTAAGGTACTTGCTGAACCAAGTGGAAAGAATCCGGGAAGAGCATCTCTGATCAATTATGATATCAGTGAGAACATAACAGCTCTTAAAATACCAAATACCGTTACAAGTGCCGTGAATAAGAAATATAGTGTATATTCTATTGGAGAGGATTGTTTTTCGAATAATGAATTTTTCTATAGTGTCACAATTCCAAAAAGCTGTGTATATATCGAAAGCAATGCGTTTGGAAGTTCATATATCGAGAAGGTTGTATTTGAAAAAGGGTCTAATCTGAAACAAATTGGAGAATTAGCTTTTTCGGATACAGAATTAACCAGTATTACAATACCGAAATCAGTAGAACGGATAGATGTAGAAGCTTTTTCATCTTCTAATCTGACAAAGATCACATTTGAAAGTGGTTCGAAATTAAAGTTTATTGGTGGATGGGCATTTGATGAATGTGACCTTGGAAATGTATATCTCCCAAATAATAATATTACCTTTGATACAGCAGATTCTGAGAATGGAAGTGCATTTGGTACGGGTGATAAAACGATATATACAGCAAATAAAGCAACATACCAGAGAATGTTAAGTGAGCTTCAGAATGAGGACTTTTATGAGGAGGTTGATTATAAGGCAGTCTACACCGGTCCATATAAGATTACTTATATGATACCAAAGACAGTAGGCTCTAAGACTTATAATAAAGTAGAACAGACGAACCTTCGATATAATACGCAGGTAACACTGAATCCATCGTATGATAAAAATGTATATAAAGGATACAGTTTAAAGTTTACCGGTACTTTGACAGACAGTGATGGAGAACAATATACAGTAAATTATAAGTATGGTCAGAAGGTGGATCCTTCCGGACAGGGTGATGTTGTATTATATGCATCGGCTGTTCCAAATACATATCAGATCCGTTACAATGCAAATGGCGGTATCGGTTCTATGAATATTCAGGATGGGGTTGTGTATAACCAGTATATAGAATTGCGACAGAATAATTTTATGAAGAGCGATTCTATCTTCAAATGCTGGAATACAAAGCCGGATGGAACAGGAACATCTTATAAAGAAGGTCAGAAGGTCACAAAACTGACAGCCGAAAGCTCTATTACACTTTATGCGATCTGGGAAAAGAGGAGCATCAAGATCCGTTTCTCTGCCGGTGAAGGTCAGGGAACCATGCAGGAGGCTACCGTAAAGCAGGGCGAAACTTTGAAGCTTCCAAAGTGTACATTTACCTGTCCGGGAAAGAAATTTTACAGATGGCAATGGATATATACGAATCCGGATGATTCCCATAGCTTTATTGTCGGAACCTACGAGGATGAGGCAGAATTCAGTGATACACAGAATATTTATGCAACGGCATCCGGATATTATGAATTTCTGGCGGTATGGAGTGATGCCTCCGGATATAATCTGACACTTGTTCCAAATGGCGGAACCGGTACGGAAAAGAAGATTGTGCTGTCAGCAGATAATCTGGATGATTCTAAAACAGCATATGAAATTTTCTCAACGGATTTTCAGAAAGAGGGAAGCTCTTTGATCGGTTTCCAGTTCGATAAGGATGAAACAATCTATCCGGTTAAAACCATACAATCCTGGAGATTGAGCAAACTGTTCTCCTACCTCAAGGAATTATATGGAGCTAATACAGAAGTCCAGATAAATGCTGTCTGGGAACAGAAAACCTACAGTATTGTTTTCGACGAAACAGATGGTGAAGGATATATGGAAGCGGTTGTCTTTAAATGCGGAGAAACTGCAAAGTTTCCAAAGTGTACATATGAAAAGGATGGATATCAGTTCATCGGATGGGCAGAGGAATCAGATAAAAGTGTTGTTGTATATGAAGATGAAGCAGAGATCCTGCATAATACGGAAGATGGTATTGCGTTATATGCAGTGTGGAGTCCGGTAACTTATCGTATCGTTTATAATGCGAACGGCGGATATGGAAGCATGAAGGGTGAATCTGTTACATATGGAGAATCCATTAAGCTTGCAGCATCGGCATACCGGAGACCGGGATATACCTTCCATGGCTGGAGTACCGATAAGGCAGGTGGAAAGGTCTATAAAGATCAGGCAACCGTAAAGAATCTGCTTCCTTATGAAGGAACTGTGACGTTATACGCAAGATGGACAGAAAATGATGTCACGATCACATTTAATCCAAATGGCGGAACCGTTGGACGGACCAGTAAGGTTGTAGGCTATGGGGATACCTGTGGTACACTTCCAACACCGGTAAGAGATGGATATGAATTTAAAGGCTGGTTTACAAGTAAGTCTGGAAAAATTCAGTATACCAGTTCAACAGTCGTGGATCTGGAAGGTAGTCTGACGTTATACGCAAGATGGCAGGCAAAGAAGATAACGGTTACATTGAATGCTGCAGGTGGCAAGATCAATGGAAATAAGAGCAAATTTTCAATTGATACCGGAACAGGTATCACAGGACTTCCGGGAGCAAAAAAAGAGAATTATACCTTTGACGGATGGTGGACGGATTATACCGGAGGCTCCAAGGTAACAGCAGGAACGACATTTACAAAAGATACACAGATTTATGCGCATTGGAAATCCAAATCAACCGGTAAGGTAAATGTCCGGTTGACGATCCGGAAATATGCAGGTGCAGAAGGCTGTATTATTTATTATTCAAAATACAGTGATTTCTCAAATGCAAAATCTGTTAAGATACAGAGTTCAAAGACCTCATTATCAACGATGATCAGCGGACTTGAAAATGGAACGAAATATTATTTCAGAGCCAGACAGTACAAAGTAAAGAATGGCAAGAAGAAATATGGAAAATTTGGAAGTACGATCAGTAAAAAAATACCATAAGGAGGGCAAACAAGATGAGTAATAGTATAAGATTTAAAAAACTGATCCTGGCAGTTGCAGCAGTTCTTTGCTGTGGAATCTGTATTTTCAGTATATCAGGGAATGCATCTGCAGCAACATATACCGATAAGTCGGGCAAATGGACCTGTACGATCGTAGATGAGACGGCAAAGACAGTATCGATCAAACCTGCAAAAACAGGAGTAGCAGGTGTCAGTAAGGGTGCAGTCACAATTCCGAATACAGTTGTAGTGAATAGTAAAACGTATAAGGTAACCATGATCGCAGGATCTGCATATGCAAATAATAAAACGATCACATCTGTAAAAACGGTATCCGGAAGCTCTCTGGTTCAGATCAATGTAAATGCATTTCAGAATTGTACAGCACTTACAAATGTGGATTTCAGTATGTCAAATTCTCTGACAAAGATTTACGGTACTGCATTTGCAAACTGTACTGCCGTTACAAAATTCAATTTTAAAAATTCAAACCTGACCGGAGTTGCAGCAAATGCATTTTCAAAGGCAGGAAAGAGCACTACAAATATCTGGGTAAAGAACAGTGGATCTTATAATAAAGTTAAGGCAAGTGGTACGTTAGTTTCTTCACCTGTAGCATATAACTATACGATTACTTATAATGGAAACGGAAAAACCGGCGGAACAGTACCTGCTGTGGCAAGTGCTGTATATACAACAAACATTACATTGTCTTCCAATGCGTTGACACGAACCGGATATACATTCGGTGGCTGGAATACAAAAGCAGATGGAACCGGCACCAACTACAAGGCAGGACAGTCTGTTAAGGGAATTACAAAGACTGGCGCGATCACATTATATGCTAAGTGGACACCGATCCAGTATAATATTCGTTTTCAGCATCGGTATTCAACAGAAAAGGGTGCCATGTCGGATATGACATTAACCTATGATAAAGCAGCAAAATTAGATCCATGTAAGTTTACCAGAACTGGTTATATATTTAAAGGATGGGCGGTAAGTGGCAATCCGGATAAAGTTGTATATGCAGATCAGGCAAGTGTAAAGAACCTGACAACGAAAACAGAGATCATATGTTTATCCCCTGTCTGGACACCGATTACATATACAGTTACTTTTGTGGAAAGAGATGACAAGACTCCGGAGGTTGTAAATGCAACTTATGATCAGAGCCTGCCAAAGAATATTCCGGTGCGTACCGGCTATACATTTATGGGATGGTCCAGAAAGGCGGATAGATCAACGGTTGATTACGCGCCAAGAGCCAATATGATCAATCTAACAACTACAAATAAAGCAAATGTGACCCTGTATGCGGTCTGGGAGAAAAAGTCATATACATTTACATTTTATCCATATAAAGGATATGGCACAAACGATGATCCGGGCTATACCGTAAGTGGCGTACAGCCGGATAAAAAATGTTATTATGACACAGCAGCAAAATTGGACAAATGTGTATATAAAAGAGCCGGTTATACATTCGCCGGCTGGTATACAGAGCTTCCATCCAAACAGGTGCTGCCGGATGGTGCGGATGTTACAAACTTTATAGATACATCAGATACCATTCCATTATATGCGTTATGGGAGCCGATCAATTATACGATCACATTCAGTCTGGAGAATTCGGATGATGATGTAATCGGAACAGCACCGGAATCCATAGCATGTACATATGATGCGGAATATACGATCCCTGCATATGATATTTCCCAGTTCAGTAAAGAGGGATATGTATTTGCGGGCTGGGTTCTGGATGATACAAAGAATGTGACCGAGGATATACGGAATACTGTTTTTGAGCCGGGCGAAACATATAAGAAAAACCTGACAACAAAAGCAGGAAAGAATGTTGTACTGGTTCCTAAATGGGTGGCATTTAATTATCGCCTGGAATATAAGCTTGGTAATCAGGTGATCGCGCCAAAGGATTTCCTGTATGGTGAGAATGTAACCATATCAGATGTGGATGAACAATATTACAAAGCCGGATATACCTTTGACAGATGGAATACAAGGGAAGATGGAACCGGAACGGACTTTTTTGCTGGGGATATCATCCGAAAGAAAAATCTGAATCAGATATTAAAGGATACAAAAACGGAAGATAACCATGTGACGATCACATTGTATCCAAAATGGACGGCAAACCGGTATAAGGTCACTCTGATCTATAACGACGGAGAGGCGAATACTTCAGGAACGATTTATGTAACCTATGGTTCTACATATAATAATCTTAAAAATCCAACCAGAACCGGATATACCTTCCAGGGCTGGTCAACAGATGGAAAGCAGTTAAAGGTGCGAAAGAGCACAGATCGTGTAACGATACTGAAGAATGTTACATTGTATGCATTCTGGAAAAAGAATACATATAAGGTGACCTATAATGCAAATGGTGGAAAAATAAACAACAAGTCATCTTATGTGAAAACCTATCAATTTGAAGATCCAGCCAATACCGGATTTAAAAATGGAACACTTCCTGTACCAAAACGTGCCGGATACCTGTTCTCCCGGTGGACCTACAAGTCTGGAAAAAAGACATATACCCTGATGCAGGGAACGGCGATCAAACAGAATGTTACGGCGACTGCAGAATGGACAAAGGTCACAGCGAAAAAGGTTACTGCACAAAAGACAACATTTAAAAAGATAAATAAAGGCAGGAATAAGGGAAAATATAAAGTTACATTAACCTGGAAATGTCAAAAAGCGGATGGATACGAATACCGATACGCTTCAAACGCAAAGACCCTGAAGGCAGCAAAGATTTTTGATAACAAAAACAAGAAAGAAAAGATCCTTCCTGCGATCGGCCTGCAGACCTATGCGATCTTTGAGATCAGAAGTTACCGTTATGATTCGACCGGAGCAAAGATTTACAGCAAATGGACGAAAATCTATGATGTCGGAGCTGATAAAGTCAGTGTAACCTTTAATGCGAATAAAGGAAAATTTGGCAAAAAGAGTACAAAGAGTGTAAAGGTTGTCAGAAATCAGGCTGTGTCAACCGGATTCTTAAAAGGAAAGCTTGATGCATTAAAGCCGAAGCGAAAAGGTTATAAGCTGGATGGCTGGTATTACATCGATAAGAACAACAAAAAAGTTAAGGTAAAGAACAGCACAAAGATTAAAGATAAAAACATTGTGATTTATGCAAAATGGAAGAAGAAATAACATACGGGGTAGAAAAAGATGAATAAAAAAATTGCAGATCTTAGAATGGAAATGAATAAAGTCATTAAAGGCAAGGATGATATCATTGTTAAGATCATTATGACCGTTCTTGCATCCGGACATATCCTCTTAGAGGATAATCCGGGACTTGGCAAGACAACACTTGCAAAGACATTTTCAAAAGCAACATCTATGCAGGATAATCGTATCCAGTTTACGCCGGATACAATGCCAAGTGATATTCTTGGATATTCCATGTATAATCAGCGGGAAGGCAAAATGGAATTTGTAAAGGGACCGGTATTCACAAATCTGCTGCTGGCAGATGAGATCAACCGTACCTCCAGTAAAACACAGGCGGCATTGCTTGAGGCTATGGCAGAAGCGACAGCAACTGTTGATAATGTTACCTATCAGCTTCCAAAACCATTTATAACGATCGCAACACAGAATCCTATCACCAGTGGTGGTACACAGGCACTTCCGGACTCCCAGCTTGACCGTTTTATGGTGCGTTTAAGTATGGGATATCCGGATGTACAGAGTCAGGTAGAGATGCTGATGGAGGATCATGGTCAGAATCCGATTGATGCGGTACAGCCTGTCATGAGTGTAGAGGATCTGATACAGATGCGTACAGAAGTCGCAAATGTATATATTTCTTATGAGATTGCAGATTACATTTCCAGACTGGTTGATGCAACCAGACATCATGATAAGATCGAATGTGGTATCAGTCCACGAGGTACAAAAGCATTCGCCAATATGGCAAAAGCATGCGCCTATATGTATGATCGTAACTATGTAATTCCGGAAGATGTTATGTATGTTATTTATGATATATTCAAACATCGTCTGATCCTGACACCGTCTGCCCGCAGAGAGAAGAATGGAGCAGAAAATATTATTTATGATATCTGTCAGAATACAGAAGCCCCTTCGATGGCGGGAGAAAGATCCAATTGAAACAGAGGCTAGGTTAAGGTAAGAAGATGCGAGAAAGGATCTGATGAAATGAGAAAAAGAAAAGTCTTATTATTTGCATTATGTTTTGCTCTTGGATGTTCCCTGACGGCATGTAAGCGGGACCGTTCGGAATTTGAACGCGAGGATTATATGAAAAATCAGGAGGCAGATAAGGAACAGGCAGCAAAATTATCCGGACAGGATCGCTCGGAGGATGATACAGAGAATACAGAAGATACTACGACAGAGAGTGATGCGACGACGGAAATGCAGGGTGGTAATGCTATGCTTGAGATCACAACAGAGTCTACAACGGAAGCGACCACAGAAGCAACGACAGAAGCTACAACAGAATCTACAGAGCAGGAACAGACGACAGAAGAAAAGACATCTGAGCCTAAAACAGAGGCAACGGAGCAGAGTACAGAAAAGCCAAAGGATGATTCCAAAAAGGACAGCAAGAAACCATCAGACAACAGCGATTCATCAAAGAAAGACAGTGATAAGCACAATAATGATGGCAATGGCGGTGATGGTGGTGATGACTTTGGTGACGGAGATGATTTCGGCGACGGTGACGGTAACGGCGATGGCGGCGGAAGTGGATCCGGCAATAAAAAAGGATCAGACGATGATGATGAAGATCTGGATGCTCCGGATATAGATGTAGATTTGGTTGAATAAATATGAAAAATAAAAAGACACAGATAGAAAAAGAACATAAAAAAGACAGAAAAAAACGAATGATTCCAAAACGTAAGCTGCAAAATGGATTAAAGCTGCAAAATAATAGTCAGGAGATCCGGCTCGATCTGCAGGTACTTTCCGTAAAAGAATCCAATTATCTTGCAATTCGTATATTGCTTACCTTTTTGGCATCGGTGAGTGTATTATTTTGCTGCTTCAGTGCATTTCAGGTTAAAGTTTCACTGGTTGTGACAGCAGTTCCGGCTCTTGTTATGGCAGTTATCTCCCAGATCCTGTTCCTCACGAAAAAGTCAGGCTGGATCGGAGGTACAGGGATTGCTGTTGCGATCGCAGTTCTGTCAGTGGTACTGCTGAACAGTGTTTCAAATGGTTTTTCAGCAATCGCAAATGATGTGCTCAGATCGGTCAATAAGAATATGGCGATGGCAAATCTGATGTTTGTTGTGAATGAGAATGGTCTGGCTGCAGATGAATATATTGCATCCATAATTCTTTCTCTGCTGGTAACATTTGTATTTGCACTTTTTATCCGGTTCCATCTGAATGCCTGGGTAGTACTGCTCCAATTCCTGTTTTGTGCATCCGGTTTCATGTATAAATGTATTCCGTCAGTATGGACGCTTGTACTTGCCGGAGTTACGATGGTGGGGATTCTGCTTGCTGGCAATATCAAGGGACGGATCACGAAGGACATGTATGCCGGGATACTTGTATTTGCAGGAGCTCTGGCAGGAGCTGCCTGTCTGATCTTTATACTGCTCACATACATACCGATCCCAGTGGTTGATGATATAAAAGATTCGATCGTATATAACGGCGGCAATCTGATCTATGGTAAAAATGATTATCCGGAGGGATCGTTCAAACGGTTTCATACAGTTGAAACAAATGGAAGCAAAAAACTCCATATCGAGATGTCGGAGCCTGCTGTAATGTATCTTCGGGGCTATGTCGGCTCCAAATACACAGAAGATGGCTGGACAGAAAACGATAAGGATATTTATGGCGGAGATTATGAAGGCGTATTTGAATACTTTGCAAAGTTTAATTATTATCCTTTAGCAACACTTGCAAGTTATATGGATATTACAAAGATCAATGATGCAGATATGCCGTTGTCAGATATTGTATCGGTTGAGGTGGAGAATCTGGCAGCAAGTAGTAAATATCAATATCTGCCTGAAAATATGACCTATGATTCTCTTCCGGATCTTTATGCACCAAAGAAGGATGTAAATTTTGTAGCACAGGGATTTGGAAACAGAAAGCCGTATAGATTTTATATGGATACACTTTCGAAGAATGACTATGAGAGTATCTATAATGAAAGCTGGTATACAGAAGGTACCGGTGATACGGATTTTATTGACTGTGAACAGACATATGCTTATTTTGCAAGCCAGAATTATACAGAGGTTCCGGATGAAATGAAGCAGTATTTTGACCGGACTCTGCCGGAAGCCGGAAAAAAACTGAATCCGTTTGATGCGATTGACGTAGTCAGACATTATCTGCGGGATACTATAATTTACAGTGAAGATGTAACAGCCAATGATCCCGGAACGGATTTTGTAGAAGATCTGATCGAGAATAAAAAAGAAGGATATTCCGTTCATTTTGCAACGGCTGCAGCTATGATGTTCCGGTATTATAATATTCCGGCAAGGTATGTAGAAGGGTATCTGGTTGCTCCGGAAGAGGGAGAGACATCCATCGATGTTCTGGATCAGGATGCACATGCATGGGTAGAAATTTATGTAAATGGTCTTGGATTTATTCCGGTCGAAGTTACACCGGGCTTTTATTCTGAGGATGATAACAGTACCGTTGGTAACGGTGCGGTCAGTGGTTCCGATAATCAGGATTCAGAATCAGAAGATTCCAGCAGTGATCAGGACAATAATGATAATGATGATTCAACAGAGATCAATCTGGTATATATTCTGATCGCAATTGTTTCACTGCTCGTATTATTCCTGATTGTCGTTATTGTCAGACGTGCAGTGATCTGCAGCAAACGAAAAAAAGCAATGAAGAGCGAAAACCGGGAAAAAGCAGTTGCGGCAGCCAGTCTGTATATAGCAGCCTTGTACAAATATGCCGGTAAAAAGATGGAAGAATCACTTCCGTCAGAAGTTATTACGGTTTTACAGAAAAATAGGTTCAGCAGAGAGGAACTTGACTATACGGATGTTGCGGTTGTAAGAGACTATGCACAGACGGTAAGGCAAGAGGTTTATCATTCCTGTAATCTCTGGGGCAGATGCAGGATGCGATTTGTCAAATGTCTGATATAGGAGGAGAGAAAACGATATGAAGAAGAAAATTGCATATATTAGTTTTATCGTTATCCTGTTCCTTTTATTTATCTGGACAAACAAACTGCAGACCTTATGGCTGTTTGGAATGTTTGGCGTTATCTGGCTTCCAATGTTTTTTATCAATCGGTATAATGCTGGGAAGATTGCAGTAAAGTTTGATATTATCAATGAGTTAAAGGAAGATCCTGCCTTGCTTCTTGAAATAGAGAATTCATCTTTTTTTCCGGTTCCGAAGATCCGGATCGAGTTTAACTGTGAAAATGTTGTATTTGGCACAGAATTCCCTACATACATTGAATGTTCGGCAGCAAGAAAAAGCAGAGAGAAATACCAGTTCCCGATAGAGAGCAAGTACTGTGGACAGATCAATGTTGAAATATATAAAATCTATATATATGACTATTTTGGTCTGACGAAAGCGGAGATCCGTTCGCATAAGGATTGTATGTTTTATCAGTATCCGAAAGAGCGTTCCATGGATCTGTATGATGTAGAAGGCAGTCTTGTGAGCGAGAATGATGTGAATTACAAGCATGTAAAAGGAAATGATATTTCAGAGATCCTTCAGATTAAGGAATATATGAAGGGTGACAGTATCAAAAATATTCATTGGAAAATGTCAGCTAAGATGGGAAAGACCATGGTAAAAGAACTGGATACACCAAATGATAATTCCGTCATGATATTTTTTGATTATGCACCAAAGGAAGATCGGGAGACGAATCAGAAGCTGATAGAAGCACTTGCATCTGTCAGTCATGAGCTGATCCGTCTGTCAACAGGTCATACGATCTATCATATGGATACAAAAGAAAATCGTGTTGTTCACCGTGGCGTATTTGAGCTTACGGAATATGATGTTATGCTTCAGGAGGTTCTGGAAACGGTTGCGGATAAGAGTGAGTACCGTGTTCTGGATTATATTCTGGAGCGTGGGATCATACATCGGTTTGCAAAGGTGATCTTTATTACATATGATGCAAACCGTGATGCAGCCTTTGAGATCGAGCGTTTGGAAAAGGGGATTGTTCTGTATGTTTAATATTCGTGTTTTTGGTGATTATTCCCAGAAAACACATTGACTTTTTTTCTCATTTATGCTAAAGTAACAACAGTTTATATGTCAAATGCAATGACAAGGAGGAGTACATATAGGACCGGCTCCCAGAGAGAAGATGGTGGTGAGAATCTTCAGCTAGGATATATGGAAGTAGCCTTCGAGCAGTGGACTGAAAAGTACAGTTTTATAAGAAGTGCTGAGTAGGATTCAACGGATTTCCCCGTTACAGGAATACGATATGACACAGGCAGGACCTGTAAGTATTGAATGAGAGCAGGCAAGACCTGAATTTAGGTGGTACCACGGATATGATTATTCGCCCTAAGCTGATTATACGGCTTAGGGCTTTTTTAGTGGAAAGAAAAGGCTCTTCTGAGAAATTTATTTGAATGACAATTTAAAGGAGGATATAGGTTATGGAGATTAATGGAGCACAGATGTTTGTAAAAGCATTGCAGGAAGAACATGTTGATACACTGTTTGCCTATCCGGGTGGAACAGCGATCGACTTATTTGACGCATTATACGATGCAGAGGGAATCGATATGATCCTTCCAAGACATGAGCAGGCACTCGTTCATGCAGCGGACGGATATGCAAGATCAACCGGAAAGGTTGGTGTATGTCTGGTTACCAGCGGCCCTGGTGCAACAAACCTTGTTACAGGAATTGCAACAGCAAATTATGACAGCGTTCCTCTGGTATGCTTTACCGGACAGGTACCGATGAATCTGATCGGTAACGATGCCTTTCAGGAGGTAGATATCGTAGGTATCACAAGAAGCATCTGCAAATATGCAGTAACAGTCAGAAAGAGAGAAGATCTGGCAAGGATCATTAAAAATGCATTTTATATCGCAAGAACCGGTAAACCGGGACCTGTACTCGTTGATATACCAAAGGATATCCAGCTTGCAATGGGTTCGGATGAATATCCGGATGAAGTAAATATCAGAGGATATAAGCCATCGGAGGGCGTACATTCCGGTCAGCTTAAGAAAGCACTGGCAGAATTAGATCGTGCAAAAAAACCGGTATTTCTGATCGGGGGCGGTGTCAATATCGCACATGCAAGAAAAGAAATGCAGGAATTATGTGAATTAACAGGAGTTCCTGTTGTTACTACGATCATGGGTAAGGGTGCGATCCCGACTGATCATCCATTATATGTTGGTAATATTGGTATGCATGGAAATCTTGCATCCAATAAAGCAATCATGGAATGTGATGTTTTATTCTCGATCGGAACCAGATTCAATGACCGAATCACAGGAACGATCGACACATTTGCGAAGAATGCGAAGATCATACATATTGATATTGACGCAGCATCGATTTCCAGAAATATAGAGGTAGATATCCCGATTGTAGCAGATGCAAAGCTTGCGATCACAAAGATGTTAAAATATGCGAAGAAATTAGACATATCCGATTGGGTAGATGAGATTATGGAAGTAAAGAAACAGTATCCGATCAACATGAATTCCTATAAAGGGGTTACACCTGAGAAGATCATTAAGACGATCAATGAGATGTATGATGATCTTATCATTACGACAGATGTAGGACAGAATCAGTTATGGACGACACAGTATATCGCACTTGGCGGAGAGAATCAGCTCTTAACCTCCGGCGGTCTTGGTACGATGGGATATGGACTTCCTGCAGCCATCGGTGCAAAGATTGGTAACCCGGATAAGAATGTTATCTGTATCTCCGGTGATGGTGGTATCCAGATGAATATTCAGGAGATGGCAACGGCAGTTGCACAGGAGCTTCCGATCACGATCTGTATATTAAATAATGGATATCTTGGAAATGTACGTCAGTGGCAGGAGCTGTTCTTTAATAAGCGTTACAGCAGCACCTGCCTGAGATACAGAAAAAGCTGTAATCACGACTGCCAGAATCCGGACAAATGCTGTCCGAAGTATACACCGGATTTTGTAAAGCTGGCTGAAAGCTATGAAGCACTCGGAATCCGTGTGACAAAGGAAGAAGAGATCAAGGCAGCATTTGAGCAGGCAAAGGCAAATACAAAAGGACCTACAGTGATCGAGTTCTATATTGATCCGACAGCAAATGTATTCCCTATGGTACCGGGCGGAAAGTCATTAAATGATATGATCATGGATTGTTAAGGAGGATGGACAGATGAATGGAAAAAAAAGATGGATATGTTTATATGTTGAAAACGAAATAGGTGTACTTGCAAGAATCTCCGGTCTGTTTTCCGGCAAATCCTATAACCTGAACAGCCTGACCGTAGGAGAAACAGAGGATACGACGGTATCAAGAATGACGATCAGCTTTACCAGTGATGATCGTACCTTTGAGCAGGTAAAGAAGCAGTTGAACCGCAGCGTGGAAGTAATCAAGGTTGTTGACTATACGGATATACCAATTCACAACAAAGAGATCTTATTCATCAAGGTAAAAGAATGCAATACCGATGATAAGGATGAAGTATTCCGTATTGCAAATGCATTTAACTTCAAGATCACAGACTATGACAGAAAGAACATTCTGGTGGAATGTTTGCAGACAGAAAATCAGAACAATGATGCAATCAAGTTGTTCAAGCAGAGTTTTCCGAACCGGATCGAGGTTGTTCGTGGAGGAAGTGTTGCAGTAGAAGCAATCAGCATGTCAGAACGTTAAAGGGGATACAGATTATGAGATTTCTGATTCAGAGAGTGAATCATGCAAGTGTAACAGTAGAAGATAAACAGGTAGGAAAGATCGGAAAAGGTCTGCTTGTGTTCGTAGGAGTATTTGAAGAAGATACGGAAGAGGTTGCGGACAAACTGATCCGTAAGCTGCTGGGACTCCGTATATTTGCGGATGAAAATGGCAAGACAAATCTTTCTCTTACAGATGTAAACGGTGAGCTTCTGATCGTGTCACAGTTCACCTTATGTGCAGATTGTAAGAAAGGGAACCGCCCATCTTTTACAAAGGCGGGCAACCCAGAAAAAGCAAATGCATTATATGAATATGTCCTTTCTGCATGCAGGGAAAAGATCGCTGTTGCAGAAAGTGGTATTTTCGGTGCAGATATGAGAGTGGATCTGTCGAATGATGGACCGTTTACGATCCTGCTTGACAGCCGTGAAATGTAAAAAAATACATGGAAATGGTTCCAAATTGAATATCTTGCATGAAAAATTGTAAAATTTTTCAAAAACATACGATTATTCCTTGAAAAACATACAAAAAATTAATATAATTGAGTTTAGGTTATGTTAGAAAAACACGAAAAGGAGAATGGCTATAATGTTAACAAAGGAAAACATTGAAGAAAAGACCTTTAAAAAAGGACTTTTTGGTTTTAATAAAGATGAAGTAAATTCATTTATGAGAGTGGTAGCAGATGAGTTTGCTTCATTACAGGCAAAGTATGATGCTGCTGTAGCTGAGAATGAGCTGGCACAGAACTCTCTCAGAGAGAACAGTGTAAAGATCTATGAATTAGAGAAACAGTTAGAGCAGGCTGCTCCAGGTTCCAAGAAGGAACAGAATGCAGCAAACAGCGAAGCAAACAGAATCATCAACGATGCAAAGAAACGTGCAAATGAAGTCCTTTCCAATGCAAAGGCTGAGCTTGCAAAATTAAAAGCTGAGATGGAAGAGATCAGAGCAAATGGCGGTACTGCAACAGCAACAGCCAGCACAACAGCTTCATCAATCAATGAAGATGCATTAGAAGCTGATCCGATCACAAAGCTGAAGATGAAGTCTCAGACAACAGCAGAACCTCAGAAGCTGAAGATGAAGCCAAAGGAAGAAGTGAAAGAGGAAAACAAGCCACAGGCATTTGCAGGCAAGAGTGCTGTAACAGAGGATGAAGAAGATGAAGTAATCGTAGGAGAAATCGAAGAAGGCGTTAAGCGTAATCAGGTTCTGATCGGCGATGGCGATGAGGATGACGATTTCGAGTTCTTATAAAGCGGGCTGATTTGTATGACATATAGGGAATGTCTCGATTATTTTCATGAATTATCAGTACATAAGAACATAGATGGATTACAGGATGATACCTATTTCCAGTTTGATGTTATTGGACGTGACAGTGGACATTTTTACATTCATTTGAAAGATGGTACACTTGAGGTCGTTTCGGGGGAATATAAACAACGGAATGTTCAGTTTATCGTTACAGTATCCAGTCTGGAACGGGTAATAAATGGAGTAATGGATCCTATCTATGCATATGCTACGGGAAAATTAAATATTGCCGGAGATGTGTCATTGGGAAGAAATTTCCTGTCACGCATCATCAAAGAGTAAAAAAGGAACCTGCCAGATTATTAACTGGCAGGTTCCTTTTTGCCTTTATAGTTATAAACGATGTGTTACATCTTTATTTATAAAAGAAGCTTGATATCATTGCATTTTATATGGTATCGGTTTTTTATAAGAGATCAGCAACTTCCTTTAAGAGACGTTCAGTCTTGTCCCATCCAAGACATGGATCTGTAATGGATTTACCATAGCATCCGCCGCCAACTGGCTGGTTGCCGTCTTCGATGTAGCTTTCAACCATAACACCTTTTACAAGATCCTTGATATCAGGATCATAGTTGCGGCTGTGAATGACCTCTTTTACGATTCTAGGCTGTTCATCGAACTTTTTACCTGAGTTGTTATGATTTGCGTCTACGATACATGCGTGATTTACCAGATTGAACTTCTGGTATGACTCATATAAGAGACGAAGATCTTCATAGTGGTAGTTGGAGATAGAACGACCATGCTTGTTTAATGCACCTCTTAAGATACAGTGGGTTAATGGATTGCCGTCTGTGTGTGCTTCCCATCCGGAATATAAGAAAGTATGTGGATGCTGTCCTGCAAGACAGGAATTCATCATAACATTATAGTCACCACTGGTTGGGTTCTTCATACCGACTGGAACATCCATTCCACTTGCAGTTAATCTGTGCTGCTGATCCTCAACGGAACGTGCACCGATCGCTACATAAGATAAGATATCATCAACATATTGCCAGTTTTCGGAATAGAGCATTTCATCTGCTGCTGTAAGTCCGGTTTCCTTAATCGCACGGATATGCATTTTACGGATCGCATATAAACCTTCTAACATATCTGAAGCCTTATTCGGGTCCGGCTGATGCAGCATTCCTTTGTATCCATCACCCGTTGTTCTTGGTTTGTTCGTAT
>ERZ808242.468-NODE-468-length-29257-cov-4.742655_pt1 | contig 29257 bp, 28 predicted proteins | sample MGYA00521244_ERZ808242 | MGnify/ENA primary metagenome ERZ808242 (study PRJEB31516, sample SAMN03275573) | gut metagenome | biome: mammalia-associated habitat; material: feces | host: Papio cynocephalus | place: Kenya | collected 2012-07-27 ... | reverse complement strand
GGCGTTAGCCTTGCGTCTTCCTCCGCACCAAAAACTCCTCAAAATTCTTTCCGTTTCAGGTCAAAGAATTTTAAGGTGAAAAATTTTTGACTGTGCGAGGCAAAACACAGTTAATCCTGATGGATTAACGAGTATTTTAATAAAGCAAAGACGAAAATTTGACTCTTAAAATCGGGCTTGAACTTGTCGGCTTTGCTTAAGAGAAGTGAAATAAAATGACTGAAAAGAGAAAAAAGGCTTTAAGAAAAAGAAGAATTTTTCTTATATCGGCCTCGCTTGTGCTGATAATTGCAATCGTCTCAGTGAGTTTCGGCGTAAGAGCGATAGTAAGGGCGGTTAAGTCGGGTAACGGTTCTGATAATTCTTCTTCCGGTGTTACCCAGACCGAGGCTAAAAAGGCAGATGTCAAGAAAGAAACCGACCCTGCGTTTGATAATACCGAACAGCTTGTAACAATAGGCGGAGTTCAGCTTGACGCAAACTATAAAAATCTTCTGCTTGTAAACGGCTCTCATCCGCTTTCGGATAATTATGATTATACCGCCGAGCTTACAACCATACCCGAGGAATACCATAACGGACAGCTTGATCAGATAAATAAAGATATTTGGCCGTATTTAAAGGCTATGATTGACGACGCAAGGAGCGAGGGCGTTAAGCTATCTGTATGGTCGCCATATAGGTCGTATAATACTCAGAAAATGCTTTTTGACAGACAGGTTCAAAAGCAGATTGCGGCAGGTGTGCCCGAGTCTCAGGCTGAGGACAAGGCGGCAACGATTGTTGCAAGACCCGGAACCAGCGAGCACCACACGGGGCTTGCGGCGGATATAAATATGGCGGATGACGCCTTCGAAAACACGCCGATGTTCTTATGGCTTACAGAGCACTGTCAGGATTACGGGTTTATTATGCGGTATCCTAAGGACAAAATAGATGTGACGGGCGTTATTTACGAATCGTGGCATTACAGATTTGTCGGAATAAATGTCGCAAAGGATATAAAATCAAAGGGCGTAACCTTAGAAGAATATTTGGATGAAAAAGGCATAAAAAACTGACGGAAGGATTACGGATATGGATTGCAAACAGTTTTTTGAAAAGTTAAACGGTAAAAAAATCGCAGTCTGCGGAATAGGAATAAGCAACACACCGCTTATTAAAAGCTTTCTTGAAAAGGGCGCAAGGGTTATTGCCTGCGACCGCAGAAGTGCCGAGCAGATAGGACCTCTTGCAAAGGAGCTTGAAAATGAGGGCGCCGAATTAAAGCTTGGGGACGATTATCTTTCCGATTTAGAGGTCGATATAATTTTCAGAACCCCCGGAATGAGCTTTAATCTGCCCGAGCTTGTAAGCGCAAGAAAGCGCGGAATAGCGGTAACGAGCGAGATGGAGGTATTTTTCGACCTTTGTCCCGCAACCATTTTTGCGGTAACCGGATCTGACGGAAAGACCACCACCACAACCCTAATTGCTAAAATGCTTGAAGCCGAGGGCAAAAAGGTATTTGTCGGCGGAAACATAGGAAAACCGCTTCTTCCCGAAATTGAAAATATAACGGCGGACGATTTTGTAGTAGCCGAGCTTTCTTCATTTCAGCTTATTTCCATGAGAAAAAGCCCAGATGTTGCGGTTGTTACAAATGTTGCACCGAATCACCTTGATATTCATAAGGATATGGACGAATATGTTGAGGCAAAGAAAAACATTCTTCTTCATCAGAATGCCTTTTCGCGCACGGTTTTAAACCGCGATAACGAAATCACGGAAAGCTTCAGAAGCTTTGTAAGAGGACAGTCCTTAGGATTCAGCATGAAGCGCCGCCTTAATAACGGCGCTTGGCTTGACAGCAAGGGAATTCTTCACATGGCTTACCGCGGAATAGATGTTCCCGTGCTTGACAGGAAGGATATCGCCGTTATAGGCGATCATAATGTCGCAAATTATCTTGCCGCAATAACCGCTGTCTGGGGATATGTCGGCGTTGATACGATAAATAAGGTAGCAAAGGAATTCGGCGGAGTTGAACATAGAATTGAGCTTGTAAGAGAGCTTAACGGCGTTAAATTCTATAACGATTCCATTGCTTCAAGCCCTACAAGAACTATTGCGGGGCTTAAGGCTTTTGACAGAAAGGTATTTTTAATAGCGGGCGGATACGATAAGCATATTCCTTTTGAGCCGCTTATGCCTTATCTTGTAGAAAAGGTTAAAACCCTTTATCTTTGCGGAGATACCGCGCAGAAGATTGAGAACTGCCTTAAAAATTACGAGGGCTATAAGGGCTCGCCCGAAATTGTCCGCACTAAGGATATAAAAGAGGCGACTGTTTTAGCCTACAAGTCGGCGAAGAGCGGCGATATTATAACCCTGTCGCCCGCATGCGCCAGCTTTGACGCATTCCCGAATTTTGCCGCAAGAGGAAATTATTTTAAGGAAGTAGTGAACTCGCTTTGAGCAATTTAAAGGAAAATCTTTTTACACTGACTTCATGCTACGGTATCGGAAGCATAAACGAGGTTTCGGAAAAATGCGTGGAGCTTTTAAAGGACATTGCCGAAATTAAAAGACCCGACCCGATGACGGTTATCGCCTTTATTAAGGGCGAGACTGATTACACGGTTATGCTTGACGCCCATCTCGACCAAGTCGGGTTTACCGTAACCGATATTGATAAAAACGGATTTTTGACCGTTTCAAATGCAGGCGGCATTGATTTAAGAATGCTTCCCTCGATGCCTGTTGTAATTCATTCGAAAGAAAAAAAGCTGACGGGTGTTTTTTGCAGTATTCCGCCCCACCTTTCAGACGGCGAGGACTGCTTTGACGATATAAAAAAGCTTAAAATCGACTCTCTTTTGGGAGAAAAAGCAAGGGAATTTATATCTGTCGGCGATTTTGTAACCTTTAGGGCAAAAGCGGAGGAGCTTTTAAACGGAAAAGTTGTTTCTTCCTCGCTTGACGACCGCGCGGGAGTTGCCGCGCTTATAGATGTTGCGCAGAAATTTAAAGGTAAAAAACCGCCCGTAAATATAGCTTTGAGCTTAAGTAATATGGAGGAATTAGGGCTAAGAGGTGCGAGAACATCGGCTTTTTCCGTCACTCCCGATGAGGCGATAGCCGTAGATGTCAGCTTTGCGACCGCTCCCGATGTTTCCAAAGACTCCGCAAAAGAATTGTCAAAGGGCGCAATGATAGGCATTTCGCCCACTCTTGATAAGAAGCTTACAAATAAGCTTTTTAAAATCGCAAAGGAAAATAACATTTCTTATCAGACAGAGGTAATGTCTCAGACTACGGGAACAAACGCCGATGTTATTTCGCTTACAAAAGGCGGAATAAGAACAGGGCTTGTTTCAATCCCTATAAGAAATATGCACACGCCGTCAGAGGTTGTAAGCCTTGACGATATAAAAAGCACAAGCGAAATTTTAGAAAAATATATTCTTGCAGGAGGGCTTTTAAATGGATGAGCTGTTTGATATTTTAAAGCTTTTATGCAATGAATCGGGAATTTCGGGCGATGAAAAAAGCGTCAGAGAAAAAATTATTGCTTTAATTAAGGATTTCTGCGAGGTTAAAACCGACAATTTAGGAAATATAATCGCCTTTAAAAAGGGCAAAAAGTCAAGCGATAAAAAAGTCATGTGCGACGCTCATTTGGACGAGGTCGGATTTATAATCACCAATATAACCGAGAACGGATTTTTAAAATTTGCTCCCGTCGGTGGAATAGATGTAAGCGTTATGCTTGCAAGAAGAGTTACGGTCGGAAATAATATAAAAGGAACAGTTGGAATTAAGCCTATTCACCTTTCGGATAAGGAAGAGCTTAAATCCGTTCCGAAGCAGAGCGCTTTATATATTGATATCGGAGCTGATTCTAAAGAGGACGCGCTTAAATATGTCAGTATCGGCGACAGCGCGGTTATGGACTCTGAGTATGAGGACAACGGCAGATTTATCAAATCAAAAGCGCTTGACGACCGAATCGGCTGCGCGGTGCTTGCATTTATGCTTAGACAGGAAGCGGAATATGATTATTATGTTTCGTTTTCGGTGCAGGAGGAAGTTGGGCTTAGGGGCGCAAAAACCTCTGCGTACAGCATAGACCCCGACTTCGCAATCGTTATTGACGGAACGACCGCGTCAGATATCGCAGGCACACCCGAAACAAGCGAGGTATGCAATTTAGGGCGCGGAGCGGTAGTATCATTTATGGACAGGGCAACTCTTTATGATAAAGAGCTTTATAATTTAGCTTTAAACAGCAATATAAATTGCCAGCCTAAAAGGGCGGTTGCAGGCGGAAACAATGCGGGAAGTATTCACCTTTCTAAAAACGGCGTAAGGACGATTGCCGTAAGCAATCCATGCAGATATATTCATTCCGCCGCCTCGGTTGCGCAAAAGAGCGATATTATAAGTGTTTATGAGCTTGTAAAATATATTTTAGAATACGCGGCTTCAGGCAAGGTATGATAAAATCGCTTAAAGTCTTGCCCGATGTTTTCGGCGAAAACCCCGAATCCGTTAAATTTTTGGGCAATTATGATGTTTATAAGAATTCGGCGAAATTTTATACCGATTTAAAAGGCAACTTTGCGCTTTGCATTCTTGACTTAAATGCCGTAATCTGCGGTGAGCCTAAAAATTATGAGGAGCTTAATGAGTTTCTTAAAATGTCCGGTATTAAATCGGTTTTTTCGGGCTCTTATATTTTAAAGGGTCTTGAATTTAAAAACGCGAAAATTGTCAGTGTTTACGGAAAAAGCGCGGATTTAAGCGCTTCTTTAGAAAGCGACGGATTTAAAAGCGACGAGGTTTATAATATGCTTTTAAAGGGCGGATTTTCTCTTCCCGAGTTTGAATGCTTCGCCGTGGACTACTGCAGAAGAAAAAACAATAAAAATGCTTTTGTTTTCGGAAAAAGAAACGAATTTTTAAGTCTTGGATTAAAGCATAAAAATATATGCCTTATAAACGGTGTGGTAAGCTTTAAAAAAGGCGGAGGAAGAAAAGCGCTTAACGGTCTTGAGGCGGTGTCGGGATGTGAAAAAATCCTTGCATGCTGTACCGAAGAAAACGAGGGCTTTTATGAAAAATGCGGATTTAAAAAAATCGGAAATGCGGTTTACTGTTATTTATAGGAGATAAAAATGTCATTTTTTGAATTTTCGGACGAGCTTAAGGCTCTTGATAAAAAGGCTTTAGAAAAGGTTAAGCCTTATTTTGATGAAATAGAAAAAGTTACTGAATATAATCAGCAAAAGGTATTAAAAGCGTTTATCGATAACCGCGTAAGCGAGCCCGACCTCGGAACAAGCACCGGCTACGGTTATGACGATATCGGCAGGGACAAGCTTGATAAGGTTTTAGCCCAATGCCTCGGCACCGAGGACGCGCTTATCCGCCACAGCTTTGCGAGCGGAACGCACACCTTAAGCGTCGCCCTTTTCGGAATTTTAAGGCCGAATGATAAGGTGCTGTCGCTTACAGGCAGACCGTACGATACTATTATCGGCGTTTTCGGAATTGACGAAAAGACCGACGGCTCCTTAGCCGATTTCGGTATAGAATATTCTCAGGTTGACTTAAAGGCGGACGGAACGCCCGATATTGAAGCTATAAAAGCGGCGCTTAAAAAAGATAAATATAAAATGGCTTATATTCAGCGCTCGCGCGGATACAGCTTAAGGCCGAGCTTACATATCGCGGAATTAAAAGAGCTCTGCGACGCCGTAAGAGAGGTATCTCCCGAAACGGTTATTATGGTTGATAACTGCTACGGCGAGTTTGTCGAAATGAAAGAGCCGTCACAAGCGGGAGCGGATCTGTTTGCAGGCTCGCTTATTAAAAACGCGGGCGGCGGAATTGCCAAAAGCGGCGGATATATAGCGGGAAAGAAAAAATATGTCGAAATGTGCGCCCACCGTATGACCTGCGCGGGAGTCGGCCGTGAAATAGGTGCGACTTTAGGTCATAACAGGGAGCTTTATATGGGGCTTTTCTTTGCTCCGCATACCGTAGGCGAGGCGCTTAAAACCGCGGTTTACGCGGCGGCGGTGTTTGAGCTTTTAGGCTTTAAGGTCTCTCCGAGGACGGACGAAAAGAGAGCCGATATCATTCAGAGCATTATTTTAGGCTCAAGAGAAAAAATGATTGCCTTTTGTAAGGGCTTGCAGTCAGGCTCTCCGATTGATTCCTTTGTATCTCCCGAGCCTTCCTATATGCCGGGGTACACCGATGATGTCATTATGGCGGCAGGCGCGTTCACACTCGGCGCTTCAATAGAGCTTTCGGCCGACGGACCCTTAAGAGAGCCCTATGCTTTATGGATGCAGGGCGGTCTGAATTTCCACAGCGCCAAGACAGGAATTCTGCTTGCTGTAAAGAATATGAAGGAGAATGAAATATGAATACCGTGTTTTCGGGCGAGGTATATGAGGTTATTCCTACTCCTACCGGTATAGTTTTTTCCTATTGCAAGGATAAAACCAAAGAAAACATAATAATCGGTTATAAAATGATTACCTTTGAAACAGGTATTATGGTCGATATTGCAAAAAATGTCTATCTGCTTTCTAAATTCGGCAGTAATTATGCGGTTTCATCAAATCTTTGCAGTAATTATATAACAGCAAAAACAATCGCTCTGCCTCAGGGCAAGGTCTTTGTCTGCTCTTCTAAGGGAGAGGCAAATATTGTTGACGCGGCGGGAAACATCATCTGGAACGGTATGTTTGCTTATAAGGGTGCCGCTCCCTCGGATATTGCGGTTTTTAAGGATTCTTTTTATGCGGTATTTAAAAAGTATAACGCTTTAATAAAGTTTAATATGGTAACATTCCGCGAGGAGCTTAGAATAGGCGGAGCGGTTTCGCCTTTTAACAGACCGAACGGTCTTTATATTGAGGACTCTTGTGCCTTTGTCGCTTCAACGGGCGATAAAAGGGTTGTTAAATTAAATCTCGAAAACTATGAGAGTGAAATTTATGTAAGACTTAAAGAGCCGGTTTATTCTTATACAAGGGTTAAGGATTTTGAATTCGTCCTGCTTAAATCAGGGCTTTATATGCTTTAAAAAGGAAGGTAATTTTTATGAAATGCAAGATTGTTGAGTTAAAAGAAATTTATCCGTTTTTGTCCGAAAACGGCTGTAATCCTACTTTGACTGTTTATGTTCCCGAGCTTATTCAGGATTATTTTAAAGCCGAGGGAAGGAAAGGAATTCTTATTTGCCCCGGCGGCGGATATGAATTTTGCGCGGACAGGGAAGCCGAGCCGATTGCGCTTAAATTTATGAATATGGGATATAATGCTTATGTGCTTAATTATTCCTGCGCTCCGCATAGGTTTCCTACACAGCTTAACGAGGTTGCCGCGGCTTTCGATTATATAGTTAAAAATTCCGAGGAATTTATTCAGAATAAGGAAAAAATAGGAATTATCGGCTTTTCCGCCGGCGGACATCTTGCCGCCCATTATTCAAATGCCTATAATATCCCGGAAGTAAGAAAGAATTTTAAGAATTCTTATAAGCCTGCCGTTAGCGTACTTTGCTATCCCGTTATCACCTCGGATTATGCTCATTCGCATCACGGAAGCTTTGAAAGCCTTATAGGAACCTATCCGAACGGCAAGGCGGACGAAAGGTTTTCCTGCGATAAGCTGGTTACTCCCGATACTCCGCCTGCATTTATTTGGCACACCGCCGCTGACGCCTGCGTTCCGGTTGAAAACAGCCTTTTCTATGCTTTGGCGCTTTCGAAAAACAAGGTTCCTTATGAGCTTCATGTTTATCCCGAGGGCTGGCACGGCTTATCTACAGCCGATGAAATGACGGCAAGCAAAGATAATTTTGAAGGCACTGATAAAATTTCTCATGTTCATGAATGGCTTCGCTCTTATGAATTATGGGAGAAAATATTTTTCTGATGAATACTTTTGAGCGGATTTACGAGGCAGTTAAAAAAATTCCGTACGGAAAAGTCGCAACATACGGGCAGATAGCCCGATATGTCGGAAATCCGAGACTTTCAAGGGTTGTCGGCTATGCGCTTCACTGCAATCCCGACCCTGAAAATATAAAGTGCTACCGCGTTGTAAACCGTTTCGGAAAGCTGTCGAGCGCTTTTGCATTCGGCGGCGAGAACAGACAGAAATTCCTCCTTGAGCAGGAGGGAGTTGTTGTGAGAGAGGATTTAACGGTCGACCTTCAAAAATTCGGAATAAAAGGGGAAAATTAAAAGTGTTTGAAAAAATGCTGTTTTTAAAAAGCTTTGACGATGTTAAAAGCTTTTCCGCAATCGCCGCAGATAAGGATTATGATATTGAGCTTATTTCGGGTAAGTATGTCATAAACGCAAAATCCATAATGGGAATTTTCAGTCTCGACCTAACAAAGCCCGTAAAAATGGTTGCGCATACCGATAAGGCAGTCGAGCTTGCGCGGCAGATAGAAAATTTCATTTTTGAAGAAAAGGGACATAAATAAAGAATGGATTATCTGCAGTTAAGAAAAAAGGTTATAGAAAAAGAATTTTCGGGAATGAATGACAGGCAGTTTGAGGCTGTAACCACTGTCAGAGGTCCTCTTTTGGTGCTTGCGGGAGCAGGCAGCGGAAAGACGACTGTTTTAGTAAACCGAATTGCATATCTTATTAAATACGGAAACGCTTATTTAAGCGAAAAAGAAGGCTTTTACAGCGAACAGGACATTGAAAACGCAAGGCTTTATCTTGAAAATAAAACGGACGGGATTTCAGGCGCTCCCTTTTGCGTTGACGCGCCTAAGCCATACGAAATTCTTGCGATAACATTTACGAATAAGGCCGCAGGCGAGCTTAAGGACAGAATAGCAAAAAAATTAGGCGACAGCGCGCAGAGTATCTGGGCAGGCACATTTCACAGCATCTGCGGAAAAATTTTAAGATATAATGCGGACAGAATAGGATATTCCTCGCATTTTACTATTTATGATACCGACGATCAGAAATCTGTTTTAAAGCAGATTATGAAGCAGAATAATATTGATGATAAAATGCTTCCCGTAAAGTCGGTTTTATCATACATATCCCATTGCAAGGATTCTTTGATTTCTCCGAGCGAGGCTTTAAGCAGCGTCGGAAACGATTTAAGGGTAAAGCTTATATGCGAGCTTTACCGCGAGTATCAAAAGCGCCTGCTTGCGAGCGATGCCATGGATTTTGACGATATGATAGTCAATACCGTCAGGCTTTTATCCGAAAATCCCGATGTTTTAGAGCATTACGGAAATAAGTTCAGATTTATCATGGTGGACGAATATCAGGACACAAACCATGCGCAGTATAAGTTAGTAAGCCTTTTGTCTCAAATTCACGGAAATCTCTGCGTTGTCGGAGACGATGACCAGAGCATTTACCGTTTCAGAGGAGCAACAATTGAAAATATCCTCAATTTTGAGGACGAAAATAAGAATGCCAAGACCATAAGGCTTGAACAGAATTACAGGTCAACGGGGAATATTTTAAATGCGGCAAACAGCGTGATCTCGCATAACCGCGGAAGAAAGGGCAAAACTCTTTGGACCTCTTTCGGGGATGGGGATAAGATAAAAGTAAGATCCTGCTTAGACGACCGCACCGAGGCAAGATTTGTCGCCGATGAAATTTTAAAATTAAAGGCTTCAGGCGATGATTTTTGCGAAAACGCCGTGCTTTATCGAATGAACGCACAGTCTGCTTCTATTGAAAACTGCTTTGCGAGAAGCGGAATAGCATATAAGGTCATCGGCGGAATGCGTTTCTTTGAACGCAAGGAAATAAAGGATATTTTAGCATATCTTACAGTTGTCAACAATTCTAACGATGATGTAAGGCTCAGAAGAATAATAAATGTTCCGAGACGCGGAATAGGAGACACCACTGTTGCCTCTGCTATGGAGATTGCGGCAGGGCTAGGGCTTTCTCTTTTTGAGGTGTTAAAAAATGCCGACAGCTATGCGGCTTTAAGCAGGGCTTCTTTAAAGCTTAAGGATTTTTGCGAAATGATTGATAATCTTAAAAGTAAATCCGAAAGCGAATCGGTTTTTGAGCTTACCGAGGATATTTTAAGAGCTTCGGGCTACAGGGATTTTCTTCTTTCGGATATCTCGCCCGACGCACCCGACAGGCTCGCTAATATTGAGGAATTTGTAAATACCGTAAGGCAGTTTGAGGAGGAAAATCCTCAGGCGGACCTTTCCGATTATCTTGAAGAGATAGCATTGATAACTGATATAGACGCGCTTGAAAACGACGAAAACCGAGTTGTTATGATGACGGTGCATTCCGCAAAGGGACTTGAGTTCAAAAATGTCTTTTTAGTAGGAATGGAAGAGGGGATTTTCCCGGGGAATATGTCGATTGCAGGCGGCGAGGCAGAGATAGAAGAGGAAAGAAGACTTGCCTATGTTGCGCTTACAAGGGCAAAGAAAAGGCTTTATATAACTCATACCTCTTCAAGAATGATGTTCGGCTCAACAGGAAGAAATCTTCCGTCAAGATTTTTAAAGGAAATTCCGTCTGAGCTTTGCGAGACTTCAAGCGAGCAAACGGGATTCGGAATGTCCTATTCGGTAAACAGCCAATATTCTAAGCCGAAAACGCCGTCCTCTCCTGCTTTCGGAAATACCGAGTCCGGCTTTGCGGGCGGCTACAGAAGAAAGCCTTCATTTATATCAAATTATTCGGCTCCTGCCAAAAAAGAGCCTACGGATTGCTACAAGGTCGGACAGACGGTTGAGCATTCTGCTTTCGGAAAGGGTATAATAACTTCGATTTCGCAGACAGCCACCGACGCCATGCTTGAAATAAACTTCGAAAAGGTCGGAGTTAAAAAAATAATGGCAGGGTATGCAAAATTAAAAATTCTGTAATGCTTTTTTAATAAAATTCAGTTATAATAAAATCATAAAATATATTATAAGGAGAAAAATATGGCTTCGACTTTAGCTGTAAAAACAAATGCTAAGCTCGCGCTTAAAGGAAATTATATAAAAGCGATATTTGCAAGCTGTGTGCTTGTTTTCTCTCAGCTTATTTTATGGCTTATATGCTCTATGATTTCGGTTATCGGAAATATCGCCGCGGTGATATCGGTATCGGTTTTAGTAAATGTTTTTCTGATAGCGCCGCTGTTTTTAGGTCTTTTAAGATTTTTTAAAAGGCTTGTTTTCGGCTGTGACGATGAGGTTGTAAGCGTATTTTATTATTTTTCGGATTTTAAAGCTTATAAAAGAGCAATGGAATTTGTTTTAAGGCTTTTTGTAAGGGTGCTTCAAAATGCCGTTGTCAGCTTTTTGCCTGCGATAATAGTCAGAATCGCGACAATGCCCTTTATTTATGATTTGTTTGATATAAAGGTTCCGCAGTTTGCGGCAAACCTCTGGGCGGCTAAGAATATATTTATTTTCTTAGGCGGAGTCTGCTTCGTTTTGCTTACCTTAAAGCTTTATCTTGCGCCGTTTCTTTTTGTCGCTCAGGAAAATAAATGTGCGGCGGAAGCAATTTTAATGTCTGGAATTATTGCAAGAAGGTCACTTACCTCGTTTGTATTTTTATGCTTCGGCATGTCGTTTTATATTATAATATCGCTTTTCGCACTGCCGCTTGTTTTCACCGCACCTTACTTTTTTGCGGCTTATATCGTTCATTCGAGATATTCGGTTGCGCAGTATAATAATCATATAGAGGAAAATGATATGAAAAATCCTCATTATGCGGCGGATATCTGAAAATCGGAGGAGAGAAAATGCTGAAAAACATATTGCTTAAATGCTTTTACGGGCTGACCTTTGCGGTAACCGTGTTTAATCTTGCGGCAGGAGTAAAAGAAAGCCTGTTTTTTGATATTAACCGCCTGCCCGAGGGTAAGCTGACCTACAGCGCAGAGTCGCCCGACGGCAAAAGGACTTTAAATATTTACACAGTAGAAAATTCCGTCGGTCAGGCTGTCCGCGGAGAAGTGGTTTATAACAATAAAAAGAGCAATGTTTTTTGGCAGACGGGAATAAAAACCGCCGAAACAATGTGGCTTAATAATGACGGCGTTATTATAAACGGCGTAGGTCTTAATGTAAAAAACGGCGACACATACGATTCGCGCCGCGGAACCTCGCTTTTCCAAGAGGGTAATTTAGGCGGAGAAGCCGCTCCCGAAAATATAGCGGAGTTAAATAAGCAAAAATGAATAAAAACGATATTCTCACCCTTGAAATCACCGATATATCCTCTTCGGGCGACGGGGTCGGGAAAACGGACGGATTTGCGGTTTTCGTTCCCGATACAGCCGTCGGCGATACGGTCCGCGCGCTGATTTTAAAGGTTAAAAAAAGCTATGCTTTTGCAAAAGCCATAGAAATTATAAATAAAAGCCATGATAGAATTGAATCCGAGTGTCCTTATTCAAAGCTTTGCGGAGGATGCTCGCTTCGTCATATTTCCTATAAATCAGAGCTTGCTTTTAAGGAAAAAACAGTAAGGGAAAATATTAAAAGAATTTCGGGAATTGATATGGAGCCCGAGCCTATAACGGCGCTTAGTGATTTAAGATACAGAAATAAGGCCTCTTATCCTATCGCACAGGACGGAACGGTAGGATTTTATGCAAGAAATTCTCATAGAATTATCCCCGTCACCGATTGCCTTTTAGAGCCTGAGGAGTTTTCGGAGATTTGCAGGGCTTTTAAGGACTGGGTAAATAAATATAAAATCCCCGTTTTTAATGAAATTTCAAAAAAGGGAATTCTTAAAAGGCTCGTTTTAAGAAAGGCTTTCGCAACAAATGAAATTATGGTCGGAATTGTAGCAACAGGGGAAATTCCGTTTGAAACAGAGCTTACCGACTGCCTTTTAAAGCAGAATAAAAATATTAAAACCGTAGTTTTAAATATCAATAAAAAGGATAACAATGTTATTTTAGGGGATATTTCCCGCAATATTTTCGGCGGGGGTTACATAAAGGATATTCTTTGCGGAATCGAAGTGAGAATTTCGCTTAAAAGCTTTTATCAGGTCAATCATGATATGGCTCAGCTTCTTTATAAAAAAGCCGCGCAGTACGGAGAAACCGATAATAAGCTTGTTTTGGACCTTTACTGCGGAACGGGAACGATAGGTCTGTCGCTTGCAGATAAGGCTAAAGAGGTTATAGGCGTTGAAATAGTACCGGAGGCGGTTAAGGACGCTGAGGTTAATGCGAAAAGCAATAATTTAAATAATATCAGCTTTATTTGCTCGGATGCGGCAAGTGCAGCAAAAGAGCTTGAAAAAAAGACTGTAAAACCGCAGACCGTGATTTTAGACCCACCGAGAAAGGGCTGCGGCCGTGCGCTTATAGAAACCGTCTGCAATGGGTTTAAGCCTGAAAGAGCTGTCTATGTCTCCTGCGACAGCGCAACGCTTGCAAGGGATATAAAGGTGTTTGAAGAAATGGGCTATAAGCTTATAAAATATGCTCCGTTCGATTTGTTTCCGAGAACAAGGCATGTTGAGTGCGTGGCTCTTTTAAAGCGAAAAAATGAGGAGAATGTATTATGAATTACAGATTTCTGCGTTTCCCTGACGGAAAACAAAAGGCGGTCACCTTCAGCTATGACGACGGGTGCAGGGACGATATAAGGCTTACTGAAACCCTTAACCGCTATAAAATAAAATGCACATTTAATATAAACAGCGCCTGTATTCCCGAAAAGGAAGGCGAATGGAGACTTACGGCGGAAGAAATTAAAAAATATTTAATTGATTCGGGTCATGAAATTGCCATTCACGGGAAATACCATAAGGCAATGGGTAAGCTTCGCCCGATTGACGGAATCCGAGAGGTTTTAGAATGCAGGCAGGAGCTTGAAAATACCTTCGGCATGATTATCCGCGGAATGGCTTATCCCGATACGGGAATAACCGAATTTTCGAATAATACGAATTATGAAGAGATAAGAAATTATCTTAAAGCTCTTGATATTTGCTATGCAAGAACTTTAAACGGTGATAACGACAGATTTGAATTACCCACAGATTTCTTAGCTTGGACCCCTACCGCCCACCACACCAATCCAAAGCTTTTTGATTATATAAATAAGTTTAAAAGCATTACGGGAAAAGAATATTGCTCTGTCAGAGCTCCTAAGCTTTTTTATCTTTGGGGACACAGCTTTGAGTTCGCCGGCGGCGGGTTTGATTTGCTTGAAAAAATCTGCGGTGAAATTTCGGGGCTTGAAGATGTTTGGTATGCGACCAATATGGAGATTTACGATTATGTAAGCGCTTATAATTCACTCATTTTCAGTGCCGACTCCAAAACGGTTTATAATCCCACGCTTTTGAAGGTTTGGTTTGATATCGGCGGTAAAATTTACTCCGTAAATTCGGGCGAGACTATTACTATAGAATAAAAATGGGAAATATTATGATTGAAAAGACAGTAAAAGGAACACTTAATTCTCACAGGCTTATATATAATAAGCCTGCAAAAAACTGGAACGAAGCTCTCCCTTTGGGCAACGGAAGAATAGGCGCAATGCTGTTCGGCGGAGCAGGCACAGAGCATATCGACTTAAATGAAGACACCCTTTGGAGCGGAAGACCGAGCGTTTCAAAGCAAAATTGCTTTGAGGCTTATAAAGCCGCACGCGAGCTTACCTTAAACGGCGAGCCTGAGAGGGCTGAAAAGCTGCTCGAAAAGGAATTCGGGGATTACCTTGTTCAGATGTATCTGCCGCTTGGCTCAATTGATTTAAAAATGCGGCTTGACGGAGAGATTTCCGAATATAATCGGGAATTAAGACTTGATACCGCCGTTTTTAAAACAAGCTTTGTCAGCAACGGTATAAAATATACAAGAACCGCTTTTATAAGCCCTGTTCATCAGGTTATGGCGATTAAAACCGAGGCGGATAAGCCGAATTCGGTTTCTTTTGACTCGGCACTTCACGGTGCCTTAAAATGCCGAGAGTTTTTAAAAAACAAAACCGCTTATATTGAGGGAAACGCACCTGTCTGCGAAGCGCCCTTCGGCAGTACGACCTGCCATGAGGAAAGCAAAATATATTCAGAGTCAGAAAACGAAAAGGGGATTCCCTACTTGGCGGCAATGACGGTTATTGCGGACGGCGCAGAGGTTACAGAAAAAGAAAACCTTTTAAGCGTTGAAAATGCCGACAGCGCAACGGTTATTTTTGCCGTAAGAACAGGATTTAAGGATTATAAAACAGACCCTGTTTTAAGCGGAAAGAATTATAAAGCGGAGCTTTATGAGGATTTAAAAAAAGCCTGCTCAGTAACCTTCGAGGAATTGTTAAAGACTAGTGTAAACGAGCACAGAAGGCTTTATGACCGCACCGAGCTCGTTTTGCCGGATAGCAAAAACAGCTCTCTTCCTACCGACGAAAGGCTAAAATTAAAAGCAAAGGGCGAAGAGGACCAGTCGCTTTATGCCCTGCTTTTCCATTTCGGAAGATATTTAACTGTCTGCGCCTCAAGAAAAGGCACTCAGCCGATGAATTTGCAGGGAATATGGAATAAGGAGCTTATTCCGCCGTGGTCAAGCAATTATACGCTTAATATTAACACCGAAATGAACTACTGGCCGACTCTCAGCGCAGGTCTTGAAGAATGCTATGAGCCGCTGATCGGTATGATTAAGGAAATGGCGGTTTTAGGCGAAAAAACAGCCGAAAGCTACTATAATGCAGAGGGCTGGGTGAGCCACCATGCCTCGGATATTTGGAGAGTTACCCACCCTACGACCAACAGGATAAACAACTGCTGTCAGTGGGGATACTGGCCGATGTCCTCAGGCTGGCTTACGAAAATGCTTTTTGACTATTATATCCATACCGAGGATTTAGAATTCTTAAAGGAAATATATCCCGTTTTAAAGGGCTCCGCGGATTTTTATAAGTCTATGCTTATAAAAATTGACGAAAATTTTGTTTTCTGTCCCTCAACAAGCCCTGAAAACCGATATATGCTGGGTTCCGATGAGTCCTGCTCGCTTGATATAACAACGGCGATGACTACCGAAATTATCCGCGATGTTTTAAATATCGCAGATATTGCCTCTAAAAAGCTCGGAAAATCCCATACGGATTATTTAGAATTTGCAAAAAAGCTTCCCGAATTTAAAATTGATTCGGACGGCGGACTTTCGGAATGGTACACCGAGCATGAGAAGTGGGATATCCACCATAGGCATGTGTCCCATCTTTATGCGCTTTTCCCGTCTAATCAGATTACCGATGAAGCCCCGAAGCTTGAAGAGGCTTGCAAAAAGACCTTAGAGCAGAGGGGAGACGGCGGAACAGGTTGGAGCCTTGCATGGAAAATAAATCTTTGGGCAAGACTTAAGGACGGCGAGCATGCGCTTAAGCTACTAGATAATCAGTTAACGCCTATTGACAGCGAAATTAACACTCCCGACTGTATGGGCGGAAGCTATCCCAACCTTTTCTGTGCGCATCCGCCTTTTCAAATTGACGGAAATTTCGGCGCCTGCAACGGAATTATGATGATGTTGGCTCAGTATAATAACGGCAAATTAGAGCTTCTTCCGGCTTTGCCTGAGTCTTGGAAAAACGGCGCGCTGTACGGCTATCACGCAAACGGCGGAAAGGTAATAGACATAGTCTGGAAGGACGGAAAGCTGATTTAATATTTATTAACAGATTGCCTTAAAAATTAAAAAATCTCAGCCAAAAAGGCTGAGATTTTTTAATTTTACAGTTTTTTATTATTCTAACTTTAAAACAATTCTATCAATATTATAATGCCTTGAGAGAAAATTCTGATATCAGTTGGAATTCGCGGATTTTAAAAAGTCTTTTGGCGGCACTCCGAATTTCTTTTTGAAAACAGAAGAAAAATATGCAGGATTGCAAAATCCGAGACAATCGGAAATTTCGGTTATTGAATAGTTAGATTGCTGCAGCAGCCATTTTGCCTCGTCAAGCCGTAAGTTCTCTATATATTCGCTTATGCTTAAACCCGAACGGTTTTTAAAAAGGTGGCTGAGAGTGGAAACACTGCAATTAAATTCTTTGCTTAATTCTTTCATGGTAAGCTTATAATTGTGGTTTGTAGTAATATATCTTAAAAGACGAATATAAATATCTTTATCGTCCGCAGCATTTGACAGCTCTTCATATTTTTCGAGATATGCTTCAAGCATAAACATTAAAGGGTGAATAACCGCGTCAATCTTTGATTTCTCAGGAATAACCGGATTTAAAAATTTATCTCGCAGCTCAGATACTTTTTTCCATTCGATATGATTTTTGAATGCGAAATGCTTTGCCTTGCTTTGAGCGATAATTTCATCAGTGCCCTTAAAGCCTCCGACTGAAATAAAGCCGACATTTTTTCCTTTGACTCTTACAGGATAAACAAATTCTCCGACTCCTGCATGGCACACTCCGAAAAATTCTCCCGCTTCACATTTTTTGAAAACCTTATTTTGTTTTTCAACGCATAAATTCCAGTTTTCGGTTACTGTTTTAACAAAACGGCAGTATGGGTTTAGGTGAAAATTATAACGTATAAGACCCTGCACAGCGGTAAACGAGCCGTGGAGCGTCACGGAGAAATTGTTTGTTTCGTTAAGGTAATCAATATATTTCGAGATATCTTTAAGGCCTACTTGCATTTTTATCACTTCTTGCACGATTTTATAAAAAATAAATGCTAATTTGTATGAAATCTTTCGTTTTGTTTATTATAATATAGATGACTGATATAGTCAAGAAATTAAATTTTTTTGCATCGAAGCGGGTGTTTTTGGTATGAAAAAAACGGAGCATATTGCTGATTTATGTGTTGTAGGAGGCGGAATGGCAGGAATTTGTGCTGCAATTTCAGCTGCAAGACACGGAATAAAGGTAGTACTTGTTCAAGACAGAGGAGTATTGGGCGGTAATGCGTCAAGTGAAATAAGAATGTGGATTTGCGGGGCGCACGGGAAGGATAACAGAGAAACCGGAATTATCGAAGAAATAATGCTTGAAAACTTTTATCAGAATCCGCAGCTTAGCTACCCGTTATGGGATATGGTATTATTTGATAAGACCGCGCGGCAGGAAAATCTTACACTGCTGCTTAATACAAGCTGTCTGGACGCTGAAATGAAAAACGGAAAAATTGTCAGCATCAAAGCATGGCAATCACCTTGCGAGACAATGCACACTGTTAAAGCTGATTTTTTTGCCGATTGTTCGGGCGACAGTATTTTAGCACCATTAACCGGAGCAAATTATCGCTACGGGCGGGAAGCAAGGAATGAATTCCGTGAAAGCATAGAGCCTGAATCGGCAGACAAAAAAACAATGGGAATGAGTTGCCTGCTTCAAGTTCGCGAAACCGATAAGCCGCAGCCCTTTTCTCCGCCCGAATGGGCATATAAGTATTATTCCGATGATGATATACCTTTTAGGGAGCATGATTTATCGTCAAATTTTTGGTGGATAGAAACCGGCGGCGAGGATGACTGTATTCATGACACTGATAAATGCAGGGATGAGCTTTTAAAAATAGCTTACGGCGTTTGGGACCACATAAAAAACCATGGCAGACACGGAGCCGAAAATTATGTGCTGGAGTGGGTCGGGCTCTTACCGGGAAAACGCGAGAGCAGAAGATATATAGGAAAATATACCGTAACGCAGAATGATGTTGAATCCGGCGGAAATTTTGAAGATATTATTGCTTACGGCGGCTGGTCTATGGATGACCATTTTCCTGCAGGTATAAAGCATAAAGCTTCTTATCCAACCGTTTATCATCCGGCGCCTTCTCCTTGGGGAATTCCTTTTAGGGCATTATGCTCAGAGAATATTGAAAACCTATTGTTTGCAGGAAGAAATATCAGCGTTACGCATGCCGCACTTTCTTCATCCCGTGTCATGGCTACATGCGCACTGTTAGGGCAGGCTGTAGGAACAGCGGCGGCTCAGATGGTTTTAAACGGCGAGAATACAAATAATATAAATATTGAAAAATTACAATCGACTCTTATGGATGACGATTGTTGGCTGCCGAAAAAAAGCAGATGTGTTTCAAGGCTTTCTTTAAAATTAAAATGCAGCGACGGTATTGTTATTAACGGAAGAGAGCGGGGCGATGAAAATCGCTGGGTAGGGAAAAAGGGCGATTATCTTGAATACACAAGCAATGAGCCTTTTAAGCTTTCGGGAATTCGGATTGTTTTTGACAGTAACTTAAACCGTGACTATCAGAATATGCCGTGCTGTATTAAACTGAAAGAGGATCGTTTCAAGCTTCCCGAAACTCTTATAAAAGATTTTGATATAATTCTTACGTTTAAAGACGGCAATGATAAGGTATATTCCTTCAGTAACAACCATACAAGATTTTTAAAGCTTGATATCAAAGGCGAGGTTTTAAGCGTTAAGCTTTTGCCGCTTGAAACCTACGGTGCAAAAACATTTAATATTTTTAGTTTTGAGGTGCTTTAAGTGAAAGACTTTTTTGTAAAGGAAGCCGAAAAGAAAATCGAGGTTGCAGGGAATTATGATGTTATTATAGCGGGCTCAGGTCCGTCCGGTTTTGCGGCCGCCGTTACAGCGGCGAGAAACGGGGCAAAAACACTGATTATAGAGGCGCAGTCAAGTATAGGCGGTGTATCTACAAGCGGACTGATGAGCCATTTTACCGGAAGAGTAGAGAGCAAAATTTACAGCGAAATTCTTGAACGCTCGCATAGTAATGACTTTTTCGAATGCAGTGATAAAACGAAGATAGATCCCGAGCTTTTAAAAAATACATATCTTGAAATGCTAAGTGAAGCCGGTGTCGATATTCTTCTTTATACCTTTGTCTGCGATGTTATAAAAAGCGGCAACCGCATTACAGGAGTTGTCACCGAAAGCAAAAGCGGAAGAAAGGCTTATCTTGCGGACGTTATAATTGACGCAACCGGCGACGGCGATGTAGCTTACCGCGCTGGTGCGGAATACTTCAAGGGCCGCGAAAGCGACGGAAAAATGCAGCCTGCCACGCTTATGTTCAAGGTAGGCGGAGTTGATATGTCACGCGCCGTATTTCCTCCATCATTTGAAACAACTGTCGAGACCGATAAAGGAGAGCTGCAAGCGCTTGCAAAAAAGCATCTTCCTTTCCCTGCAGGACATGTTCTGCTTTATTCTTCGACTATTCCCGGAATAGTTACCTGTAATATGACTAATTGTATTGATATCGACGGAACCAAGGCGGAGGATCTTACACGTGCGGAAATTGTATGCCGATCACAAATGCAGCCTATTGTCGAATTCTTAAGAGAATATGTCCCGGGATATGAAAATTGCTATATTATAAGTGCCGCTTCACTTATTGGAATTCGCGAAACGCGTCATTTTATAGGATTAAAACAGATAACGGAAAACGATATAATTGAAGCCCGCCAATTTGAGGACCGTGTTGTTCACGGAGCTTGGTTTAATTTCGATATTCATAATATAAGCGGAGTCAGTCTTGACAAAACAGGAGTGCAAAAATACTTTAAGCAGCAAAACGGATATTCCATTCCTTACGGCTGTATGGTACCGATAAAAACAGAAGGATTGCTTCTTACCGGCAGAAATATTTCGGGGACTCACATGGCTCATTCCAGCTTCAGGGCAATGCCGATATGCGTCGGAATCGGCGAGGCATGCGGTGCGGCAGCGACTATTGCCGTTAAGGAAAATATAAATTTAAGGGATGTTTCGCCCGAAGAAATCAGAAAACTAATTTTTTAACAGGAGCAAATATAATGGCAGAAATTATTTTTACAGGCGACCTTATGTGCAGTCCGTCTATGACTGAAAAATCCGATCGAAAATATGATGTTTTCTTTGAAAAGTCAAAAAAACTCCTTCGCAGTGCCGATTTCACAGTCGGAAATCTCGAAACGCCTGTCGCGGGAGAAAAGCTTAAATATTCTTTTGAAAGGTATTCCTTTAATACCCCTGTAAGCTATGTTGAAGCGTTGAAAAAAGCGGGCTTTGATTTGCTGTGCCTTGCAAACAATCATGTGATGGACAGAGGAGAACAGGGTATTTTAAATACGATTGAAAATTGCCGAAGTATCGGGATAGATACGGTAGGAGCTTTTAAAACCGAAAAGGAAAGAAACAAAACATATATTAAAAATATTGACGGAATAAAGGTGGCGTTTTTAAATTATACTTACGGAACGAACGCTTTTGCCCACCATAGGTATTTAGAGCATAAATATATGGTAAATCTTTTTCAGCCTGAGGAATGCAATAAAGGCTCTGTTTTTCTCTTAAATTCCTATGAGCAAATTGCGAAAGATACCGATGAAATATATAATAAAAAATTAGGATTTGAATTTGCAGAGCCTTATATAGAGCAATTGAAGAATGATATTAGCAAGGCAAAGAGCAAATCGGATTTTGTAGTTATGATTATGCATTCGGGAGGACAGTATAATGATGTACCCGAAGCATATACGAAAAATCTTGTAAAAATAATAAAATCATTCGGTGCGGACATTATTGTGGGACATCACCCGCATATTATTCAAAAAACCTGCTTAACTGACGGAGTTTTAACGGCATATTCTTTAGGAAATTTCTTATTTTCGCTTGAAAGAAAAAATGATATACATATTGATCCTGCCGGCGGAGAAAAAATCGATCCAAGCTATTCTGTAATACTGCGATTGACATTAAAAAGAGATAAGCAAAGTATTAGACCTGAATATGCGTTTAATTTAATGAAAATAACCGAAATTGACGGACTCCCCATTCCTGTAAATACCTATGAGCTATACAAAGAAACAGGAGACGAAAAGCTGTTATCGGATATACGGTTTTTTGTTAACCGTTTTGCGGGGAATAATGCTTTTAAAGCTGTGCAAGAAACTTATCACTTGCCGATAGGAGAATAAAAAATGATAATACACAAGAATTTTGCAGGCGGGAATATTCAGGTTGTCGGCGAGAGCGGCGATGACATATATCTAAAAAATGAGCTTAGAGATACAGGCGAGGATTGGTTTTACTGGGCGTTCTGCGTTGAAAACGCAGAAAATAAAACATTAACCTTCCATTTTGAAGATAACAGGCTCGGTTATTTCGGTCCCGCCGTAAGTAAGGATTTTTATAATTGGTCTTGGCTTAACAGTGTCAATGAAAACAGCTTCACATACACTTTCGGTGCAAATGAAAATAAGGTTTATTTTGCTCATCACATGCTTTATAATACCGAAAGGTTTTATAATCTCGCAAAATCAAATAATATTGAAGTTAAAGAATTATGTAAAACAAAAAAGGGGCGCAGTGTACCGTATATTGAATTCGGGGAAGGCCAAAAAACCGTTATGCTGACTGCCAGACATCATGCCTGCGAATCTACGGGTGATTATGTTTTGGAGGGTGTGCTGAAATATTTATTGGAAACGCATAATGAACAGTTTCGGTATATTATAGTTCCGTTTGTGGATTTCGACGGAGTTATTGACGGAGATCAGGGAAAAAGCAGAATTCCCCATGACCATAACAGAGATTATATAGATAATCCGATATATCCGGAAACAAAAGCAATAATGCGGCTTGCAAATAGCGGTGATGTAATTTTCGGATGCGATTTTCATTCTCCGTGGCATAATGGCGGCGAAAATGATAATTGTTTTATAGTCTGCAACGATGATTTACACAGCGCAGAATATAAGAAATTCGGAAATATACTTGAATTGCAGATAACCTCTGATTCATTTTCTTATAAATGTGAAAACAATCATATTTTCGGAATCGGTTGGAATACAACCAACGGAAAACAGTTCGGTAGCTTTATAAACAGCCTTGGCGCAAAGGTCGCTTTTACATTGGAAACAGCCTATTTCGGCACTAAAGATAATATTTTTACACAAAAAAGAGCATTAAAGCTCGGTGACTGCTTTGCTAAAGCAATGCTTGAATATTTAAATAATAAATAACAAATAAAAAATCCGAGTCCGGTTAGGGACTCGGATTTTTAACACCTGAATTTAATATGCCTTTCCGAAATAAAGCATGTGCTTGGCTTTTTTGCCGCAGCAAACGCAGGTATCGGAAATTTCTTCCTGCTCGAAAGGAATACAGCGGGATGTAACTCCTGCATACTCCTTTAATTTGTCCTCACACTCTCTGTCGCCGCACCACATCGCCCTGATAAATCCGGGCTTGTTATCGGCGATATCCTTCATTTCTTCAAGAGAATGAGCGTCAAAGGTCATATTCTCGCGGCGCTTTAATGCCGAATTATAGAGATTGTCTCTGACCTCGGTTAAAAGGCGCGGAATTTCGGTTTTCAAATCGTCAAGAGAAACGGTAATTTTCTCATAATTATCTCTTCTTGCGATAACACATGAATTATTTTCAATATCTCTCGGACCGATTTCAATTCTGAGCGGAACGCCCTTCATTTCATATTCCGCAAACTTCCATCCAGGGGACTGCTCGCTTTTATCGCATTTAACTCGGCAGACCTTTTTAAGTCTTTCGCAAAGCTCGTCGGCTTTTTCTAAAACGCCTGCCTTGTGCGAAGCGATAGGAACGATTACAGCCTGTATAGGAGCTATGGCAGGGGGGAGAACGAGACCGTTATCGTCTCCGTGCGTCATAATAACGGCGCCGATAAGTCTTGTTGTTGTTCCCCATGATGTCTGGTAGGGGTGGCATAGCTTATTTTCCCTGTCGGTAAAGGTAACGCCGAACGCCTTCGAAAAACCGTCCCCGAAATAGTGCGAGGTTCCGCTTTGCAGAGCCTTTCCGTCGTGCATTAAGGCTTCTATTGTATAGGTCGCCTCAGCACCCGCAAAGCGCTCCTTTTCGGTTTTCTGACCCTTGACAACAGGCATCGCAAGGTATTTTTCGGCAAACTCCGCATATACATTTAACATCTGCTCGGTTTCATGCTTTGCTTCCTCGGCGGTTTCGTGTATTGTATGACCCTCCTGCCATAAAAACTCGCGAGAGCGCAGGAAAGGTCTTGTAGTCTTTTCCCAGCGGACTACGCTGCACCACTGATTGTAAAGCTTCGGCAGGTCGCGGTAGGACTGAACGATATTTTTAAAGTGGTCGCAGAAAAGAGTCTCCGAAGTAGGCCTTACACAGAGCCTTTCTTCAAGCTTTTCGTTTCCTCCGTGGGTTACCCATGCAACCTCTGGAGCAAAGCCCTCAACATGGTCCTTTTCCTTCTGCAAAAGGCTTTCGGGAATGAAAAGAGGCATATAAACATTTTCATGTCCTTTTTCCTTGAACATAGAGTCCATAATATGCTGAATGTTTTCCCAGATAGCGTATCCGTAAGGTCTGATAATCATACAGCCCTTTACCGAGGAATAATCAATAAGCTCGGCTTTAAGGCAGACATCGGTATACCACTGGGCAAAGTCCTCGTCCATCGAGGTAATGGATTTAACCATTTTTTCGTTTTTAGCCATAATAAATATCACCTGAAATACACATATTAAATACATTATAATTTAAAACCGCTTTTTTTGCAACAGTTTTATAAAATGTGTTTTAAAAAATAAAAAAACTATTGACAAAAGCTCATTTTGAACATATCATTTGATATAGAAAATATTCATTGGAGGAAAAATTATGGTTTTTGAAAAGTTTGTTGAAATTCTCGCCGATCAGCTTGATGTCGATAAGGATACTATCACTCCCGAGACAAAAATTGCCGAGGATTTGAATGCGGACAGTCTTGATGTCGTAGAAATGCTTATGGCTATCGAGGATGAATTTAATATCGAAATTCCGGACGAGGAAATTGAAAACTTTAAAACTGTAAACGATGTTGTAGAGTACATTCAGAATCATTCGGAAAACTGATTATTTCTTAAATTTAAGCACCGCCCTCGGCTTAAAGCCGTGAAGGCGGTGTTTTTATGCAAAAATCCATTTGTACGCTTTTAATAAGCTTGTCTATTTTGCCTATGTCAATTTGTCGAAAAAAGTAGTATAATAGTACATAGGAGATGAATATTTAAGTGTTTAAAAAAGGGGATACTGTTGTTTACGGGTCAAACGGAACCTGTATAATTGAGGGGACAGAAAAAAAGAAGATAGGCAAAGAGGTTTATGAGTATTTTTGCTTAAAGCCGGTTTTGCAGGATAATAACCTTATTTATGTGCCTGTAAAAAATAAAAGCCTGATGTCTAAAATCAAAAAGACCTTAGGGTTTAATGAGCTTTGCGAGCTGATAAGCGGCTCGGGCGATATCGAGCCTAATTGGATTGCAGATGAAACTCAGCGCAGAGATACATATAAAAATATCCTTTCTTCGGGCGACCGAAAGGGAATTATCGGACTTACTAAGGCGCTTTATAATGAGAAAATAAGAAGAAAAGAGATAGGCAAAAAGCTTAGAAGCAATGATGAAATTCTGCTTAAGCGAGCGGTAAACTATCTGCTCAGCGAGTTTTCAACAGCGGTTGAGGTCGATTATTATCAGGTAATTCCGCTTATCATGAATGAAATTTCTCCGAGCGAGCTTAAAGTCAAAGAATAAAGCATAAAAAAATTCTCAGTCTTTTTTTGACTGAGAATTTTTTTAGAGTTTTAATTGGCATAAACCGAAGTAAAGCCGTAATATTCTTCAAGAGTAAGTCCGCTGTTATAAATTTTTTCGGCTTTTTCAACGCCGATATATCTGTAATGCCAAGACTCGTACATATATCCCGTAATGTTTTCCTTGCCCTCGGGGTATCTTAAAATAAATCCGTATTTATAAGCGTTTGCGGCAAGCCAGTTGCATTCGGGAGTTCCGGTAAAGCTTGAGCTTGCTTTGTTTATATCAAATGCAAGGCCTGTCTGATGCTCGGAATACCCCGGGCGCGCAGAGTATCTGTCAGCTGCCGCGACGCCGTCTCTTTTAACATAATTGTTATAAAGCTGCTGCTGTGTGCTGTAGCTTCTGAATCCCGAGGCAACTCTCATTGAAAGACCCTCGCTTCTTGCTGCTTCAAACATTTGATCAAGAGCCGCTTGGGCTTCGGGATTAACGCCTGGGTTGTAATTTTTAGGAAGCGGATAGGATTTATTTGCGATTAAAATTCCGTCAATATATTTAAGCTCAGGAACTACGGGATTTTTAGCTGTTACCTTAAAAGAGGAGCTGACCTCTTTATTGTCAGCGGATGTAACCGTTACGGTGCATTCGCCCTCACCTACGGCGGTTATATTTCCGTGCGCGTTTACCTTTGCAACCGCAGTATTGCTTGACTGCCAGATTTCCGATTTGTCGGTAGCGTTAGAAGGGTACATCGTAACAATAGGCATAAACGAGGTTCCGACCTCAAATTCCCTTTCATAAGCGCTGAGCTTCATTGATTCGACGCCGATTTTTACAGGCTCCGGTTCGGGCTCAGGCTCGGGAACGGAAGAGGTTTCCTGCTTGCTTGCGGAAGCTTCCACGGCAGGCTTGCTGACCTCTGATTTTGTTACAGATTTTTTATTGCCTTTGCTTTTGCATGCCGAAAAGCTCAGCATTAGAGCAAAAACGGTTAAAATACTAAGAATTTTTTTCATAACATCACCGAGCGTTTTCTTTTATATTACCATATTTGAAATAAAAAGAAAAGGGGTGAATGAAACTTTTGTCGAAAAAGCTTAAAAGGTAAAGTTTTTACCGTTGATTTTAAAAAATCTTTAAGCTACAATTTTCTTATAATCAATCGAAAAAGGAAAATGAATTATGAAAAAAGCTTTATGTCTTGTATTTTGTTTTTTATCGGTTTTCTCTTTTGCCGCATGCAAAAAGAAAAGTAATACTCAGAAAAACCAAAACAGTTCTTCGTCTGAATCCTCATATAATTCCTCAAAAGCTTATAGTCAGTCAGACAATTCTTCAGTGTCGGAAACAGGTTCTGCAATTAAAGAAAATCAAAGCTCCTCTGCCGGAGCTTCGGAAAGCTCAAAAAGCAAGAGTAAATCAAGCTCCGAGGATAAAAACAGCAGTAACGGCAGTAATTCTTCAGACAGCTCTGAGTCTGATGAAATTCCGTATTTCCCCGGAATTTATTGATTATTTTAAAACTCAATCTCAAAATCGAGGATTTTTATTCCGTTTTTCGAAATTTCAACGGCTTTTCTGTCATCGGAAAATCCGATTTTTCTTCCCACCGTGTATGCCTTTGATATTCCGTAAAAGAAAATAAACAGGCATAGTGCGCATATAAAGCTTAAGTAAAACGATTTAAAAAATAAACTTCCTTTTTTCTTCATAGCTTTAAAAGCAACTCGCTTAAAGCGTTTCCAAGCAGGGTTGCCGAATATGTTACCTCCTCTAAAGAATTTGCGTCGGTTCCGATTTCTATAAGCATTGAGCCTGTAGACAGGCTTTCGTTATAATTTCTTGACATCAGTGAAAGCGAGCGCGCAAGGGACGGATATTTGCTTTCGAGCTTCTCCTGAAGCTTTAAGGCAAGCTTTAAATTTTCCTGCCAGTTTGGGAAATTTGTCACACTTCCGCTCTGAGAGCCCATAACAAGCATTATCTGCGCCGCTTTTTTGCCGCCGATTTCGGTTGTAAGCTTTACCTTTTCGTTAGCCGACGGAGTGATTGCGTCACGGTGCATATCTATAACGATTTTTATGCTCGGATATTTTTTAAGATAAGAAAGAATGGTTTTTGAAGCCCTCTTGTAGCTTTCATTATAGGACGGATAGTCGTGGGTCGTCTTATCATGTAAGGTGTTAATGCCCGCTTCATTTAATTTTTTAGTTACGATATTTCCGAGAGCTACCATATTTTTTGCCTCGTCGGTAGTTCTTGATTTGTCGCTTGCGGTGTAAAAATCCCTGCTTTCATCTAAAAACGATTCTGTAGTGTGGGTGTGCATGATAAGCACCTGCGGTTCGCTTTTTTTATCGATTTTATAGCCGAGCTTTGCTTCATAAAGAGATTTTATGTCAATATCAAGTCCCGATGAGTTTTTAACATAAATATTTTTGTATGATGCTTTTGCGGTATAAGGCGAAATAAACTTTTCGCTTACGGTCCCTATTGCCGCCTCTCTTGCCGCCGCAGGAACAGCGGCGCTTTTAGATTCGGTTGTTGACTGGGTTTCGGCGCTGCTTGTATTTTCAGCCTTTTTCTTAACTTCGGTATTTATGCTTGTAACCGTTATATCGGAGGACTCTGGGTTTTTTTGAGCCGTTGTTTCGAGATTTAACGGTTTATTTAAAACACTGACAAAGCTGTAAACCGTTAAAATCGCGCAGGTTATAACGCTTAAGGAAAATCTTGCTACAGTTCTTTTATCATTCAATTCATCGCTTCCCGTCATACTAAATAATACTGTTAAATAATATGATTAAAAAATCGTTTTTATTCGAAGCTTAATAAATCGGTATCGAGGCGGTCTAACAGTAAGGAATTTATTGCGTCCGCTAAAATTCTTGCGGGCCTTTTTATTAAAATATCAATGTCGAGCGGAGTGACCGTTAATGGCTTTTGACATTTTTCATTTATTTCAATAACCGTCGGCATACCTACAGCGATTACATTTACTCCCAAGGTCTTTTTGCTGAGCTCTTTTTTGTGAGCCTTAACCCCCGAGCCCGCCGTTATTCCTCGGCTTGAAAGCTGTAAGCAGAGGCAAAGCCGTTTTGAATTCATTGCGGCAAGCGAATCTATCGCAAAGATTAAGTCGGGATTGCAAATATCACAGGCGGCTTTTATTTTATCAAAGCTTTCAAACCCCGTTTTTCCCGCAACATCGGGGATAACCGAGTAAACAGCCCGTATTCCGTTTTTTTCTGCAAAGTCCTTAAGATGTCCCGTTACAGCCGTGCGCTTTACGGTTTCGGGGCCGAACGAATCTGAGGTGATATCGGGATTTCCGAGTCCGCAAATCAAAACCGTTTTTGCGCTTTCGGGGACAAATTTTTTAAGCGCCGATAAAAAAGCTTCTTTAAGCTCTTTTTTATCAAGCTCGGGATGGATTTTCGAAAAATCTATAAGAGCCGTGCTTTCATTTTGCGATAAATAAAAATAAGAAACGATTTTGCCGAAGCTTTCTGTTTTTTCGGCTTTATTCTTGTTTTCTGCCATTTCATCAATTAAATCTGTTCTGTAGCTCATAGATTTATTATGCCCAAAAATATTAAAAAATCCTTGCTTTAATAAGGTCTTCATAAAGACACCTTTGTTAATCGGGGAGCCAACGGGCAGGTGATGCTTATGCGTTGCCTGTCCGTTGGCTTTTTTCGTTATAATCCGGCTG
>ERZ808242.467-NODE-467-length-29263-cov-4.583128_pt1 | contig 29263 bp, 33 predicted proteins | sample MGYA00521244_ERZ808242 | MGnify/ENA primary metagenome ERZ808242 (study PRJEB31516, sample SAMN03275573) | gut metagenome | biome: mammalia-associated habitat; material: feces | host: Papio cynocephalus | place: Kenya | collected 2012-07-27 ... | reverse complement strand
TTCGAGCGAACGGCATTCCCGTCCAAGAGAGTGTCGAAAAAGTCGACACTCTCAGCACTGCTCAAATAAGCAGTCCCGATTCTGTTATTTTTTGTGGCAAGAACCTGAGCAGGCGCAATGACTGCAATTTCCGCCGCAGGAGGATTTGCCCTTTTTCTTGTCGCTAACGAGCTTATAAATTATAGCCGCTACAACAATCAAGAGAATAAGGCAGATTATAACAGTTGCGATATTATTTACTAACCATTTAATCATTGCAAAAACTCCCAACTGATTTTTTTATTATTCGGTTCTGACCTTTGCGGTAAGCTTTGTAGCTTCCTTGTAAGGACGGACGAGCATGTAAACGATAAGTGCAAGCGCCGCTATCGCAAAGATAAGTCCTATAACATTCAGTTTTCCGACAAAGATGTTGCCGAACTGATTTACCATAAGAGCTATTAAGTAAGCAAATCCGCACTGATAGCCGATAGCAAACCATGTCCACTTACGGCTGTTCATTTCACGCTTGATTGCACCGATAGCTGCAAAGCAGGGTGCGCAGAGAAGGTTGAATACGAGGAATGAATAAGCTGTAATGCCGGTGAATGCCGCGGCAATGTTCTGATATACAGTGCCGTCTCCGCCGCCGTAAAGAATGCCGAGTGTACCGACAATGTTTTCCTTTGCGACAAGACCTGTAATCGAAGCAACAACTGCCTGCCAGTTGCCCCAGCCGAGAGGTGCGAACGCCCAAGCAATTGCGGAACCGATCTTAGCAAGGATTGAAGAATCAATCTGATCCTCGGTAAGCATCTGGAAGTGTCCGCCTACCCAACCGAAGTAGGTTGTGAACCAAACGAAGATTGTAGAAAGAAGAATGATTGTTCCTGCCTTCTTGATGAACGACCAGCCGCGCTCCCACATTGAACGGAGAACATTTCCGAGGGTCGGCATGTGGTATGCAGGAAGCTCCATAACGAACGGAGCAGGATCGCCTGAGAACATCTTTGTTTTCTTAAGCATAATACCCGAGCAGATAATAGCTGCCATACCGATGAAGTATGCAGAAGTGGAAACCCAAGCCGAACCGCCGAAGATTGCACCGGCAATCATTGCGATGAACGGAACCTTAGCTCCGCAGGGGATAAATGTTGTTGTCATAATGGTCATTCTGCGGTCGCGCTCGTTTTCAATCGTACGCGAAGCCATAATTCCGGGGATTCCGCAGCCTGTACCGATAAGCATAGGAATAAAGGATTTACCTGAAAGTCCGAATTTGCGGAAGATACGGTCAAGCACGAATGCGATACGCGCCATATAACCGCAAGCCTCAAGGAATGCAAGAAGCAGGAAAAGAACGAGCATCTGCGGAACAAATCCGAGAACCGCACCGACACCGGCAACGATACCGTCGTTTATAAGTCCCGAAAGCCAATCAGCGGCACCGACCTTTTCAAGACCGTTACCTACAAGTACAGAAATACCGGGAACCCATACGCCATAATTTGCGGGGTCAACTCCGCCCTCGTACTTCTCATAAGCCTTAAGCGCTGTATCAAGATCGGCTATCTTACCGGTTTCATCGGTAGTTTCAAGCGTATCTTCGTCTTCAAGGGTGTATATAAAGGATTTGAAATCGGCTTTCTTTTCAACAGCCTTAACTTCCTTTACAGCCTTTTCATAATCATAATCGTCAGCCTCGCTGTCAAGCGCTTCATTTGCCGCCTTGACATCAATGCCCTCTTCCTCAGCCTTAGCAAGGAAGCCTTCGATAATAGCGTCTGTGTCGCCGTATTCGTCCTCAGCGTCGGCAGTTGCCGATGAGCCTATTCCGAAAAGGTGCCAGCCGTCGCCGAAAAGTCCGTCGTTAGCCCAGTCGGTTGCGGCAGAGCCTACGGTAACCATTGAAATATAATAAACAAGGAACATAATAACCGCGAAAATCGGAAGTCCGAGCCAACGGTTTGTTACAACCTTATCTATCTTATCGGAGGTTGTGAGCTTGCCTGCGTTTTTCTTCTTGTAGCAAGCCTTTATAATAGAAGCTATGTAAATATAACGCTCGTTTGTGATAATTGATTCAGAGTCGTCGTCCATCTCAAGCTCTGCGGCCTTGATGTCCTGCTCGATATGAGCCATAACTGCGTCGCTTATCTTAAGGTCAGCCATAACCTTATCGTCGCGCTCGAAAATCTTTATCGCATACCATCTCTGCTGCTCCTCGGGCATATTGTGAACAGCCGCCTCTTCAATGTGGGCAATTGCATGCTCAACGCTTCCCGAAAAGCTGTGCTGAGGAACGGTCTTTGTAGAAGACGCTGCCTCGATAGCGGCTTCTGCGGCTTCCTTGATGCCTGTTCCCTTAAGCGCGGATATCTCAACTATTTTGCAGTTGAGCTGACGGGATAATTCCTCGGTGTTAATCTTGTCGCCGTTTTTCTTAACGACATCCATCATGTTGATAGCAATTACAACAGGAATTCCAAGCTCAACAAGCTGAGTAGTAAGATAAAGGTTACGCTCTAAGTTCGTACCGTCGATAATGTTAAGTATAACATCGGGGCGCTCGTTTATAAGATAATTACGGGCAACAACCTCTTCAAGTGTGTAAGGCGAAAGCGAATAGATACCGGGGAGGTCGGTTATAACCACTCCGTCATGCTTTTTAAGCTTACCCTCTTTCTTTTCAACCGTTACTCCCGGCCAGTTTCCTACAAACTGATTTGAACCGGTAAGGGCGTTAAAAAGAGTCGTCTTACCGCAGTTAGGATTTCCTGCAAGAGCAATTCGCAAATCCATAATTCATTTCCTCTCTTTCAAAAAGTTTCTTTTTATTCGACTTCAATCATAGCGGCATCCGCTTTTCTGAGCGAAAGCTCATAACCGCGGACCGTAAGTTCGATAGGATCGCCGAGAGGCGCAACTTTTCTTACATAGACTATAGCGCCCTTGGTAAGACCCATATCCATGATACGGCGCTTTACAGCACCCTCGCCCTGTAGCTTTTTAACTGTCAGGGTTTCGCCGACTTTAGCTTCCTTTAAAGTTTTCATCGCCTTAATTCCTCCTTAAATACTATACCATTATTCTTCTCGCCATTTCCTCGCTTATGGCAACGCGCGCTTCTTTAACATTCACGATAACATTGCCGCCCAAGGCATTGACGATTTTAACATTTCCGCCGACAACAAATCCGAGATTTTCAAGGTGCTTTTTAACCTCCGGACTTCCTCCGATTTTCTTGATTATGTTGTCTTCCCCGATATCCGCAAGTGTCAAGGGTATCATTAAAAATCCCTCCGTTTTTAATTAGCCGAAGCTAACCAAACATCTGTAAATAAGTTAGCTCTCGCTAACCGTATATATAATACTACCGTATTTTTGTTTTGTCAACAGTTTTTTCAAAAAAAATCCGCAGACTGTAAAAAAACAGCCTGCGGAAAATTTTTTATTTTTTCTTTTTTGAAAACGCTTTGATTATAAGTCCTATTACAAAGCCGACGCCCGTCGGGATAAGCCAGCCCATACCTGCTGAATAAAGCGGAAGATATTTTGAAACGGCTTCAATAAATCCGTTAAGCGCCGCTATTCCGCTGACCCTTATAAGATCGAGTACTGCGGCAATCATTGTAAACGCAATCGTGCTGACATAAACGCATTTTGAATAACCGAACAGCTTTCCGAAAAGGCTTAAAAGAATAAGCGCTATTGCCAAGGGATACAGGAAGTAAAGCACGGGGGCTGAGAATGTGATTATCTTTGAAAGACCTATGTTTGAAACTATAAATGAAAATGCGGTAAAGATAATCGCATATACCTTATAGCTGAAGGTTTTCGGGAATATAGCCGAAAATGTTTCGGAGCATGAGGTTACAAGGCCGATAGCCGTTTTAAGACAACAGAAGGTAACCGTTATTGCAAGAATAATCATTCCTGCATTTCCGAAATAATGCTTTGCGATAAGCGCAAATGCGTCTCCGCCGGTGAAATTCGGGTCGTTTAAAACCTTATCGCCGTAAATTCCAAAGCTCTGCGCGCCGACAAATGCGATAAGCGCATAAATAACCGCCATAAGGGTCATACTGAAAATTCCCGATTTAACGGTGCACTTAGCTATGCTTTCGGGCTTCTTTACGCCGTGGTCTCTTATAACATTTATAACTATAATACCGAACGCAAGGGAAGCCAGAGCGTCAAGCGTGTCATAGCCCTGCAAAAATCCTGTAGCAAAAGAGGCGGATGTATAATCGCCCGACGGATCAACCGAAAACGCGCTCTGAACAGGTGAAATAAGAGCCGCGACAATTAAAATTCCCAAGAAAACAAGGAAAATAGGATTGAGCCATTTTCCGACGGATTCCATTATGTTTGACGGTCTTAGCGAGAAGAACAGAACAGCCGCAAAAAATGCCGCGCTGAAAATAAGTCTCCACAATGCGGTATGCGATTCGCCGACTATCGGGTTTATTCCGACCGTAAAAGAAGTTGCCGCGCAACGGGGAATTGCAAAGAAAGGTCCGATAGTGAGATAAAGCGCGCAGGTGAAAAAATAGCTGTAGGGCTTTGAAACTCTGCCGGACATGTGCAGAAGTCCCTCGCTTCTTGAAATTCCCATTGCCACAATTCCGAGAAGCGGAACGCCGACCGCAGTTATAAGCATTCCTATAAGCGCAGGAATAATGTTCTTTCCTGCCTTAGCGCCGAGAATAATCGGGAAAATGAGGTTTCCGGCTCCGAAGAAAAGCCCGAAAAGCATTGACGAGATAAGCACATACTGCTTACCGGTTAGTTTGTTTTCCATAATTTAACCCCTTAATTTTATTTGAGTATTAAGTTTATTATACCATATATTTACTTAATTTTAAAGCCCTAATTTTAAAGCTTTGCTTTCGGCAGACTCCACCTGAATTTTGCCGCTAAAATTCTTAAGACCAAGACCGCACTTGCCCCTGAAATCATCGCAATGCTTTCCGATGTATAATTCCAAAGAAAAACGCAAAGCAGGGAGCCTAAAAGCGAGGCGCAGGCATAAAAATGCTTAATAAATATGTAAGGCGTTACCCCTGCGCAGATATCTCTCAGAAGACCTCCGCCGACGCCCGTTACTATTCCTACGAAAACAAGCAGAAAATATCCCGAGTCGGGATTAACCGTTTTTGCGGTCTGAATTCCCGCAACGGTGAAAATTCCAAGCCCCACCGAGTCCATAATCAGCATAACGATATCGTATACCTTAGGGCTTTTCTTAAGAAGCCCTCTGACACTCGGCAGAAAAATAATTACCGAGGTAATTATCGCAACCAAGGCATAAACAGGGTCCTTAAATACGGCAGGCGGAGTATTGCCTAAAATCATATCTCTTATAACCCCTCCGCCGACGGCGGTAAACAGCCCTAAAATCGCAACGCCGAATATATCCATTTCTTTTTTTAAAGCTACGATTGCGCCCGACGCCGCAAACGCCACCGTTCCAATAATTTCAAATAAAGTGATAACCGAAAAAGGCACCCTTATCTCCCCTAAAAATCAAATCGGGCAGGATAATATCCTACCCGATTATTATAAGATAAATTCAGTATAAATACAACTCTAAATTATTCGTGCAGCAAGGCACACAACCTGAGTCCCCCTTGCCTAAAGGGGGATGTCAAAGCGAATAGCTTTGACAGGGGGATTTGATAAAGATTTTAAACTGAAAATACAGAATATTTCTTTTTATATTCGAGTAATATCAAAGAAAAATCCCACCACCGCGTGACCGCAGTCCGCCCTCCTTTAGGCAAGGGAGGCAGAATACCCCTCAGTCGCGCATAAAGCGCGCCAGCTCCCCTCTATATGCTGACGCATAAGAAGGGAGCCTTTTCTTTAGATTTTGCTGAAACCCAAGCTTCCCCTTTAGACGAAAGGGGAAGTGTCTTAGCCCGTAGGGCAAAGACGATAGGGTTTGGTTATTCCGTGCCGACAGGCATACATAAATCCCCCAACCAATTACGGTTGGGGGTGTGTTTTAATCCTCAAAAAATCTGTTCTGCTGTTTTTTCTTTCGAATATAGAAGAATGCTCCCGTTCCTGCTATAGCAAGCAATATAACTGCGGTTAATATTATTATCCATGCCTTATTGCTCTTTTTATTCTTTGTCTCTTTATCATTTTTTGTTTCGGCAGCTTTTGCTTCGTCTGTTTCCTCGCTTATCTTACAAACCGCATAATTACTGAAATGGCTTATTTCAGCACTTACGGTCTTGCCGTCCTCGCTTACAGCCGATTCAAGCTTTTCATAGCTTCCGTCTTCGGTTATATAATATACAGCTACATTCTTACCAAAACCCTCGGGTATATTAAAGGTTACGGTTACTTTTCCGTTTGGCTGTATTCTTGTACCGTTTAAGTATGCGGTTATATCATAAAGCTTAAATTTCTTACAGATATCCTTTAATATATTTTTTACCGATTCAAAGGCGGGATTGTCTTCCTTTATTTCTTCTACCCTTATTTCGCTTCCCTTTTCAAATGTACCCTCGTTTGTTTCAAACAGTGTACCTGTTGCTTCATCCTTTACGGAACAGGGTATTACCTCGCTTGCGGTTTCTCCGCAGCGTTTGCATTTACCTTCTTTAAGACCTGTTTCGCTTATAGTGGGTTCTTTTATTACGGTCGGGTTTTCAAAGTCATGGCCTAAGGGAGAAGTATTTCTTGTTTCGGTTGCACCGCAGGCATTACATTTTCTTTCCTGTATACCTTCCTCGGTACATGTAGGAGCCTTTGTATCCGACCAGCTCAGCTTGAGAACTTATGGCCTAAGGGTTTAATAGTCTGAGAGGCAGTCTGACCGCAGCGTGAGCAATGACCCGATTCCTCACCGCTTTCGGTACAGGTAGGCTGTTTGGTTACGGTAGGATTAGTAAAGCTATGGCCTAAAGGATTTATTGCTTTTGTTTCTGTATGTCCGCAATCCTTACATGAGCGTTTTTCTTCTCCTGCCTGAGTGCAGTCAGGGTCTTTTGTTTTATTCCAAGCTCCCATGTTATGGCCCTTAGCGGGAATCTGCTGATCTTCAGCTAAACCGCAGACCTTACATTTTCTGGTTTGCAAGCCTTGGGCTGTACAGGTGGGAGCGGTTTTTACTTCATAGCCGCCCCAGTTATGGTTATTGGTTTTAGCTAAGGTTTCGTCTTTTACGGCTTTACAGGCAGTACATTCGAAATGCTTTAAACCTGTTTCCTTACAGGTAGGCTGTTTAGTAACTGTTCCTGCGTTCCAAGTATGGTTGCTTATTTCTTCATGGCCGCATGCGGAGCATACGCGTTTATGTGTACTGTCATTTACTTTGGTGTACGCGGTGTAGGTGTGGGCTTTGCAATTTACGGTTATATTGCCGGAGGAAATGCTGCAAGCAACATCTTTGGTATCGGTAGTATTAACAGAAGCATAACATTCTCTAACGGTAAGCGAAATATGGTAAGCTTTTGGTGCGGCATTTTCATTGATTTTAATTTTAAACTTAACCAAAGTTCCGGCAGCGGTTATATTTACACCGTTTCCGTTCCATATTAAATTTTTTCCGGAATAAAAGCTTTGACAGATTGTTTCGTTTTCGGCAGTGAGAGTAAGTGCTGAAGAATCATAGCTCGGAGTAACGCTTAAAAACGAAAATCCCGAATTATTGGTTATGCTGACTGTAATTGTAACGGTGTCGCCCTGTTTAGCAGCAGTACTGCCGATTGTGCCTGTTATACCGTCTGCGGCATAAACAGATATTGAAGCGAACATAGTAAATATTATAATAAGACAAGAAAATAAAGATATTATTTTTTTCATTACAACCTCTCCTTTATCCTAATTTCACAGTTGATTTTCCTGTATCGTAATCAAAGTTTGCTAAGTAATTACAAAGCAAAATGACATCTTTACCGTTAATATATGTATCGCCGTTTGCATCGGCTCCGCTGAAAATTTTAACCGACGAGGTTCCGGTTTCATAATCGTAATTTGCAAGATAGTTACATAACAGCACAACATCTTTTCCGTTTATTTCATTGTCCCCGTTTACATCGCCGGAAATGTAATCGTAATTTATATCAATTATTCTCAAATCATCGGTTAAGGTCATATAACATATACCGATTTTTTCATTATCAAAATAAGAATATTTCAATTTATACTTTCCGTTAACATAATTTGCATCCAAAAGATAATTAGAGGCTCTGAAACTGTCTGTATATCTGCCGTCATAAATATAAATATCCTTTTGCGGATCATAAAATTTTGAAAGTGTTATATCAAAATTTTTAACAGCAAAGCATTTTTCAACCAATTGTTGAATTTCACTTTTTGTATAAGTTATTTTTATTGGTGATGTTACTTGCTGTTCTAAAATACTTTTTTGAATAATTTTATCAATATTTTCCGAAGTGATTTCTCCGCTAAAATGCTTCAGTCCGCAGGTTGAATTATAATATGTATTTTGAAAATTATTGTATGGATTAAATGGGCTGTTCAAAAAATTGTATCCATATAAAACATTAGTTTTATATTCTTTTTCACCCATGTTTATTGTTGCGTAAAAATAATTCTCATTAAATACGATGTCACCCCAAAAACACTCCGTTTCGGTTTTAAATGCAACACCGTGTGATTTATACTCTTTCGAAGTTGTATCAAACCAACCTGCGTATTCTTTGACATTTAAAATTCTTTTTTCAATCTTAGTATTATCATCATAAGTTATAACAAAAAACAGGTTTTTATTATCCTTTAGCTTAAATTCAAAATTTTTAATATTATTCTTTTTTAATATAACAGGAATTTCTGTTTTAACTTTACCTAACGATATTTCCAAATTGCCGTTATTAAGTGCAGGAGCTAAATTAAAAATCTTTTTTAGCTTTTTAAGATAAATATAACTTCCTTCCAAATATTCGGAATCACTTTCAATTGTTACTTCTTCTGAAGTTTCATCAAAATAATTTATCCGGAATTTTACTCCTTTTAAATCTGTTTTTTCTAAATTATAATTATAATATTCATCATTAAAAGGATATTTTATGCATTCGATCGATTTAATTATCTCATCATCATAAACATTCAATTTAAACGGATAATCCTTTCCGTTTATGGTTACATACCAATCATAATTTCCTGCAGAACAATCCTGCGATATAAAATTATCAAAATAATTTGACCTATAAGTTGTACTTATATATTTGTTTTTAATTCCGTTATAATAACCGCTTATTTGTAACCTGTTTAGCGGAGTTTGAAGCTTTTCTCCGTTGCTGTATGTTATATCAGTCATAGCATCAAAATAAAAACCAGTACTATAAGGCGAATATTCTAATTGCTTAAAAATATCAGCATCTTTTATCTTTACATCAACGATCGGGTTTTCTATAATATTAACATTGAATTCAGTTTTCATTCCGAGCAATTCGGCTGTTGCTTTATGAACACCTACTCCCCAATGCTCCTTATCCTGATCATCGTCTAAATTAGAAATCGAATAGAATTGACTATCTATATAAATTCCTTTCCAATTCCCCCCTAAAATAGGAAATCCACTACAGACTTCACTTTTAATTACACTACCATCTTTCAATTCTGCATAAAAGTTTAAATCCTGATCATCAAAAGAATAATAAAGATAGATATTGCCATTTTCATCCGATTTATAATATCCTCCGGTGTTTTCAAAAAATTCTATTCCATGAATCTCAAAATTTTTTATTGGATTTTCTTTAACAGTAACATTAAAACTTGAACTTAATCCGTCTAAATTTCCTGTAACTTTATACGTCTTTCCCAATTCCCACTTCTGAGTTTTTTGCAATTCCAACTCATTAGTATACAAAGTATGCTGATTTCCTTCAAAATCATAAAATGAACCACTCGAACGATCGCAATGAATTTCTCTTCCGTCTTTTAATTTCACTTTATAATGAGGTTTACAAAGATAATATATTCCTTTTTCACAATTAAATCCCTCTATGATTGAGGTGTCCTCAATTTCTATGCTCTCGATTTCACTTTGCTCTGCAAAAGAAGAAATTTGAAAGACTGAAAAAGCTATCATTAGTGATATAATAAACGAAAATGTTTTTTTTAGTTTTTTCATAATAAATCCCTCTTAATTTTATTATTTCTTATAAACTCTTAAAGCGTCATAGAGAAGATCGATATGCGCTTTTATATCGTTGATATTATCCTGCTGTTTCAAATACTCGTTCAAAGAATTTTTTAAATATTTAGCATTTGCAACTTCTTCGATTTTTAAAGAACCGCGCAGCGTTCTTATGGGTTCAATTTTTTTGTTATTTCCCAACGAATCAACAATTTTGATAACCATTGTAGCCAAATCAAGCGCCCTTGTCAAAGTTGTTTCTTCGCTTTGTCTTGACCAGCGACCATTTTTTTCTTCTCCAAACCTTAACACTTGGAACAAACTCATTTTTATCTGTCCACTGTGCCTTACCAAGTGATAGCCCGACAACATCGGAATCATTTTTATAATTCCCGTCTATACTTTTATAATCATCATCTAAAACAAAAATCGGTTTATGCTTTAGATGTGTCGGAACTCCTAATTTTGCCATAATTAACCCACCTTTTTATAATTTTGCAATATGTCAAAAAGCGCACATTTCGACTTTTAAGTTTTTTGTTCCAACTTTAATACTTTCATATATTCCTCCGCTTTTATTTTAATCTACTTATGATTTTAGCGGATTTTTCGCTAAAAGTCAATAGCGAAAAACTTTCTAAACTATAATTATTTCACATTGAGAAATAATTATTTCAGGAGGTTTTTTATGGCTTATTACAAGCGAATTCGCGATTTAAGAGAGGACAATGATTTAACCCAGACACAGCTCGGAAACATTCTATCATGCAGTCAGAGAGTATACAGCAACTATGAGCGGGGAGACATTGATATTCCGACTGTAACGCTTATAAAGCTTGCGGATTATTACAAGGTTTCGACCGACTATTTGCTCAACCGAACCGATAATCCAAAGATGAGAGAATAAAGAAATAATACAGTATATTTCTTTTAAAATTCTTATATATTCAAAGAAAAAATCCCTCCACCGCACTAAGTGCGGTCCGCCCTCCCTTTAGGCAAGGGAGGCAGAATACCCCTCAGTCGCAATTAAATTGCGACAGCTCCCCTCTATTTTTCGGTTACACCGAAAAAAGAAGGGAGCCTTTTCTTTAGATTTTGCAGAAACCCAAGCCTCCACTTTAGACGAAAGGGGAAGTGGATTTGCCGTAGGCAAAGACGATAGGGTTTGGTTATATCATGTGCCGTAAGACACACATTTGTCTGATATCTAAAAAAGCAGTCTCTTTTATGTAAAAGAAACTGCTTTTTATTTATTTTATTATCTTTTTTAAAGCTTTAGTAAATTTATTGTAATCCGAAAGGGTAATGTTTCCTTTATCCTGTCCGTTTACAAGCGCTTTATATCTTGTTGCGGAGATCTGAGAAAAGGCAATATCAATATCGCTTCTGTTATCCGCAAATTTAAGCTTTACTGCGCAATCGGTTTTTTCCGCGTTTGCCGTCTGATAATCGGTAACGCAAAGACCGACGAAAACGGAATAAAAATCCTGAAATTCAGATTCTTTGATTTTCTTGCCGTTTAATTTAATTTCAAAGCTTGTTTCGCCCGAATCGTTTTCGGAAGAGGAAACCGAGAAATTATAATTTTGTCCGTCAAACGAGACATCGAATTCCGAAAGCGACGAAAGCATATAGGGGGCAATCATTTTAAGATAATAATCCTCCGCCTTTGTACCGACTACCGAAAGATACTCGTTGCTTACTTTTTTAACGATTTTACTTTCATCGTTAATTACGGCGCAGTACTCATTGTCAACCTTAGAAATTTTAAAGGTTTTCTTTTCTCCCGCGGCAGAAACCGAAACTATGTAATCGGGACTGTCAAGCCCGAATTTTTTAAGTGTTTCAGGGGTGACATCAAGCGAATATGCGCCGGCAACCGTAGTCGAGGAGCTGAAAAGCTGTAAAAGCTTATCGGTATTATCGGCAAAGCCCGAAATCGGAGAAACGGTTATAAACGGCGCCGCCGTGGAGGAGCTTTCGTCGGTATTAGGTTTGATAACAAGCGGCTTTTCGAAGCTTTTACCCGAAACCGACAGCTCATCGAACGAGGAAAGAGTTCCCGAAGAGGATTTATATGAGGAAATATCCGCGCTGAATGCCGCCGCCTCAAAGCTTGAAGAATCGGCAAGTTCTAAAAGCTCAAAATCAAAGCCTGTAACCGCGCTGTCCTTTACAAGATAAATCTTATCGCCCGTTTCCGAGGACGAAAAATAATATCCGTCATTACTGAGCGCGGTATTCCCTACAAATAGAGAATAGGTGCTGCCGTCGTCAAGAGTGACATTAACCGTAAAAGTAGGTGTATCAAGTCCGCATTCCGCCGCCGACATTTTTTCAATTTCTCTGTCCGCCGAAACGGTTGCGGCACTGCTTACGATATTTCCTACGGCAGACGAGTCTGTAAGCGACTCATCGACGCCCGAAACGCACCATTTGACGGTATCCGAAGAGGAATTGTCGGAAGACGGCTCCGTTTTTTTATAAAAGGAAAAGCTTCCGTTTTTATTTTTAACCTCAACCGTAGTTATATCCGACTGGGAATGGGCTATAACCTCAATTTGCTTTGAATCGGAAGAGGAATTATCGGTATCCTTAGGCTTTATTTTTAATTTAACGGTAACCGCGGCGGCGACTATAAGCCCTACGGCGAGAACGCCTGAGCAGAGGGCTATAATTCTTCTGCTCTTAGCGCTTAGCCTTTTTTCTTTTACGGTTTTTTCGGCAGGGTCGGAAAAAATACTTGAATTTTCTTCCTCTGTTTTATTTTCTTCATCAAAAAAATCGCTCATTGCGCATTTCTTCTCCTGATATAAATTACAATTCCCGAAACAATTGTCAGAACGGGAATAAGGATAATAAAGAAGAATACTACCGCGGATTTTCCGCCGTTTGTTATTTTATCCTTATAGCTTTCGTTTTCAACGGTCTTGGTTACAAACTTAATATCGGTCGTTCCGACATCGGAATTCCTTTCGGTTACCGCAAGAACAACATCCTTATTGGCGCAGTTCTGATAATCAACCCATTCCGAGTTTATAAATTCGGAGCTTGAAAATACCGTAATATAGCTTGAAATCTCATTGCCGTCGCTGTCATAATCGGATTTCTTTGCTTCTATGGCAGTTGCAAAGGCGGCATAATCGTCTTCCTTTACGCTGTAATTCTCATCCGCGTCGGAAGGAACCTTAAAAGCGCCGTTATAAGCAGATACAAGAGCGGTTACGGTTACGGATTTATCGGCAGGGTCATCTGTAAGAAGCGGAACATTTTTACCTGTAAGACAGGTAGCACTGCTTAAAATTGCACCGTTAGTGTCAAGGCTGTAGCCCGTTGCAGGGTCGTTTCCGTAAGGATAAGCCGAGAAGGTTTTGCCCTCTTCGATAACTATTCCGTAATCCGAGAGGAAGGAAGAAATATTCGGAAGATAGGGGCATGAGGAGTCGGCAAAATAAATCAAGCCTTTTTTAAGCTTTCCATCATTTTCAAGGAACGAGGAAAGAGCATTTATTTCCTGCTCGAAAAAGTCCTTCGAGGGGGCAATAATCGCTATTGCGTCAAAATCCGAGGAAACCGAGGTTATTATGCTGTCCGAAATAACCTGCGTTTCAAAATTATTATCCTTTAAAAGATTTTCATAGTTTTCAGTGCTGACATTATCGCTGTGACCCGTCAGAATTGCGATTTTCTTAGTCTCGGATGAGAGAACATAGGAAACGGCGCTTGTAAGTGATTTTTCGATATTATTTCCGGTTATCTGATAGGACGCGCCCATGCCGTAAGAAGCATAGCCGGTTGAATCATAGGTTTCATAAATATCGTCAAATGAAACCTTTTTGCTTTTTGAGGTTTCTTTATTGTAGACGATAATATCGCCGTAAGCAGGGCTTAAATTTGAAAAACCGATTTCATTTGAAAGCTTACTGAACTCAGAGGAATTTATTTCCGCAAACTGCACCTTTATATTCTTATTCGCTTTTTTATATTCGTTTATAAGAGTGAGCGTCTGCGAAAAATAGCTTGAATCGGCGGTAACATTCTTATTTTGGCACCAATAATTAGTCATATAATAAGAATAATTATCCTCATCGGAGCAGACAAGAATATTGACCTTCGAGTCAATTTTTTTAATATATTTTAAATTTTCCTCGCTTACGGTATTTGATTCATTCGGCGACATATTGAATTCAAGGCTTACTCTGTCGGAAAGAACGGAAACAAACCAATTGAAAAGAATAAGCACCGCCAGCACGATAACTATAAGCGCGGCAGAAAATCCGCCTTTTTTCAGAGCATACTGATTTTTAAGCTTTTTTAATTTCTTTTCTTTCTTTTCTTTTTTCTTTTTGGGCAAGGTTTCTTTTACAATTTCATTTGTATTATTATTTTCCATACTAAAAACCTCCTTTTTAAGCCCATCTGCGCTTTTCAAGCGAACGGACGGACAAAAACAGGAATACCGCCGAGGCGCTCAAAAAGTAAATCACATTAGGAACCGAGAATACAGGCTCCGCAAAGCTTGTTATTCTTTCTTCTATATTTATCGCGCTTAAAAATTTCTGAACGCATGTGATTAAAACATTCAGGAATTTATTCGCGAGATTGACAAGTCCGCTTGTCGACGAAGTGCTTCTTTTTGTAACGGCGCTTGAAAGATTACCGCTTACCGAAACTATGAACACAACAACATACATCATAAACGCGCTTACTACGGGACTTTCGGTGAGCGACGAAACAAACATACCTACCGATATGAAAGCGGCGCCCATAAGCAGAATTCCGAAAAGCGAATAAAGATAGCTTAAAATATTGACCGATACATAGCTTGCGGAAATTATTTCAAATATAACCGTCGGCGCAAAGGCAATAGCATAAAGGGTGAACGCGGCAAGAAATTTGCCCATAACAATTCCGGTAAGGCTGACAGGAGCGGTGAGAAGCACCTGATCTGTCTTATTCCTGCGCTCCTCGCTGAGCAGTCGCATGGTTATAATCGGCACGGTAAATTCAACTATTGAATACATGGCAATTATAAGCACGGAAATTTCGGGACTGCCGTTTAAATAAAGATATTCATAATAAAAAATTCCGAGTATCAGATAATATGCCGCAAGAACGACAAAACCGAGCGGCGTATTGAAATACGCTTTAAGCTCTCTTTTAAAAACAGCCTTCATGCTTCATCCCCGCTTTCTTCCGTTTCGTTTTCGGCTTCCGTTTTCTCTTCTTCGGCTATTCCTAAAAGCCTTTTAGCCTCCGAATTATCGGAAACCTCTGTAAGCTTTAAGAAAATTCTTTCCAAAGACAGCCTGTTATCGCTGAGGCTTAATATCGTTTTTCCTCTCTCGGTTACTCTTTTAAAAACAGCCGCTCTTATATCAGCTCCGTTTTCGGGGGTAATCAAAAAGTCAAAGCTTCCCTTTTCCATGCTTCCGAGGCTCTCGACCGAGGCGACATCCTTTATACCCATAAGGGCTTTTTTCATATCCTCTTCCTCGCAGACTATTCTCGCGGTCACGGATTTATCAGCGGAAAGTCTCTCAGAAAGATTTGACAGCATATCGTCCGCCACTATCTGTCCGCGGTTTATTATAATCACTCTTTTACATACCGCCTGAATTTCCGAAAGGATATGAGACGAAAGAATAATCGTATGGTTTTTGCCGAGCTTTGAAATAAGATTTCTTATCTCGATTATCTGTTTCGGGTCAAGTCCGACAGTCGGCTCGTCAAGAATAAGTATATCGGGGTTTCCGATAAGCGCCGCCGCAAAGCCGACGCGCTGTCTGTAGCCCTTAGAAAGGTTCTTTATAAGGCGGTTTTTCACATTATCAATTTTAACCAGCCTTTCAACCTCTTCGATATGTGCGTTCTTAGGGAATTTGACCTTTTTAAGGTCATAAATAAAGCTTAAATATTCCCTGACCTTCATATCATTATAAAGGGGCGGGATTTCCGGAAGATATCCTATTCTTTTCTTCGCCTGTTCGGGTTCCTCGGAAATATCAAACCCGTCAACCGTAACGTTTCCTCGGGTAAGTGAAAGGTAGCCGGTGATAATATTCATTATAGTTGATTTTCCGGCACCGTTAGGTCCTAAAAAGCCGACAATCTCACCCTTGCCGATGGAAAAGCTAACATTATCCACCGCAAGAAAGCTGCCGTATCTTTTACTAAGACCGCTGACTTCTATCATTGCCATTCCTCCAAAGCAAATTTTTAACTTATTTTACCATAAAAAAAAGTACAAATTATGAATAATTGTTAAACAATGAAAAAAGCGCGGATAAATTCCGCGCAAAAAAGTTTTTGTTTAATTAGTTTTCTTCTGTTTGTAAGTCATTTTTAAGGCTGACATCGGCAACAATGACATTAACGCCTGTAACAACCGTGCCGGTCATAGTCTGAATTTTATCCTTGACATTATTCTGAACATTCAAAGCGACTGTTTTCAAAGCCGCGTCCTCTTTGACCTTTATATAAACGGTGATATGAACGGCACCGTTTATAATCTCGGCTTTAACGCCCTTAAATGCACTTTTAACCTTTATAACATCCTTGATATCCAAAGACTTTCTGCTCAGCTCTTCTACTCCGTCAACCTCCAAAGCGGCAATTTCAGCCATTTTTTCAAGAACCTCGGTGCTTACGGAAAGCTCTGTTTTATTGTCCTGCATTTATATTTCCTCCGTTTTCAATTGGATTTTAATTTAGTATACCATATTTTTTTTAAAATCACAACTACTTTGAGGTAATTATTTTTATATTGGCAAGACCTATCTGCGTCTGAGAGGTTATAACATCCTGAATCTGCATGGTTTGAGCGGTTGTAAGACCGTTTGAGCTTACTACCACGGTAATATTATCGTCTCCCATAACCGCAACGCATTTATTAAAGCCCTTTGCATTTAAAAGAGTCTCTATATTGTTTTCCCTTTCAATTCTTTTCGCGATTTCGCCGGCAATTTTTACCGCCTGCTGTTTATCCGCCTCGGTAAGCTTATCGTTATCAAGCATTTCGTCAATTTGCTTCTGAGCGTTTTTAAGAGCGGTTTCCCTGTTTTTTCTCGCCGCCGTGAAATAATCGGAAGTGCTGTCCGACGAGGTTTTTGAATTCTGCTGAGCCTTAGCAGAGGTCTGAACAGTCTTTGCCGACGAGGTCTGCGAAACATAGGACGCTTCGCCTAAATATTTTTCCTTTGAAGTGAATTTCATATTAAGCCATACCGCCGCGCCCAAGGCTATCACCATAAGCACCAAAAGAGCCTGACCCTTTGTAAAAATTTTTACTTTTTTCATTTTTAATTACCTCCAGTTATATATACGCGTTTTTCTGTTATATTAAGCGCCGCCGTAACGGCGTTTTTTATACTCTCGGCTACCTGTTCGGAATTCCCGTTTTCACATATTACCGCCACTCCTCTTACCTGAGGCATAAGCTCAGACACCAAAAGCGGCTTTTCCGAGCCGTCCGACTCCTTTACGGTTATGTAGGACTGAGTGACGCTTTCGCTTGACTGAGCGGATTTATCCTTGCCCGAGCTTGAAGATGTCTCGCTTTTTTTCTGATCGGCGTAGGTATATCTTATTCCGCTGTCAAGAGTTATGATGACCGTAGGCTCGGGGTCACCCGAAAGCTCTCTTACCATAACCTTAACGCTGTTTTCAAGCTCTTTTTTATATTCCCCCGCGGTAACGCCGTCCTCCTTTGCCGCCGTCTCCTGCTTTTTTGAGGACTCGGGAATAAGCGAAGACAGGAAAATCAGCCCAATTCCGATAAATGCCGCTATTATCAGAAATTTCGGATTTTTTATTTTATCGGTTATTTTTTTAAGCTTTTCATTCATTTATTACTTCCACCTCTAAAATGCCGTCGGGAGAAATTATTTCCTTAATTTTTTCAGGGTCTTCGTCCGAAAATACCGTAACCTTAGTAATATTTATGCTGCCGTCTTCGAGTTTATCCGTAATAACCTCAATTTTTTTAAAAGTTATGCCCCCTTTGCCGAGAGCGGTTTTAAAAACCTGCTTCGCAGAATCTTTTGAAAACTGCGAAATATCGGAGATTTCGAACTCCTGCGTATTAAGATTAAGGTCAAGCTTTGTAATGCTTATTATGCTTGAAAGAGTGCAAAGAAGAACGGTCAGCGCAAAAACATATCTTACAGGCTTTTCGAAAGACCCCTTGGGGCTTAAAATGAAAAGTCCTCCTAAGGTACAGCAAAGCGTACAGAAAACCGTTATAAAGCCTTTTAGCGCCGTCATACCGTTTTACCTGCCCCTATCACAATACTTAAAGCTATCACAAACATACAAAGCGTTATAAGAAGCACCGCGGAAATTACCGAAAAGACCGAATCAAACGCCTTTAAAAGCGACGAGGTTTTAGGAAGCGAAAACAGGTCGCTTATAATTCCCGTTATAAGAAAAACCGCCCGCCACATAAGAATTTCACAAAGCACCGGCAAGGCAATAATCACAAGCGCCGCAATAGCATAAGCCCCCACCGACGAGCGGATTACCGAAACCGAAGCCGCAACCGCCGATGCCGCCTCGGCAAGAGTTGCCCCCGCAACGGGAACGCATGTGCCGACTATAAATTTAGTAGTTTTAAGCCCCACCGTATCTGCGGCACTGCTTAAAACCGACTGAATTCCCAAAATTCCCAAAAAAACGGTCGAAGCAAGCGACATTATCCACAGCGCCGCATTTTTAACCGATTTTGCAAGCGCGGATTTTTCCGTGAGCGGAGAAACGGCGGAGCTTACCGAAAGCGCCGTATATCCGCTCATTAAAGGAATAGTTATGAATGTGCAAACGGCGCTTACCCCCTGCGCCGCACCCAAAAGCAAGGCGCCCGAGGCAAATGAGGTTGCAGTCTTTCCCGATACCGCAACAATTGATGTAAAAATCGGAATAAAGGCGAGCATAAAGTCCGTTATGGCTTTAACGGCTGTATTTGCTGCGGCGGCGGACGAAAGAACATCCTTTATGCTTACCGCGGCAATACATAAGGTCCCCGCAAAAATCGCAGGAGCCATATTAGCGTCGGGCTTATTAAAGGACGACGCGGCGGAAAGCGCAAGAATAATTCCGAGAAGCAAAAAAAGCGCCTTAATCGGTCTTTTTATACCGCTTTTAAAAAAGGTGAAAATATGCTTAAAAAAGTCTTTAGGCTGCATATCAAAAGATAATTTTCCGTTTTCAATATCTATTCCGAATTCTTCCATATAATTTCTTGTGCTGTCATCAAGAGAATATTTGAGGCTGTCCGCTCCGAAATCAATATTTTCATCATTTCCCTCTGCCTTTGAGCTCAGGCTGAAAAAGCTTAAAAAAGCCATTAAAACGAAAAGAAACAAAACCCTTTTTTTCATATTCCCGCCACCTCTAAAGCAATTTTGAGAAGTGAAACGATCATCGGAATACAAAGAGCGAACACCGCGCATTTCCCCGCAAGCTCCGCCTTTAAAGCCAGAGCGCTTTGCCCCGCGTCACGGCAGGTATCGGCGGCAAATGCAGAAATATAAGATATTCCGAGAGCTTTTAAAACGGTTTCAAAGCATGAAATATCAAGATTTGCTCCCGAAAACGCGCTTTTAACGGTTTTGATTACGGGAGAAAATCCGTTTACAAGCATTAAAACCGATACAATTCCTCCCGATACCGCAACCAAAACCGCAAGCTCGGGACGGTAATTTTTCAAAAAGGAAGAAAGCAGAGCCGTTATAAGCAAAATTATCAGTATTTTAACAAAATAACCGCTCACAATCCGAACAGTCCTTTTATTTCCGAAAACAGATCCGCAATCGCGCCGACAATCATCATCAGCACCACCACAAGCCCCGCAAGGGTTGTAAGCATAGCCTGCTCCTCTCTTCCCGACCTTACAAGGAGCTGATGAAGAACCGTAACGATTATTCCTATTGCCGCAATTTTAAAAATAAAATCGACATCCATTTTTAGTTTCCTTTCATATTAAAAATATACAAAGCGCAAGCCCTGCACATATTCCGAGAGTTTTAAAAAGCGGTGCGTTTTTCTTAGCCGTAAGAGTCGCCTTATCATACTGAATCTCCGTCAGCTTAACGGCTATTCCTATATTGTTGATTTCATTTTCGGTATTGTTAAGACCGAAGGATTTAAAGAAATTTTCTAAAATTTCAATATCCTCTTTTAAAAGATATTCGGGATTTATTCGGATTTCGCCGCCGCTTGCCGTTATATCCTTTTCCTCAAAGCAATTTCCTATAAGCCTTATTCTGTCAAAGCCGCCGCTTTTAATAACGCACTGCATTTTGATAAGTCCGTCCGAAATGCTTTTAAGCTTTTTTTGTCTTTTTAAGTATTTGACCGAGGCGTTCATTCCGAAAGCGGACGCCGCCGTGAATACAAGCACACAGCCTAAAATTTTTATTATAATACTCATTTATAGATGTCCTTTACGGGTATTACTCTCGGCGGATACCGATGCGCAGGCGATAAAAGCACCGTGTTTTTTACAGCGCCGCTGTTTAACAGAATTTTTATAACCCTGCGCTCCTTTAAATCGTTTATATTTCCTGCATGCGCGCTTGTTATAACGCTTATTCCGCTGTTAAAGCACTCTGTAACCGCCTGAGCCTGAGAAATACTTCCGATTTCATCAAAAATTACAATCTGAGGATATAAGGTCCGAAGAGCGGTTTCTATCCCCTTTCTTTTATCGGAAATTTTTAAAACATCGCAGTTTTCTCCCAAATCTTCAAAATCCGACGAAAAAAGCTCGTTTCTTGTATCTATGACCGCAACTCTCGCGCTTTCCTTTCCCGAAGAAAGCCTTTTTGCGCAGTCTCTTAAAAAAGAGGTCTTTCCGCTCCCCGGAGGCCCTGCGACAAGAACGCCTGATTTTAAAATTTCCGTAGGTACCGAGGCGGAAACATTTTTAAGCCTGTTTGCAATTCTTATATTTAAAGAGGTGATGTCGCAAAAATCCCCGTTATCAAGAAAGGTTCCGCAAATTCCGACGCGGTGTCCTCCCTCAAGACTTATAAAGCCCCTCGCTATTTCCCTGTCATGAGAAAAAACGGAATTGTTGCAAAGAGAGTTAAAAGCGTCGCTAATATCCCTATCCGAAACGGTAAAAGAATTAACGCCGACGGTATCGGAAGCGCTCCCGTCTTTATTTATAAAAAGCGTTTTTCCGTCAACAGTAACAGCCGCAGGCTTAAACGCTCTGAGCCTTATTTCTTCAACCGTTGAATTTAAAATTTCAGAAAATTCAAGACCGCGCCTTATTTTAAAAGGTAAATTTGAAATTATGCTTTTATATTCTTCCTTCATTTTTCCACCTGCCTGTCCTTTTCTAAATTCTTATGAGCGCACGATTTGAAATATAACAAAACCCCTGCGATTTTTTTGAAAATCGCAGGGGTGAGCGTGTCGATTTTTTCGACACGCTCTTGGACGGGAATGCCGTTCGCTCAAAAATCAAAAATTTTTGGACTGCACTCTATCCCCGTGAGTACTCCACCCCTATGCCCTTGAAAAACCGCTTTTTAATCGGTTTTTCGCTTAAAAGGTGTTTTTCCGCCGCACATGTCAGCGGAAAAACAAAAAATGCGGCGCGAAGGCCGCAAAATTAAACTTTATAGAATATTGAAAGACACAAGCCCTGCGATTTATTAAAAAATCGCAGGGCTTGTGATACCTGATTTATGTTAAATTTATAATATTTTTATGTTATAATTTATGGCTGAAAATAGAAAGATCCGCTTACAATTAGTCCTCGGGCATTTCCCAGTTGTGCCAGATAGCCTGAACATCGTCATTCTCTTCAAGCATATCAATAAGCTTTTCCATTTTTTCTCTCGATGCCTCGTCCTCAATCTCAGAGGTGGTATTCGGGATATACTGAACCTCGACAGAAAGGAACGAATAGCCCTTTTCTTCCAAAGCGTCTCTTACCTTGCCGAGATCGTTAGGATCGGTAGTGATTTCGAAAACATCGCCGTCAAAATTAAAGTCCTCGGCGCCTGCGTCCAAAGCCGCTTCCATTACCTCGTCCTCGTCATGCCCTTCGCCTTCTATCTCAATAACGCCCTTGCGCTCAAACATAAACATAACAGAACCTGTCTGTCCCAAGTTTCCTCCGCACTTGTCAAAATAATGGCGGATATCGCCTGCCGTGCGGTTTCTGTTATCCGTAAGAGTTTCAACAACCACCGCAATACCGCAGGGACCGTAGCCCTCGTAGATTAACTCCTCGTATTCGTTTCCGCCCTGCTCGCCTGCCGCCTTTTTGATAATTCTTTCGATATTATCATTCGGCACATTTGCCGCCTTGGCTTTTGCGACAGCGTCCTTTAGGCGGCTGTTTTCGTTCATATTAGGTCCGCCCTGCTTTACGATAACGGAAATCTCCTTACCGATTTTTGTAAAAATTTTTGCTTTTGCAGCGTCTGTCTTTTCTTTTTTACGCTTAATATTGTTCCATTTTGAATGTCCTGACATATTCTATTCCTTCTTTCAAGCCTTATTATTCTATCATAACGAAGCGTTTTGTTCAAGTGCTTTTTCGCATATCCTTTTTGCGTCCTCAAAAGAGCTTACCTCTCCGCATTCGCGCCGCAGTGCCGCTGCTCCCCTGATGCCTGAAATATACCATGCCAAATGCTTTCTCGATTCAAGCACGGCGATATGAGAGTCCTTGTATTTTTCCATAAGCTTTATTTGCTCAAGGCAGATTTCAAGCCTTTTTTCAAGAGTGGGCGGAGTATACTCTTTTCCCTCAAATGCCGCGTTTATTTCTTCAAAAATAAACGGATTGCCTCTTGCCGCTCTGCCTACCATTAAAAAATCGCAACTTGTAGCTTTGAGCATATCCTCAGCCGATTTCGCGTCGGTAATATCCCCGTTTGCTATGACGGGAATTTTAACCGCATCTTTTACTTTCTTTATGGTTTCTTTGTCAACAGGCGGAGCATACATCTGAGCGCGCGTTCTTCCGTGAACCGTTATCGCCGAGGCGCCTGCCTGCTCGCAAAGAACGGCTAAGCGCGGTGCGGTTAAATGTTCAAAATCGGTTCCCGTCCTCATTTTAACGGTTACGGGGATTTTAACCGCGTTTACTACCCTGTTTACAATTTCCGCCGCTTTTTCGGGGTCTGCCATAAGGACGCTTCCGCCGCCGTTTCCCGCAACCTTAGGCGCGGGACAGCCCATATTTATATCTATAAAATCGGGTCCCTGCTGTTCGGCAAATTTCGCCGCCTGAGCCATTATTTCAGGGTCGCTCCCGAATATTTGAGAGGCAAAGGGCGCGCCGTTTTTATCTGCGGAAATAAGCTCTTTGGATTTTTTGTCGCCGAGGGAAATTCCCTTAGCGCTCGTAAGCTCGCCTACCGTGAAAGCCGCCCCGAAACGGACGCATATTTCCCTCATTGCCCTGTCCGCAACCCCTGCCATGGGAGCAAGGGCGGCATGACCGCTTATCACAATGTTTTTAATTTTCATATACTGATTATCCGTTCCATTCAACATATTTTGCCGACCAATACATTTTTGCTTTATCCTTAAGTCCAGTAGAAGACGGAGCATAAATTGTCAGCTCTACAGTGCGGTTGTAAGAATTCGAAAAAGCATAATTATCAGCGCTTATATCAGTTGAAGCAATATAAACAGCCGAAAGATTATTACAGGGCAAAAACGCATTGGTTCCGATTTTAATAACGCTTTTCGGAATCTTTATTGAAGAAAGATAATGGCAATTTGCAAAAGCCTGAGCGTTTATTGTTTTAAGAGTTTCGGGCAGAATAATACTTTTTATTTTTTTATAATAAAAGGCTCTTTCGCCGATACTTATTACAGGCTTTCCGTCAATAGTATCGGGAATCGAATATTCGCCGCTCGCATTCTCATTCGCTATGCCTGTTATTTCAATTCCGCCGCTGACGGCTTTATAGCTGAATGTCTGCTTTTCGGCTTCTGCCTGCGAAGCCTGAGAGGAAGAGCTTTCCGAAGAAGCCGACGGGGTATTATTTGAAGAAGCCTTCGATGAAGTCGCTTTTGAAGACGAGGAAGAAGAGCTTTTGCCCGATGTCGGCGATTTCGATTCAGAAGCAGGTGCATCCCCGTTTTCGGATAATTCGGAATTTTGCCCTTTAAAGTTTTCGGAATTCTGCGCGTCGGAATGCGAGGTTTCTCGGCTTGAATTATCGGAAGATAAATCACTGACTTGACTTATGTCTTTATTCATACTGTCATATTTAGAATTTATGGCTTTTCCTGCCGTAAATACATTTCCGCCGCTTTTCGGCTTAAAAATAATAATCGCCGCAATGGCAAAAAGCACCGCCGCCAAAGGCACAAAAATCATTAAAGCGCTTTTTAATGAAAGCCTTTTGATTTTATGCTCTTTTGCTTTTTTAAGATTAAGCGGCCGCATGCAGTAAAGACAGAATTCGGCATTGTCTAAAAGCTCTTTTGAGCAATAAGGACACTTTTTCATAACAAATTACCCTAAAGTATCAAAGCCGTAATCGTAAAGCATTCCGTTAATTTTAATCAAATCGTATTTTTTAAAAATTCCGAACGCCACAATACAGTCAAAGGGATTTTTAACATAAAGCGGAGCATAGCCTGAGGATTTTAAAAGCCCGTTAACCTCTTCAAGCGGCAGACCCATTCCGATAACAATACATAAAAGCTTTGTTCGGTCCGGTCTTCTTGAGCCTGCAAAAATCTGATAAGCATAAATTTCATTCAGCTCCGAAGCCTTAACAGCTTCCGACTTTTTAATGTTATATTTTTTAAGAAGCCTTTCAAGATTTTCGTGAAGCTCGGTTGTTATTATACTTTCTTCGTTTGAGCTTAGAAAATTCCTGAAATCAGAACAGGCTTTCAGCTCCGAAAGCATTTCTGAGGTGTCTTTTTGCATTTCAATTCCCCTTAGTGCGACAATAAGATTTTATCCTGTCACAAACAGCATTTTAAAAATTTTATCACAAAAAATGCTTACAGTCAACAATTCGGATTTTTTTAAAAATTAAGCTCTCTGCTTAGGACAAAACCCCGTCTTACAATTATAATAGATAAACGAGGGTCAGAGATCGTCGATTTTATCCGCAAGCGCCTTTACAGCGGAAACAAAAACCCTAACCTTTTCGTCGCTCTTTCCCTCAAGCCTTGAATATATGCTTTTAAAAACATTTCCCATATCGTCCTGCGAATCGAAAAACAAGCTGTCTAAGCTGACATTTAACACTTTCGATATTTTAAAAAGCGTTTCAAGCGACGGAATTCTGGTTCCCCGCTCAATATGCCCGATGTGCGCCGCCGAAACAGAGCAAAGCTCGCTTAATTTTTCCTGACTTAAGCCCTTGTTTTTTCTTGCAATCCTTATCCTGTTGCCTAAGGCGGCATAATCAATAAGTTTATCCATTCCGGCAATCACCTCACTGCTTTTAAGTTTATTTTAATTCAATAAGCAGTTTTTATGAATAAACCGAAAGCATTTTATCTTGACTGTAAGCATTATTTATGATAAATTAAAATTAAATAAAGGGGGGAGAAAAATGAATTCTGATAATAGTTTCAAAGATTTGTTTAATCGGTTTTACTATAATTCGCGGCTAAGAGAATTGACCGTTCGTTTAGTTTGTCTTTTGATTATTTCAGGACTTATCTATGCTTTTACCAGTAAAAAAGCCAAATCAAAAGAAACATACGGGAGTTCAGAATCTTCATATTCCGACTACAGCACCTCTTCCGGTTATGATTATTCCGCGCCGTCAGGCTACGATGACAGCTCCGACAGCGGTTACGGCACAAGCACCTCAAACAAGGTAAGCCTTACGCCCGATTCGTGGTATACCTACAGAGACCTTAACATTTTGCATGTTCAAAACTGTACTGTTTCAAGTGCTTCTTTAATGTCGCATAATGTTGTATCGCTGACCTACAGACCGGTTTGCAAAAGCTGTCATACTGCTTCATCAAATTTGGAATGGGGCTCCGCATCGCCTAATTATCCGAAAAATAAATCTTATTATTGCAATGAATGCGGCACAACAACAATAGTTAAATTAGATGTGAGTAATTAAAGGGGGAGAAAAAATTGAACGAACTTACTGTAGTAAATGAGTCCGAAAATTTTTTAAAATCAATTAGAAAGAAGCCTTATATAATTGCTGTTGCTTTATGTTTATTTTTAATCATTATAATTATTATAATTACAAGCATTTTATCATCAGTAAATCAAAGAAAAGAAAGCGATGCAGTTATCAGCTATTTATCAGGAAAAACTTTTGAGGAAGAACGCAGTTCTTCATATAAAGGTGTTGTCAACTTAAAGGAATTCCTCTGGCTTAATTTTAAAGAAAAAAATTCAGTCAGTGTTGATGAAATTGTTTGCAATTCAAATAAGAATAAAATTTATATCTACAACCCCGATATAGAAACAGAAAACTATGATATTGATACCAAAAAGAAAGAAATATATATTCAATTAAACGGTACATCTCTAAATTACAGTTATTCAATAGATAAAAAAGGTTCTGTTAAGATGAAAAGTGATTTAGAAGAAATCAAAAAATATAATCCCGTTATAAACAGAGATGTCGATATAGAAGAGATAACTAAAAGCATTTGGGATTTTCTACCGTCAAAAAAAGAGTATGTTGATGAATTTAAAAACAATTTCGATACCAGCAATTCTTTTGTTGATGACAGCGGAGTGATATTAAGGGACAAATATTTCGGAAATAATTATGTCGGGTATCTAAGTTACACTACCACATCTGAACCATTATTTTTCTCGTCCTACACGGGCAAGTATTCCGGATATAAAAATTTAGATTTTATAGTTGATCCTGCAATTTTATTTTTAAAACATATACCTTCAGCAATTTCAGATAAAGCTGATTTGATGAACAAATTTTTAAATGCAGAAAAGATTACAAGATCAGGTGACTACGCGGTTTATGAATTTAAGGAAAACGGAATTCTGTATCAATTGGCATTCGGCGATAATCCTCTTGAAGCAAAGCTTTGGTCTATAAGAATTGAAATAACAAACAGTAGCTTAAAAGTAGGGAATTTCGATGCAATTCAAAAAATACTAAATGAGTAAAGGGGAAATAAAAAATGGCAGTATGGAGATTGCAAACCTCAACAAGCAAGGGCAAAATTGCCGAATATTGTATTAAAAACAATGTAATTGCCATGGGCTGGAGCTTGAAAGAGGTCTCGGAAAACGAAAGAAAAAGCATTAAAGCCTTTGAGCAGTACACCGAATTTGCAAGCAGACTATATAAAAATTTCGATAATGTTAAAAGACTTTACAAAAAAGTTGCAATCGGCGATTTTATCTGGCTTCGTTTTGACGGAAAATATTTTTTGGGTAAAGTCGGAGAAAACAGCCAATGGAGCTTTAACAGCTCTGAAAACGCTTTTTCTTTGGACGCTTGCAACCAAAGAAACGATATAAATTGGGTTCAGATAAAAGAATTTTTTGACGAAGCTTCTGTTGCAGGGATTGTAAAAACTTCTTTTATTAAAGGCAACACCTTGCAAAAAATAAATAATCCTTTCATATCAGATTATTCGGAAATGATTTATGCCAAAGCTTTAAATAAAGATTTTATAAAACCCGAAAGTTTAACCCTTAAGGAAAAGTGCTTCTATACGCTTTTGAATTACGAAGATGTTGAAGACCTTTTGTGCTTGTGGTTATTTAAAAATAAGGGTTATATTGTTATTCCGTCAACAAATAAAATTTCCACCAAAACTTATGAATGTGTGCTGATTGATCCAAAAGCAGAAAGTTCAAAGCATATCTACATTCAAGCTAAAAAAGGGAAAATTGATTTAAACGCGTCTGATTACAGTGAATTAAATGGAGAAACATATTTAGTCACTACAGAAGGTAAAATTTTAAATTTAGAAAATGAAAAAAATGTTTTTGCCGTCAGTCCGACAGATCTGTTTGAATTTGCGATAAATCCGGAAAACAAAAGTCTTATTCCGCAAAGCATAAGGATTTGGATTGAATTTTTATCTGAAAACAAAACATAAGGGGGAGAAAATAAATGAATTTAAAAAATTTCAAAGTATTTACCGAAACAAATAATTCAGAAAACAATAAAAAAAGCTTTAAAAAATTTTTACCCATAATCTTGGTAGCAACTGTGGCTCTTCTCATAATTGCCATATTTGCCGGAATTAAGATTCACAACTCAGTTGAAAGGAAAAATCATCCTGCACTTCCGGAAGAAATAATTATGGGAACAAATCTTCAAAATATGGAATTTGACAACACTAAGGAAGTTTTTCATATTGACCAACATAATAGTTATATGAAATATCTAAAGCGCAAGCTTGATGTAAATCATTATACTGAAACTTTCAGCGAATTTTTCAATGAAAAAATCCTAATCAAAGAAGCTTATGCTTACTTCGACAGAGATAAAAAACTATATAAAACCGAATTCCTAATTCAATGTGATTCAGAAGCACAGGCAACCGAAAAAATGAAAATGTTTTCAATTTATTATTCGAAAACAAGCGGCAAAAAAATACCATTTAAAAGCGATAAATTGGAATTTGAAATTAACGATGATAAATTTAATATTACTAATCAGAATTCCTATATTTCTTTTAAGGTTTTTTCCAAAACTTTAAATCCCGGAATAACCGAGGTTGACGATTTAACTTTAAAATCTCATTTCCTTAAAGCATGTAATGATTATTATTCAGGAATACCTGTTGAAAAAACTTTAAAAGAGGTTCTTGAAACAAATGAATATATTCAAAATTTAAAAATAAATTTTTATTCATCACCTGACTACTTTTTAGAAGGCGGTGGCGGTTGTATAAATGAATTTCATAAGAGTAATTATGTCAAGTATATTTCAAATAGCTATGTTGCTGTAGTTAAAGGGGATATTTACGGACAAAAGGATCAGAATATTGTTAAAATAATATTGATTTTTGACGATAATGGTAATTTTATAGATACTTTGCTTTCAACCAGTCAATTAAGTCAGTACAACTTTTTCAAGAGAAATTAAGTTTAAAAAATAAAATATTATTTAAACCCCAGCCGTTCCTTAAAATTAAGGAACGGCTGTCAGTCTGTCGAAAAACCCAAAATTCAAGCTGAGATTGGGATTAAAAATTTTT